>Ga0209631_10004819_pt1 | contig 14664 bp, 12 predicted proteins | sample COG_08_FD_184752 | JGI IMG/M metagenome (GOLD analysis project Ga0209631, IMG submission 184752) | Pelagic Microbial community sample from North Sea - COGITO 998_met_08 (SPAdes) (version 2) | ecosystem: Environmental > Aquatic > Marine > Neritic zone/Coastal water | place: Helgoland, sampling... | reverse complement strand
CAGCCGATGGTATAGAAACCAAAGGATTAATTAGAACTGAAGAAGATTTACAAGCTGAAGCACAGGCTCAACAACAATCTATGATGGATGAGCAACAACAATCAGCATTGTTAAACGCAGGTGAGAAAATTGCAGGTAACATACCTCCTCAAGCATTAGGAGAAGCATTAACTCAACAACCCGAATAAGGAGAAATAAATGGTTGATAAAGTAGAAATGTCTACTGAAGAAAATAATCCTTCATTAGAACAACAAGCAGAACAACAAGAAACAAACTCACAAAGCACTCAAGAAGCTCAAACTACAGAGACTTCTAGTGAGAGACCAGAATGGCTTCCAGAAAAATTTGGAAACGCTGAAGAACTAGCTAAAGCTTATGGTGAACTTGAAAAGAAATTCTCAAGTAATCCAGAGGAACCAGCTAAAGCAGAAGACTTAAACATAAAAGAAGACAAACCAGAAGAAACACAATCTGGCCAATTGGATAAATTTTATGCAGAGTTTGCTGACAAAGGTGAATTATCAGAAAACAGTTACACAGAACTATCAAAGATAGGATTGAGTAAAGAAGTAGTTGATACTTATATTTCTGGCCAACAAGCTTTAATAGACCAAAAAGCAAATAAAATAATGGCTACTGTTGGTGGTCAAGAACAGTACAATGAAATGGTAAACTGGGCTTCAAAGAATTTAGAAACCCAAGAAATAAAAGCATTTAACAACACATTAGATAATGGGACTATAGAACAAGCTCAATTAGCTATTGCTGGTGTTCAAGCAAAATATAATCAAAACAATGCAGAGCCTAATTTATTTACAGGTAATAAAGCTGAAGCAAATATTGGTTATAGGTCTGTAGGTGAAATGCTTACTGACATCAACGACCCAAGGTATTCTACAGACAGTGCATTTAGACAAGATGTAGAAAACAAAGTTAAACAATCAAACACATTATAATAACACCTATTTAGGTGGGAAGGAGAAACATGTCGCTTTATAAAAATATTAATGCGAGGAAACGAGCTGGCACTTCAAGACCAAAATCTAAAAGTACCATATCAGCAAAATCTTATTCAAACATGAAAAAAGGTTTTCCTAAAAAGAAAAAGAAATAGTTATGTTAAATTTTCTATTGCCTTTAATGAAAAATCCTCTGGCTAAATTAGTCGTAGATAGAAGCATTAACGCTATCAATCATTCAATGGAGAAAAAGAAAATCATTAGGGCAAAAGAAATTGAAGCAGAACAAAATGTATCTATAGAACAAATTAAAAGTTCTAAAAATAGTATTAAGGATGAAGTATTAACTATAAAAATAACTTTAATCTTTATTGCTTTATTTATTCCATACACACAGCCATGGATGGAGAAAGGATTTGAAATCCTAAAGTCAGCACCACAAGAATTTTGGTGGGCAGTTTTAATTGTCTACTCAGGAAGTTTCGGACTATCTACAGTTAGTAAGATTAGAGGAAAAAAATAACTCACACACTCTTCTTTAAGAGGAGTGAGCCTACACAAAGATATGAATTGCCTCATAGATTTACTTGCGAGTAAATTAAAAGAGATAACCTTTTTGAAGTATGTGGAGGAAACTAAAACAAACCAATCATAATTTAAAAGGAGAATAATTATGGCAAACGCAACAGCATCAAGAATTGGTGCAATTAATGGCGGAACCGATAAGAATGCTCTTTTCCTTAAAGTATGGAGTTCGGAAGTTTTAGCTACTTTCCAAAGAGAAAACAAAATGTTAGGGATGACTTCGGTCAGAACTATATCTTCAGGTAAGTCAGCTCAATTTCCAGTTGTTGGAACTAATTCAACATCATACCATACACCAGGAAATGAGATAACTGGTACGTCAGTTAATCATGCAGAGAAAATAATAAACATTGATGATTTATTAATTTCGAATGCATTTTTAGCAAACATAGATGAAGCAAAAAACCACTATGATGTAAGAAGTGTTTACACATCAGAAATGGGTAGAGCACTAGCAAACAAAGTAGACCAACATCTACTTCAATTGTCTGTACTAGCAGCTCAAGCTTCTACAACAATCACAGGCGGAAACGGTGGTACTCAAATTACAGATGCGGATGCGAAGACAAATGCGGCTTCGTTAATCGCTTCTATATTTGAATGTGCCCAAGCTCTTGATGAGCATGATGTGCCTTCAGAAGAAAGATACTGCGTGGTTCCACCAGCAACTTATTATCTTCTTGTTCAAAATGACAAGATTTTAAATAGAGACTTTGGTGCGAACAACAATGGTACTTTCCATGATGGAACAGTAATTAAAGTAGCTGGTATTAGCATAGTTAAAGCTAACACAGCAGTTACAGCATTTACTGACCAATCATCAGCTATCACTGGAACTAACAACACATACAATGTTGATGCACAAAATGTAGCAGCAGTTGTTTTCCACAAGAGTGCAATCGGTACTGTTAAATTAATGGACTTGGCTATGGAGAGTGAATATGACATTCGTAGACAAGGTTCACTAATGGTCGGAAAAATGGCTTTAGGTCATGGCATCCTTAGACCAGAAAGTGCTTCGTTAATTAAAACAGCATAATCTAAGTAGGCTAGGCGCAGCAATGCGCCTGGCTGCTCAATCACAAAATTATTATGGCATCAAATACAAGAACAACAAAATTAGAAAGCATTAACACAATGCTTAGTACGATTGGAGAGGCTCCAGTCAATTCACTAACTGGGACACTACCTACAGATGCTACTATGGCTATTAATATTCTTGATGAAGTTAATAGAGAAGTACAATCACAAGGTTGGAAATTTAATTCAAGTTACAAAGTTACATTAACAAGAGATACTAATAATAAAATTCCTATTGGTAATGATGTAATGCATATAGAATTTAATCATTTAAGAGAAAATAGAAGTAGTTACGACCCAGTATTAAGAGGTTCATTTTTATATAACTTAGTTGATGAAAGTTTTGTTTGGGATAAAAACTTTGACAACGTAAGAGTTATTTTCTTAATACCTTTTGAAGATGCAATTGAACAAGCAAGAAGATTTATTACAATCAGAGCATCAAGAATTTTTCACGATAGAACACTAGGAGCAAATGCTTTACACAGATTTTCACAGCAAGATGAATTAAGAGCTTTATCATTCTTAAAACAAGCAGAGGCTTCTACAGCAGACCACAATATATTTAATAGTTTAGACCAGTTTAAAACTGTTAGTAGAAATATGTTTTTAAAATAAATTTTTAAATGAGTTTAATTAATAGAAGTATTCCAAATTTAATTGGTGGCGTATCGCAACAACCTGAAATTTTGCGATTGGACAACCAAGCAACTGAACAACTTAATGGAATATCTAATGTAGTTGAAGGTTTAAAAAAAAGGCCTCCATGCAGTGCAATAGCTAAACTTTCAAATTCAAATATTTCAAATGCATATATTCATACAATTAATAGGGATGTAAGTGAACGATACGTTTTGGTTATTACTAATGGCGGTATTACTGTGCATACTATTGATGGAGTTTCTAAAACAATTGTAACAAGTGGTAGTGTATTAAGTTATTTAACTACAAATGATGCTCGACAAGATATTAAAGCATTAACAGTTAATGATTATACATACATAGTTAATAAATCTAAAACTGTATCAATGGCTAGCACAACAAGTGCAGCTAAAATTCAACAGGCTGTTTATACAATTACAACAGGAATAGGAAATACAACAACACCTATTCCATATTCAGTAACTATTAATGGTTCTACATTTACATTCAATTCACAAGATAATAACTCTAAAACAATTAGAGATGGCTTAGTAGCAGCTATTGGTAGTATATCTGGTATATCTATTTCCAATATTGGTGACAGTAGTTTCAGAGTATTTCAATCTTCAGGGACTTTATCTATATCAGCATCAGATGGATATGGAAATCAAGCAACTTCAGTTATTAAAGATGAAGTACAAAACTTTGCTGATTTACCAGCAGAAGCAATCGACAATATGGTTGTAGAGGTTAAAGGAAATCCTGCAAATAATTTTTATAGTTATTATGTAAAATATAAAAGTAGCACAAGAATTTGGGAAGAAACAATTAAACCTGGAATTAAAACGTCTCTTAACAATTCGACTATGCCAATTTTATTAATACGAACTGCTGATGGAAATTTTAGACTAACTGAAGCAGATGGTTCTTCTTATACAATTTCAGGAACTACTTATGATGTTCCTGCATGGGGAGGCAGAATAGTTGGTGATGAGGATACTTCAAAAAGTCCTACATTTGTTGGAACCAAAATAAGAGATATGTTTTTCCACAGAAATAGACTTGGGTTTATAGCAGATGAAAATGTTATTATGACAAGGAATGGAAAATTCTTTGAATGGTTTAATGAAACAGTTACAGATAGTTTAGATACAGATATTATTGATATTAATGTAAGTCATACAAAAGTATCATTACTTAATCATGCAATTGCATTTGATGAACAGTTATTATTATTTTCAGACCAAACACAATTTATTCTAGCAGGTGGTGCAGCACTAACACCTAACAATGTTAATGTAACTGTAACTACTGAATATGAAAATTCAAAAACTGTCAAACCAGTTGGTTCAGGTTCAAATGTATTTTTTGGATTTGAAAAAGGAAAATTTTCAGGATTAAGAGAAATGTATGTTGAGGATGATGGTGAAACTAATAAAGGTGAAGATATAACTTCAAACATACCTAAATATATTCCAAGTAATTTATTTAAATTTGCAACAGCATCTAATGAAAATATTTTAGTTGCTTTAAGCTCGACACCTTCTGAAGCTAATAACCTATATGTTTACCAATGGTTTATATCGGATGGAAGAAGATTACAAAGTGCATGGCATAAATGGCAAATAGGTTCACTTCCATTTGGCGATGGTGGTACAACTTTATTAAATATAGATTTTATTGGAGCAGATTTATACATAGTCACTAATAGAAGTGACGGAGTATTTTTAGAAAAAATGGATTGTTCAGCAGCAGCAGTTGATGAAGGTTCAAATTATTTAACATATTTAGATAGAAAGCTTGATGACACTCAAGTTACAATTTTATACAATAGTGTAACAAAACAAACTACAATTATATTACCTTATTCAATTACAGCAGGAGACTTTTTCTTTCCAATAAAAGTTGTTGGAGCACCAGGAGGTAGTAACATTCCTGGAGCTATCTTTGAAATAGTTTCAAAAACAAGCACAACAGTTATAGTTAAAGGTAATTTAACTGGTGTTAAATTTTTTATTGGAGTTGATTACTCATTTGTTTATGAGTTTTCACAACAATATTTAGCTGTAGGACAAGCAGCTAGTGGCACAGGTAATAGAACAAGAATTAGAGAAGGCAGACTTCAGATAAGAAATTGGACAGTATCTTATGACAATACTGCTCATTTCACTGTGGAAGTAACGCCATTAGCTAGAGATACCAGCGTATATACATTTAACGCTGTAACGATTGGTAGTTCATCAGCAGGAGGTGTGAATTTAGAAGATGGTTTTTATAATTTTGCAATCCAAAGTAGGAATGAAAATCTTGTTGTTAGATTAAAAAATGAAAGTCATTTACCTTCTAATTTTGTAAACGCAGAATGGGAAGGATATTATGTATCCCAATCAAAAAGTAATTAAACCTTATTTAAGAGTAGCAACAGAACAAGACTGTTTATTTTTATCAGAAAATTTAAGAGAAGATGATTATAAAGAAATTCAAGCAGTTGTAGGATTGCCACCATTATTGTCTTTACTACATGGTTATAAAACTAGCCAAGTTCCTTTAGTAATTTGTAACGAAAAAAATAAAGTAGTTGCTATGCTAGGTGTAGTACCAAATGGCCTCATAGGTTCTATTTGGATGGTAGGAACCCCAGAATTAAAAAAAATATCAGTTTCATTTTTAAGAAACTGTCAAGGAGTATTCAAAGTTTTAAAAAATAATTTTTCAATTTTGCATAATTATGTTGATGCAAGAAATGAATTACACATTCGTTGGTTAAAGTGGATGGGTTTTTCATTTATAAAAAAACATGACAATTATGGATTAGAAAAAATTTCTTTTTACGAATTTATTAAAATATAATGTGTAGCCCAACTTTAGTAGTATCTGGCATAAGTGCTGGATTGCAGTATCAACAATCTGTTAAACAACAAAAAGCAGAACGTGACGCTCAAATCCGACAGAATGAAATTGCGCTAGCTAATTTAAACAATAGAAGAGCAAGCTTACAAACTAAAATTACACAAAAGACAAAAAAGAATTTAAAGATATTAGGTATTAAAGAAAGAGAAGCACGAAGAAATAAAGCAGAATTTAAAGCTTCAGACAGAGGTATAGGTGGAAACACATATCAATTCTTAGTACAAAATTTTGATAATAATTTAGCAGATGTAAGTAAAACAGTATTAGGAAATATAGAGTTTGACCGTCAGCAATTTAGAAGAGATTATTTAAATTTAAATTCTGTATATGACAGACAATCAACATTTGTAACCAATGTAGATAGAAGAACACCTGCATTAGCTGCAGGGTTAAGTTATTCAAAAAGTTATTTTGATTATAAAAATAAAATAAAAGCAAATGAGCTTAACAAAAAATATAGCTTCGGTGACTTTAATCTTGAAGAATATGAAGAGGATAGAATGTAATGGCTAAAAAAATAAAAGACCCACAATTTAATTTAGGCTATGCTTTACCTGAAGGTGTAGTTAATGATTTTGATATTTTCTATAAACCACAAACAGCTCCAAAAAACAGAGAAGTAGCAAGTTTAATTAATTCATTATCTAATATTGTACCAACACTAGCTACTTATGATGTAATTGAACAAGCAGAGCTTAAAGGAAAAAATGAAGCTCAAGCTGTAGAAGATTTTAATGTTAATAAAGAGGCTTTTGCAACATTAGTAAAAAGTAAAAAAATGCCAGCAGGTGCTAATCCTCACTATTTTAATAAAATGATGGAATTAGATTTAGCTACTAAAGCTAGAGATTTTCAAAGAAAATTTGATGATTATTACGTTAATAATATGTCAGACATGACAGACCAAGATACATTTAAAAGTGTATACCAAGATGAGCTTAAAACATTTTATAAGGAAAATAATTTAGATAAATATGACCCAATAGCTTTAAACAAAGCTTTTTTTTCAACAACATCAAAATACAGAGACGATAAAGAATTTACACATAATAATAATAGATTAGCAAAAATTGAAAAACAAACTAAAGAATTAGAAGTAAGAGATTACGCAGGTTCATTTATTGATTTTCAATATAAGGATGCTTCAATAGATGATGTTCACGCATTTATTAAAAGTAAAACTAACGATTATATTTCTTTAACTAAAAATAAAAATGAAGCTAATGAATTGTTTTTAACAGGTCTTAAAACTTATGTTGGAGCAGTAAATACAACAGAAGGTTTTGAGTACGCAAGAAAATTAGTTGCGAGTTTAGATAATCTAAATTTAGGTACAGGTAGTTTTTCAGGTTCCAATAGAGCTTTATATTATCAAAAAACAATGGAAAACGAATTAGCAGAAAAAGAATTATCAAATCTTCAAAGAGAAGATAAACTTTTTACTGTTAGAAAAGAAAGAGACGAACAACAATTAACAAATGATTATTTTAATTTTAGAGAAAACCCTGAATTTGAATTTGGTGATTTAATAGGAACATTAGATGGTGATGGTGAATTTTCTAATGATAAATATAATGCTAGACAAAAAAATTATTTAACAGAATTACACAATGCAACTGAAGAAGGTAGAAGAGTTAAAAATTCATCACCAAGTGCACTTGTTGAATTAATTGATTTACAAGAAAACAATCCCTATTTAATTAGACAAAGTGCTTTACAACTAATGGAAGCTGGTGAGCTTACAATTGCTGATTTTGAAAGATTTAATAATTCAGCAGGTAATTATGATGTTTTAGAAAATAATGTTTTTTTTAGAAAAAGTAGAGTTTTTAATAATTTAAGAAACTTTTTTGATGACCCAAGATTAGCACAATTTCCAGATTTAAAAGTTGAAGTACCTTTACTAAAAATGGATTTTGAAAATGATGTAGTTCAATATTGGAATAGTATTAAAGATGAAAACATTACACCTCAAGAAAAGCAAATAAAATTAAATGGTGAAATTAAATTGTTAATTGGTCGAGCTTTACAAGAGAGTAGAATTTTTGGTCAAAATGAAGATTTATTAACTGATTTAAGTACAAGATACAAAATTTATATACCTAACATTGGAGAACAATAATTTATATGGCACAAGTAATAAAACGTAACGGTGAAACTTATACATTTCCAGATGATTTTTCTGAAGAGCAAATAGAAAAGGAAATTCAAAAACAAACTGGTAATGTTGTTTCTGAAAAACCAGTAGAACCTGAACAGGATTTACCAACTGATGATAAAAGAGGTTGGGCTACAGATTTACCTTTACAAGTCATTGGTGGTATTAGGGATGCATCACAGTCAGCAATTGGTTTAGTAGAAGATATTCAAGAGAAAACTACTGATGATGATGGTCTTGCTGGTAGTGCAGTTGTATTTGGTGATAACGCAAACAATGGAATTGTTGGTATAAAAACTAAAAGACAATTAAAAGAAGACGGTATTGGTTATGTAGGTTTAGGTAAAATAGATGAAGATGATGCTTATGAATTACCAGATGTTGATGATGCAGATACTAAATTAGGTGCTTTTACTAGAGGTGTTTCGCAATTTATGACTGGTTGGTATGCAACCAAACCTTTAAGCATTGTTAAAGCTACTACAAAAGGTGGTAAGATTGCAGGTGCATTATCAAAAGGTGCTGTAGCAGATGTTGTAGCTTTTGATGAAAATACAGGAAGATTTGTAGATATGGTTAATACAAACTTTCCATCATTACAAAATCCATTATTTGAATATCTATCAGCAGAAGGCAAAGATGAAACTTGGTATGAAGCAAGAATGAAAAATGCTTTAGAGGGTTTAATGATAGGAGGAATATTTGAAGGAACTGCTAGGGTTGTTAAAACAATAAAATCTGGAAATTTAAAAGAACAATTTTCAAAATTTAAATCTGATTTTTTAGATACAGCCAGATTTATGAAGCTTAATAGAAAAACACTTACTGGTGAAAAAATAGATTTTGCTAAATTAAAAGAAGTAGAAGATAGACTGTTAGGTGAAACAACAGAGCTTACACCTTCAGGTAAAAAATCTTCAGAAAAACTTGCTATGAAAATTAAAGATGAAGCAGGTACGCAAAAGATTGCAGATACGGTTGAAGTATTAAAAGATAAAGTTTCTTCTGATGAATTAAATGAACAAATTATAAATACGTTTGATGATTTTATTAATAGTGCTAGAGAAAATGTTGAAAGTGGTGGAAGTAAAAAGACATTAGATTGGAGAACAAATTTAGGTGAAAGTTTAAATTTTAAATTATCTCCAAGAGCATATGCAGATAGTAACTTTGGTACAATTGTTTTAGAAGCTTTACAAAAAGTAGTTAGAAGTGAGAGGCAATTTGATGTTATGTCAAATAAGCTTATTGAAAACCAAGCTAAAAAACATGGTGGTGACATAATACAAACTACTAAAATGTTAGGACAACTAGGTGATAAATTACAAGGTGGCCTAAAATATATGTATGCATCACAACAGATACAACAAAATTTAGCAGATGCATTATACAGACAAGTAAAAGATGTAGATGGTAAATACACTGATAATGACATGAAACTTACAACTGCATTATTAATGAGACTTTTAAGATTTGATGAAAAAGTCACATCCAATGTTGGTAGAGGTTTACAATTACGAAGTGTTTTAAAAGATGCTGTAACTGAATATGATTTAGGTTCAGATGCAATTTTAAAATTGGTTAGAAATATGGATACCTGGACAGGTAATTTTTCTGACTTTAAAAAATCTGTTGCTTTAGTTAAAGATAAAAATGCTCTTCAAAAAGTATTTGGATTTGTAGCTCAAAACAGAATGTGGAATGTAGTGAATGAAGTTTGGATGTCAGCAGTATTATCATCACCAAAAACACAAATAATTAATGCTGTATCAACTGGTCTTAATATGTATTTAAAACCACTAGATTTAATGGTTGGTTCAAAACTTGCATGGGGTTTAGACCCACAAACAGCTAAATTAGTAAAAGCACAAGCTGAACAAGGAGCTGCAATATTAGCAGGTTATAAAAATTATTATTCAGATGCTATTACATTTATGAAGAAAGCATTTAACGATGAGGACAGTATTTTATTTGGAGGAAGTACAAAATTTGACACACAAACAAAAGCACTAGGTACTGGCTCAAAAGCAAAATTAGCAAGAATACCATTAAGAGGTTTAACAGCAGTTGATGAGTTTTTTAAACAAATTACATATAGAAGTTATTTAAGTGAAATAGCTGTAAGAGAAGCACTTGATGCAGGTGCATCCAGAACAAAAATAGTTGGTAAATTACCTAATGGTAAAGAAATTACAGAATTTGACCAAATGGTTGCCAATAGAGTTAGACAAGGTTTTGATGAAACTGGATTAATTGGAATAGATAAAGAAGCTGCTGATTATGCACAACAGGTTACTTTTACAAAAGATTTAGATGGAGTTCTTGGATTTGTGCAAAATGGAGTTAATTCAGCACCTATATTAAAACAGATATTACCATTTGTTAAAACACCTTCTAACCTTGCAATACAAGCATTACAAAGAAGTCCATTTGGAGCTTTTGGAAAAAATAATTGGGATAACTTTACAGGAGCAAGTAGAGACCCAAGAAAAATTGCAGAGACAAGAGGTAGAGTTGCTATTGGTACAACTATACTTGGCGCAACATCAATGCTTGTCATGTCAGGTAATATAACTGGTGGTTATCATCCAGACCCAAGTATTAGAGAGTTACAACAATCACAAGGTTTTGCTGAATACTCATATAAAATTCCTGGAACAGATACTTATATACAATATGGAAGATTAGACCCAGTTGGTATGTTGATTGGTTTTATTGCTGATTACACACAAATTTATCAAGACCTTACTGAAAAAGAAAAATTAAAAATTGAAAATGATTTCTTAGGATTTATGGTCAGACAACAACAAGGTGGAGCAGAAGAGCAATTAGGAACTACTGATAAAATACAAAATTTTACAGTAGCTACTTATAAATCAATGTATAAAAATATTGCATCTAAAACTTATTTAAGAGCATTAACTGATTTTGTTAAATCATTTGATGGTGAGGCTGTTGAAGGTAAAGGTGGATGGTGGTTACAAAACAAAGTAGCTTCATTTGTACCTAATGTTTTATCAAAAGTTGCAAACGACCCTTTTATGAGACAGACCGAAGGTTATTTTAATAATATTAAAAAGAAAATTAATTCAAGAGTTTTACCTAAAAGATATAATCCTTTATCAGAACCAATTAAATATCAAGATAACGATGTATTTAGATTTATAAATAATGCAATAAATCCACTTACTATAAAAGATTTAAGAGAGGATAAACTTTTAAAATCTTTGATAGATGATGGTATAAAAATTCCTAGATTAGATAAGAAAAGAGACGGTGTTGATTTAACTAAATATAAGATAATGGATGAAAAAGACCCTGATTTTGGAAAAACTGCTTATGAAGTATTTAATGAAGAAATCGAAAAATCTAATTTAAGAAAATCATTAGAACGTCTAATTGAACAAAATAGCTATAAGAATGCACCAGCTACAATTTCTATTGATGAGAACCTAAAAAATTTAGGTGGTAAACAAGTTATGGTATGGAAAAAAGTTCAATCTGCTAGAGACATGGCTTTTATAAAAATAAAGTATAGTTCAAAATTTAAATCAATATTAGACCCAGAAGTAACCTTGTCATCATCTTTGTTTACTAAAGATATTATAAAAGGTAATATTAAAGCAACTAACAGATACCCTAAAAATGTTGAGAAGGGTGTTTACAATTTTATACAACAGACCAAATAAGCAAAACAGGACAGTTTAGATATATAGATGTCATTTTTAGCAAGAGTGACGTACACCTCAAATGGTAGTACGCCCACTTTCTCGTTTAGTTTTCCTTACATTTTACAAAGTCACATAAAAGCTTTTGTAAATGGAGTAGAGGACACTAGCATTACATTTCCAACAACTAGCTCGGTTACACTATCAAGTACACCTGCAAATGGAGCTACAGTTGTTATTCAAAGATTTACACCGTCAGACACAAGATTAACTGATTTTCAGGATGGTTCTGTATTAACTTCAGCAGATTTAGACCAATCAGCAGACCAAAACTTTTACATAGCACAAGAAACTTCAGACAATGTTTCTTCTAATTTAAGTTTAAATAATAGTAATTTATATGATGCTAACAATAATAGAATTATTAATGTAGCTAATCCAGTAGATGCACAAGATGCAGTCACTAAACATTATTTAGAAAATACTTGGTTATCAACTTCAGATAAAGCAAATATTAATACTTTAGCTCCATATAGTTCACAGATAGGATTATTAGGTGTTGCCAGTGTTATTAATGACATGGATATATTAGGGACATCAGCAAATGTTGCTAATATTGCTACTGTTGCAAGTAACATTACAGATGTTAATTCATTTGCAAACAGATACAGAATTACAGCCACTAATCCAACAACAAGTCTTGATGCAGGAGATTTAGCTTTTGTAACAGGAGATAGTGTTCTTCGATATTACGATGGAACAGCTTGGAAAACTTTAAATACAACAGAAGCAGATATTACTTCTATTGTTGCAGGCACAGGATTAAGTGGAGGTGGAACATCAGGTGACATTACAATAAGTGTTGATAGTTCAACACACTTAGCAAGTAATACTACATCAGACTTAGCTGAAGGAACCAATCTTTATTACACAGATGCAAGATTTGATACAAGACTTGGAACAAAATCTACATCAGATTTAACAGAAGGTAGTAACCTTTATTACACTGATGCTAGAGCAGACGCTAGAGTTAATGCACAAACAGGTTCTAACCTAAGTTTAAGTAATAAGACTACATCGGACTTAGCTGAAGGAACTAATCTTTATTATACAGATGCAAGAGTTGATACTTATATATCTGGTGGTTCTTTAAGTGCTATTGATGTAGCAGGTAATGCACAAATAGACGGTAACTTAGTTGTTGATGGTGATTTAACTATTAGTGGTACTCAAACTATTGTTAATACAGAAACAATTAATTTAGCTGATAATCAAATTGTACTTAATAGTAATTTTACAGGTTCATCACCAACAGAGAATGGTGGTATTGAAGTTGAAAGAGGAACTCAAACTAACAAAACATTAATTTGGGATGAGAGTAATGACAAATGGACTGTTGGTTCAGAAACATTTGTTGCAGGAACTTTTGAAGGTAATTTAACAGGAAATGTTACTGGAACTGTAAGTTCAATTAGTAACCACGATACAGATAGTTTAAGTGAAGGTTCTAGTAATTTATATTATACGTCAGCGAGAGCTAATAGTGATTTTGACACTAGACTTGGAACTAAGTCTACATCAGATTTAAGTGAAGGTTCTAACCTATATTATACAGATGCTAGATTTGATACTAGACTAGCAACTAAATCTACATCTAATCTATCAGAGGGAAGTAACCTATATTATACAAATGCTAGAGCCGATGCGAGAGTAAACCTACAAACTGGTTCAAACTTAGATTTAAGTAATAAATCAACTTCAGATTTATCTGAAGGAACAAACCTCTACTATACTGATGCAAGGTTTGACACTAGATTATCAGCTAAAGATACTGATAATTTATCAGAAGGTTCAAGCAATCTTTATTATACAGATGCTAGGTTTGATACTAGATTAGGAACAAAAGATACTGACAATTTATCAGAAGGTTCTAGTAATCTTTATTTCACAGACGCAAGAGCAGACGCAAGAATTAATCTACAAACAGGTTCAAATTTAAGTTTAAGTAATAAATCAACTTCAGATTTATCAGAAGGTTCAAATCTTTATTACACAGATGAAAGAGTTGATGACAGAGTAAACGGATTACTTACAGCAGGTTCAAATATTACACTAACATATAATGATGCAGGTAACTCATTAACAATTGCAGCAACAGACAATTCAATCCCATTTGCAATAGCACTTGGGTAAATAATTAAGGAGAAAAATAAAAATGGCAAATAACTTTAATTCAACAACAGCTAGTTTGACAAATGCTACGTTGACTACAGTTAAGACTACTACATCTAACAAACAAGTTATGATTGGTTGTCTAGTATCTAATACTGGTACAACTTCTATACTTATAGATATAGTTCTTAATGATGGTTCTAACGATAGATATATTGTTAAACAAGCGCCAGTTCCTGTTGGAAGTTCTTTAGAAGCAATATCAGGAAAAGTAATTATTCCTAATGGTGGTGCTGTTAAAGTAAAATCTGACAATGCTTCTGGTATTGCAGATGTAATTATTTCAACATTAGAAGACGTATCATAAATGTATTTAGGAAACCAACCTGCACTTAACTATACGAGTTTTGCTAAGCAAGACTTCACTACAAGTGCGACTACATCTTACACATTAGATAATCCAGTTGCTAATGCAAATGAGTTAGCATT
>Ga0209631_10004808_pt1 | contig 14688 bp, 13 predicted proteins | sample COG_08_FD_184752 | JGI IMG/M metagenome (GOLD analysis project Ga0209631, IMG submission 184752) | Pelagic Microbial community sample from North Sea - COGITO 998_met_08 (SPAdes) (version 2) | ecosystem: Environmental > Aquatic > Marine > Neritic zone/Coastal water | place: Helgoland, sampling... | reverse complement strand
GCTGGCTTTGCAGCTTTGAGTGGCTCTTCAATTGCTTCGGCCATAACAATGGGTCGTGTTGCTCTCCCTGAGATGAAGCGTTTTAAGTATGATGATGGTTTGGCGACTGGTGCTGTTGCCGCAGGCGGTACTCTTGGAATATTAATTCCACCTTCAACGGGACTAATAATATACGCGATACTTACAGAACAATCTATAGGTCGACTTTTTATGGCTGGAATTATTCCGGGCATTTTATTAACCTGTATGTTTTTACTAGCTATTGCAATCGTAACGCGATTAAAACCAGAAATTGGTCCAGCGGGGCCAATAAGTAGTTTTAAGGAAAGAATACGATCGTTGCGTAAAGCTTTTGCGATGGTAGCAATAGTCGTTGCCACTATTGGTGGAATTTATATAGGTATTTTCACACCTGTAGAAGCTGCCGGTGTCGGAGCTGTTTTGGCATTCCTAGTTGCATTATCTCGCAAATCTCTAGATCGAGATAAAATGACATTTGTCATTCTTCAGACCCTTCAAACAACGGCTACTGTTTTTATGATCCTTATTGGTGCGCATGTATTTATTCCTTTCATGGCACTAACCCATATACCAGCTGATCTGGTAACATTTTTAGTTAATCTTGATGTGGGGAAAACGGGTATAGTAATCTTAATTTTAGTAACTTATATATTTTTGGGAACATTCCTTGAAGGACTGGCAATGCTTGTCTTAACGCTTCCCGTAGCCTTCGAGGTTATCACCCAATTAGGAATGAGCCCTATTTGGTTTGGGATCGTAGTAGTCATTGTTTTAGAGATGGGTTTAATAAGCCCACCTGTTGGACTCAATGTATTTGTTGTAAAAAGCGTTGCACAAGATGTATCGATGGGGACGATTTTTAGAGGAATCTGGCCTTTCTGGATCGCGATGGGAGTTTGTTTAATAATTTTAGTCGCTTTTCCAGAAATAGCTACTTTTCTTCCCAATACAATGTTTGATTAATATCATATAATTTTTAGAGTTTAATTTTTTAATTTTTTTATACGTATTTCTGCCTGTTCGGCCTTCTTTGTCTCTCCTAGAACCCGGTATGCTCGAGCTAGTCTTCTCCAACCGTTTAAATCGTTTGGTTTTTCTTTTAAACGATCTGCGAGCCTCTCCACCATTGAGCGAATAAAGGCCTGTCTATCTTCATTGGACATTTCCTGTGCCGCCTTAATATCATTTTGGGACGGCCCTCTCGGAGGAAGCGTAGTTTTTCTCTCAATTGAATTTAATTGCGGATTAAATTGAGAAATAGTTAGATTACCCGTTGACGCGACTTCAGCTAATTGTTGTCGTACGTTAGATAGCCATGGCGCTTCCTTCGGCGAAATTGCGACTAAATTTACCCAAGTCTGGACTGCCTCACGGTAATTATTTTGCCGAGCAAGATTAAGACCCATATAATAAAGAGCTTTATATTCTCGTGGGTTTAATTTTAGTGCTATTTTGAGGTATTTACGACTTTCGTCTTTAAAAAGCCCACTTCGCGCCATAAACAATGTTTCTGCTATTGATGTTGCGATTTGCGCCTTTGATGAGTCAATTGCAAAGGCGCGTTTAAATGCATTAGAAGCTTCATCAAAACGTTTCAAGGTTGAGAGCGTTCGTCCAAGCAGCAACCAACCATCAATTTTTTCAGGATTTGCGTTCATACGTTTCTTTAGAGCGTTGACTAACTTATTCATCTCAATATCTGCTGTATTAACAGGAGTGGGTACCTTTCTTGAGGCAAAAGGTAGGTCAGGTTTTGTTGGAGATCCAAGATAATTATATGTAGCAATAGTTGTTACTGGAATAATAGTAATTAACAAAATACATGTTAATATGGTAGCCTTTGTGATTGGCGTATCACGGTGGGCTTGGTCAAGGTCCTCGGCTGGCGCTTTTTCTAGACGTTTTTGTATTTCAATTCCGAGCAGCGTTGCCTCATCCTTACTTAGCAGGCCACGATCGACATCTCTCTTAATTTCATCAATTTGGTCTTGATAGACGACTGAGTTATGCTTGCTTAGCAAGGCCTTCTTCGATCGTAATATTGACAAAGTCAGCAGTGCCAGGACAATTAAAAGTATGCTTCCAAAAGTAACTAAGAGCGTCATTTTTTTACCTCAGCATTATTCTTCTTCAAATCTTGAATAAGTGGCTTTTGACGACGAAAAAATAATATTAAACAAATAAATCCGATTAATGTAATCACTATTGGACCAAACCAAAGAACAAAAGTTACACCTTTCACCGGTGGGTTAAGTAATACAAAATCACCATACCTTGAAACAACATAATCTATGACAGCTTGATCACTATCTCCCTCTAGAATGCGGTCTCTAACAAGTATTCTAAGATCTCGGGCTAGTTCAGCATCCGAGTCATCAATGGATTGGTTCTGACAAACAACGCAACGAAGATCTTTACTAATTGCTCGAGCGCGAATTTCTAAACTGCTATCTTTCAGAATTTCACCGGGATCGACAGCATGCACGAAATTTGAACTCAATAATAGGGTAATTATTAAAATCAGGAATTTCATCTATTTCTCAACTTATCTATTGCCGGTTTTAGTGTATCATTCCAATTTTGCTGGGTTATTGGACCCATATGTTTCATCCTCACAATACCTTTTTGATCAACCAAGAATGTTTCGGGAGCACCGGTGACACCAAATGCGATTGCCCCCCTACTTTTTGGATCATCGCCAATTAAACTATATGGATTACCAAATTTTTTTAACCATCGGGGCCCATCGTCTTGGTTCTGCTCTCGCCAATTAATTCCGTAAATTGGAATTACACCCTTCTTCTTTAATTCCATAAGAAACGGGTGTTCAATCCGACAGGAAACACACCAAGAACCAAAAATATTAACAAGAACCACTTTATTCAAGAAATCGTTATTTGATAGACCCGCATTAAAACCTCTTATTGGAGGTAGGGAGAACTCTGGTACTTTTTTGTTAATTAAAACTGAGTCAAGTGTTTGAGGATCTCTGCCCAGACCAGCAGAAAAATATGCGGCAAGAATTGCTAATAAAACAAGAGGGAGAAAATAAGCTAGGCGCTTCATCATTTAGCAATGACCTGACTAGTACCAATATTTGCGCTGCGCGCTGGAGCTCCAACGCGATGACGTCGATCAGTCAGACTAATTGCAGCCCCAAGAACCATGAGGATAGCGCCAGCCCACATCCAGGGTACAAGGGGGTTAAAGTAAATTCTTGTAATATACCCGCCAGAATTTTCATCTCGATCACCAACAACGGCATATAAGTCGCCAAAGAATGTCGAGTAGATTGCGGCTTCAGTCGTAACCATGGTACGAGTTTGATATTCTCGTTTTTCTGGTTTAAGTGTTACATTAAAGTTATCGCCTTTTTTAACACTAAAAATCCCGCGTGTTGCTATGTAATTAGGGCCTTGTACCTTTCTGACTTCTTTTAGGGTATACGTATAACCAGCGACTTTAACTTGGTCACCAAACTTCATGACTTGGATGCTCTCAACTTTCCAGGTGCTCGATGCAGTGATACCAGCTACCGCTATTGCCAATCCCATATGGGCAAAGGTCATCCCCCAACTTGCCCGTGGTTGGCGTATAATACTTCGCATACTATCTTTTAAGGGTACCTGAAAAAGTTTAATACGGGAGGTTAATTCAACGAACGTCGCTGAAAACAACCAAATTGATAATGCTATACCTAAAGATGATAGAGCACTAGAGCGATCAACTATGAGCCAAACAAAACAACCACCGATCAGCGAAATTACCCCCACGACCTTTAATTTATTTGTAGTTTTATTAAAATCGCCACGTTTCCATCTCAAAAAAGGAGCAATGCCCATAACGACAATCATGGGTATCATCATTGGTACAAAAACGCTCTCAAAATATGGTGCGCCGACAGAAACTTTGCCTAATTCCAGAACATCTACAAATAACGGATACAACGTTCCAAGGAGAATTGACGCGGCCGCGATGGTAAGAATAAAATTATTTAGAATCAATCCCCCCTCCCGAGAGACAGGATGAAAAATACCATCTGTTTTTAAACTGGGCCCGCGCCAAGCGAACAATAAAAAGGCTCCCCCAATCGTTACTACCAGTAACAGTAGTATAAACACTCCACGAGTTGGGTCAGATGCGAATGCATGGACAGAAGTAATGACCCCTGATCTCACCAGAAAAGTTCCTAACAAACTTAAACCGAAAGCAACAATGGCTAGGAATATCGTCCAAGATTTTAAGCTATCCCGTTTCTCTGATACAATGGAAGAGTGTAATAACGCAGTTGCTGCAAGCCATGGCATGAACGAGGCATTTTCTACGGGGTCCCAAAACCACCATCCTCCCCAGCCTAATTCGTAGTAGGCCCACCACGAGCCGAGAACAATGCCTCCGGTGAGAAAACCCCACGCGGCTAAAGTCCAAGGTCTTACCCAACGTGCCCAAGCTGCATCTACTCTTCCTTCGATGAGCGCAGCTACTGCAAACGAGAATGTTAGAGAGAGACCAACATAACCTAGATAGAGTAAGGGGGGATGAAATGCTAGCCCAGGATCTTGTAGTAGTGGGTTTAAACCACTACCATTTTCTGGTGCTGGAAAAACCCTTAAAAAGGGGTTGGAGGTGAACAAAATAAAAGCGAGAATACCAACACCAAGCATAGCTTGCACCCCAAGGACTCTAACTTTTAAAGTGGGAGTTAAGTTGCCACCAAATAATGCAATTGCTGCTCCATAGCCTGAAAGTATAAGAGCCCAAAGTAGCATGGACCCTTCGTGATTACCCCAAACTCCGCTCACTTTATATAAGAGGGGTTTAGCTGTATGAGAATTGGAAGTAACGTTGATTACAGAAAAATCAGATACAACGTATGCGTACGTTAAAGCGAGAAATGAACCTAAAATTAGAACAAATTGGATTATTGCCGCGGGTGCAGCAATAGCCATTAACTGATTATTGCGTAGGTGCACTCCTATCATCGGCACCGTTGACTGAAGAAATGCCATCAGAAGGGAGAGAATTAGAACGAAATGGCCGCTTTCAATGATCATATAATTAACCCACCCTAAATTGCGTCTTGCTTAAAATAATATTTAATATTTTTGTTTTGTTATTTTTTTTCATTGGGTTTCCATTGACCTGATTTTTTAAGCGCTTCTGCTACTTCAGGGGGCATATATGTTTCATCATGTTTGGCTAAAACGTCTGTTGCATTAAAAATATTATTTTGATAAAAACCTTCCGCTACAATGCCTTGCCCCTCCCTGAATAGATCTGGAAGAATGCCACGAAATTCTACGATTATAGAGTTATTAAGGTCTGTTACTTTGAATCGATTTGTGGCTCCGTCACTAACTTTTGTAACGCTACCTTTTTCTACCAACCCACCCACTCGTAGACGTTGAGCTGGTTTAAGTTTTTGTGCTCTAAACTTATTAACTATCTCCGTCGGGCTATGAAAAAATACTATATTATCTTCGAAAGCTGATAGTACAAGTGCAGCGGCACCTGCGATTAAAAGCAATCCTAAGCCAATAAAAGAAAAACGCTTTTGTCTATTTTTCATCTTGACGAACCTGTATTTGTAAATCCTCTAAAGCTTTTTCAGATGATCGAAATAATCGTATGCTTTGTACGAATAAACCCGCAAGAATCACAAACGATAAACCAAATGCGACCCAGATAAAAATACCATATCCGTCCATAATAAAATAATTGTATATACTCTCTAACATAACCTATACTTTTGCTAAACGAATTTTAAGTGCATGAACTTTTTGAAGATTTAGCTCAGCACGGGCGCGAATGAGCAAAATCCAGATAAAAAGTGACGTGTATCCGACTGCCATTAGTATCAATGGAGTAAGCATACTCGAATGTATAGCAGGCCCATCCATTTTAATAACGCTGGCCGGTTGATGGAGTGTGTTCCACCAGTCCACACTAAATTTGATGATTGGTACATTTATGACACCCACAATTGATAAAATTGCTGCTGCTCGGGCCCCTCTGCTACGATCATCAAACGCGTTATATAACACCATGTATCCAAGATATAATAAAAATAGAATTAAAACTGATGTTAGACGGGCGTCCCAAACCCACCAAGTTCCCCACATTGGTTTTCCCCATAAGGATCCTGTTGCCAAAGCGAGAAATGTAAAACATGCTCCTATCGGTGCAGTTGATTTGGCCAGTATATCTGCCACAATATGTCGCCAAATTAACAAAACTGAGCTAAAGCCAGCGAGTGCTACGTAACAGAACATTGCCATCCACGCAGCTGGAACGTGAACATACATCATGCGAACTGTTTCACTTTGTTGATAGTCCGGCGGAGATTGAATAAGCGAATAATACAAACCAGTTAAAATTGAACCTACCGCGATCAAAGCAACGATAGGTTGCAGGCCTTTTGCAATTTTTAAAAAACGGGTTGGGTTTGCAAAATAGTTAATCATTTAATTAAATCAGCCTTTAAAGTAAGATAGTAATACCGATATAACCTAAAATTATGAATACGCAAATAGCAGAAATTGGATCTTATGGACGATCATTATCATTTATTTAATCTTACACTAATGAAATCCATGATTATTCTATCGCTTGCCGCAGTGAAGCAGCACTTGCTATAGGGCATAAAGCGGAACTCAACAAAAATAATCCACCTAATATCAATAATTGCGGTTTGCTAGAAACACCCAAAATGGATGCTTCAACAGCACTTACTCCAAATATTAGAACTGGTATAAATAAGGGTAATATTATCAAAGATAATAATGCTCCACTTCGACGTGCACCCAATATAAGCGCCGCACCGATTGAGCCAATGAGGCTCAATGTTGGAGTTCCCAAAAACAACGTGATAATAAGAACAAAATAACTAGAGATGTCCATATTTAAAAATATTGCCAATAAAGGGGATACAATAATAAGTGGTAATCCCGTGGTTAACCAGTGTGCTAATACCTTGGCGAGAACAATAAATTCGAGGGGCTGAGGATGGAGTACGAGGAGTTCTAGGCTCCCATCATCATAATCAACATGAAATAAACGATCCATTGAGAGCATCGCTGATAACAAAGCTGCTACCCATATTACTCCTGAACTGATCTTGTTAAGTATATCTGGTTCTGGTCCCACACCAAGCGGGAAAAGTATCACCACAATCATGAAAAACATCACTACAACCCATGAGTCAGTGCCATTGCGAAAGGCCATGCGGAGTTCTCGTCTTACTATATAAAATAAAAATTTTAATAAGTCATTCATCGTTAAGATCTTTGAAATTTTTGGTATTACTAAAATCGGTTATATTTAAAATTTTATTTCCTGGCATCACAATATCGTGCGTTGCTATGGCCAAAATGCCTCCATCTTTTTGATGAACCTTAATAAGATCATTAAGAATTTCTGATGACTCTTTGTCCAAAGAGTTAGCAGGTTCATCTAAAATCCAAAGACGGGCTGTTGTTGTGCATAATCGTGTTAAATTAAGGCGCTTACGCTGACCAGCTGAGAGAAATCGGGCAGGCAAACTTGAGAGATCTGTTAGTGAAAAAGTGTCTAATGCTCTCTTAATCATAGACTCATTTTGACCAAGTGACCTTAAATCAGACCAAAACCTTAAGTTCTCTTCAACTGTTAACGCATTTTTAATGGCATCCTGGTGGCCCACGTAGTGAAAATAGATACAAAAATCTCTCTCCTGAATTTGTACTTCACTGCCATTCCAAATCAATTTGCCCTCAAGCGGGCTGATTAACCCGGCCATAAGTCGAAGTAAAGTTGATTTGCCACTGCCATTTGGGCCTTGCAAATTAAGCACTTCTCCCTCCTCAATGGAAAAATTGAGGTTGGTGAATACAACTCTATCACCCCTAATACAGGTTAAACTCTCACCAGAAAATACGTCCATGTATAATACTTATATCAGGTTAATTAGTGTTACAATGTTTTCTCATAAGTTATAATTGCACCAATTTATAATTGGTTCCCAAAATTAATTTTTTATTTAAAAATGCTGGAATTATAGGAACTCTTGGTGTAATTCAGTTTCTGACCCAATATTTTTCATAAGCTAAACTTTAATTCAGGAGTCGCACATGTCCAAAATTGGCCAGGATACTTTAAAAACTCGTCGGTCTCTTAACGTTGGTTCCAAAAATTATGATTATTACAGCCTAAAAGCAGCCTCTGACGGTGGTTTAGGCGATATTTCACGTTTACCTTTCTCGTTAAAGGTTCTTTTGGAAAACCTACTGCGGTTTGAAGATGGCATTTCTGTGACTGTCGACGATGTAAAAGCATTGGGGGCATGGCTTGAAAATCGAAGTTCAAAAAGTGAGATAGCCTTTCGTCCTGCAAGGGTTTTGATGCAAGATTTTACTGGTGTTCCAGCGGTTGTAGATTTGGCTGCTATGCGCCAGGCAATGAAAGATTTAGGTGGGGATCCCCAGAAAATTAACCCATTAAGTCCGGTTGACCTCGTCATAGATCATTCTGTTATGATTGATAATTTTGGTTCAAGTAATGCTTTTAATGCAAACGTCGAGAAAGAATTTGAGAGAAATGAAGAACGATACGAGTTCTTGCGCTGGGGCTCAAAGGCATTCGATAATTTCCGAGTAGTACCTCCGGGTACTGGTATATGCCATCAAGTTAATCTTGAGTTTTTATCACAAACGGTTTGGACAGACGAAGTTGACGGAAAAACGATTGCTTATCCTGACACTTTGGTGGGAACTGATAGTCATACGACAATGGTGAATGGTCTAGCCGTCCTTGGTTGGGGTGTAGGGGGAATTGAGGCGGAAGCTGCTATGCTTGGTCAACCTGTCTCAATGCTTGTTCCGGAAGTTATCGGATTTAAATTGACAGGAGCGATGAAAGAAGGTGCGACTGCGACAGATCTAGTTTTACGTGTTGTTCAAATGCTCCGTGAGAAGGGAGTTGTGGGTAAGTTTGTTGAATTTTTTGGTAGCGCTCTCGATGGATTGAGTTTGCCTGATAGGGCGACGATTGCCAATATGGCGCCAGAGTATGGTGCTACTTGTGGGATTTTTCCAATTGATCGAGAAACTATAAGATTCTTATCTTTTACTTCCCGAGACCCTGATCGGGTTGCTTTGGTTGAAGAATATGCAAAGGCGCAAGGAATGTGGAGAGATGCTAATTCGGAAGATCCAATTTTTACAGATACTCTGGAACTTGATATTTCAACGGTGGAATCATCAATTTCTGGACCCAAGCGACCTCAAGATCGCATTGCTCTGAAAGACGCCTCATTAGCATTTGAACAAACGCTAGATGATCTTGGGAGGGGAAATGGCCCTCAATCACCAGAGGGTGCTGATTTTAAAGTAAAGGATGGGGATGTCGTAATTGCCTCAATAACGTCCTGCACCAATACTTCAAATCCCTCAGTATTGATGGCGGCCGGTTTGCTTGCCCGCAATGCCAATGTTGCTGGCCTAAAACCGAAGCCTTGGGTTAAAACTTCATTGGCCCCTGGAAGTAAGGTAGTTTCAGATTATCTTGAAAATGCTGGTTTGCAGAGTGAGCTTGATGGTCTGGGTTTCAATGTTGTCGGATACGGATGTACTACCTGTATTGGAAACTCGGGTCCATTGCCAACCCCAGTTGATGAGGCAATTACGTCTGGCGATTTGACTGTTTGTTCAGTTCTATCGGGCAATAGAAATTTTGAAGGCCGCATTCACGCTCAAATTAAAACAAATTATCTGGCCTCCCCTCCGTTAGTTGTTGCATACGCTTTAGCAGGTTCTATGAAAGCTGATTTGTACAATGATCCACTTGGCCATGATAAGGATGGACAGCCAGTATTTCTAAAGGACATATGGCCTTCTAATAAAGAGGTCAGTGAAGCAGTACTCAATCATATGACACCTGAAATGTTTTCAAACCGTTACGGGGATGATGTTTGGAAAGGCCCAGAGCAATGGCAAGGTATCCAGACAGAGGGTAGTGAAACTTACGATTGGCAATCCGCCTCCACTTACGTCAAATACCCAAGTTTTTTTGAGGGTATGACACTTGAACCTGGAGATTTTAATGATATTGTTGACGCCCGAGCATTAGCGGTATTGGGAGACTCCATTACGACTGACCATATATCTCCGGCGGGTGCTATAAAAGAAAATAGCCCGGCTGGTTCGTATTTAACGGATCGGCAGATACGCACTCAAGACTTTAATTCGTATGGTTCTAGACGAGGCAATCATGAAGTTATGATGCGGGGTACATTTGCAAATATTCGTATTAAAAATGAGATGGTTCCCGGGACTGAGGGAGGGGTAACTAAGCATTTTCCCTCAGGAAGGGAAATGTCTATTTATGATGCAGCAATGCAGTATTCATCTGAAGGGGTTCCTTTAGTCATAATTGGAGGTAAGCTCTATGGAAATGGATCATCGAGAGACTGGGCAGCTAAAGGTACTACTCTTTTGGGTGCAAAAGCAGTAATTGTCGAGAGTTTTGAGCGTATACATCGGTCTAACCTTGTGGGAATGGGTGTTTTACCTCTTCAGTTCAAAGAAGGGCAGAATCGGGTTACATTAAAACTTGATGGTACGGAAAAATATAATATTACTGGCCTTAAAAATGGAATTAAACCACTTATGGATGTAAATTGTACGATCACGCGAAAAGACGGATCTAGTGAGGCAATACAGCTATTGTGCCGGATAGATACTGCAGACGAGGTAGAATATTATCGCCATGGTGGTATTCTGCATTATGTTCTAAGGAATTTGAACGCAGCTTGATTGCAGATAATACTGTTAGTTTAGAATATTTAAATTTTTTGAATATTTAGTTTTATATTCAAGCTTCGATTTAACTTTTTTTACTCTTATTACGGTTTTGGTTCTCTAAAAAGGATCTCTTTATGGTTAATTTTAAGACACTTGATGACTTAGATCTAAATGGTAGACGCGCACTTGTTAGAGTTGATCTGAATGTGCCGATGAATAAAGGTAAGATTACTGATCAAACCCGTGCCGAGAGGATTATTCCTACCATTGAAGAAATTTTAGAAAAAGGTGCAGGGGTTATTTTGGCCAGTCATCTGGGTCGTCCGAACGGGAAAGTTGTTCCGGATTACTCGCTCGAACCGTTAATGCCAATTTTAAAAACACTTATGCCAAACCGTGGCGTAACTTTTTCACCAAATGGGAATAAAGAACCAAAGTCAGGAGAAATTATATTACTGGAGAATCTTAGGTTTAATCTGGGAGAGGAAAATAATGATCAGGATTTTTCCAAATTTCTAAGCGGATTAGCTGATGTTTATATTAATGATGCTTTTTCCTGTTCCCATCGAGCGCATGCATCTACAGAGGGCATAACTCATTTGTTGCCTTCAGCTGCTGGGCGTCTTATGGAGGGTGAGCTTCAGGCTTTAGACCAAGCCCTTGATAACCCTATACACCCAGTGGTGGCAGTGGTCGGCGGAAATAAGATATCAACAAAATTAGGTGTGCTAGAGAATCTGCTTAACAAAGTAGATCATTTAATTGTGGCTGGGGCAATGGCAAATACTTTTCTCTATGCACTAGGTAATTCGGTTGGGCGGTCAGTGTGTGAAGAGAGTATGGCCAACGTTGCCCTCGATGTGATTGAAAATGCAAAACTTCTAGATTGTAAAATTCATCTACCTTTGGATGCAATATTGGCAGAAAAATTAGAAGATAATCCTAAAACAATAGTAGCTAAGAAAGACTCTATCCCATCTGATTTGATGATATTGGATATTGGACCCGATACTATTTCATCTATCATAACGTTGCTAAACAATAGTAAGACTTTATTGTGGAATGGTCCATTGGGTGCGTTTGAATTTAAGCCATTTGATAATGCTACCAATTGTGTTGCGCAGGCTGCTGCCAATCTAACGACAAAGCGCCAGCTTGCGACAATCGCTGGAGGCGGTGATACAATGGCTGCACTAAAAAATGCGCAGGTTTCGGATTCTTTCTCATATATTTCCTCAGCTGGAGGCGCGTTCTTAGAATGGCTAGAGGGAAAGAAATTGCCAGGTGTGATTCCACTTTTGAACGATTAAGTTTGAGTTATTGAGACTAATTAAATTTATTATTTAAGACTTTATTTTTTATTTTCAACGTTTTCTAATAAGTCATCTAACATTGAACGTAATTCTTCAGAGTCATTTAAAAGGTTATTTGCTGCCTTAAGCGCCTCTTCAGAAGCATTTGTTGAAAATTCATTTGCGATTTCGCTTATGTTAGAGACTGTTACTCCAATACCTTGTATAATTTTTGAGACTTTTTTTATTCTATTTTGGATAGCAGCTGTTCGAACATTTATAGTTTGTCCTGTTTTATTATTTCTGGACTCTAAGATTTCATCAAAATTATTTAAAGTATTAGTATCTTCGGTTTTTTCACTGTCATTATCAGGGTCAATAAGAGCTGTTTGTACTGTCAAAAGACTCATTTGATCACTGATATATGTCATTAAGTTTTCGCTTTCTTCCACTTTTACGATGATTTCTGAAAGCCCTGCTGTTATTAGTTCTGTGCGCTCTGCATCTTCTGCTGCTTCTGTAGCATTTTTACTTGTTAATGTTAGTTGGTCGCTCATCTTGGTTATTGCACTTTTGTTGATTTCAAATTCTAGATTAGATGAGGCTGCCTCAAATTTCTGTATCGCCATGGTATTATTGGACTTTTGACTATTTAGATTATTAGCAATTTCGTTTTCTTTTATGTGATTATCCTGATGCTTTGGACCCTCAATGCGAATTCTATCCTTTTGTATGATTTCTAAATCTTTGCGCAAACGATCAGCTCTCTTCATATTTTCTTTAAATATTATAAGAGTACGCGATAAGTTTGAGGCAATAGATGATTGATTCAAATCAGGAATTATCTGGCTATAATCCCCGTCAGCTAAACCAATAGCTACTGATGATATTTTCTTGATAGGTTTTATAATGCTCCAGATCATAATGAGCCCAACGAAAGTAAATAAGAGAATAATTACAATACTACTAATAATTAATAGTTTGCGAATTCTTGTACTAACAATTTCGCTATTTTGTCGGGCTGATAGACTATTATTATTTGAGTAATTTATTAGTTTATCAAGACTGGGACCCATAAATGCGATTAATTTATCAAAGCCATTTATTTTCTTAATAAGTTGAGAGTTTGTTTGATATAATTGTATGAGTGAAGTTTTTAGAGTTTGTTTAATTCTTAACAGTTTTTTCTTTTCGGTCAATTGTGACGATTCTATTAATTTTTCAAGCAGTATAAAGATTTCAGAGTCAAAATACATACTACCGAGAATGGGATTCTGACTCAATGCCATAATATTTGACTTTAATCTAGAATTAATCAGTATAATCTCGTTATAATTTCTTTTAGACCCTATATTTTTCAGCTCATTCTCTAATTGTTTCTGATTATTTCTAACATTGTATATTAGACTAGTGTCCGATCCGCTATTCAGTAACTTCTGTATCGCAGATATGCCTTTAATTTGCGTAAAGTGCTTTTCTAAGCTTTCATTTATAACGATCGCTGTATCTCTAATTTTTTCGGCTTCAGGATCATTTAGAATTAATTTAATGTCGCTTATGATTACCACACCCCGTCTTTTGTAATTTTCAAAATAACGGGCATCATTTGTTAAAATAAAATTGCGGCTATCACTGTTTAGGGCAACAATTCCAGATTCAATTTTGGAAACTAAATTTCCGATATAACTTGATGCTTGAACCTGTCTCAAAGTTTTACTTAGAAGTCCATCAGCGTAAAACAATATTCCACTTATACAACCTAGAGATAGAAGTGCTGAGAATATAAAAATATAATAATACGAATTATACTTTAAGTTTTTTGGATTTGATTTAGGCGCCTTATTAACTTGCTCAGAATTGTTCATATCATCGTCGGTCGAGAGTGGATTTGTCTCATTATTTGGCTGACCGTCATTCGATGATGCAATTTGGTTCTTATCACCCATAATTAAGATTCGCCCAGTTTTGAATTTTATTTAAGTTTTAATTTTCAATTTAGCCCATGCTAATTTTAGTACAAGTTTATTTTAAAAGGGTCATTAATATCTCAGACAAATGAATAGTTGAATAAGTTTGTTCTTTAATTTTAAAAATATTTATCAGGTTTTGTTAACTTTTTTACTTTAGACCGTTATTAGACTATTATAATATTTGTTAGCAATTATGCTTGTTAAGCCTAAGTTTTAAATTTTTAGGAAAAAATAGAATTTCAGATGGTTGATACTATTAAAATGATGAACAATACCGTTGAACCCCTAAAACATGGAGGGCAAACGCGTCAACAAGCCCTCTCTCGTTATGAGGCTTCGAAGGATGTAGATCGTCAAGCTAAAATTACTAAGCCAATGGATGAGCCAGTATTCCGTCGTGCTGTTGATAAATTAAACGAAAGAATGAGTGTAAATAAACCGTTGCGAGATGATGTTCCGCGCGGTTTTTATTTAAATGTGCGTGTTTAGATGCCTATTTAGAATAATCTATTCCCAGCAATGAATTTGAGAAATCATCAGGGTCAAAAGGTCTGAGGTCTTCAACACTCTCACCAACACCTACCGCGTGGACTGGCAAACCAAATTTTTCGGTTAAAGAAACTAAAA
>Ga0209631_10004804_pt1 | contig 14701 bp, 13 predicted proteins | sample COG_08_FD_184752 | JGI IMG/M metagenome (GOLD analysis project Ga0209631, IMG submission 184752) | Pelagic Microbial community sample from North Sea - COGITO 998_met_08 (SPAdes) (version 2) | ecosystem: Environmental > Aquatic > Marine > Neritic zone/Coastal water | place: Helgoland, sampling... | reverse complement strand
GGAATTCTTAGAATAACCTTAGTTCCACTAGGCTCTTTCATATCTATAATTTCGAATGATTTAACGGGTAATTCATCACTCAATGACGCTAACCTTTCTTGAGTAAGTACAAGAGCTGTTGATTTATGGTAGCTCGATTTTTGGTGACGAACTTCTTTGGCTGCTAGCCTTCCGCGTCCATTGTCGCTAACAGAACATTCGATAAATGTTTCTTTCCATTCAAAATTAATAGTTATTTTACCGCGGTGGTTTAGCTCTTTTATTCCATGTACTATTGAGTTTTCTACAAATGGCTGTAATAAAAGAGGGGGAATTCCGTATGCATCCGTTTGGATGTTTTCATCTACGATTATTTCATAATCAAAGTTATCCTCGTTACTTAGCTGCTCTAAATTTAGGTAGTTCTCTAATGCTTCAATCTCATCGTGAATAGTGATTAGCGTCTTACGGCTGTTTTCCAAAATCTTACGCATAAGTTTTGAAAATTTAGCTAAATAATAACGAGCGGCTTTTTCATCTTTTTTAGCAATTAAAGCCTGAACTGTATTCATAGCGTTAAAAATAAAGTGTGGATTCATTTGCAGTCTGAGAGCTTTCTGCTCCATTTCAAGCATGTTCTTTTCCATTTGTAAGCGCTCTTTTTCTTCCTTTAATTGTCTTTGTCTGTTTCTGTAAATCAACAAAATTATTGATAAGAGTAAAAAGAAAGCTGCGCTTATGAACCACCAGGTTTTCCAAAATGGAGTAGCTATTGTAAATGAGAATTCAATAGGCTCTGTCCAGACATCGTCCTCATTTCCAGATTTTACCATAAACGTATACTCTCCTGATGGGAGGTTGGAGTATGTTGCTACGTTGTTTTTGTCAACTGGAGTCCAGTTGCTTTCGAATCCTAGCAATTTAAATTGATAGAAGACTTCTTCGGGGTTTTTTAGGTTAACACCTTCAAAATGGAAGCTAATGTGGTTTTCGTTGTAATCAAAATTTACCGTATTGTTTATATTGTACCAGTCATTTACACCTTCTGTGATGCTTTCGTAGAAAAGTGTTATATCACTCATGCTTAGTCTTGGGGCAATTGTGTTGATTTTTGATTTAGCTGGAGTGTAGCGGTTAAGTCCATCTAGTGTTCCAATCCATAAGTCACCATTTGTTGAAACGGATATTGCATTGGTGCAGGTTTCGCCTCCTAAAAACCCTTCGTTTTGTCCAAAATGTTTAATGTCTGAAATTGCTCCTGATTTAGTGAACGATACTCTGTCCACACCACCGCCAGCGCCAAGCCATAGCTGGTCTTGTTTGTCGAATGTCAGTAGGTAAATATTGTTGCTGTTTATTCCGTCTTTCTTTTTAATCTGATTAAAGGTTATGAAATTACTGTTTAGATCTGCTATAAATAAGCCTTCACCTTCTGTTGCTGCCCAGAGCTGATTATGCTTATCATGTGCGATTGATTTAATAACGGACCTTTTGATTCCTTCGTTAATACCGTAGTTGGTTATTTTTCCATTTTGAATGTATCCAATATGGCCGTTATTTGTTCCAAACCACATTCTGTTTTCATTGTCAGCAGCAAGGGTGTTGATTCTGTCATCAGGTAATCCGTTTTCTTGTCTGAAATTTCTGATGGTGAACTTTAGGTCAGCGTAGTTGGTTGCTGTTAATTTTGAAATTCCGCTCACAGTTGCAATCCATATATTGAAGTCTTTGTCTTGTGTTATACAGCGAATCCAGTCGTCTGTTAATCCTTGACTTCCGGTAATTTGATTATATTTAGTTCCGTTAAAGATATACACGCCTTTTCCTTCTGTTCCAATCCATATATTTCCGAAATGATCTTCGAATAGCGCTTTACATTTATGGTTGTAAAAGTCGGTGTTTTGATTGTGATAAATAACAGAGTCGTTCTGCATTTCTGCAAAACCAAATTGACCTGTTCCTGTCCAAACAGTGTTGTCTGAGCCACCTAAAACAGAATAGAATTTACCATCTAGATATCCCTCTTCCAAATTATAATGTTGAAACTGTTGTCCGTGGTATTTATTGATTCCACCACCGGAAGTTCCAAACCACATATTCTCCCAGCTATCTTGAAGTATTATACGCACATTATTAGCGGATAATCCTTCGGTATGGTTATATTTCTTTGCCGTTTGTTTCTTTAAATTAAATTTTATTGCGCCATTGTTTTGGGTAGCAACCCAAACATTTTGTTTATTATCTACAAAAACATCATGGATTATTTCATTTGATTGTCCTAAAATAGACCACCCATTGTCATTGTGGACGTTTAGACCGTGTCCGTAGGTTCCAACGAGTAACTCTCCGTTTACCTCATTAACACTTCTTACTTTGTTAGAGGAAAGCCCGCTTTTAGTAGTGTAACGGCTTACGTGTCCTTCTTCAATTTTAAATAATCCGTTGTCATTTCCAGTCCAAATAATCCCATTACTATCAATAAATAAACAACTGACGTTGTATTTAAGTTTTGTATTATTCGAAATGAAAGCTACCCATTGCTTGTTTTCGTAATAATATAAACCTGCATTAGTTGCAGCCCAGATAGTTTTGTTTTTGTCTTCTGCAATGGCCGATACTACAATATCGTACTTTTTCGAAATAGGATGTTTAGTGAAGGTAATTCCGTTGTAATGTGTAACACCATCTCCGGTTCCAATCCATATATTGTGCTTGCTGTCTTCAAATAAAGCGTATATCTTATCTCCAGAAAGCCCTTCCTCTTTAGTAAATGTGGTGAATTCTTTCCCATTAAACTTGGACAAACCACCCCCTTTAGTTCCTATCCACAATAACCCTCTGGAATCTTGAATCATAGCATATACCTGAGATTGAGGAAGACCTTCTTCAATAGAGTAGTGCTGAAACTTGAATTGCTGGGAATAGGTATTTACTCCAGATAAAGTAAATAACAAGATTAATATGTGTTTGATTTTTTTCAAATATTTAAATCTTCCTCGATATTAATCTTTTTTAAGTAGGTGTTTATGGTTTCTTTATTATTCGTGAACTCTATCCATTCGATACAATCATACCCAATTCGATTCCAAACTTCAATATAGCTGCCATTTAGGTCGTATAAATGAACTGTATGGGCCCTATACTGGCGAGTTGCTAAAAATGTCCCCTCGTTCTGTAAAAGAGCTCTTTTTGCGTCAAGCGAAAGTTTATTAAACGTTTTTTGGTTCATCAGCCTCAAGATACTAAATATAATTTAACGGAATCAATTAAATAACGGCAATGATGCTTAGTTTTGAATAATGGATTTCAAACTAGTTTCTGAATATTCTCCAACAGGAGATCAACCGCAGGCGATAAAGCAATTGGTGGAAGGATTAAAAAATGGTGTGAAAGACCAAACATTGCTAGGTGTTACGGGTTCAGGAAAGACGTTTACAATTGCTAACGTAATTAAAGAGGTGAATAAGCCTACTTTGGTGTTGTCACATAATAAAACATTGGCAGCACAATTATACACAGAGTTCAAAGCTTTTTTTCCGGAAAATGCTGTAGAATATTTTGTTTCCTACTATGACTATTACCAACCAGAAGCATACTTACCTGTGACCGATACTTTTATTGAAAAGGACTTGCAAATAAACGATGAGATTGAAAAATTGCGTTTGCATACAACTTCCTCGCTTTTGTCAGGTAGAAAAGATGTAATAGTTGTCTCATCTGTATCTTGCATTTATGGAATAGGAAATCCAGAGGAGTTTTACCAAGGGGTAAGCACTATAAAAGTGGGGGAAATCGTTTCTCGAAATAAATTTTTATTAGGCTTAGTTGAAAGCCTGTATTCAAGAACCACGGCAGAGTTTACAAGAGGTACATTTCGAGTTAAAGGAGATACGGTCGATATTTACTTAGCCTATACAGAAGTGGCTTTAAGAGTTGTTTTTTGGGGAAATGAAATAGAATCGATAGAAACATTTGACCCAATTAACAACAAAACCGTTGAACAGTTTCAGGCTTATCAGATATTTCCAGCAAACATATTTATTACGAGTAAGGATACAATCAACAATGCCATCAATGAGATTCAGGATGATATGATGGCACAGACTGAGTATTTCAAAGAAACAGGTAAACACCTAGAAGCAAAGCGTCTTAAAAGTAGGGTGGAGTACGATTTAGAAATGATGCGTGAATTAGGGTATTGTTCTGGGATTGAGAATTATTCGCGGTATTTTGACCGAAGACAACCTGGTACAAGACCATTCTGTCTTCTTGATTACTTTCCTAAAGAGTTTATGATGGTGATTGATGAAAGTCACGTCACAATCCCTCAAATTAGAGCAATGTACGGGGGTGATAGAGCACGTAAAGTGAATTTAGTTGACTATGGTTTCCGTTTGCAAGCGGCAATAGATAACCGTCCACTAAAGTTTGAAGAATTCACAGAAATCATTAACCAGACAATTTATGTAAGTGCTACTCCTGCAGACTATGAGCTGGAAAAATCAGAGGGCATTGTTGCCGAACAAATCATTCGACCTACAGGATTATTAGACCCGAAAATTTACATCCACCCAAGTTTAAATCAAATTGATGATTTATTAGAGGAACTAACGGTTGTTACCGAAAGAGGAGAACGTACGCTTGTCACTACTTTAACAAAAAGAATGGCAGAGGAGTTGGATAAGTATTTGGCAAAAATGGGCGTTAGGTGTCGTTATATTCACTCTGACGTAGACACATTGGAAAGGGTTGAGATTCTAGCAGACCTGAGAAATGGTTTATTCGATGTATTGATTGGTGTCAATTTACTGAGAGAAGGTTTGGATTTGCCTGAAGTCTCTCTAGTGGCTATACTAGACGCGGATAAAGAAGGTTTTTTACGTTCAGAAAGGTCTTTAGTTCAAACAGTAGGTAGAGCTGCTCGTAATATAAATGGCAAGGTAATTATGTATGCAGATAGAATTACCAATTCCATGCAAAAAACCATGGATGAAACAACACGTAGAAGAGCTTTACAAATTAAGCATAATGAGCATAATGGAATTGTTCCTGCTCAAATTGTTAAGCCACAACGAGGTACAATTGGGCAAGGAAAAGGTAAAACCGGTAATGGTTCTTATGAAATCAATAATGAAATTGGGCTTGCAGCGGATCCAGTTGTTCAATACATGTCTAAAAGTGAACTGGAATTATCAATTCAACGTGTTAAATCAAGAATGTTTGAAGAAGCTAAAAAGGAGAATTTTATTGAAGCAGCTGTGTTAAGAGATGAAATGTTTTCTCTTAAAAAGTTGTTGATTGAAAAAATGGGTTAGAGGTTATGATACCCAACACAAAGAATAATTGCGCCCTTTAATTTCACCACAACATCTTCACCGAATTCATTTATTTCTGTTGTTCTCTCGACAGCAGGAATAATGTAATTGATAAAAATCTTTTTTAATCTCATTTGATCTACAATAGCTGAATCTATGCCTTTATTTAATTTTACTTCTTTTAATTTCTCTATCATCACAGTTGTTTCAAAAGAAAATTGGTCTCCACCAACTTCAGCTTGTTCGTAGAGTAAAACTCTCCTTTTATCTTTGCTAGGTTTATCATAAATTTGCATCTTTATTTTATCATGATGAATTCCTTTTGTATTGTAAGAAAGTCTGTATTCTGCATCTTGGATTGTTGCTATCTCAACTTCTTTTATGTATTCATAAGGTTTGTAACCGAATAGAGTTGTTTTTACACCGTCGTACCGGTAAGGTTTTAAGGCTCCTCTACAGGCTTTTTTATACCCTGAAAGTTCTTCTTTAAGTGCGGCTTTAGCTAAAGCTTGAGCTTCTATTTCATCCTTTTTCTGTTTATTTTGCGCAAAGGTAATATCAGTAAAAAAAAGAATTAGAATAAACGATATGATATATTTAAGCTTCATAAATAGATGTTATTGCGCTATTGACTCACGAAGTTCAACAATCTTGCCAGACATAAGGGTTATTTCATCTTTGGATAGAACAATGTCTATATAATCCGCCTCTTCTCCAAGTGTAGTGACAGATTCTAGATTATCATAAGTATCAACCAAGGCTTGTATAGCTTCCACTAAATCTGCTATCTCATCACTTTGGTCTTTTATATGTTGTAGACCTTTTATTAGGATTTCAGCAAGAGTCATTTGTTCGGAGATCAAAACACCAACTCTTTTTTCTTGATCCAACATAACAGTATTGGCTCCCATATACATGCCTTCTATCCAAGCACCGGTATAGTAAATGACAGATAAGTCTTCTTTTCCATTTTCTTCAATATAATCATCCGTATTTTCTTGAAGCAATATTAGAATATCAATGATTGAATCTTGTATAGCTACGTTAGTTTCAAATCGTTCAATCAGACCCGATGTATTGAAAATCGATTCCAGTCCTATCTTACTTCCTAGCGTTCTTAATGTCTTTAAAAACTCGCTGGCTTCATCATATTTTTCATGGACAACGCTATATGCTAAATCCGAAGAATAAATACCAAAGGCTAAAGCTTGGCTGAGTTTAGTAGAATACTTGTCAACACGGTTTCTAGGATTCGTAAGCTTTAAGTCGTAACTCAATCCTGCTTTTTTAAATATAGAAGCCACCTGAAGCGTAGATGGAGGTATGAACTCATAATCTTCAGATACTTCATTGTAAATGGCTTCTTCAATTTCATCTTGTGAAATTTCATGAAAGTGAACTTCTTTTTTTTCTGCTGGTTCTCCACAACCACTAGCAAGGATTATGGAACTTATTATAATTATGAATAGAGTAAACTGTTTTAAGATATTCATTGTGATGATGATTTAGTGCAGATAAATTTACGATTAATTAATCTTCAGAATCGTCGAAAACTTCAATTTCTTTTGAAGTTACTACCAAATCTGTAAATTTCCCTTTGTAACGAGTAGCTTTTACCAGGTGGTTATCTATCCAGTGGTAATTTCCACCTCTTGGTTTCCCAAACAAAATGCCATGATACTTAAAGCCATGTTTACTAAGCCAAGCTTCAGTAACAGTTCTGTGTTCTTCTACTCTAGATGTGAAAAATGTAATAATGTGTCCTTCTTCATACCATTTATTTAATGTTTCCAGCGCATCTGGAAATGGCTTACAAGTTGACATTCTTTCTGGATCTTCATTTGGAATGTCATCCGTAATAGTGCCGTCAATGTCAATCATGTAGTTTTTAACATCGCTAGGAAGTTTAGGACTAATCGGTAGTCCATCTTCACCCAATACTTCTTCTAATTTCCCGTCTTTATTCGCCATACTTGGAGTTTAATAGTAGATCAATCTTCTAACCTTAGCTATGTGCTTAGCTAATCTAATTACTTGTTTTGTGTATCCAAATTCATTGTCATACCAAGCATATATAGTAACACTCTTACCGTCTGCAGAGACAATAGTAGCATTACTATCGAATACAGAAGCGCACGTATTTCCAATAATATCGTTCGAAACCAATTCTGGATTGATTTGATAATTAATCTGATTTACTAAAGGTCCTTTGATTGCAGCATCTTTCATTAAAGCATTAACATCTTTAACTGATGTAGATTTATTAATGTGAATGTTTATTATTGCTAAAGAACCATTAGGTGTGGGAACACGAACAGCATTTGCTGTTAATTTTCCTGCTAATGAAGGAATTACTTTTGTTACGGCTTTTCCTGCTCCTGTGGATGTAATAACCATGTTTATAGGTGCAGATCTACCTCTTCTAGGTTTGCTATGCATATTATCCAATAAATTTTGATCATTTGTATAAGCATGAACCGTTTCAATATGTCCCTTTTCAATCCCTAAGTTATCTTCTATCACCTTAAGTACCGGACTAATTGCATTGGTGGTACAAGAAGCGGCTGAGAAAATGTCATGATCATCAAGGTTAAATTCTTTTTGATTAATACCATAAACGATATTTGGTATTTCTTTTCCAGGAGCTGTTAATAAGACTTTTGAAGCTCCATTAGCTTGTAAATGACGACTTAAAGCTTCTTTATCCGTAAATACTCCAGTACTATCAATCACTAAAGCATCGTTAATTCCATATTCTGTGTAGTCGATACTTTCCGGTGTAGGAGCTTCAATGATTTTGATCATTTGTCCATTTATGATAAGTGCTTTGTTGTCAGTATCCGTAATTACAGTTCCTTTAAATGCCCCATGTACAGAATCGTTTCTCAGTAAATCTGCTCTTTTCAATAAAGTTTCTTCAGTTACTTTTCTAAGAACGATAGCTCTTAACCTTAATTGTTGACCTTTCCCCGCTTGTTTGATTAGTTCTCTTACTGCCAAACGACCAATTCTACCAAAACCATAAATAACAACATCTTTAGGGTGAAAGGTATGTTTTTCTTGACCTATGAAATTGGATAGGTTGTTTTTTAGAAAATCTCCATGTGCACCATTGTTGCCAGCCAAAAAGTATTCTGAAGTTAACCTTCCAATATCTATCTTAGAAGGAGCAAGATCAATTGCTAACATTGCTTTAGCAAGTTTTGCTGCTGTCTCAATATCGATGGGCTTATTAACCACCTTTGCTGCATAGTTGGTAAATAAATTTATTACCTCCGAAATGCTAATTTCAACTAAGTGGTTTCTAAATAAAACCAATTCAACACCTTTGTCATACATTAGTGTACCTACTGCGTTAATTAACTCAACAGCAGCTTTTTCTTGCTTTACATAATCGTTTAGACCTGCTTCGTAGCCTAATTGAACTTTTGTTGTCTCCATTTTATAAAAAAAGTTAAAAAAAAAAATCGCCAAAGCATTTTGCCTGACGATTTAAAAGTTTGTTATCCTAAATATGTTTTTAATAATTTGCTTCTTGACGTATGTCGGAGTCTACGAATTGCTTTCTCTTTGATTTGTCTAACACGTTCTCGTGTTAAGTCGAATTTCGTTCCTATTTCTTCTAGTGTTAATCCATGTGGCAGTCCAATCCCAAAAAATAGGCGAATTACATCTCTTTCTCTCTCCGTTAATGTAGATAACGATCTTTCAATTTCTCCTTGTAATGATTCTATCATTAACATTGTGTCAGCCTTAGGTGAATCGTTATTCACCATAACATCCAAAAGAGAGTTATCTTCTCCATCAACGAAAGGTGCATCAACTGACACATGTCTTCCACCTACTTTAAGTGTGTCTTCTACTTTATCTGCTGGTAAGTCTAGTTCGTTAGCCATTTCATAAGAACTTGGTGGTCTCTCGAACTCTTGTTCCAATCTAGAAAAAGCTTTGTTTATTTTATTTAAAGAACCAACTTGGTTTAATGGCAAGCGAACAATTCTTGATTGTTCTGCTAGTGCTTGTAAAATTGATTGACGAATCCACCAAACCGCATAAGAGATAAATTTAAACCCTCTTGTTTCATCAAATCTCTGTGCCGCTTTAATTAATCCTAAGTTTCCTTCATTAATTAAATCTGGAAGTGTCAATCCTTGGTTTTGATATTGTTTTGAAACAGAAACAACAAAACGTAAATTAGCTTTTACTAATTTTTCTAATGCTATTTCATCACCAGCTTTAATTCTTTGAGCCAATTCTACTTCAATTTCAGCAGTAATTAAGTCTTCTCTTCCTATCTCCTGCAAATACTTATCTAATGATGCGCTTTCTCTATTGGTTATTGATTTGGTGATTTTAAGTTGTCTCATGTATTTATTATCGATTTTAAGTGAATAAAAAATCTCCTCTAAAAGAGGATACGAAAATACACCAAAACACTAACTCGTGTCAAGTGTATTCACATCTATTTTTTTTAATTTTCCTTACTATTAACACGTTGTTAATAGAAGATTCCTTTCTGTAAACGGTTTCAGGTAATATGCAAAAGTTATTAACCATATTTGGAAGTGGACTAAAGGCCAAACCCAAAGTAGCCTTTTGCCCCGTTTGGATAAATTCCTTCAACCAGTATTCCACCTTTTTTTGATTTAAGTAATTTCGCAACAGCTTCAGGGTTTGTTACCGGTAGTTTGTCAATTTTAGTAATAATGAAACCATTTGTGATACCAACGTTTCTAAGTTTTCCAGATGTTATAGAAGAAATTTTAACACCGTTATTTATTTTTAAGGACTTTAATTCTTGGGGTGATAACCCTTTAAAAGATGCACCGTGTGCAGTTGTTTTACTGATATCCTCTTTTTTAATCTTGGCTGTGCTGCCTTCTTTGTTTCTTAATACAATAGTCAGATATTTTATTTCAGATCCTCTCCTAATGGTGATTGAAGCTTTTTCACCCGGTCTAAAACTACCGATTTGCTCCTGAAGTTCTGGCACGTCATTTACTTCGATAGTTCCAACTTTTAGAATAACATCGTTTACTTGAATTCCTGCAGATTTGGCGGCACCATCTTTTGTTATTCCATTTACCATAACACCTTTTAAATTTGGTAATTTATACTCGTTAGCAACTTGCTGATTTACATTTTGAATGCTGACTCCAATAAATGCTCTTTGAACAATTCCATATTCTAACAAATCTTCAGTCACCTTTTTTACAATGTTGGAAGGTATAGCAAAAGAATATCCTGTATATGAGCCTGTTTGGGATGCGATTGCAGTATTTATCCCAATTAAATTTCCTGTCGCTGAAACAAGTGCACCACCACTGTTTCCTGGATTGACTGCTGCATCAGTTTGAATAAATGATTCTAATGGGAAATCGTTGGTTCCATTTCTCCTTTGAAGGATGTTAATGTTTCTTGCTTTTGCACTGACGATACCTGCCGTTACTGTAGAAGTGAGGTTGAATGGGTTTCCAATCGCTAATACCCATTCACCAATTTTAACAGCGTCAGAGTTACCAAAGTTAATAAATGGTAAATTGTTTTCACTAATTTTAATCAAAGCTAAATCCGTGTTTGGATCTTTACCAATTAAGGTAGCTTCGTAGGTCCGTTCATTATTTAATGTGATTTCAATTTTATCAGCGCCATCTACAACATGATTATTGGTAACAATATAACCATCATCTGATATAATAACTCCGGATCCAGTGGCAATCTGTGTTGCGGGTCCGCTTCCATAAAAAAACTCTGAGAATGGATGCTGACTACTTTCGGGTTCATATATAGTAGTAACGTGGACTACTGAATTGACCGTTTTTTCCGCTGCCATTGTGAAACTTATATTAGATTCAAATGTTGGCATAAGCACTGGGGTGAATTGTCTATTGGAAGAAGTGGTTGTGTTTTCCGATTTAGCGGAACGCATTTGACGATTAGTTTCTTCTGTTTTTATTAAATTTTTCGGTTTTATTATAGATGTTAATCCAAAAGATAATATTCCACCTACCATTCCTGCTGTTATGATTGTTATGCTACTTTTTATCATTTTTCTTTATTTTAGAGAGTTAGAAAGAATTTAATTGCGATATCTTCGCTACATTTGATTCACAACTATTGAATTAACGTTTTTATTCTGATTAGTTACGTGTGATCCTTGTTAAATAATGTTAAGGTTACAATACTTTGAAGAGATAAGTGATAATGAAAATAAAGTTTGACAAATACCAAGGAACTGGAAATGATTTTATCATTATAGATAATCGAAATATCCATTTCGATAAAAATAATATTGAATTAGTTCAACATCTTTGCGACCGTAAATTTGGTATTGGTTCGGATGGTTTTATTTTGATAGAAAACCATGCTAAATTGGACTTTGATATGATTTTTTTTAATCCGGATGGATCACAAAGTTTTTGTGGAAACGGAAGTCGCTGTGCCATGGCATTTGCAAAAGAATTAGGTTTAATTTCTGATTTTGCAAAATTTAATTCAACGGATGGTTACCATGAAGCAACTATAAATTCAAATGGGTTGGTTAAATTGAAAATGCACAATGTTTCTAATATAGAAGTAGGTGACTCCTATCACTATATGGAAACTGGTTCTCCACATTATAATTGTTTTGAAAAAAATATTGACAAGATTGATGTTGTTGCTAGGGGAAGAGAAATTCGTTATAATCAGCGCTTCAAAGAAATAGGGACCAATGTTAATTTCATTGAACAACTTTCTGGGGGTATTAAAGTTAGGACTTACGAAAGAGGCGTAGAGAATGAAACATTGTCATGTGGAACGGGAGTTACCGCATGTGCTTTAAGCACTGCATTGGTAGATGAAACCTCATCAGGGAAAATTAAAGTGAATACTAAAGGAGGAGATTTGTCTGTTTCGTTTACTCAAACGGATACTGGTTTTGAAGATGTTTGGTTAATAGGTCCAACAAAATTTGTGTTTAAAGGAGAAATTGAAGTTTGATGATAGCTGAACATTTTAGAATAATAGAAAATATAACACCACTTTTACCTAAGCACTTAGATAGGGGAACTTTTTTATGTCTTTTTGGGACAGATAAAACACCGCCTCATCTGGGATTGGTTGTAGATGGGAAATATTATTCTACAAGTGCTAAAGGAAGCCGGGTAGGGGAAAATGCAGAATTGATTTTGCGAAGGGTTAAGCAAAGTACAATTCCAACGTTATTCATTAAATTAGATATTGTAGAGGATATGCAGAAGTTGGAAAAAGCATTTGAAAAATATCCAAAATTGAAAGAGAATCAAACATGTTTACTTCCTATTAAAGATTACATTAATAGTATTGGAGAAGATGTTACTTCTGCAAATTTTGTGTTTGAATTGATTCCTATTTTACATAATCTTAAATTAATATCGGACTCCTTTTCATTGTATATGCAAGATTCTTCGTTCAAATTAAAGGTTTACTCTAAGGAAGATATTGTAAATAGAATTGTTAAACTACAAGAAACATGTTAAAAGGAGAACAAATTTATTTGAGAACAATTGAACCTGCGGATGCTGATATTATTTTGAAGTGGGAAAACAACTCAGATAACTGGAGAGTGAGTAATACTTTGATTCCTTTTTCAAGAAAATTAATTCAAGATTACGTTAATTCTGCACAGGATATCTATTCAATAAAACAACTTCGTTTTATCATTTGTTTACTGGAAAATGAAAAAGAAATTGGGGCAATTGACTTATTTGACTTTGATCCATATCATCATAAAGTTGGCTTGGGAATACTTATTGCTGAACTTGAAGATAGAAGAAATGGATATGCAAAAGAAGCAGTTCTTTTAATCAAAGAATATTGTTTCAATCATTTGAACCTACATCAAGTATATTGTAATGTTTTGTCTAAAAATAAAGCTAGCATTGATTTATTCGAAAAATCTGGCTTTACCATTTGTGGAACAAAAAAAGATTGGATTAAAAATAAAGAAGGTTGGCTTGATGAATTAATGCTTCAATCTTTCAGGGTATAACCACTATTTGTAATTGTAAACGCTATTTTTTCTTGGGTTTTAAAAGGAATGTCCCAGTATCCATTATAGCTAATTGATAGAGGTGTGATGATTCCATTTTTCATTTCGTTTTTTACGTTAATTTTTACATCAAACTGGAATAAAATGGATTTATAGCGCATTAAATATTGTCTGTTTAATACAGCCATATTTTCTTTATTAAAAACAGTTGTAAGGTGCTTAATAACTGTTTTATGTTCTTTGTGTTCTGGTTTTGCTATACAAGAAAACTGATAACATTCTATTCCATTAAAGTTTATAATACTTACTTTATAATCATAAAATTCAATCATATCATTATCGAATATGGACATTTTTTTTCCAACGATTGGAACTCCGCTTATATCCTCTCCAGGATTAAACATCATTAATTTTAAATCATGTATATATTTAGATTTTTTACTCTTCTCAACTGATTCCTCTTTTACATCGGTTATTTCAGTGGATACAGGTATTGTGTCTGAAGGAAAAAAGATGTCATAATATACTTCCGCAGTAGTAAATCGATATTTTCCTTTCTTTGTTCTCAGTTTTCCTGAAGAAGAAATAGTTTTTCGATCTTGCCACATGTATGACTCATCTAAATATTGGGTTACGGAAATTTTTTCTGTTGCTTTCTCTTTTTCTCTTTTGTTGTAAACCCAAAGGTCTCCCAGTGCTTTATGCGGGTAATAGCGTAAGTTTTTAAAAGCTTGGTAAAAGGTGGTGTCGTCTTTTATTCTTTGGATAAATGTTTTAATGTCAAATTCATTCGCTGCGAATATGGTTAAAGTGTCTAATTGGATAGAATTATATATTTTTTCCTCTTCTTGTGCAAATAGGAAAGAAGAGATAAATGAGAGTGATATTAATACAGCTATTTTCAAATTACTCTTTAAAAGTATAGTTGTTATTACAGTATGAATTTGTTTTGGTTACCATTGAAGCCAGTGGCCATTTTATTTGAATACAATCTAAAACCGTATTTTGAACCAAACCGAATTACAACATTGACTTAGCCAATCAGCTAAAAAGGTAATTATTGATAATTGTCTGTATCGTTTCATATTCTTTATGTTGCAAAAATAGCCAATATTTTAATAATATTTAACTTACCGTTTGTAAACAATATTCACACTATTAAACAGGTTAACTTATTTGTAATGTGCATTTTATGAAGTTTGGTAGTTCCATTAATGTATTTAAAAGTGATTATGTTCAAATAAATGAATATTTTCGTTCGAATAAAATTAAAAAAGATGAGAAGAATATTGATAGCAGGGTTGGCCCTTGTTAGTTTTGGAGCAAGTGCTCAAAGCGTAAAAGTTGACTTTGAAGAGTATGACTTGAAAAACGGATTGCATGTAATTTTACATGA
>Ga0209631_10004802_pt1 | contig 14705 bp, 10 predicted proteins | sample COG_08_FD_184752 | JGI IMG/M metagenome (GOLD analysis project Ga0209631, IMG submission 184752) | Pelagic Microbial community sample from North Sea - COGITO 998_met_08 (SPAdes) (version 2) | ecosystem: Environmental > Aquatic > Marine > Neritic zone/Coastal water | place: Helgoland, sampling... | reverse complement strand
TTCGTCAATAAGATGGATAGAGAAGGCCGGGATCCAGTGGAACTTCTCGATGAGGTTGAGTCGGTGCTTGGGATCCAATGCGCACCGATGACTTGGCCAATTGGATCCGGCCGACACTTTAAGGGCGTGTATCAAATTAATGAGGATCGTGTGTCATTGTTTGATCGCTCTGCATCCGGTGGAAGTCCGGCACGCATTTTTCAAGGCCTGGATAATCCCGAACTGCATGACCTTTTAGGAGAGGATTCGAGCGCGCTTCGTGATGAGATTGAACTTTTGACAGGCGCTTCCCACAGTTTTGATCATCAAGCTTATCTAAACGGAAAACTGACTCCCGTTTTTTTTGGGTCCGCGCTCAATCATGAGGGAACAGATGAGTTGATTGACGCGTTTGTCGATCATGCCCCATCTCCATTGCCGAGGGAAACGGAGAGTCGAACGGTAGAGGCATTAGAGGAAAAGTTTTCCGGGTTCGTTTTTAAGATTCAAGCCAATATGGATCCTTCGCATCACGATCGTGTTGCTTTTGTTCGGGTGACGTCGGGCGGGTACTCGAAGGGGCTTAAGGTGCGGCATGTGAGGGCGGAGCGAGATCTGCAGCTTCATAATGCCATCACTTTTTTAGCCTCTCGTCGGGAATCTGTCGGGAAAGCAGTCGCTGGGGATATTATTGGCCTTCATAACCACGGCACGATTCAGATTGGTGATACGTTCACTTCAGGCGAGTCTTTAAAATTTTTGGGTATTCCTAGTTTTGCGCCCGAACTCTTCCGGCGAGTTCGGCTGACAGATCCGCTGAGAGCTAAAGCGCTCAATAAAGGCCTAGATCAACTCAGCGAGGAAGGCGCGACGCAGGTATTTCGACCCTTGATGAGCAATGATCTTGTTCTGGGCGCTATCGGGATACTGCAGTTCGATGTTGTAGCGCATCGATTGAAGAACGAATACGGAGTTGATTGCGCTTTTGAGGCCGTACCGGTGGTGACCGTTCGCTGGATTTCGGGTGATGATTCGAGCCATCTCGATGAAATTAAACGTAAATCGCCCCAGAATCTTGCGATTGACTCATCGGGCGCGCTGACTTACCTCGCGCCTAATTCTGCTAATTTACGACTAGCGGAAGACCGTTTTCCAGATCTTGATTTTTTTTCCACTCGCGAACTATAAAATCGAAAAACTCGGGATATCGTTGGGTGGTGTTGTGGTAATTTTTTTATAAAACCTGTTAATTAAAAAAGGAGTGTAGCCGTGTTGAAGTCCATCAGTATTTTCTTAGTATCCGCTCTGGGATTGGTCTCGCTAGGTGTTTATGCCGACGGAGCAGCTGTATACAACAGTGGCTGTATGGCATGCCACGCAGCCGGCGTCGCTGGCGCGCCGCGAGTGGGTGATAAAGAGGCGTGGACAGATCGAATTGCCCAAGGACCTGAGCTTCTTTATGAACACGCTATCGTGGGCTACCAGGGCGCGTCAGGCTATATGCCTCCGAAAGGCGGGTTCGCACACCTCAGCGATGACGATGTAAAAGCAGCAGTCGATTTCATGGTGAGTGAGTCTGAATAGGAAGAGCGCTTTTTGGCGCCGATTTGGAAGTTAGAAAAACCGGGCGCATTGCCCGGTTTTTCTTTAAGGGCGTGAGATCGCTACAGCGCTTCCGCGTTAAAAAAAGCGAGAAGGGATCGGTAGAGTAAGAAAGGGTCCTGCCATCCGGTCAGCTCTCTTGGAGAGTGCATGGCCAGTTGGGGCGCCCCAACATCTACTGTATCAATACCAATAACCGCTGAGGTAATGGGTCCAATCGTGCTGCCACACCCCATATCGCTGCGCATTGCAATCGATTGAACCGGAACATCAGCGCTCGCACAGAGGTCGCGAAACATGGCGGCAGTGGTGCTTGTTGTGGCATAGCGCTGATTCGCGTTGTACTTGATCACCGGGCCGCCGTTGAGCACGGGTTTATGCTCAGCATCGTGCTTGTTCTCATAGTTGGGATGCACAGCATGGGCATTATCCGCGGAGATAAGGCGCGATTTCGATAAGACGCGTGCAACATGCTCACCGCCGCCGCTTAACGCTTCTAGCGTCTGGCGCAGAAACGGACCTTGCGCCCCCGCTGCGGAAACGCTACCCACTTCTTCGTGATCGTTACACACCAAAATTATCGTCTCATCCGAGTCTGCATCAACTAGTGCACGTAGGCCGGCGAAGCAGCTTAAAAGGTTGTCTAATCTAGCGCTGGCAAGATAGTCGCCATGCAGGCCAACTCTTGAAGCGGGCTGGGTGTCATAGCAGTACAACTCAAAATCAGAAACATTTTCGATTGCATCATCGGGGTATTGACTGTTCGCCTGCGCGCAAAGGATCGACAGGAATCCTTCGCCCGAGGCATCAGGAAGATCGCACAAAATAGGAACCAATTCCAGTTGGGGATTGATGGTTCGGTTTTTGTGAACTTCACGATTTAAATGAATGGCAAGACTGGGAATGGTCGCGATTGAGCGCTGGAAGTCGATTAAACGACTCACTCGAAGACCATTTGTTGTTTTTGCATTAATGCGCCCTGCAATCGAGAGATCGCGGTCGAACCATGGTGCGAGAAGCACCCCACCGTAAATTTCGACACCGAGCTGTAATACGCCAGAGCGCCTGATATCGGGGATAGGTTTGATTCGCAGGCACGGACTATCGGTATGCGCTCCTATGATTCGGATGCCGCTCTCGGTGATCGGTCTTGAGCCCGAGCGGATCGCAATCAGTGATGAATCATTCCGAGTGATAAACACTTTGTCTGTGTGCTTTTCCGACGATGGCGATAAAGACCCAGTTTTCGAAAATCCGGCATCGGAAAGCGTTGATGCGAGGCGCTGCGTCGCATGAAAGGGCGACGGCGATTGATCTAAAAAATTGAGTAAACCCGAGTTGAAGACATCAGCATTCATAATTAACGATTCTCTAGGGTGTTATGTTGCTTGGCGATGCAGGTGATCCCGCATTTATGGCATCCCCTTTTTCAGGAAGCCATCTGATGGCAGGCTGAATTGACTTTTCCTCAAGTCCTTCGAAGTCGAACAGGGCGCGGTCGGCAAGTTGACTTGGTGCGACACAGGTCAAGCTTCGAAAAATGCTAGCGATACGCCCGGGGTTAGACTTTTCCCACCCTGCAAGCATGGCTTTAATGGACTGCCGTTGTAAATGTTGCTGAGAGCCGCACAGGTTGCAAGGGATGATGGGATATTGACGCATTTCAGCGAATCGAGCGATATCTTTTTCACGACAGTAGGCCAGTGGTCTAATGACAATATTTTTACGATCGTCGCTTAACAGTTTTGGCGGCATTGATTTTAATTGGCCACCATGAAACATATTTAGAAAAAGTGTTTCCATCATGTCATCGCTATGATGACCTAGCGCGATTCGTGTTACGCCGTGTTCGATAGCATATCGATAAAGAATGCCGCGTCGCAGTCGGGAGCATAGACCGCACATTGTTTTACCTTCGGGAATCACCCGCTTCACAATGCTGTAGGTGTCCTCGTCGATGATGTCGTAAGAGATATTTTTTTCACTAAGATATCGACGAATTGTCTCGACCGGAAAATTGGGCTGATTTTGATCAAGATGAACGGCATGCAGCGAGAAAGAAACAGGCGCTTTTTCCTTAAGTTGCATCAGAATATCTAAAAGGGCAAACGAGTCTTTACCGCCCGACACGCAGACCATTACGCGATCTCCTTCTTTGATCATCTGAAAATCTTCGATGGCTTTACCTGTTTCGCGCCGAAGTCGTTTGTTTAGTTTCTTTTCTTCAACAGTTGCATTCATAGTAATTTGACTCAATTAGCGATTATCTTGGAAACGATAGGATCAAAGCCCGCTGATTGTCTTTTCGACTGTTTTGACGATGTTTTACTGATATTTCTAGTGAAAAAATTTCAAGAATACGTATCCTACAGGGGTGATTCAAATTTCGCGAAAAAAAATCATTCTATCCGGTATTGGGACCGTCATCGCTTTGATGATAATGCCCGTATTGGTGCTACAACTGTTGAACTGGGATAAGCATCGGGAACTTGTCTCCCGGGCAGTAGGTCATTTCCTGGAACGCGAGGTTGAGATTGCTGAGTTTCTTGGCTTTCAGTTATGGCCCACAACTCGACTAGAGGTGAAAGGGCTCCGCGTTGCATCTCCCGATGAATCCTTTTCAAAACCCTTTCTAAGTGTCTCTGATGCGTCTATAGAAATTGCGTTGACCCCTTTGCTCTCGGGTTTATTGGTAGTTAATGATTTTCAACTTGAAGATTCTGTTGTTTCCTTGCAGACAAATGCTGAGGGCATCAAAAACTGGATCTTCAGAGGAGAGGAACCTGCTGCCTCCGACCCGCCATTAGAAATGTTTCCGGTGATTTTGAATCGGATGCAAGTCAGTCACACTAAATTTCATTATTCAAACGAGAATCAACGAATTAATCGGGATTTGTGGCTTGATACGTTTGACATCAAAGCGATCGGGGGAAGCGAAGAAAATCGCCAGGTGACCGTGGCGGGTCGGCTCGATAATGAGTCGCTTCAAATTGATGGAACAGCCACAGTGCTCGGTAATGACACCGTGGCGATGTCTCTTGATTTAAGTCTTGGATCCGCCTCTGGCTCTGTTCATGGGGACGTGTCGGACCTCATGAATGGAGGAAACGCCAACCTTTCTTTGGACTTTAGTTCATCCGATGCGGCTCAGACGGTAAAGTTATTGCTGCCAAGGCTCTCGGCGTTGTCAAGTGAGATGCTTGCTGGATCAGCGACCGTCAGCGCTTCATTAGTAGGTCGACTCGATCACAATATTCGACTCGAGAACATCGCTGTGAATCTCGAGGCCGATCTGTTGGAGCTTAAAGCCAATGGCGGACTCGACCTCTTTAGTCAAGACAGTCCCAAGTTAATACCCTCTGCTGAGCTTGAGGTTTCGGTTAAAACGAAAAACTTTCAGCCGTTGGTACACGCATTTGGGGGGAGATCATCGTTCTCAGGACCAGCGCGTGCGGAGGGAATACTTCGTGGATCACTCAATGATTTTCGACTAGAGAATATCGAGCTGGCTGCAACGTCTGAGTTTGCCCAGCTCGAGGGCAAAGGTCGATTGGAGAAACTGGGCAGTCCTGAAGGGTCATCAGTTGATCTGTCTGCCAAACTCAAGTCAAATCAAATCGCACGCGTGTTGCTTGCGCATGATCTTAAATTGCCTATCGATGGATCAGCCGAGGCCAGCGTTAGAGTCACGGGTATGTCGCGAGAGCTCATGGTGGAAGATATTCATATCGAACTTTTTTCGCCAAGCCTAAACTTTACTGCGGCTGGAAAGATTGGGCCGATGGGTAAAAATGCCCAATACGATCTTTCTTTTGACACGGACACTAAGAATTTGGGCATGCTCACCGAGTTTTTTGAGTTTAATCTGCCACCAAACTTCGGGAGTAGCGCAACAGGCCGTCTGGTGGGAGGTAAAAATGATCTTTATTTAACGGGACTTGCAATCGACCTGCGATCGAAAAAGACGCTGGTTCAGGCCACAGGATCAATCGGTCCTCTCGGGAAATCAGCGATGTTCAAGATGCCTTTTGAAGTCAGAACGACTGAATTGTCGCAACTGCTGGCGTTCATTGGCTTTGACAGTCCCATCTCTGCAGTGGTGTCTGCAAAGGGTATTGTGACGGGCTCCAAAAGAGACTTGAGCATTGACGGACTTACGGTGGATGCAAGAAATAATATCGGGAGAGTCGGTGTAAGCGGCGCTCTCGGTCTCTCCGGAAGTCAGTCTGATCAGGATCTCTCGATGGAGGTCATGATCCCGGATCTGAGCAAGTTACAGCCCTTTGTTCCGTACCCGCTCGCAGATTACGCAGGTATACGATTAAACGCAGGTGCGGAAGTTAAACGAGAAAATGGACGCGTCCGCCTTAATCATATCTCTGGAATTTTGTCGGGCGAGGGAATTAAGGTGGGACGTTTTTCGGGTCAGTTGCCGGATGTTAAAAACTTGCGTACTGGATCCTTGGCAGTAGATCTGGAGGTAGATCATCTGGGTCGCCTTGGGCGATCTTTGGGGCTTTCATCAGACAATTTAGTGCCAGGTCAACTATCGATAAGCGTCACCGGCTCATCAAAGGAGGATGCGCCTTTTCTGGTTAGAGTTGATGGTCGAACCGACTCCATGGAGCTCAGTGTGGGCGGTAAATTAACTTCGTTGGATGCGACATCAGACCTTGAGTTGAAGTCACGGTTCTCAGTGACTGACGCTCAGGATCTCGCAGACCTATTACAGATTGATCTGCCGATAGATGGGCCACTCAAGATGCAGATCGGGATCGTACGAGATAAAAAGGTCGATAGCAAAAGCCTAGAAACAAATATCCAGATTGAGGTGAATGAAATTCAGGCCTCGGCAGATGGCCGGTTATCTTGGCCGCTACGTGTTGGGAGTTATCTTAATGCGCGGATCGAGACGTCATCATTTAAAAATTTGGATCGCTGGTTGTCAGGGGACTATCTAGATCCGGGTCCACTATCGATTGACGGAAAATTTGTTTTCTTACCCTCTGAAGAGCATCAAGCTGATTTTTCGGTTCGCCTTGGCGAAAATGACTTAACAGGCTCCCTTAAGGTCAAGGCAGATCTTCTGGACCGTTTTTATCACCAAAAAGAACTAGCCACTCCTTTGGCGCTGACGGGATCGTTCAAATCCTCAAGACTTAACCTGATGGAGATTTTTCCGGCACGTGCAAAAAATGAGCCTTTGGCGACACCAAGAAAAGAGTCGGAGGCGGTCGCTCCAGCTTCAGGCACAAATCCTAAAAAAGGGGATTCCAAAGAGAAGTCTAATCGTAAACAGAAACGTGACCGTAAAAAGGAATCTCAGGAGCCGCTTTTTAGTGCGGAACCTTTTTCCCTGGATTGGCTTGGTTCAGTTAATGTCGACCTAGAATTCGAGGCCGCAGAATTTATCTCACCAAGTGTAAGGTCAGAAAATCTAAATGCGACTATTAAAATAAAGGATAAGGTCTTAAGGGTTCAGGCGGACAGTGGTGAGTTTTCAGGAGGAAGTTTTGGGTTCGATTTTCAGATTGACGCTCAAAGTAAACCTTATAAAAGTGATCTGGAGTTCCAGATTGCTGATCTTGTGGTGAAAGAGGTGCCTTCCCTTCAAGACGCAAAACTCCCGCTTCAGGGTAGTATGGATTTTGAAGCTAAACTTTCAGGAGAGGGCGCATCTGCAAAAGAAATGGCGTCCACGGCTCGGGGGACAATTCTGGCGTCTGGCGAAAATACGTACTTTCCATCAGGCGGTTTTTCTTTTCTAACGCAATCAATCTTGGGTACGATTTTGGAGTTTGTGAGCCCCAAAAAAAGAGATGAATTTCACCAGGTGGACTGTGGCGTAATCGGTTTTAAGGTTGTGGACGGTATTGTAATGTCACAAGATTCGATTGCCCTGCAGACAGAGGATGTCACTTTCCTGATCCGGGGTGGATTTAGTCTTGTAGATGAATCACTTGTTTTTGTGATTCGCCCTAAGGCTCGTAAAGGAGCCGGGGTTTCTGCCTCTACCTTCACGAACTTTTACCGTTTGGGCGGTACGCTTCGAGATCCAGGAATCGAAGCCGACTTGGGCGGGGTGTTAAAAACCAGCGTCACCTGGGGTCTGGCGGCAGCGACTGCGGGATTATCAGTGATCGCTCAAGGGTTTTTCGATAAGTTCACTGGAAATCAAGATGTTTGTGCGATCGCAGATCAAAACTATGAGGCGCTCATTCAAGACAATGATGCGACTGTCCTGAAGACCTGGAGTAAGTTGACGCGCTAAGGTGTTTGCGCTTTGGCTCTTTTGAACACGAAAAACTTTGACATTTTTGGGAGGACGGCTTGAGTAGTATGGCAGCGGCAGTTGAGAAATTAGGGGCACTTCGAGTGATGCTGCTTTCGGTGTTGGCACTACTTACCGTTTTAGCGCCATTCGCGCTTGAGACGACAGGATACGAGGGTTGGGCGCTCGCCAGTACCGTGATCGTGCCAGCGCTCGTGCCTATATTTTTTTTCGTCACATTACTGGACGTATTGATGAGTGCAATTTATCGATCATCAAGCGATGGCGATATTCGGGATAAATATCAACTGGTGATTAAAGTTGAGGTTGTGTTTCTGGTGATGATGATGGGCGCTTGGATGCCTTTATTTTGGGGTGTTTTAAATCCACAGTGAAAACAGCAATCGGGTCAAGTTATTGATCGAAAGCATTTTTCGATATAGGTTGCCGTCATCAGGTCAAGATGGCCTCCACCCCCGTTTTTGAATACCGTTATATCGCTGGATTCTCTTCGTCCTGATACTCCAGAGCAAAGTTCAAAAAGATCGGCCTGGATATCATCCTTGGTGATTACGCCTTTTTCGATCGGAATAATCAGTTCGCCAATTTCTTCGATAGTGGTTGCCCGAGAATCAACGAAGATCTTAGCGCGGGAGAGTGTCTGATCATCAGCCTCTCGCATGTCTTTTCGAAAGGCGCCGACGAGATCAACATGAGTGCCCACTGTAAGCCAGTGACCAAGAATGATGGGCTCGCATGTCATGGTCGCGCTACAAATAATGTCGGCCCAAGCGGCTGACTGGGCAAGATCATCAGTTGCTTCTATTGCAAATTTTTGAGACAAGTCACTTACCAGTTTGTCTCTTCTGCCTGTGGAACGATTCCAAACCTTAATGGAGTCAATTGTCGGATTTGACGCACAATGGGCTTCGATCAGATAGGGCGCCATCGCACCGGCACCCACCATCAGGAGGTTTCGAGATCCAGGTTTTGCCAAAAGCTGTGAACCTAGCGCCGAATCCGCCGCTGTTTTTAAATAGGTTAAAGCGGTACCATCAATCGAACGTGTCGGAACACCAGTCTTCCCGTCGAAAAGAACGTACGCGGCATGGATAGCGGGAAGATCTATCGTTTGATTGCTTGGAAAGACGCTGGCGATTTTGACGCCAAGGCCGGACCCTTTTTGCCAGGCTGCACGTATCAGGCAGTAGTTTTTCTCAGTTTCCCCTTGCTGCTCGAGCAGCAAATCTTTCAGGTCGGCAGCGGGTTCGCGATGCATTAGGGCCAGCGCATTAATTAGCCCGGGAAAGTTAATATGTTTGTAGATCTGTTCTGCGTCTAGATGAAATGATTCGGTTGACATAAATTTCTGTTTGCTGGGAATAGATGTTTAGTTTAGCCTCGGCTCTTGGGTGTTGGCTCGCCGCGTGAAGTCAGTAAATAAATTGATTGGCAGGAATACAGATTTCGATGAAAGTGGATAAATTATTAGTGAAGAATGTAGCCGATCACTTTGGTGTTGTACTGTTATATCACGGTTTGTTCGAAGAAGTGCCATCTGAATTCCGTGGCGAATTCCACAATACGACACCCGAACTTCTGTTTAGACAGCTCGAGTTTTTATCGCAATTTTTTCGTTTCGTGTCGATCGATGAATTTGCCGCAGCGGATGACCCGAGTGGCCTTGCAGCGGTAACGGCTGATGACGGATATCGAGGCATGCTTGATAGTGGTCTAAAAGTGTTTGAAGCGCTAGGGATACCAGTAGCCTTGTTTCTAAATCGTTTCCTTCTAGAGGGGGGTGTGTTCTGGCGGGATAAGGTTAGGGCAATCATTACCGCCGATCAGGTGGGAGCGTTCGAGCAGAAGTTCAAAGGTAAATTTGTAACTCAACCTCACCAGGGTTTTTATCGATACACCAAGGATCCGAAAAACAACAGCATCGAAGTTGTGAACGCCATTGACGAGTTCCTGTCTGAGCGAGGCGATGTTCAAGATTCATCGCGTTACTATCTAAAAAGCCCTCAAGAGCTTATTGCGCATCCCTTGATTAGCTATGGCAGTCACTCGGTCAATCATTATGTGATGTCTTCGCTTTCGACAGATCAGCAATGGCGCGAAATCGAAGATAACCGACGCTTTTTGAAACAGTTTGAGAATATTCAAAAAAGCGATATTTTTTCGGTTCCGTTCGGAGGAGACCAGGATTACAATAATCTGACGCGGGATATGGCGATTCAATCAGGACATACGGGTTTGCTGTTGAGCCGTAACCGTTTGCAAAAAAGTAAAAAAAATGAGGGGCATAACATATCCCTAAGCATCGAGCGGATGATGTCTCGGTCCACAGACATACAGTCACTAGTGGCAGATTTATCTGGGGCGGCTGAGCGGACTAGGATGGTTCACCCGCGGGTTTGAAAGGAGGATAGCGTGAGTAGGAAATCTAATCGAATGGGGGGTCGAGCAGCCCGCCAGGCAATGCGGGCGGCGCCAATTCCTGAGAACGAAAAGCCGGTGCGTCCGGGTTTCTCAAGCGGTCGTTATCAACCGCTTTCACAGGATGAAGTGTTAAAAATTCATGAGGCCGCTATCGAGACGCTGGAAACCATTGGGTTCGCAAATTCACTACCTTCATGTGTCGAACTGATTACGTCGGCCGGTGGCTCATTGACCTCGGATGGCCGACTCCTTGTGCCGCGAGAGATGGTTGAGGATGCGCTATCGAAAGCGGCGAAGAACATTACACTTTACGCCCAAGATCCAGAATTCGATTTGGATCTAAGTGGCTCTCGAACCTACTTTGGGACGGCGGGCGCGGCAGTTCATGTGGTTGACACCGTTAAGCGAGAATATCGTGAGTCGACAGCACAGGATCTTTATGACGCCGCAAGAATCGTTGATCAGATGGAGCATATTCATTTCTTTCAGCGATCGATGGTATTGCGCGATATCGAAGATCCTGCAGAGATGGACTTCAATACGTGTTACGCCGCTATTGCGGGTACCCGCAAACATGTCGGAACGAGTTTTGTCGATCCGGCACATGTTCACCAGACGGTTGATATGCTTGAAATGGTGGCGGGAGGTGAGGAAGCATGGCGGGCAAGACCTTTTGTCAGTTGCTCATGTTGTTTTGTTGTACCGCCGATGCGTTTTGCCGAAGATGCCTGTCGAGTGTTAGAGGCTTGCGTGGAGCGGGGTATGCCTATTTTGCTCCTGGCTGCGGGCCAAGCTGGCGCAACCAGCCCCGCCTCTTTAGCGGGAGCGGTGGTACAGGAAGTTGCGGAAGTGCTCGGCGGCCTTGTCTACGTGAATCTTCTAAAACCCGGTCATCCTGCAATTTTTGGGACCTGGCCTTTTGTTTCGGATCTTCGCACGGGTGCAATGAGTGGAGGGAGTGGCGAGCAGGCAGTGCTAATGGCGGCCTGTGGCCAGATGGGTCGTTTTTATGATTTACCGACGGGGATTGCGGCAGGAATGGCAGATGCCAAACTCCCTGATGCTCAGTCTGGCTATGAGAAGTCCTACACGAACGTACTTGCAGGTCACAGCGGCACTAATTTGATTTACGAGGCTGCAGGGATGCATGCAAGTCTTTTAGGGTGTTGCTTGGAAAGCTATATCATTGATAACGACATGTTAGGGGCGATCAATCGAACCATTCGGGGTATCGAGGTAACCGATGAGTCTTTGTCTATTGAAGCCATCCGCGATGTCTGCATTGGCGGGCCAAGTCATTTTCTGGGACATGATCAGACGATGCAACTCATGCAGCGAGATTATGTTTATCCCGAAGTGGGAGATCGATTGAGCCCCAAGGAATGGAATGAAAAAGGACGTCCGGACCTACTAGAAAAAGCAAGAGCACGGGTATCAGAGATCCTGGCAGGACCCAGACCTCAGCATTTGTCGACTGAGATAGATCAAGAGACTAGAAAACACTACCCTGTTCGATTAGGGGTGGCCGATCCGGACGAAGTGGCCGCCTAGTAAGAGGGTTTTTGATAGGGTGGCCAGAAGGTGTGCGAGTTCCGGCCGTGTTGCTAGGGAGAGAGTCGATTGATGAGCCAGACACCGTCAGGTTCGCGCCGGTATTCGAACCGATCATGTAAGCGACTAGCTTGTCCTTGCCAAAACTCAAGAGTTTCCGGGGTGAGTCGATAGCCGCCCCAGAAATCCGGTAAGGGTATTTTTCCCCCAGCGAACTGTTGGGCGAGTTGGGAAAGTTTATCCTCCAAAACCGAGCGATCGGATATAACCTTACTCTGATTAGATGCCCACGCCCCAACTTGACTTCCGCGACTTCGACTGTGGAAATAGGCAGAGGATTCATCATGAGGCAGTCGGCCGATGGTTCCACGCGCGATGATCTGCCGACCCTGCGATGTCCAAGGAAACAGTATCGCTGCTCTTGGATTTTCCGTTAGTTCCTGACCTTTTCGACTCCCATAATTGGTGAAAAACACAAACCCGTTTTGATCGAACTGTTTCATTAAAACAGTTCGAACGCTCGGCACCGCGTCGGCTGACGCAGTCGCTAAGCTGACGGCGTTTGGTGCATCTGGATTTTCCTCACAGGCTTCTAGAAACCACTTTTTGAACTGCTCCATAGGTTGCGCAGCTAAATCGTGCAGATTCAATGGCTCTCGTGAAAAATCTTCTCGGATATTATCGGGGATGCTCATAAAAATTTGTTAAATTTTGGGAAATTAGTCGAGTGTGATCGCCTTGTTGTTTTGGCTCACCGCCAAATCATAACTCCATATATCGACGTCATATCCTTTCTCTCTTAATCGTTCGGCGAGGGCGCCAAGGTACCTCTGGAAATTCGGTTCTTCTAAATAAGCTATTTCATTGACATAACGAAAGATGCCGTAGGTATGAAAGGTCTTAAACGCGCCGTCCATGCGCATGACCTCTTTGCCGGTGGAATCAAAAAATATGACGGTTGGGGAAAATTGAACGTTTAGATCTTGAGCAAATTCCCTGACCGTAATTTGACGACCGTCTACTGTCGTAACAGGCGTGTTTGACCACATATCAAATTGAAATGACTTAATCTGTTTTGCTTGATTTTGGACAAGTGATTGGGTGAGTACTTTTTGATGCAGGATGTCGCATTGACGGCAATTCGATTGCTCAAAATAGATTGCAAACGGCTCCCCAGCTTGATCGGAGATGTCGAGTGAATCTGATTCAAAAAATTCTTGCCTGTTGATTTGAGCATTATCTGGCGAGCCTTGAAGGTTGGCGAGATACTCCGGGAATGTTTTATCAGTGTTACTGCTTTTTTTGGCCCAATCGAGTGCAGCGCGTAGTTCTTTCGGCGGGTAATAGCCATTGAGTCGAAGCGCAATGTCACGTGATTCGTTAAAGAAAAGTAACGTTGGGGTGAAATTAACGTTAAGTGCCGCCGCGAGCGTCTTTTCGGTAAATGTCTGACCGCCCACTTGAATAATTTCCCGGTCACCCCAGATGTTGATTGCGACAACGTCGTAGTGGGTATTCATCGTCTCGACGATGTCGCGCTGGGAAAAATTGTGTTCAATAAGCGCGTTACAGTAAGGGCATCCTGTTTGCCAGAAGTAAAGCACAAGCCGTTTTTCTTGAGTGGCGGCTTCGGCAATATCTTCTTCAAAATCAAGAAAGCTATCTTTAAACCAGCTGGGGTGCTCCGAGTCCATTGCGCCAAGAAATTTGCCTAATTCATTTGAGGCAAAGACAGAAGTGGTTGACAGTGGTATCAGAAGCGCGAGCGCTGACAATATTCGAGCGCTGGAGTGGAACAATAAAAAATGATTCATTTTTTGTGTTACCCGTAAGTGATTGCTACTGGGAAATTCGCGATTTTCTCTTTCCAGGACTTGGGTCCCTGGATATGAGCTGACGCGCCTGAGCTGTCGACTGCGACCGTGACTGGCATATCTTTAACTTCAAATTCATAGATCGCCTCCATGCCCAGATCTTCAAACGCCACTATTCTTGCCGATTTAATAGCTTGAGAAACAAGATAGGCGGCGCCACCGACCGCAATTAGATACACACTACCGTGGCGCTTAATGGACGCTATTGCATCGGGCCCCCGCTCGGCTTTTCCGATCATCCCTGCAAGTCCCGTCTCTGCCAGCATGGTATCGGTAAACTTATCCATTCGTGAGGAGGTTGTTGGACCCGCAGGACCTACGACTTCGTTACCCACTGGATCCACGGGGCCGACATAATAGATAAAGCGACCCGCGAAATCGACGCCGTCAGGCAGCGGCTTGTTCGTAGCGATTAACTCTAGAATTCGCTTGTGAGCGGCATCCCGGCCCGTGAGAATTTTGCCACTAATGAGTAAATTTTCCCCTATTTTCCATGAACGGTAATCTTCAGGGGTCAGGCGTTCAAGATCAATCCGTTTACCTGATACGGTATTAGTAATTTTTGGCCAAACAGTAGGATCTACTAGAGGCAGTTCGGCAGGCCCGTGACCGTCAAGTTTAAAGTGAACATGGCGAGTCGCCGCACAGTTCGGAATCATTGCGACGGGTAGTGATGCGGCATGAGTCGCGTAAGTTTCTATTTTGACATCAAGCACGGTTGTTAATCCGCCGAGTCCTTGAGCACCAATACCCAATCGATTGACCGCTTTGAATATTTCAAGCCGAAGTTCTTCAACTTCATTTTTTGGACCATTTTTAATTAATTCATCTATATCAATCGAGGACATGAGGGACTCTTTCGCCATGAGCATTGCTTTTTCCGGCGTACCGCCAATTCCGAGACCCAACACACCCGGCGGGCACCATCCTGCACCCATAGCCGGCAGCGTGTCTGTCACCCAATCAACGAGGCTATCACTCGGATT
>Ga0209631_10004801_pt1 | contig 14709 bp, 14 predicted proteins | sample COG_08_FD_184752 | JGI IMG/M metagenome (GOLD analysis project Ga0209631, IMG submission 184752) | Pelagic Microbial community sample from North Sea - COGITO 998_met_08 (SPAdes) (version 2) | ecosystem: Environmental > Aquatic > Marine > Neritic zone/Coastal water | place: Helgoland, sampling... | reverse complement strand
TTGTCTTTCTTCCGCTCGGTGTTCCTCTCTGATTATTTCTTCTTTTGTCCGGCGAGGACCTTCTCGCCTTTTCTCCATTTTTTATCAGTCAATTTTCTTATACAGCCATCTTTTAAAGGTTAACTTCTCATCCTTGCAGAATGGCGTTTCTTGTCATTAATACAACTTTGCTGCTGAATAGTCAGCGCGGTTTTAACGCGTTCCTCCAAGTGGTATCGGTGGCATGGGGCTTGGTAAAAAGTAGGAATTATCCGTGATTTGATTTTTGCAGGCGAAGTTTTATCATAAATCAAACGTAGTGCTTGGTGAAAATAATATGAATGAAACAACGGGTGTGGGAGACGCAGAAGTTGCACTGATCGTTGGCGGAGGACCGGGTATCAGCGCAAGCTGTGCGCGCCTGTTTGCTGGGGAAGGGATGAAAGTTGCTGTCGCAGCAAGAAATATCGAAAAAGATGTTTTGAAAGAACTGGAACAGCATCATGGTGTAATGCTGATTACCTGCGACGCGGCTGACGCTGATTCTGTCGCATCGATGTTTGAACGTGTCACAAATGAATTGGGCGCGCCTCGGCTGGTTGTTCACAACATTGATGGTCGCGTGCGTGAGGTTTTTCGCAAACCTATCACCGAGGTAGAACCAAATCATGTGCTCGCTACAATTAAGAATTCAACTTTTAGTGCTTTTTTAGTGGGGCAGCAAGCCGCGAAATCTATGCTGGCGAATCATGGGCGTGATGGGCATCGGGGCACAATACTCTACACAAACGCGAGTGCAGCGATGAAAGGCTTTCCGCTGAGTGGTGCGTTTGCTGCAGCCTCGCAAGGTAAGGCGGGTCTCGCTCAGAGTATGGCCCGAGAGCTCATGCCCAAGGGTATTCATGTAGCTCAAATACCGATTGATGCAGCGATCGGTTGGGTGCAACCGAACGGTAATCGAGCCCATTGGCTGGCGGGTGAGGCAGTTGAAGATAACATGGCGCATCCGGATCATATTGCCGAGCTTTATCTGCAGCTCCACCGTCAACATAAGTCGACTTGGACTTTTGAGGTGGTACTTAGACCTTGGACGGAAAACTGGTAACGCCTAAATACAGGCACCAAACTTATCACGACGGGAAATGAGCATGTCAGAAAATAAAATAGTTATCTATGGACATCAGGCGAGTCGCGCCAGCAGGCCCTATTGGTTGTTGCGCGAATATGGAAAAGCGATAAATGAGGACTTTCTCGAGGTCGATACCGGCGGGCCCGTCACCGGTTTTAATGAGGTGCGGGATAGTGATCAGTTTCTTAAACTCAATCCCTACAAGCTGATTCCTGTTATGCAGCATGGTGACTTAGTGCTGTATGAGAGCCAGGCAATTTGCCAATATATTGCTGAATATCTGGGTGGACCCATGAGTGGTGGTGATCTTGGTGAAAGGGCTCGAATCAATATGTATGGGCTTTCGTCTGTGACAAACTTCGAACCCAATTTCTTGCCGATGGTATTCGGTAGCGGGGGAGCAGAAGGTAGGGCTAAATTTGAGTCGAATCTACAGCAGCCCCTAAACGCGCTAAACGCTGAGTTACAAGACCGCGACTATCTTGTCGGCGCAGGAAGGGGACGATTCACCGTGGCAGATATCATGATGGCGTCAACCATTGGTCAGTATGGTCGTGCGGTGAAGTTTGATTTCTCACCCTGGCCAAACGTAAGGGACTGGGTAGCGCTTACGACGAAACGACCAGCTTTCTACCCGCCAAGAGGCATGAAGGTGAAACCCCAAAATTAGAAATTTAACCTCAGGGTGAGACGTAACTTAGCCGGTAGATAACACCAGCTTTGTCGTCTGATATCAGCATGGAGCCGTCGCTTAATTCCAGTACATCGACGGGTCTTCCCCAGGCTTTGTTGTTTTGCAGCCAGCCGTCAACCAGTGTCTCGTAGATTAGGTCTCCTTTGCTGTCCTTACGAGCCACGGTAATCCTATGTCCTGTATGCCCGGCCTGTTTCGAGCGGTTCCAGGATCCATGCTCTGCCATAAAAACCTGTTCGTGATATTGTTTTGGAAACATATTGCCGAGATAAAATTTTATACCGAGCGCAGCAACATGTGGATCGAGTTTAAGTGCCGGGTGCACGTAATCGTCTGATTGTTTGCCTTTCCCGAATTTTGGGTCGGGAATGCTACCGGCGTGAAAAAACGGGTAGCCAAAATGCTGACCCCGCTTTGATATTTTGTTTAGCTCTCCCGGGGGCAGATCGTCTCCCATCATGTCTCGCCCATTGTCCGTGAACCAAAGCTCTCCAGTGGTCGGATGCCAATCGAAGCCTACAGTATTTCGTATGCCCGAGGCGAAACTCTCCAGTTGTGCTGGGTTATTGATATCCATACGAAGAATCGAGGCGAATTGGGGGTTGTCTGACAAACAAATATTGCAAGGCGCGCCGACAGGGATATAGAGTTTGCCGTCGGGACCAAATCCAAGATACTTCCAGCCATGGTGTCGTTTGTCGGGTAGTTGATCGGTCAGCACTTCGGGCTTGGGCGGGTTCTGCAACTGTGAATCGATATTCCTGTAGACCAAAATTTCACTGACGGCGCCAACGTACAAGTCCCCGTCTTTATAAGCGAGACCGGAGGGCATGTTCAGATTGTCATCTATTAGGTGAACTGCGTCCGACTTCCCATCGCCGTTGTTGTCTACCACGGCGTAAACATCGCCATCTTTTCGGGTGCCAACATAAATCACGCCATCGCCGCCATGGTTCATCTGCCGTGCATTTGGTACGTCAGCGTATTTCTCGATGACAAACCCATCGGGCAGGTTCAGTTTTTCCAGCGGCAGACGCTTTGCGTAGATGGCGGGGCTTGCCCCCAACAACGAAACCACAAGCAAAGAGCGAATGATTTGCATGCCCAGCTGAAGTGATAACGGCTTTGATTTGAAGGTTATGAAAAGTGCTATGATGAACGGCTTCATCTTTAATCCTGTCGCTGAAAATTACGCGGCATAGTGTAAAACAAATACATGCTGAATGACGAAATAAAATCCACGATTCAAACTGCTTACTCAAGATTGCTTGAACAGAAAGGCTATCGCTCGCGTCAATGCCAGCGACAGATGATCGCAGATATCGCCAACACCCTTGGCGGCGTTGAAGTTGATGAAAGCGGCATACGTTTGACCGAGGACAATATTTGCGTTGTGGAAGCCGGCACTGGAACCGGAAAGACCGTCGCTTACGCAATGGCGGCTTTACCCATTGCCAAGGCCTTGGGAAAGAGACTGGTTATCTCTACCGCCACAGTTGCACTGCAGGAACAGATTGTCTTGATAGATTTACCCGATATCCGACAACACGCCGAGCTCGATTTTAGTTATGCCTTGGCCAAGGGGCGCCGACGCTATTTGTGTTTGTCCCGACTCGATCAGGCACTTCAGGAAGTGGGCTCTGTGAACCATACGCTTGCGCTTTATGACGATGAGAAATATCCAGCAGAGCAGTCTCATCAAGAGCTTTACGAGTCTATGCTCGCCAGACTGGGTCAGGGCAGTTGGGACGGAGACAGGGATTCCTGGTCTTCCGAGGTTGAAAATGCTGCCTGGTTCCCTGTCAGCACTGATCATACCCAGTGTACCCAGAGGCAGTGTTCGCATTTCGAGAATTGTTATTTTTATAAAGCCCGTGAACAGGTGCACAAGGTCGATTGTATTGTGACAAATCACGATCTTGTGCTTTCTGATTTGATGATGGGTGGCGGTGCCGTGTTACCTGCGCCGGAAGACACCATCTATATTTTTGATGAGGGTCATCACCTGCCGGACAAAGCGATCGGGCATTTTTCGAGTTTTCTGCAAATTAGATCTACCCAGACTTGGCTCGAACAGATACTCGTGACCATGCAGCAGATTGCCGGAGACCTAGGTGATATCGGTGGATTTCCCAACGGATATCGTCAGTTTGAAGCAGGCATTAGTGACCTAGACGATTTGCTGGAGTCAACCGTTCAAGCGATTGGCCCTTTACGCGATTTATCCGAAGGCAATGATAGTGAGTCGCGATATCGGTTTCCCCACGGCGTCATAGAGTCGGAATTACAATTACTGAGCCAGAATTTGTATCAGACCACCAGTCGTGTCAAAGATCAGGTCGTGCGTCTGCGGGCTGACGTGGAAGACCGCCTGATCGCAGCTGACCCCAATGAGCGAGATTCTCTTGAATACTGGTTACCTGTCGTGTCTAGCATCGAAGCGCGATTTGAATCCGGAGCGGGACTCTGGCAAGAAATGATGCGAGAAGATCACGAAGACGAACCCCCGACCGCACGGTGGGTTAATTTTAGAGACGATGATGAAACCATGCTCAATGCAAGTCCGATCGCTGTCGCGGACGATCTTCAGGAAATGCTTTGGTCTCGTTGTTTCGGCGCAGTAGTGACATCGGCAACGCTGGCCATTGGTGGTGACTTTACGAGCTTCCAAAATCGAAGTGGTATAAAACCGGAAAATAGATTCAGAAGTCTGGCAAGCCCGTTTAACCACCATCAGCAGGCGGTACTTCGAGTGCCAAGAATGGCAACTGACCCAAAACAGGCAGATGAACATACTGAGTTGATCGCGACCATGATCCCAGAGCTGGTTTCTGGTCATTTAGGTAGTTTGATTTTATTCTCGTCCTGGCGCCAAATGTTTCGGGTGACTGATATGTTGCCACCTGAATTTGCTGAAAAGGTATTGAGTCAGGGATCGCTGTCAAAAAGTGAAATCATCGCGCAGCATAAAGACAACGTGGATAGCGAACGAAACTCGGTTATTTTTGGCTTGGCCTCATTTGCTGAGGGTATTGATTTGCCGGGTAAATACTGTAGCCACGTCGTGATCGCTAAAATACCTTTTGCGGTGCCAGACGACCCCGTGGGAGCGACGCTCAGTGAGTGGATAGAAGCCCGAGGGGGCAACTCTTTTGCAGAAGTCATGATTCCCGATGCCACCCTGCGTATCGTTCAGGCCTGCGGTCGGTTGTTGCGAACCGAGACTGACAGCGGCGTGATCACTATTTTGGACACTCGACTCGTATCTAAGCGTTACGGCAGTATGATTTTGCGTGCATTGCCGCCATTTCGCATGGAACTGTCCTGATGCGGTTTCTCGATCTCATGCCAGCGGAGGCTAAGCAATTTGATAGCTTCTATGCCGAATTTGAACTTGCGGCATTGCAGATCGGAATCGAGAACCCTAAAGGCTACTACGAAATTGTGTTCTGCGCCGCTGTGTGGATTATCAGGCAGCGTGAAATTGCGCTAATGGACGTGTGGGTGCAGGGCATTTCTGGCGGACAGGGTAGCGGCAAATCAACCTTCGCCATGCTGTTGAAGCTGGTTTTTGAGCGAGTTCACGGGCTTCGAGTGCTTACTTTGTCTCTTGATGACTTTTATCTCACGCTGAAAGAACGCAAAGCGCTGTCTAAGCAGGTAACACCGTTGCTCGAAACTCGCGGAGTGCCCGGTACCCATGATGTTAACTTGATGAATCGCATCATTGCCGACGTTTGTGCAAATCGACAAACGCAGGTGCCGCGGTTTGATAAAGCCATTGATGATCGAGAACAAGATCTTGAAATCGTTGACGCTGGTGTTGATATTCTCATCGTCGAAGGCTGGTGTCTTGGTGCGACGGGATATAGTCAGTCAGATATTCAGCAACAGCAACTTTGCGACCCTGTCAATACGTTAGAAAGTATCGAGGACAAGGATTACGTATGGCGAAGATATGTTAATAGTCAGCTGACAGGGGAAGGGTATCAGGCTTTGTTCCGATCTTTTGGCGGACTGTTCTACTTGGCCATACCCAATTGGGAGGCTGTGATGCAATGGCGAAGTCTTCAGGAAACCAAATTGGTTGCAGCCAAGGCCCAGCATCTAGATAGCAAAACCCGTCTCAGTAACGAAAACCAGGAACATGATCAAGCGTCAGGTGAAATCAAAACCATGGATAGATCAGGTATTGAGCGGTTCATCATGTTTTACGAGCGTCTCACCAAAAAAATGTTAGCGGAAACATCGAAGACCGCAGATTTCACCTTCAGCCTGAACAAGGAACATGAGTTTTTCTCTGTTCATGCAAATGAGTCCTCGCTGTAAACTCCGCTAAATCGTGCTTTTACCCTAAAGCCATTCTTTACAATCCATTTCTTGTCGTTAGAAGTACCTGTTTCTGAATGGAATCTGAATGATTTTTTCGATTAGGTTCAGTTTTTATTCATTCGCCAGCATCTATTCTGGGCTTCATCAATAAGACGCGTGTTCACAGCGCAATTGAAAAGCACCAGCCAACAACAAAGATGAGAAGGCCGATGAAAACAGGAAGGAGAACTGGAATGAGAATAAAGCTAATAGTCGCTATTGCGATAACCACCCTTGTGGGAAGCCAGGCATTTGCACGAGGAAACATTTCTTACGACTACGCCACGGTGATCGACGCAGACCCCATTATCAAAATTGTTAAAATCTCAACGCCAAGGGAAGAATGCTGGGAAGAAGAGGTCGTTTATCGAGACCGATACGAAGGCCGAAACGGCGCATTAGGGCCCGTATTAGGAGGGGTGATAGGTGGCGCAGTCGGTAACGCGGTGGGTCATAAGAAAAAGAACAAGCAAGTGGGTGCCGTCGTCGGTGCAGTATTGGGGGCAACGTTGGGTAAAGCGGTTGCCGACTCAAACAGACGCGGCCATGAAAATGTGAGTCGAGGAACTGAAGAGCGATGCAAGGTTTATCATGACTACCATGAGGAAGAGAGAATTGTCGGGTATCGGGTGAGATATCGTTATAATGATGAGACTTATTCTACTCGCACGGACACTGACCCGGGTGATACCATCAAAGTAAGACTAGCAGTGACACCTGTCTTTTAGAGACAAACTTCTTACAGAAAACAGAACCGGGAAGTGACGGAGAGCATCATGAGTACCAGGACGATTATCATCACAGCGCTATTATTCAAGCTTTCAATTGTAGCGCTTGTGCTGCCAGCAACCACGCTGGCGGATGAAGATAACGCATGGTCAACTCAGTTTCTTTTAAGACAGCCGGGTGTCGAAAGACCCGCGTCGTTTAACCTGGCTGAACAGCTGTTACCCAAGCAAGAGATTCGTGGTGCGAAAGTTCCCAGGCCCACCCGGTTGGGACGTAAACAGGCGACAGACAAAGTGCAGCAGCGCTACCGTAAGCACAAGGTGCTGTCGGTAAATCTGATTTCGAGTAAGGGCCCAGCAACCTACCGAGTGAAGACCTTATCTTCTCAAGGGGTTGTGAAATATGTGTTTGTTGATGGCAACAGCGGCGAGGTTTTTGAGTAGGCGTTTAGGTTCGCTCAACCGCTAAAGCAGCGATGACAAATCAGAGATGACTGGAATGACAAGAAAACTACTACTGATCGAAGATGATGACAAACTGAGACAACAGCTTGTTGAGCTGCTCGAGTCACATCGCTATGAGGTTGATGTTGCCGCTGATGGTATGGAAGGGCTTTATATCGCCCAAAAATTCTCCTACGACATTGCGGTAATTGATCTTGGTTTACCTAAGGTCTCTGGCATGGAGATCATTGAAAAAATTCGCGGCGATGGTAAAGATTTTCCGATACTCGTGCTCACCGCCAGAGGAGACTGGTCGGATAAGGTTGATGCTTTGGGCATTGGGGCCGATGACTATCTTGTGAAACCTTTTCATGTTCAGGAATTTCTTGCACGGCTTGATGCTCTTGTGCGCAGGGCTTCGGGACAATTCAAACCGTCGCTTTCGATTGGTCCGATCAATCTTGATATGCGAGGCAAACGGGTGGCGGTCGATGGCGAAGCGATTGAGCTCACAGCTTACGAGTTTAATTTGCTTGAATATTTGATGCAGCGTCCAGGTGAGGTTGTCAGCAAGACAGAGTTGACTGAATATCTTTACGAGCAGGATTTTGATCGGGATAGTAATGTGATCGAAGTATTCGTCGGGCGCCTGCGTAAAAAGCTTGACCCTAAAAATTCGCTAAAACCAATTTCGACCGTGCGAGGCCAGGGTTATCGGTTGGCGCTATCGACGCGCTAGTCGCGTACCCACCCGTTCCGAATGGCCTAAACATAAAAGCTTGAACCGGAAACCAATAGCCTGACCAATGTCCATTAAACAATACTCTCTTCGTAGCAGGTTACTCACAACGGCAACGCTGGTGTTGTTCATATTCTTGAGCCTGATGGGGCTAGTGCTTGATCGGGCGTTTAAAGGCAGCACGGAACAAGCGGTTGCCGAACGTTTGTTGATTCAAATTTACGGTTTGTTATCGGTCACTGATCTGAATGAAGCTGAACTTCAGTTACCCGAGGCGCTTCAGGAGCCAAGATTTAATTACCCGGGCTCCGGTCTTTACGGGCTTGTCTACGATGAAGACGGTCGAGAGATATGGCAGAGTCCTTCTGCCATAGATCTAACATTTGACGCTTCGGAACAACACGGTTTAATTCACGATCTTCGACCCGGGGTTGATCGTTTTGGCCGCGTGACCAGTACACTTGATGAAGTCTATTTTTTTAGTAGTTACCGGGTGCTCTGGCAAATCAGTAGCGAAATCCAAAACCCTTACACGTTTGTAGTTGTCGAAACGATGGTGCCCTTCAAAAGTGAAGTTAATGAGTTTCGCAATAGCTTGTGGGGCTGGTTGCTTGGCATGATGTTGATTTTGATTATGCTACAGGCAGTGGTCATGAACTGGGGTTTGTCGCCGCTCAAGCAGGTTGCAAATGACCTCAAGTCCATTGAAGACGGGGAGCGCGAAACACTTGACGGTGACTACCCTGCGGAGATCGAAGGCGTTACCCGGAACCTGAACCTGTTGCTTGCGACCGAACGCCAACAGCGCGAAAAATACAGAACCACATTGGCAGACCTAGCCCACAGCCTTAAAACGCCGCTTGCGATTCTCAGTGGGCTTTCGAGGGACGTGCCGTTAAAAGTAGAAATTGATGAGCAGATTGCCAGAATGAATCAAATTGTCGCTTATCAGCTCGAGCGTGCCGTTGTTCGATCATCTGGCTTGATCAAGAACGCGATAGCAGTCAAGCCTGTCGTTCAGAAGCTGGTAGATGCCATGAACAAAGTCTATGCAGACAAGCAGGTGGTCATCTCGACAGACCTTGCTGATCACGATTTCTTCGGTGATGAGCGTGATCTTATGGAGCTGCTGGGTAACCTAATCGACAATGCCTGTAAGTACGGTAGCGGGAAGGTGTCGCTCAAAGTTAGCCGGGATGCGTCCACTCAGCACCTGCTGTTTGAAGTTGAAGATAACGGATTAGGCATTCCGAAAGGGAAACGTGACGGTGTGTTATCTCGAGGCATGCGCCTTGATTCTCAAGAAGCGGGGCAGGGAATCGGTCTGGCGGTTGTTGTTGAAATTGTTGCCAGGTACAACGGTGAAATCCAAATTAGCGACGCTCAACTGGGTGGCGCACGCATTTCAGTCTCTTTTCCCGGTTGATACTCTCACGACTGCTCGCTACTCACAAAACAACGCCTGCTGCCTGATTTAGCACGCAGCCATTCACCTCATTAGATCATATGAATCCCTCTGAAGCCGATATACGTGTGTCTAAGCGTGTTTGGCGTCAGCTAGATCGGGGCGACAAACGGCAACTTCTCAGGTTTGTCGCCGGTTTCATGCGTCAGGTGCTATCGCCTGAGCAAAATTGAGGTTGCGATGTGATTTGAGGGCGCCACGGTAAAGGCTAATCGATGTTGAAAATAACGCATCTAACCCATATCATCCCCAGCTTCTATGGGCTTTAGCCCCGATATTAAACATTATGTCTTTCAAAGACAGTTGAACCGACATCTATTGAGGTAAAGGTATGGATTTTTCTCTCTCAGAAGAACAAACAATGCTGCAAGACAGCGTGCAACGATTTGTTCAAAACGACTATTCATTCGATCAGCGTCAGAAAACGGTAAAAGAGGGTGAAGGGTTTAGCAGGGAAGTCTGGCAAAATTTTGCGGAATTAGGTTGGTTGGCCTTGCCGTTCTCGGAAGAGGTTGGTGGTATCGGTGGTGGTCCCATTGAAACCATGATTCTCATGGAAGAATTTGGCAAAGGACTGGTCGTAGAGCCTTACCTCTCGACGATATTACTGGCTGGCAAGGCGTTGGAAGAAGCCGGCACTTCAGCCCACAAAGAGGGGCTGCTCGGTGAGATCATTGCCGGCAGTAAATTAGGTGCACTGGCCTTTGTTGAGCCACAGGCGCGGTTTAGTCTGAACGACTGCACGACAACGGCAACGAAAACAGATGCGGGTTATGAAATTAACGGCTTTAAAGGCGTTGTGTTAGGCGGACCCTCAGCAGATGTGTTGGTTGTGGTAGCTCGCACCTCAGGCGAGCAAAAAGATGATGCTGGCCTCACACTATTTCTGGTGGATGCGAACGCATCCGGCGTGAGCCGACGAGACTACCCAACCGTAGACGGTCTGCGTGCTTCTGAGATTACATTTGAACAGGTTGTCGTTAACGAGGCTGATGTACTTGGCGAAGTTGACGGTGGTTTGTCGGTGCTTGAGAAAGTGATCGACCAAGCCATTCTTGCTGTTGGTGCAGAAGCGGTAGGCGCAATGGAAGTGCTGTACAAAACGACCGTTGAATACTGCAAAACTCGTGAGCAGTTTGGTCAACCGATCGGTAAGTTTCAGGTGCTTCAGCACAAGATGGTTGATATGTTCATGGAACACGAACAAACCAAATCATTGGTATACATGGCGGCGCTCCGTCTCGATAGCGAATACGACGTGATGGCAAGAAAAGCTGTATCTGCATTGAAAGTGCAGGTCGGCAAAGGCGGCACGTTGGTTGGCCAAGGCGCTGTGCAGCTGCACGGTGGTATGGGTATGACCGATGAACTCAATGTCGGTCACTATTTCAAACGACTGACCACCATTGATGCGCTGTTTGGTAACACTGATCACCATCTCAAAAAATACAGCAAGGTCGCCTAAGCACCCTGCGTTAACCGGAAGAACACAATGAGTGATGCACCCGAGTGGTTTTGGCAGGCGATAGATCAAAAACCTGCCTCTGGTACAGTCGAAGTTGAAGACAGCGACATTAATTACCTCACCTGGGGTAACGATGCCGACGCAGATGAGCCGAATACGAAACCCGGCATTCTCTTTGTTCACGGTCACAACGCGCATGCCCATTGGTGGGATTTTATTGCCCCTGCATTTCTAGACAAATACCAGGTTGCGGCGGTTGACCTCTCTGGTATGGGTGACAGCGATCACCGGGATGAGTACCAACGAGAAACCTGGGCGAAAGAAATTCTCACCGTTGCTGACGAAACAAAATTGCCTAAAAACACTGTCGTAGTCGCGCACAGCTTTGGCGGCTTAATGGCGCTTCGTGCCTGCAACGTAGCGCCAGAGAGGTTCTCTGGGTTGGTGCTTGTCGACACTGGTGTTCGTTCACCAGAAGAAGAGGAAGCGCGAGACAAGGACAAGCAAGTCCCACGACTTGCACGCCCGAAAATTTATCCAACGCAAGAAGTGGCGATGTCCCGATTTAGATTGCAGCCTCCCCAGCAGTGTGAAAATCAGTATATTGTTAGCCACATCGCCCGGAACTCTGTCGAATATGACGATGAAGGTTGGGTGTGGAAGTTTGACGAAGAACTGAATATGCGCGTTAAACCCATCGAGGGTTTAAAAGAAGACCTCGTAGGGCTCAGTATCAATGTTGCCCTGATTTATGGTGAGCTAAGCGAGTCTTTTTCTGCCCAAAGTGCAGAGCACATGAAATCACTCAAGCCTGAGCTTGAAGTGATTGAGATGAAAGACGCGCAACATCATCTCTTTTTGGATCAACCGCTCGATTTTATTAGCAAACTGAGTGGCGTGCTTGATCGTTGGGGTAGTTGAGAGATAAGTTCGTCTTGTCGCGTTTTCTGCTCGCCTAAGTGGCAACTGAATTGCCATTTGAAGGCCTCGTCATGTTACAGAGCCAACCCCTCATAAGTCAGCCATCATTGATCGCGAAAATTCGCAAGTTCTGACAAGGCCTACACTCCGCTTATAGAAAAACGTTCATCGTCGTGGCGTGCGCCAAAGTCAAATCAAGCAACGCCGCACAATGTTAAAAAGATGTTGGTCAGGTTGAATCCATAAACTTTGTCGATTTTTTTTACGCTTCCCTCGTTATATTTTCGTTGTTTTCAGGGGCGCATGTCTATCCCATTGATAAATAAAAACTTGTTAAAGATGGTACAAATCTTGCGTTTGTAATAACAAGGCCTGTAGTACTAGAGTGGTATTTTTCTTGATGGGTTTTGAATTTAAGGCGAGTCACCGAAACTAAATATACGAAGGATGGATTGTGTCACTGGTTCGTAGATGAATGAAATAGAGCATATGGGATAATTAAGATTGCAATAGGGCTCGCACTATAAATACGTATAAACAAATGTTATGTGCCATAGGTTCTAGTATTCATAGAGGAGCTTTATGAAAAAAGCCGTGTGTCAAAATTTTATATTTATGGTGTTACTCGCTTCCATAGCCTTTTCAAGCTTTGTGCATGCTAGCGAAGCCGCGCTAAACAAAAATGTGGAGTCCTTAGAAGCAATTGTAACTAGTTATTACAACGTAGTATCTGGCCCTGAAGGATTCAAATACGACGCGGAGACTGATAATTTCTTACATGCGCCTGAGGCGATGATTACCCGTTTCAATGAGAACAACGACTTCCAGCGTCATGGTTTGCCGAAAGAGCAAGAGTCTTTACGAGAACCTTATGTGGAGGGATTCTATGAAGTTGAAATACATCGATTAACGGAAGAATATGAAAATGTAGCGCACGTATGGAGTACCTACGAAATGCGAAACTCTCCAGAATCGACGCCATTTATGAGAGGCGTTAACAGCATCTCCTTCTATTTCAATAGTGGCCGATGGTTTATTTCTTCATGGAGCACGCAATATGAGGGGGCAAATAAAATACCTGCGAAATACCTTCCGCAAAACCACCTCACAAGTCAGTTCAGCGAAACGCCGACAGCGTTCACTGACTGAGGTGTAAAGCATAGCTATGAGATATCGTTGGCTTTTTATATGTTCCTAATTTTGACAGATGTAAGGATTCGATATGGATTTTAGTGATCTCACGGATGGCATAATTCTATTGATAAGTGGCGGAATAATAGTGCTTTTTGGATGCGGGATATTATTACCGAATCTTTCTAGTCAGGAAAATGTCGGTAAAGATAAAATGAAAATGGTGTTTGCAATCGGGTTGGTAATAGTTCTGTCCGGCGTAGTCCAATTAGCCCGTCATTTATTATAATAGCTATTGTAACCAGCAAAGGATTAACTTTAAAAACACATAACCAGTTTAGCCCCTACTTAAGACGTTAGCTGCTATTCGTAATCAAGGAAGTATCATGGAAGAATTAACTAGAATAAATCATATCGGGTTGAGAGTGCGTGACTTAGATATATCTCGAGATTTTTATGGAAAACTTGGGTTTAAATTTATAGCGGGTCCAGTTGGTCCTGAGCCTGTTGCTATCGTAGAGCATCCATCTGGTATTAATATTAATCTCATTTTAAATGCATCAAGTGAAGCTCCAAAAACAAATGTTTTAATGGAAGGAAGTGTTAAATATCCTGGTTACACACATGTTGCGCTTGAAGTTACAAATTACTCAATAGCTATGAAAAAAATTGAAGAGTTAGGTATACCAATTACAGGACAGGTTGAATTTGAAGGCGCTAAGTTTTTCTTTATTAGAGATCCCGATAGCAATGTAATAGAGTTCCATCAACCAGCAATCAGCTAACAAGCGCTTAAACGGCACAAAACCAGTTGGCTTTGTTTCGCTAATCAACAAGTATAGCCATCAATTTTTGTCCGCTTAAGTGGGCGTTAGGGGTCTAGGTTAATGTCTTCGGTTGCTGCACATATTTTTGCATTACTTATATTCGTAGTAGTGCTATTTCAGCTAGCACTTATGCTAGGTGCGCCCTGGGGAAATGTTGCAATGGGTGGCCGGTTTCCTGGCAAGTTTCCGCCGGTAATGCGAATAGCGGCACTAATTCAAGGACTCGTCCTAGGTGTTATCGGCTTCATAGTCCTAATTAGAGGCCAAGTGCTAAACTCAAACTTGTACGAAATAACCGAAATTGCTATTTGGGTGGTCGTGACGCTCATGGGACTTTCACTTGTTATGAATCTTGTCACTCCAAGCAGATGGGAAAGAATCATATGGGCACCCGTTTTAGTAGTCCTTTTCACATGTTCAGTAGTCGTTGCGCTATCGTGAATTTGACGCCTAACCATCTTGAGATGGGGTCGCACATAGCGACTTGATTCGCAGAAAATAAGCGTTGCGAACGACGACTTGAAGCCGATAGCTGTCATTTTTCAGCCTAAACGTCGATAAAGATAAAATGAAAATGGTGCTTGGTATCGGGTTGGTAATAGTTCTGTCCGGCGTGGCCCAATTAGCCCGTCATTTATTATAATAGCTATTGTAACCAGCGGCGCGTATAACAAGACAAACCACAATCGCCCACAAAGTAACGTGGGCTGGACTTCGCTATCGCTCAGCCTGTGTTTGCGGCGTGAGATGCTTAATGAGCAATCAAATTTGCAAGCTTGGTCATTGTTCCCGTATCGGTTTTAGTTAACGGAATAT
>Ga0209631_10004797_pt1 | contig 14721 bp, 13 predicted proteins | sample COG_08_FD_184752 | JGI IMG/M metagenome (GOLD analysis project Ga0209631, IMG submission 184752) | Pelagic Microbial community sample from North Sea - COGITO 998_met_08 (SPAdes) (version 2) | ecosystem: Environmental > Aquatic > Marine > Neritic zone/Coastal water | place: Helgoland, sampling... | reverse complement strand
ACAAGCAAGCCGCAAAAATTCTCGAAGAGTTAGATGCTCCAAAAGAAACTGCAAAAGACGATACAGGGCAAATCACGATTGATGAGTTTATGAAAGTCGACCTACGCACCGGAAAAATTCTTGAAGCGGAGAAAGTAAAAAAATCCAGGAAACTGGTTAAACTCAAAGTGGATATCGGCACTGAAACTCGACAGATTCTCGCAGGCATCGCAGAAAGTTTTGAACCGGAAGACCTAATCGGGCGCACCGTGATTATCGTAGCCAATCTCAAACCAGCAAAGCTGATGGGGATCGAGTCACAAGGCATGGTGTTAGCCGCCAACAACGATGGCTCTCTCCTAATAGCAGGATTCGACCAAGAACCCGGATTGGGAATACAAGTACGATGATTATAGACACACACGCGCATATCGATGTGGCCGATTACGAAGAAGACCGCGAAGCTGTAATAGAACGTGCCCGCGAAGCCGGAGTGCAATACATGCTGAATATTGGTTGCGATATCGAAAGCAGCTATCGGTCTATGGAACTTGCCGAACAATACGATTTCATTTACGCGACTGCAGGCATCCATCCGCATGAAGTGAAATCCATTGATGAAGATACTTACACCCACCTACGGCAATTGCTGGCTCATCCAAAGGTCGTGGCTCTTGGAGAAATAGGTCTCGATTATTTTAAAAACTATTCTCCTCAGGATTTACAACGCACGCATTTTCGCAATCAAGTGCAACTAGCGTGTGATATGAACAAGCCCATTGTTATCCACAGTCGGGATGCGAAGGAAGACATCATTTCGATTTTGTCAGAGTTTTATCCCAAAGACCCAACCGCACATTCTGGGATATTCCATTGTTTTTCAGGGGACCAGGAACTGGCAGACGCCGCGTTGGAGATGGGATTCTATATTTCCTTTTCCGGTTCAGTTACATTTAAAAAAGCAGAAGATCTGCGCGAAGTGGCGAAAAATGTTCCTGCAGATCGTTTATTCGCAGAAACCGATTGCCCTTATCTAACACCTGTTCCACATCGAGGCAAGCGTAACGAACCGGCTTATGTAAATTTCACTGCTGAAAAACTTGCAGAAATCCGCGGATTAAAAATTGAAGATGTGGAACGCACCATGGCACTGAACTTTTTCGAACTGTTTGGCATTGGCGCGCAAGCAAAAACGGGAACTGTTTCGTATAAGATTCGCAACTCACTTTATCTCAACCTGACACAACGTTGTACCGCTGATTGTGTGTTCTGCACCCGGCTGACTAAACCTGTTGTCCAAGGCTACAATTTGGCATTAGACCGGGAACCCACAGCGACTGAAGTTTGGGAATCGATTGACGATGTAAAAAAATACGATGAGGTTGTTTTTTGCGGATTTGGTGAGCCCACTCTCAGGCTGGATGTCATCAAAGAAGTCGCTAAAAAAGTCAAAGACAATGGCGGCCGCGTGAGGCTCAACACCAACGGTCATGGAAACGTAATCAACAAACGCAATATCCTGCCAGAGTTATCGGGTCTGATCGATGAAGTTTCGGTGAGTCTCAATACCGACTCTTCCGAAGCCTACGATCAAATTTGTCAGCCCCTGCCAAAATTCCGCAATGGCATTTATGAAAAAATTAAAGAATTCATTGAAGAGGCCAAAAAATACATCCCCGATGTACAAGCTTCTATTGTCACCCACCAAAACGGGGTCGATGAATCGAACTGCGAAGAAATCGTAAATAAAGAATTTGGAGTAAAATACCGGGCACGCAGATACAACATCGTCGGCTAGCCCGACCATGCGGCCGAATGGCTACTGGCAAAAGCTTTTGAAGAATACAAGGAAGGCTTTAATTATCGTAATCATATTGAAGCACTTTAAATCTTATACTCCCTTTCAAGTTCGTGTATTATCCATATTTGCTTCTTGATATAAAAAGGGAATATAAGAGATGGAAGAAACCAATGAATCTGTTGAATCTCAAGAGAGCGTAAACCGAAAAGGACTCGGCTGGGCCTCGCTAGGTGCAGGGTTGGCCGGGTTAAGTGTCATGCTCGGCGCGTTTGGCGCACATTCCTTGAAAGCCCGTTTGACAGAAAAAAAACTCGCTACCTTCCACACTGCCACCGACTACCTCGGTTACCATGCATTAGGCCTGATCTTGATCGGCATATTAATTTACTTGTTGCATCGGGATACCGCGCGCAAGCTGAACCGCTCTGCAACCTGGATAAGTGTCGGGATGGTATTTTTCTGCGGAAGTCTTTACGGGCTGGTGTTTGACGGCCCTCGGTTTTTGGGCCCGATCACCCCTCTGGGAGGACTCTGCTTTATGATTGGATGGTTTACAGTGACTACCACTCTATTTAAAAAATCAAAAGGTTAGCATCCCTTCTTCAGTTTAAAGGAGTCGGGAAAATTTCCCAGAATATCTCTGGTGTTTAAACCGCAGCGGAAGAAACCACACAAGGTTCCATCCAGACCAAGGATGTAGCCAACGAGCTTTCAAAGCTTGCAGTTGATCTGCAAGACTTGGTCAGTCGATTTAAAATTTAAAAAATTAAAAAGCCCCTGGAAAATCCAGGGGCTTTTTTTATTAACGAGGTTATGGTAGATCTGGGAAAATAACTTCGATGGGTTCTCCATCAAGAGCTATTAGAAATTCAACTAGGTCTTTTTTCTCCTGCGCGGTCAACCCAAGAGGTGTGATAAAAGGGCTCAGGTTTTCTTTTATATCCCCTCCCCGATCATAAAACTCTATCACATCTTTCAATGTAGCTTCTGTTCCATTATGCATATAAGGAGCAGACTGGGTAATACTGCGTAAACCCGGGGTTTTAAAAGCACCTTTGTCAAAATCGGATTTACTTTCATTATATCGACCCAAGTCAACCTTCAAAGGTCCTGCCGCCTTAACCCCAATATTATGAAAACCACTATCGGTAAAAACCGGACCGTTGTGACAAATAGCACACTTGGCCTTCCCAAAAAACAGGTTCATGCCATTCACCGCCGATGTAGACATAGCGGATTTGTCGCCAGCCCAATATTTATCATAGGGGGCATTTTTTGAAACAACCGATCTTTCATAAGTTGCAATGGCCTTGGCAATGTTATCGATAGTCATGGAGTTTGTTCCAAATACAGAGGTGAATCGTTTGACATAACCCGGTAGAGCTTTTAGCTCGCGAATTAATTCATCAAAGTTCTGATTCATTTCACCTGTAGCTTCAATAGGACCTTTCGCCTGATCTTCCAGAGATTTTTTTCTTCCATCCCACATCTGGACTTCAAAATATCCACTGTTTATAACGGTGGGAGCATGGCGACCCAATTCCTTCTGACCATCCCCAATAGTGCGAGGAAGTCCATCCCCCCAACCCAATCCGGGGTTATGGCAGGTGGCGCAACTTATCCAATTGCTCCCCGACAATCGCGGATCAAAATACAGCATCTTCCCCAACGCTTCTTTTTCTTTAGACCATTTATTGTCTGCCGGATGTTTCATTTCCGGGACTCGTTCGTAAACAGACTCTTCTGCCCATGCAGTTGAAAATGAAACCATCCCAACCAAAACCGCAATAATCAGCTGTCGCATAAACGTCTTCCTTACTTTTAGTGGCAATTTTCCAATCCTCTTTTTGCTAGATACTGTTGATGATAGTCTTCAGCAATATAATATTTTGACTCGGCGGTGATTTCCGTAACGATAGGATTTGGAAATCGTCCTGAATTTTGTTCTTTAGATTTTATCGCAGCCGCTTCCTGAGCCGGATCAGCAAAGAAAATTACAGACCGATACTGTGTGCCTCTATCTGGCCCCTGTCTATTTAATGTCGTCGGGTCGTGACACCCCCAAAAAACATCAAGCAATTCTTCATAAGAAACAGAAGAAGGGTCGAACTCAACCCAAACTACTTCTGCGTGGTTGGTTTTTCCCGTACATACTTGTTCATAAGTCGGATTATCTGTAGCCCCTCCTGTGTAGCCGACAGAAGTGGAAGTAACCCCTTTCACTTTACCGAAGGCGACTTCGATACCCCAGAAACATCCTGCCCCGAAAATTGCGGTTGCCATACTTCCTCCTATTAGCTTCGGCTGGTGATCTCAATAAGATGGTATCCGAATTGAGTTTTAACCGGACCATGAACTTTTCCCACATCATCATTAAACACGACTGTATCAAACTCAGGAACCATTTGACCGGGACTGAATTCTCCCAAACCTCCGCCGTCATTTCCAGATGGACATTCTGAATGCTGTTTCGCCATATCGGCAAAATCTGCACCCCCTTCAATCTTACTTTTTAAATCTATACAGGCTTCTTCGGTTTTGACAAGAATATGTCGAGCACTTGCTTTAGGCATTGGTATTTCCTTTGTTATTAAGTGGTGAATTATAAAATCTAAAATAGAACCCCATCCATATCAACCCCATTACCACCAGGGCTGTAAAATGCGGGAAATACTTATCAGAATACCAGGAAGGAGAAAACTGCATGACTCCTTTTATCTCTCCCGAATAATGCTTTAGCATCTCCCCATATTCTACTATCAGCCGAACGGGAAAACGATCTTCATCCAAATCGCCCCCGCGTTTTACTGTTACATCAAAGTTTTTCTTCTCATTGCTTCTTAGCGTGAATCCCATCATTCCATTAAACTTTTCCGCAACCATACCCGGTGGCAACAGCAACATCATTCTGACATTTTTTAATGAGTCCGAATGATTTTGAATCATGATCTTTAAATTAGATGATGCTGGCCCACCAGAAGATTGAATACTACCCCCGATTTGCGATTTGACAGGTTCTTCAAAGTAAAACGAATCTGTATGTAAAATCGTTTTACTTTCTCCTCCCTCAAAAAGCGTTTTATATCTTACCTTCGCGGAAATAGGATATGTGCCAACCCGAAGAACCGGAGGGTGCTTGTCGTTCTCCAGGGAAATACTCTGCCCTGGCCCAAGCTCTCGAATTGCAGTCATCATGGACATCGAGTGGTGAAAATGAAACATCGGCTGAATATGAAAAAGAGGTTTTGAGCCTGTATTTTTCATCGTCAAGGCCAAACCCACCTGACCATTTTGGTCCACATCACTATTAATGATAACCTGCAAAGGTTGCCCCAGCAACGAATTGGGGAAAACAACAAATAAAATCAACACAAATAGATGGCACATATAAATTCCCATTATTTTCAGCCTTCAACTCCAAGCCATTTTAATTCAAAAATACATTCATGGCAACGAAATGGCCTTCTATATTAATCGGATTTGACCCAAAAAAGTTGTTATTATTGAAGTAGAAATCGAATCCTATTAGGAGAATCGTTAATGGATACTCTACTGACTATTTTTATATTACTAGGTCTGTTGTTGTTCAGCACATTCCGGGTATTGAGGGAATATGAACGAGGCGTTGTATTTCTGTTGGGAAGGTTCTGGAAAGTAAAGGGCCCCGGTATCGTTATTGTTTTTCCCGGAATACAGAAAATGGTCAAGGTTAGCTTGCGAACCGTGGTGATGGATGTTCCCCCACAAGACATCATCACGAAAGACAACGTAACCGTAAAGGTCAATGCGGTAATCTATTTTCGCGTCGTAGACTCGCAAAAAGCGATCATTGAAGTAGAGGACTTTTTATACGCCACCTCTCAGCTTGCGCAGACTACATTGCGAAGCATATTAGGACAAAGCACCCTGGACGATCTCTTATCCAATCGCGAAGAGATCAACGCTCACCTACAAAAGGTCATTGATGAACAAACCGAGCCTTGGGGTGTCAAGGTCGCAAACGTTGAAGTTAAAAACGTTGACCTGCCACAGGAAATGCAAAGAGCATTAGCAAAACAGGCGGAAGCAGAACGCGAGCGACGCGCAAAAGTTATCAATGCCCAGGGCGAGTTCGAAGCGGCTCAGAAAACCTGTGATGCGGCAGACTTGATTGGCAGCCACCCGCCCGCTTTGCAACTACGATTTTTCCAGACTTTGTTGGATCTCTCAAATAATGAGGGCAACCACACTTATATCCCTATTCCACTGGAGTTATTTGATTCCTTTAAAAATAAAAGAGAATAAATCATGATACCGTTTTATTATTTTTAGTCATATCACAATAATATTTTCTCCCGTATTTTCATGGAAGCTTACTCTCAAATAAATCAGTTCCTGATTCGCGTCCAAAAAAGCTGCAATCGAATTCGGCTTATATTAGGAACCTATCTGTTTTTTGCCGCCCTTCTAGGAACTCTATTGTGCGCGGCACTGTTTTATTACCTACAACCCTCGTCAATCAGCTATTACGCATCCGCCCTGCTTTTTTTGATTTTAGGGAAATATCTCTACTCCACGGCGCGTTCTAGTTCTTTAAAAAAAATCGATCGAGAGGGTGCAGCCTTACTTATAGAAAAGAAATACCCTGAACTAAATAATTCACTCATAAATTCTGCGCAATTGGGTGACATTGTTTCCGACCCTGCCAGAGAGAAACTTTTCTCTTCCGCTTTTATTCACGAGTTACTAGCCCGAACCCAGAACCACATAACTAAACTAAATGCCGACTCGGTTATTGAAAAAAGCCGGACAACACATTCGAGAAATTTATTTCTAAGCACTTTGGCGATTGGCTTGGTCGTCACTTTCATCGTTCCTGACTTCTGGCAACAAGCACTCAAAAACAGCAATCCTTCAGCTGGCAACTCGCCAACAGTGACGGCAGAAAAAAACATTTCAAGCCCCGACTTAGCAGAACCCGTTTACAGCATTAATGATCTCGCGCTGATATTGAACTATCCCGCTTACACACGCTTGTCAGCAAAAAGGGTTAACCCTTCTGATGGTTCCGTAAAAGCATTGCCTGGAACAGAAGTCCTGATTAAAGGTAAAATCAATCAAGCTGTTCAAGCCGCCAGTCTTGTCATTAACGAGAAAGACTCCTTCCTCATGGAATCAAAAAAGGACTCCACTCTATCGGGGTCTTTTATGGTTCGCGAAAAAGGCTTCTACCAATTCAGAGTTAAAGGGCCGTCAGGAACCCGAACCGTGTTGCCGCAAAAATTTCCCATCAAGCTCGATAAAGATAAAAAGCCGCGCATCCTTTTATTTCCTGCCAATCCGAAGCCGGTTTACTTTGACACCGATAAAATCCAGATATTTTATGAAGGAAGCGATGATTTTGGCATCCGTAGCATAGAGTTAGTCGCGCTGATTGACGACAGCACAATTCGAAAAAGTATTAAAAACTTAAAAAACGGAGAAAAAGCATCCCAAGGAAGTTTTACTTGGAACCTGGCTCTTGAATCCTTAAAGCCTGGACAAGAAATTGAATATTATCTGGAAATAAAGGACAACGATAATGTTTTTGGCCCCAACAAAAACCAGTCCGAAATAATTAGCTTTACCATTTTTGACACGAGCAAGGAGCAGGAAAACCTTGTCCGCCTTCAGGATGAATTGACAGAAAAAATGATCGCCCTGTTAGCAACCGGATTGGTAGAAGACAATATTCTAAAGACAACCACGAAGGATGCTCTTTACGGAAAAAAACTACTCGCCTCGAATGCCGATGCTCTGATTGATATTATTGGCCTCGCGCAGCATATAAAAAATCAGGCAGAAGAGCTTGGCAATTTCCCACAAGCTTACCTGACATTATTAAATAATATCATTTCGGGATTAAAAACAATCCGTCAGGAAAAAATTGACGCGATCGATAAAATTCAAGGAACAATAATGAAACCCACCCCGGTGGACTACAATTTATTCTCTATCGAAGTTTTAAATGATCGCATGGTCACACATTTAGAGCGCGATATTCTTTACCTGATAAAAATCACCAATCGCCAAAAAATGGATAGGGTAATGGATCTGGAAGATCAGCTATTAGAACTAACCGAGACTCTACAGGAGGAATTTGAAAATCTGAAAAACAAAAAGTCCCCTTTGAACTCGAACCAGCTCAAATCCAAACTCGACCAGATACAGCAAACATTAAAACAACTCATGGAGAAGTTGGCACAGCAAAACCAATCGATGCCCGATGAATTCCTAAATTCCAAGTCCTACAAAAGCATGAATATGGAAGAAATGATGGCGTCGGTTGAAAAAATTCAAGACCTCGCGAATCAAGGGAAAATGGATGAAGCCATGGAGCAACTTAAAAAAATGGCTGAAGAGTTAAGAAAATTTGCTGAGCAATTAAATCAAGCTGAATCTTCGATGGAAGAAATGGTGGACACAGAAATGATGGAACAACTCAACGAGTCCACGCAAGAATTAAAAGACATGGAAAAGAAACAACGCGAGATCATTAAAAAAACTTCAGAAATAAACCAGGAACTGCGACAGAAGCAGTCCAAAAAATTTGAGTCTTTGGTTAAAAATTTTTTTGAAGAACTCAAAAAAGATGTGGAGTCCATTCGTTCCATTCTTGATGACGATAAAAACTACCTTAATGAGCATTCAGCCATGAAAAAGCTTAGCAAGCTCCTTGAAAAAGAATCCGCTCTAAATCAGGAAATACAATCGCTGGGGCAAGAGACCATAGACTCCAGCCTTAAAGATAGTCTCGCGAAGAACTTTGCAGAGTTGAAGGACCGCCAACGACAACTTTCTAGCACATTATCTGAGATGAACTCTCTCAGAGCAATGGGGCTCCAGGATTTCAAGGAGAAACTTCCAGAGCTACAGAAAAAATACGATTCTTTGAAAGAACTTGCCGAGTTAAATGAATTGAACGAATTTAATTTACTTTTCAAAAGCACTTATCCGGAAGTATTCCGCTGGCAAGGCAATATACAAGCATCACGAAACGAAAATATCACCGGAAAAATAAGCGATGATTTGAAGAAGGTGACCCGGTTGAACGGAGAGATATCCAAGAAACTCGGCTCATTGAAACGTTCGACCGAAGCCAGCAACGACTCGCTCCTTTCCAAAGAAGAGAAGAGCAAACTACAGAAAATGGCAGAGCAGGAAAAATCTATGCGAGGAAAAACGGAAGGAATGCAAAAACAGTTTTCTAAAATGAATCAGAAAAACCCATTACTCCCGCCCTCCCTCGCGCAAAATATGCAGATGGCAGGAAAAAACCTGCAACGTGCCGAGTCTCGCTTACAAGGGAATCAAGTACAAAGGAGCATTGAGTCTGAAAACAAGGCCCTGAAACAAATTCAAGAAGCGCAGAGCATGTTAAGCGAAATGAAAAAATCCGGGTCGCAAATGTCCCAACAGGGCAAACAACAAAACCAGCTTCGACTTGGAACGGGAAGTCGCAGAGACTCAAGGCGTGGAGGTGCTGTTCGAATGCAGAAGGAAAAAGTTCTCTTGCCTTCGGACGATCAATACAAAGTACCCAGTGAGTTCCGCGAAGATATTCTCGATGCGATGAAAAAACAGACACCGAAGAACTACGAACAACTGGTCAACGAATATTATAGAGAACTCGTGCAATGATAAAAAAAGAGAATATTTTTTTTTCGTCCTTGCTTGTGGTACTCGCTCTTTCTATCACCACATCTGCTGCTCCGGCATTCACCGACAAAATACTCACGGGTTATGAACTCGCTCAAGATTGGGATTTGATTGCCGCCGAAGAACTTTCCAATTCCCTTCTTGAAAACCACCCTGAATCCGGTGATGCTCATTTTCTCAGCGCGCGAATTGAATTTCTAAAAGGAAACTACAATCGTGCATCAGAGATTCTGGAAAGAGTAGGTGATTCCTACGAAGAAGTTTCCGATTTCAAGAATAGAGTTGAGGCTACCCGCAAGGCCACCCAGAATTTTGTTACCCGAGAAACGGCACATTTCCGCTTTCGTTATAAAGAAGGCCCCGATGAGGTTCTTCTAACTTACGCAGAGGAAGTACTGGAAAAATCTTACCTAGTGTTAGGGGAAATTTTAGATCATTATCCACAGGAAAAAGTTCTCATTGAATTTTACCCTGACAGACAACCATTTTCTAAAATTTCTCCACTGACCTTGCAAGACATCCTCACATCTGGAACCGTCGCGCTGTGTAAATACAATCGTATTATGATGATTTCGCCAGGGTCACTGGTTCGTGGATTCAACTGGATGGATACTCTAAGCCATGAATACGTTCATTATCTACTTACAAAGAAAAGCCGCAATCAGCTTCCACTGTGGACGCATGAAGGAATCGCAAAATTACTGGAAACAAGATGGCGTAACGACAAAAAATACTTATCTCCCATTATGGAAACCATTCTTTCTGGCGCGCTCAAAAATGATTACAGAATCGCATTGGAAGATATGATGCCGTCGCTTGCCAAACTGAAAACCGCCAAAGATGTTCAACTTGCTTACGCAGAAGTGTCAACAATGATGGAGTTCCTCGCAGAATCGAAGGGCATAGAAATTTTCACTCAACTTCTTGAAGATTTGGCCAAAGGTATACGCTTTGAAGAAAGTTTTCAAAACAGGGCCGGACACGATATTCTTTCCTTTCAGAACAACTGGGAGATATGGGCTAAAAATAAGGAGTTGAAATTTATTCCTGGCATTACCGCTTTGACCAAAGAATTCAAAAATCAAAACAAACTGGAACCAGAAAAAGATTATAAAGGATTAGGCACAAGGCGGGCGCAGGACCTAACCTTCTTAGGTGATATCTTAAAGTCTCGTGATCATTACAACGCCGCCATCCTTGAGTATCAAAAGGCGAAAGAAGAATCTTCTACTCATTCACCAATACTGTTCAACAAACTAGCTGGCACCTATATTCAAACAGGGAAGTACGATGAAGCAGAGTTGCTTTTAAAAGAAAGCCTAGAGTATTATTCTGACTTTCATACGACACTCGCTAACCTTGGTGAGCTTTATTTTGTTAGCGAAAGGTTTTACAAAGCACAAAAATATCTCGAAAAAGCCGTTCGCATCAACCCATTCAACCCTTTCATTCACACCAGGTTGATAGAGTTATACGATCGCATGTCAATGACCGAAGAAAAGAAATTACAAACCCAGCTGTTCAGCTTAATAGATTGAGGTTTTCTGAATGGAAGATTTAGAACTAGCCCAGGAACTACTAAAGGCCAAAAAAAATGTAGTCAATGAAATACAAAAAGTCATCATCGGCCAAGATGAAGTAATCGAAGACCTTTTGGTTGCGCTTTTTTCTAAGGGACACTGCCTTTTCGTGGGAGTACCCGGATTAGCGAAAACCCTTCTGGTCAGCACCCTTGCGCAAGTATTAAACCTCGGGTTCAGTCGAATTCAGTTCACCCCCGACCTCATGCCTTCAGATATAACGGGGACAGATATCTTGCACGAAGATACTACATCGGGGAAGAGAGTGTTCCAGTTCATTAAAGGTCCAATTTTCTCTAACATAATTTTAGCCGATGAGATCAATCGAACGCCTCCAAAAACCCAGGCGGCTCTATTGCAAGCAATGCAGGAAAAACAAGTTACAGTAGGGGGAAACACCTATCCACTTACCCCACCCTTTCTGGTTTTTGCTACGCAAAACCCCATTGAGCATGAAGGCACCTATCCGCTGCCAGAAGCACAACTCGATAGGTTCATGTTTATGATCAACGTGACCTATCCCAGCAAAAAAGAAGAAATCAAAATCGCACTCTCCACCACTTCAGGTCAATTAACCGAGTTGCAACCTATCTTGAATGCCGAGCAGGTCTTAAAGTTTCAAGAACTGGTTCCACGAGTCCCTGTTTCCGAACACGTTGCCTCTTATGCTGTGGAACTGGTGCAAAATACACGACCACAGCAAAATAGTAATGCGCCGGATTTTGTTAAGGAATGGATTGATTGGGGGGCAGGCCCCAGAGCGTCTCAATATCTTATCTTGGGAGCCAAGGCAAAAGCGTTGATGGACAACCGTGTCGCGACGACAATTGAGGACGTCAAAGCGGTTTCCCGCCAGGTTCTAGAACACCGGATTATATTAAACTTCAAAGCCGAAGCAGAGAATATAAAAGTCACCGATGTCATAGAAAAACTCCTGATAACATTGAAAGGCTAACTACTTATTTTTGTAAAGGCTCCCAACGCGGAAACCACCACGGTCCTCCTTATCGATACTCATCTGGCGAGTATCTTCTTCATCGAGTTTGCCTAACGCTTCGGAAACTTCTATCTGATAGTTTTTGACTTTCTGATACAGGGGATGTTTGATATCCAACTTCAGGTTGGTGAGAGCCGCGGTGAATTCGCCGGTACCATCCGGAGTCAATTTACATACCAGTTCACCGGAATTGTCATCGCGGTAAATATCTGTTACTTCCAATGGCGTTTTATTTTTGACTTGAAACCCCATTTCACGCAACAGGGTCAACACCGCTCCACGTCCATAAACACGAAGTGGCAAACATTTTAGCAATTCATCCATCAAAGATTGTGCGCTCAACTCAATATATCCTCAAAGTAGTAAAAAAGTAATTATAGACAAAGTCCAAAAATAACTCCAAACAAACCGTCATTCACATTAAAAAACCACTTAAATTTTTCGCGCAACCATAATTGTTTAAAGCTCTTCATCGAATTTACCGAAAATAAAATAGGGACTAAACAAGGCAATCGGTCCATTTGAAATAGATTCACCCTTAGTAGAGTAAAACATTGCTTAAAATCTCACCTCAAATTAATCCGTCAAAATTTTGTAATACCTTGACAAAGGTCAATAAATTCATTAAGTTAGAGAGAGTGAACTTGAGGGTAATCTGTGCCCGTGAATAAATATTTACCAGCGATCAATCTATTTTTTGTCCTCACCATCGCTGTTATTACAACATTGTCAGTCAAAATCTGGACACACCCCACTTATCCAACCCGAGTCGATGGGGCATCTGTGGTGGGATCGCCAAAATCCCTGAAGAAATTGACAGTTAGCCGACTTGGAGGCAATGCAGGAACGGTATCTCAGGTGGTGCAAGGGAATATTTTTCGCAGGCAAAGAAGGGAGTATATTCCCCCTCCTACAGCCCGACCTATTGTACCATCCGTTGCCAGCAAGCCTGCCTTGCCACCGCCGAACCTGGTTTTGAAAGGCATTCTGATGCTGGGCGGCACAAAAATTGCTATCTTAGAGGGTAATTACTGGACTTTTCAAGGAAACCAAAAGGTGAAAAAGAAAGTTAAGAAAAGGGGCTATTCTTTGGGACAAATTGTAGGGGATTTTGAGTTGACCGAAATAGATAAAACCAGTGTCACCCTAAATGATAAAAATGGGCGTGGGGTTCGATTGCGTTTGGCTAAACGCTCTCCCGAAAAAATCATTCATAGAGAGGGGACTGTTTTTTTCCAAAAAAATAAAAAGTATGATCCGAGAAAATTCAAAGCCACTCCTGTCAAGAATCGCCCAACAAGAACCACTACGGCAAAACCAAAAGCCAAGCCAACTGCACTTGTCCCGGCTCCAGCCCCTGTGTTCAGGATTTCGGGAGCAAAAACACCTGCACCTGCTGCCGTTCATATTTCAGGAAGATAAATTATCATGTTGAAAAAAGTTGATCCGGTTGAGCGAATTTTACTCCGCCATAAAAAGATTTCAGAAAAGGTTTTGCAGGAAGTCAAAACCAACAACCTGCATTCCCATAACTTTTTAGGAAAAACTTTGGTTGACCATGGTTATATCCATACCCAAACGTTACTGGAAACCCTAGGTGCCGAGTTACGCTTGCCGTATATCAAAAAAGATCAATTTCCAAAGTCTGGCTTGCCTATCGAGGGCCTGTCGATATCAGATACTTTTTTAAGAGAGAAAGTTATCCTCCCATTGCAACTCAAGGACGACACCTTGATCATTGCCGTTTTCGATCCATTCGACCAATACACGATTGAAGATTTAAAAGTTTCTCTTGGGAAAAACATCCGAGTTGTCTTAAGCGGCGAGCAGGATATTTTGGAATCTATCGAAGCGCACTATGGCGAAGGAGGCAGTTCGGCCATGGATCGCATGGTCGACAACATCAACGATGAAGATCTACATGGCTTAGATTCGCTTGATGAGAGCACGGAACATATTCGCGACATGGCTTCCGAGGCTCCTGTCATTAAACTGGTGAATCACATCATCAGTGAAGCGATTGAGTCGCGTGCCAGTGACATCCATTTGGAACCTTTTGATGACGAGCTTCTTTTAAGATATAGGATTGATGGCATTCTTCACGAATTTGATCATCCACCAAAACGCCTGAGTTCTGCAATCACGACCCGTATAAAAATTATGGCAAAGATGGATATTTCCGAACGCCGACTACCTCAGGATGGGAGAATTAAACTAAAAATTCTGGGCAAAGATATCGACATGCGTGTTTCCACTCTGCCGACTTTATACGGTGAAAGTGTGGTCATGAGGATACTCGATCGCGGAAGCCTAGTACTGGACCTCAGCCAAATGGGGTTTCCCGAAAAGATACTCAGTCAACTCGAAGAGTTGATTCGTAAACCCTACGGCAAAATGCTGGTAACCGGTCCCACAGGTAGCGGCAAAACTACCACGCTTTATGCCGCCCTGAGCCAGATCAACACACCTGACAAAAAAATAATCACCATTGAAGACCCCGTGGAATATCAAATGCGCGGGATCAACCAGATCCATGTAAAATCGCAGATCGGTCTAAACTTCGCTGGCGGGTTACGATCCATAGTAAGGCAGGATCCAGATGTGATCATGGTTGGTGAGATTCGTGACCCTGAAACAGCTGATATTTCGATTCAGGCCGCTCTGACAGGGCATCTTGTTTTTAGCAC
>Ga0209631_10004791_pt1 | contig 14735 bp, 14 predicted proteins | sample COG_08_FD_184752 | JGI IMG/M metagenome (GOLD analysis project Ga0209631, IMG submission 184752) | Pelagic Microbial community sample from North Sea - COGITO 998_met_08 (SPAdes) (version 2) | ecosystem: Environmental > Aquatic > Marine > Neritic zone/Coastal water | place: Helgoland, sampling... | reverse complement strand
GCGAACGCCTGGCTCGTGCTCGACTAAAGTAAAGCCTCCCGTGCCTGTGCCGGACTGCCAATCAATCGTCCCGTCTCCATTCGACGGACAAATGAGAAGGTGATAGTCGGTAAGAATAAACGGGAAATCAGCGTCGCCGCCGGAAAGCTCCACCACAACACCATATTTGCCATCCGCTTTAACTGATGTCACGGCGCCCAGTTGGCCCTTGGCTGCTGACTTTGATTCCTCACCGAGATGATGATTGAGCGAATCTACAACGTCTTCGGCAGTCAGTGATTTTCCATTATGAAACTCGACGCCCTGACGGATTTTGAAGTTCCATGTTTTTGCACCATTACTACCTTCCCAACTCTCGGCCAATTCTGGAACCAGTTCGCCAGATGGAGCGACCTCGGTCAAATTGTTTCGGAGTTGACCAAATTGTACGTTCAGCATGTAATGATCGAGAATCTGACCTGGATCCATCACGTCACTCGTTGCGCCTCCGGTTACCCCTTGGCGAAATCGACCACCCTGCTTCGGTGCCGCCATAGCACTTTGCATATAAAGGCCGGGCGCCATTGCACCAAGACCCATTGCCGAAACCCGTGACATAAACTCACGTCGGCTAATTTTGCCCTTAGCTACCTTTTCTTGAAGACGATCCAGCTCTACCCTCTGTTTTTCATACATATCCCTTGCTCCTCAGTGGTTAATATTTTGACATCGCGGCGATTTCTGAGGTCATCGCGAAGAAAAATTTGGCCTACAAACGACCGCAGTTTCTATAAAACTACCCATTCACCGCAATGATGTCAACATAGTTTATTTAAACTAGACGTGTAGTCGCGGAACAAACGAGGACGAATTGGTCGCACACCGCTACATGACCTCTGGCCTTTGTAAAGTGAACTGCCACACCTGATCAGCGAGTCCTGAGAGTCGCATCCTGTCACTCATATGCGGGAGATTTCTCTGCCCGCGCGAAAATATCCCTCACACCCTCCAGTGCAGCCGACTGAACGTCGGGGTGTGTCGGACGAGCCGGGTAAATAGCGTGAGCGGGTCGTACCCATACAGGGGCGTCTGGCACCATTCGAACCGCACCAGAGGCGATCAGCGCTCGAGCAGACCTCTCCACAACATATGCGCTACACGCTTCTTGGGTGAGCATAATGCGCGCCGTATCGATGAATTCTGCATGTAAGCGGCACTTGGGTCTGCTCTCAGCAACAAAACGCCGATGCTCCTCGTCGAATGCCTGATCCCACCCAATAGAGATGTAATTCTCTCGCCAATCGACAACATCTTCGTAGCTCGTCACCAACACCAGTCGTTCAGTAAAGAGAGGCTCGAATATCACACCGTTAGTGACCTGATACTGATACCCGACGGCAAGATCCAATTGCCCATTCGCGATTTCTTTTGTCGCAATCATTGAGTAACCGCAATCAATCGAGATCGAAACGTCCGGTACATGAAGCGTCATCCAGCCTAACCATTCAGGGACAAGCTCATCCAGTAATAAGTACTGACTCATAAATCGGTAGTGAGCGCGATAACTGGTCGCTCGACGCGCGACCTCCCGTCCATGCTCAATCGTGTCGATAACGTTTCGCGCATAGTCAATGAAGCGCTCGCCTTGTTCCGTAAGCTCGGCGCCGCGACGATGCCGACGAAAAACAGCAAATCCCAGGTAGTCTTCCAATCCCTTTATTCGGCTTGTTACGGCTGCTTGCGTGACGCAAAGCTCATCTGCCGCACGTCGGAAACTTCCCAGGCGAGCGACTGACAGAAATGTCTTGATCTGGGTGTCAAGATTAGACATAAATAATATCTATTAAATTGCTAATTAAATTTAAATTTACTTTTATCTAATTATCCTCAAAATCGCTATGTCGGCAACCCTAAGTTAGGCGGAAAGAATTGACTACGGATACTTTCATCGCAACAAACGCGGCTTCGAGCGGGATCACGCTTGAGCGCAAGACCCTGAAAGCGCTCTGCAGACGTTCAGATTTGCCGGGCCTCATCTACCTCGGCAAATGGGCGCTAGCCCTCGGCATTTCAGGGTCCGTGGTTTACCTTACGCTTGGAACCGCTTGGGTTTGGCCAGCAATGCTGATCTACGGCACGGTTCTGTCGGTGCCGGTATATGCGATGAGTCATGAAACTGCGCATGGCACAGCCTTTAGAACGCGCTGGCTAAATGAAACCGTCATGTGGATCTGCGCCCTGCTCTATCTTGAGGAACCACTGCACCGACGCTACACCCACACCAATCATCACACCTACACCTGGCATGTTGGCAAAGACAGTCAAATGCCCTTCGATACACCAATGACACTCGCGGTCTGGATAATGGAAATATCAGGCTTCTCGCTCACTCGCTTCCATATTCATCGCCTCATTCAGTTAGCGGTTGGACACTACCCCGAAACATTAAGATCAGTGGTTCCTGAAAATGAATTCCCCCGACTCCGATGGAACGCGCGGTCCTTTCTCGGTATTTATATCGCTATTGGCGTTGCCATTGGCTTTGGTGCAACATGGTTATGGTGGTTTCTGATATTGCCCACTCTACTCGGGCGTCCCATCGTGCTGTTAATGACCCTCATTCAGCATGTCGAAATGGCCGAGAATTCCCCTTCGATTCTGAACAGTACGCGATCCTGTCGAAGCAGTCCCATCGCCTCGTTTCTCTACCTGAATATGGAAAATCATGTGGAGCATCATCTTTACCCGCAAGTCCCTTTTTTTGCACTACCGGCTCTTCATAGGGAACTACAAGATCAACTCCCAAGTCCTGATCCTGGTTTCTGGCGGACCAACCTCGAAGTATTATCGGTGGTCATTCGCCGCTCCCTCGGGCGAAATACCAAGGCACGGACTATTCGCCAGGCGCCGCACCATATCACCGACGGAGGATCGGTTTCTCAGATTTCAAAAAGGACTATGTAAATATGAAGCGGATATATGATTTCAGCCGACACGCGGCGACCCGTAATTACACCATCGAGGACCTGCAAGCGCTCAAGGGTTCGGGCCAAAAACTGTCCATGGCCAACCCCGTCGGTGACGACGAGACACTCGCCTGTGTTGAGGCGGGTATCGATCTTTTTGTGGTGGGCGCTGATCAGATTGAGGACATCCGACGAATCGCTCCTACTCATTTCACAGGGGTCGGCTCGACCTGGGCTCAATTTGGTTCAAATGAAGAAATCATGGCCCACGCCTTTGATGCCATGCGCCGCGGCGCGGACATGTACTACACCTTGCGGTCTTATGAAGCGATGGAAATGATGGCGAAGGAAGGCATTCCCGTGCAAAGCCACATTGGGCTGATCCCGACTTTCAGCCACTACTGCGGCGGCCTTAGAGGCTGGGGCCGCGAAGCCAACGAAGCCATGCAGATCTTCACGACTTTAAAACGCATGGAAGACGCAGGCGTCTTTGCCGTCGAAGCAGAATGTATTGCCGAGGAAGTACTTGATGCGATTAATCTTAAAACCTCGATCGTGACCTTTTCGTTAGGATCAGGCAGCGGAGGAGATGTCATCATGTCATTTGTGGCCGATATTTGCGGCGAGGCAAGCGAAGAAGACACCCCACCCAAGCATGCCCATGCTTTTGGTGACCTCGGCCGGCTGCACAAGCAGATTTACAAGGAACGCGTTGCCGCGTTGGGCGCTTTTCATCAAGAAGTAGTGGCCAATCACTTTCCCTATGCGCATACCAACATTGCCATGCGCGCCGGAGAAAAAGAAAAGTTCCTAGAGGCGTTGGATAAATGGACGCCCGCACATCAATAAATCGATATCCTAAGAGTGAGCACGAGAAAGGAAAATTAAGTGTCCGTAGAAATTTACGTTTGCCAAACAGAAGACATTGATGAAGAAGATGTCAGGCGGTTCGATCATCAAGATCAAACCTATTGCATCTATCACACCCCCGACGGATTTTTTGCAACCGACGGATTTTGTACGCATGAAGAGCAGCATCTCGAAGATGGCTTCGTGATTGATAATGTCATAGAGTGTCCCTTGCATCAGGGGCGTTTTGATGTCCGGTCAGGCAAAGCCCTGTCGGCTCCTGTCTGTATTGACCTTAAAACTTACCCAATTGAGGTAAAAGAAGGCGCCATTTATCTTTTTCTTGATAACGAAACACGCCAATCCTGAACCCGCGACCTCAAGGAGGACATCATGGCTTCAAATCCTGAAGTACAACATACGATTTCACCCGAAGAGTGGGCTTTGCGTCAGGATCTTGCCGCCTGCTATCGACTCTTCGTTAAATACGGCTGGACCGATCTCATTTTCACACACTTGAGTGCGCGAGTACCGGGAGAACCCTATCACTATCTGATCAATCCTTATGGACTGCTGTTTCAGGAGATCACCGCGTCGAATCTGATTAAGGTCGACTTTTCAGGCAACGTGGTATCCGGCGACTATCCCTACAATGAAGCAGGGCATGCCATTCACTCAGCCGTGCTCAAGGCGCGACCAGACATCAACGTAGCGCTGCATTCTCATACTCGAGCTGGGACCGCCGTGTCGGCTATGGAGTGTGGTCTGCTTTCTCTGAGTCAGCAGGCGAATGAGATAGGAAATCTGGTCTGTTATCACCGCTATGATGTCGCGACCGACAATGACAACGAATGTGCACGCCTCGGTGAAGACCTCGCCGACAAATGGGCCATGATCATGCATAACCACGGCCTGCTCTCGGTCGGGCGCGACATGGCAGAAGCGTTTTATCTTCTTTACACTCTAGAAAACGCCTGCAAGATTCAGGTGGATGTGATGGCGTCAGGTGCAGAGCAGATCATTCCCAATCGGAATGCAATCACGAACGTTGAGCAGTTCAGTTTGGTTGGCAAACCGAACGCTGGAGACCCCGACGGCTATTTGCAACGAAACTGGCAGGCGCTTATCCGGATGCTCGATCGCGAAGATCAATCTTTTCGTCAGTAGCGCTGCCCCATCCTCCTTTGGCGAGGCCTCAACTTTTGTGCGCCGCATGAGCGCCTTGTGTCTGGGTACGATTCACTAGAATGACTCCCGCCACGGTGACCGCAAAGGCCGCCCAATGCCACGCACTGTAGCGCTCATCAAAAACAACCATCGCAATTGCAATGCCAAAAAAGGTGACCAGATAAGCGACCTGGCTGAAATACACCGGGCCCGCAATTCTCACCAGCAAAAAAAACAAGGTAAACGCGATCGCTGAGATCAGGCCATGTATCATGACCAAGCTATTTGCCAGCGAGACGTCACTCCAGATCGAGAACCACTGTTGAGTCGCGAGCGAGGTAATTAAAAGGATCAAGGCAGATGCGAACAACATGCCATTAGCGCTCGCCAAATCATCGATATCTTGTGGTCTCACTTTAGCGGTAAAAACGTTTCCAGCGGCATAACTGAGGGGTGATAAAAACGCCAGCATAAACCATCCTACCGGTTGATCAGCCGGCAAACCGTTATCGGGTAAAACAACAAGCAAGGCGCCCGCGAAGCCGAGGCTAATTCCGATACTTCTCCTCACGTTTGGCTTCTCAATAAGCAGCAATAGAGACAGTAGGTAAGTAAAAATAGGGACCATCGTCAGAACAAGCGACATTGCTCCGACACTAATGTAGTTCAGGCAAAGAAACATATTTGCGGTGGGCAAGCCCGACGTGAGAGCGCCGGCGCCCAGAAAATAGCGCAGGTGTCGTTTCGATGTGGGGATCGCTTGTCGCCTCACAAGGTTTATGACTGACAATACAATTGAGCCAATGAGTACCGTCCAGAACGCATAGGCAAGCGCGGGCACTCCGGCAGAGCCAACGTAACGGGCAACATTCGTTGAGCCTCCCCACAATAAACCGAGCAACAGTAAAAGTGCGACCGATAAACCAGCGCCACGGTGGATAGGATTCTTAGCTTTAGACATTGTCAGTTGGAAATTCCTTTAAAAATTGGCCAGATTAGCTTTCATTTTCTTGGCGACTCTGCCCGCCCGGCAAAAGCGGGTTTTTTCGATTGTTATTTTCATTTTTTAATAGCAATCCGAGAGCACCCATTGTCAAAATTACGCCAATCCAGATTCCAACCGGAGGCAACGCCTCTCCGAGTGCAATCTCCCACAGGATGACCCAAGTTGGCGTCATATACGTATACGCCATGACTTTGCTCGTCGGCAAATGAAGGGCCGAGTACTGCAACAAAAAAAATGATGCTGCACTTGCACAGACAGCCAAGTAAACCAATGTTACCCAGATCATAGGGCGCAATGACAAAAATTCTGTCTTTCTTAAATCATCGATGGCATAGACTGACATTAGCAATAATGCGGCCACCATCATACCGAACGTAAATACAACGGGTGACTGACCCCTGTTCAGCTTCGGAACCAACGGCGTATATAGGGCATGCGCCAGACATCCCAAGAAATAAATCGCCTCTCCCCTACCGATCTCTAGAGCAACCAACGCGTTAAAGTCAGCACGAAAAATGACCCACACGGCCCCAAGCGCCCCCATCAGAAGTGCAGCCGCCACGCGTCGGGTCACAATCTGGCCTAAAATAAAAAAAGCAAATACGCCGCTGATCACCGGGGTTAGCGTAAATACCGCGGCTGTTGATACAGCAGACGCGGTTTTTAACCCTTCAAACATCATCACAAAGTAAATCCCCATCAGGCCGCCCAAAAGGAAATACCGCCAAGAAGCTCGAAGATCATCGCGGGATATTTGTCCGCTACGCCCAACCCAGACACCCATCACAAGCACTGCCAAAAAAAATCGCATAGCTGTCAAAGCGGCCGGGCTAATATCATTCGCGATGACATGGCCCAAACTGAAAGACCCGGCGACCAGAGCCGAAAAGAGAAGCATTGCTCCATGCGCGCGGGTGGTTGAGCTTCCTCTCATCGCCAAAAGCCTTAATGAAAGCGTTCTGCCCCTCTCACACAACGGCAGCACACGGATTAGTTTGGATTTTTAAGTCACACCCGCAGTATAGTAATGTTCGACAGAGACTCAATTGAATACTTGTACGTTAAGTTGATCTCGCTTCTAATCTGCTAGCGCCCAAAAACGATGATCATCTCATGCTTTGGATTCCCCTGACCGTATCTGCCGCGTTCTTCCAGAACCTGCGGTCAGCTATTCAGCGCCATCTAAAATCTGAACTGACCGATCTAGGAGCGGCATCAGTTCGTTTCATATATGCCGCCCCGTTTGCACTAATATGGCTCGCCGGGATTGCGTGGCTTGGCGAGCTCTCACTCCCTGAGCTGAATACAGCATTCGTAATCTGGGCGCTTGGCGGATCTATAAGTCAAATCATCTTCACCATACTGTTAATGTGGCTATTCTCTCTGTCTAACTTTACGGTTGGAACCGCGCTTTCCAAGACCGAGGTGGTACAGGTAGTCCTACTTGAGGCTGTACTGCTGCACACCGAAATAACGCTCAAGTCGCTACTCGCGATTGTCGTTGCTTTTTTAGGAGTCTTTGTCATGACGCTTGGAAAGTCTCGCTCACCAATGACGAGCGTGATTTCTGGCCTCGGTCAGAAAACGACCGTGATTGGCCTTGCCTGCGGCCTCATGCTCGGCCTCTCCTCTGTTCTCTTTAGGGGGGCAGCGTTATCACTCGAAGACGGCGGCTTACTAATGCGATCTGCCTTTACCCTCGCAGTTGCAACCACTGTTCAAACCTTGTTTCTCCTCGCTTGGCTTGCCATTGCACAGCCTGGTCAACTTAAGAAAACCTCTGCCCAATGGAAAATCTGCGGACTCGTTGGGTTTTCGGGTTGGGCAGCCTCCTTGTGCTGGTTCATGGCTTTTACCCTGACCCAAGCTGCCTACGTGCGAGCCTTGGGTCAAATTGAGCTTTTATTTACCTTTATTGCTTCTGTTTTTATATTTCGCGAAAAAGTGAGTACAACAGAAATTACCGGTGCGGTGCTACTCATCGGGGCTATTATTGTTCTTGTTCTTGAAAAAGCCGGTTGATTTGATTAAGTAATCGACTGCGAAAAAAGATAATCGTCTAAAAAGTGATCTAGCCAGTTTCGGGCGGCGGCAGAATGAACAGCATGACTTGCCAATTGCTGATCTAGCGATTGCGCGCCTTCAAGTTTTAATTTAGGTTTACCGCGCTCTGACGTACACCATCGATTGATCATTTCACGCGTAATTTCCGGATGAAACTCAATTGCGAAAGCATGGTCAGCGTATGAAAATGCCTGGCCATTAAACTGGTTATTTCTCGCAAGATGAACAGCGTCCTGTGGAATCTCGAAAGTTTCAGAGTGCCACTGAAAAAAGTATGTCTCTTCCTGCAAAAAGTTACCGCCCTTTTCAGTTGGCAGAACAGGCCAGTAACCAATCTCAACCACGTTGTCCCCCCGTGGCCCCACTTTGGCACCCAGCACGCGCGCCAGTTGCTGTGCGCCAAGGCAAATGCCCAACATAGGCACTCTCTGAGACAAAACTGTTTTTTCTATCCAATTAAGTTCGGCTTTAATTCCCGGATCATTATCGTCAGTAGCACTCTGAGGACCGCCAAAGACAATAACCGCCTCATAAGCAGAAAGCTCCCGAGGCAATGGGTCGCCAATACAAGGGCAAAAGCGATCAAGCTCATAACCTCTCGCAATCAGATTTCTGCCCAGAAGACCCGGAGTGGAAACCTCCTGATGAACGACCGTCAAAATGCGATTTTTGGGGCTCATATAAAAGTTTAGTTACGCTCAATTTAGGGGATTAAAAATTTATCATGAATCTTTATCCGCTATTAAAAAAAGACTAGACAGTTACAGATCATAACTGTATATATAAACAGTACTTAAGATGTTTAATTATTTCAATCCAGCATTAACTGCATGAACACGCCCCTAACCAATCGACAATTACAAGTACTTGAATGCATTCAATCTTTTGTTGAAGCCACTGGTATGCCGCCCACGCGTGCAGAAATTGCTAAACAGCTAGGATTTCGGTCAGCTAATGCAGCAGAAGATCATCTACGGGCACTCGCGCGCAAAGGCGCCATTGAACTTCAGTCTGGCGCATCGCGTGGCATTCGACTGCTATCACCGTCCGGCATACCAGTGGTGGGTGAGGTTGCAGCTGGCAATCCTATTCTTGCTAGAGAACATATTGAAGATCATTATCCTCTGCCGCCCAAACTGTTTAATCCCAGAGCGCATTACCTCCTGCGTGTACGTGGCATGAGCATGAAAGATGCGGGAATTCTTAATCGCGACCTGCTAGCCGTACATCGCACTCAAGAAGCAGCCAACGGTCAAATTGTTGTCGCGCGCTTAGAAGATGAGGTCACTGTAAAAGAATTTCGAAGGCGCGGAAATATAGTAACGCTTACACCCAAGAACCCTGAATTTGAACCTGTTAAAGTGGACTTACGTGAGCAACCTCTGGTTATTGAGGGTATTGGCGTAGGCGTAATACGAAACGAGCCGATCTCATGACGCTAGAGTCCTGTCTGCGGCGACAGGATATCTGGCGCAGCAGAAAAATATCAAAGTCATCCGATGCGGTTGCGACTGGATTTGAGGCTCTTGACCACCGCTTACCTGGAGGGGGTTGGCCAAAAGGCGCATTGACAGAAATTCTTGTTGAAAATGTTGTTCGTAGCCCACTGTGGTTGATTTTGCCCATGCTGGCAGCGCTGACGACATTGCGATCCTGGCAGGCCTGGATTAATCCACCTGCTCTACCCTACCCACCTGGACTAGATCAAAGTGGCATCGATTTATCAAAAACACTTCTTATTGAAACTAAGGATCACGCCGAGATCTTATGGTCCGCTGAGCAAGCATTGCGTTCAAGAGCATGTAGCGCTGTTATCTGCTGGCCTAGCAAACTAACCCAAACAGAGATGCGTCGGTTACAACTTGCTGCGGAAGGTGGAGACACATTGGGCATTTGTTTTCGTAATGAAACCGCTTTACGACAGCACAGCATGGCAACCCTAAGAATGCGATGCTATGAGTTACCCAATGGAATGGAGATTGACTTTCTTAAATGCCGAGGTGGGCCATTACATCAAAACATCTCTATACATAGATTAAGAGGTAATACTTCAGTCACTATAAACACATAATGGCTCAGTTGTATCCACAGAAAAATCCTGGGCGGATTAAAGCCAGGCGTCATCAACTGACGCTCGCTAAAGCCAAATGGCCAGATGCTCTCCCCGCTCCCACTGGGACGCAAACCAGTCATCTATGGCTAGCCCTTCACCTGCCTTTTCTGCCCTTGGAGGCTTTAGGATGTCAACATAAAAATTGGCCGACCGCAGTCTACACACAAGGTAACCGAGAACAACAAATTGTTACCGCAAATCCGACCGCTCAAAATAGCGGCATCCATACTAATATGTCCCTCAGTGCAGCTCGAGCGCTCGTTCCGTCTCTTCAGGCCATACAGCAAAGTATTGAATTAGAAAAAACATATCTTCGCCAGCTCGCTATACAGGCTGGACATTGGACGCCAGACATCACGCTCCTCGAGGATGGGCTGTTACTCAATATTGCCGGCAGTATTCGACTTTTTGGCGGAATCCCCTCTTTAGTGGATCAAATCCAAATATGGATTTTTAAAATCGCAATTAACCCCTGTATAGCCGTGATGCCAACAGCAGCGAGCGCTATTCTTTGTGGACGATCTGGAAAGACGCTAATTGTTAATTCAAAAAAAGATATTCGTCCCGCTATAAACAAGTTGCCATCGACGCACTTAATCACTGATATAAAAGGTCGTCGATTGTTGACGCAAATTGGCGCTCGCACAATAGGCGATCTTCTTCGACTGCCTCGTGATGGATTGGCGAGGCGTTTTACACCACACTTAATTACTCAACTAGACCAACTCGTGGGAGATGCGCCTGACCCACAAATCATTTTCAAGCCGGCATTAAAATTTTCAGAGCAATTCGCTCTGGACGCGGCAGTTAGCAACATGACATTGCTACAACCCCTTGCGTACCAGCTGCTAGAAAAGCTATGCCACTACTTACATAAAAAGCACGCACAAGCAGAGGAGATGCAGTGGCAACTCACCAATGATCGCGATGAAATTTATAATATTCCAGTATTGTTAACTAAGCCAAATCGGGAGCTTATCTCGCTGAACGAGCTATCTCGATTAGCGTTTGAAAACACTCAAATCAAAGCGCCTATCACCGCCATCATGCTTCAAGTTAATCGATTTTCAGTTTTTACACCTAGCAGTAAGGATCTTTTTGAGAATCGGACTAAAAGCGGAGATGAAAGCAACTCTATAGTAGAGAAATTAAGAAACCGCCTTGGTAAAAATGCTGTCCATGGCTTAAGAGTTCGGGCAGATCATCGACCCGAAAAAGCATGGGATCGGTGCGATCCTGGACAAATAGGAGCAGCACTGTTTGGCGGTGCGCGGCCTCTTTGGCTTTTAGAAACACCAAAATCTATTCGTGTGTCCAATGGCCAGCTGTTCTTCGGCAATCAGACATTATCGATTCAACAGTCGCGTGAACGTATCTGTAGCGGATGGTGGGATGGCCAAACAGTGAGGCGTGATTATTACTTTGCTGAAACCGCTTCCATAAAATTATGGATATTTCGCGATCTTGATAGTGGCAGTTGGCATCTGCATGGTATCTTTTAGTATCACTATGTCCCCAACCTATCCGTTAAATAAAGTTTAAACCCTGTGTTATTTCATCGAGACATTCTTCGTCAACAATTTCTGAAAGATGCTAATGCTGACAATATGCATCTTGATCCTATGCATCAAGATGCTTCATTTCGTCGATATTTTCGACTCAGTGATGAGCGACATCGACGACTACTAATGGATGCACCTCCGCCACAGGAAGATCTGAGTAAATGGATTGACATCGCCTCTCATCTCACCGCTATCGACCTACGTCCTCCAAAAGTATTTAACGCAGATCAAGTGAACGGGTTCGCTCTAATTGAAGACTTTGGTGACAACACCTTCACCAAACTCCTTAATGATAATGAAGATCCTGAAAGTCTTTATGGGCCCGCAATCGATCTTTTAGTCCACCTGCACAAGCATCAGAATGCCGTGGCAATTGACATTCCTCCCTACGATCTTCAAACGTTGATGACCGAGGCTAATCTGTTAACCGACTGGTTCTTACCGGTGCTCAATGATCAAGCTCTGTCGTCGATCTTGAAAGACCAATATACCAATGCATGGTCGGCAATCCTGTCTCAACTTCCATCTCCCGCGGTTTCTCTTGTGCTGCGGGATTTTCATGTCGACAACCTCATGCTGATCCCTGGCGATACCTCAAACCATCAAATCGGGTTACTCGATTTTCAAGATGCAAGAATTGGCCCGATAGCCTATGACATTGTTTCTCTTCTTGAAGATGCTCGACGTGACATCGCCGAGCCATTTGCCTCAAAAATGCTTGAGCGCTATACCGACGCCATGCCACTCTTGGATATGCAAAATTTTAAACTATGGTACTGCGTACTTGCCGCACAAAGGCATTGCAAGGTCTTAGGCATCTTTAGTCGACTCGCGATCCGAGATCATAAAACTCAATATCTTGCTCATTTAACGCGCGTCCTACGATTACTTCAGAAAAATCTGGAATTCCCAGTCCTCGCGCCACTAAAAGAATGGCTGGATCAGGTCATTGGCGATCGGGGAATACCGGTCGAAATAGATTTAGTCCGGATCCGTACGACGCTTGAGATATCTTGACCCAATAACAACCCAAAACCCAGCGAGACATAATATGGAAACAATTTCTTGGTCCGATTTTGAGCGAGTCGAGATTCGCGTGGGCACCATTATCACCGCAGAAGTATTTAAAGAGGCAAGAAAACCTGCCTATATACTTCAGGTTGATTTTGGTGACGAAATTGGCATTCTAAAATCTAGCGCTCAGATTACCGACCTCTATAAACCTGAAGAACTAAACGGGACGCAAGTCATTGGTGTTGTCAACTTTCCGTCAAAACAAATCGGTCCGATCAAGTCTCAATGTCTTGTTACCGGCTTTTCGCTCGACCAGGGCGCCGTCGTGCTCGCGAGGCCCGATCGACCCGTTCCCAACGGACTCAAGCTCGCCTGAATTTAGGCCACCAGTTCGTCGAGATCTTCACCGGGTAGGTTCGGCGCACACACCGCCCGACTCAACGCAGTGGACTGCGGGGAAATTTGCCGTGCGTAGTAAAGGCTGCTCAGCATTTTTGAACGTAAAAAAGTGTCGCTTCCCTCTTGCGCATCAAGCATATTTCTTGCCTCGTGGGCCGCTTTGGCCATCTGCCAGCCGCCCGCAGCAACACCCCAGAGCATCAAGTAATTAAAAGAGTCAAAAAACGGTGATCTCGGATTATCTTTTGCAGACTCCAGAATGCTCTGGGTCGCGTCCTCAAGATGGGTAACCGACTCTGCCACAGCAAGCGCGATCTCCTGCACAGCGGGGTCGTTCTGCGTGGACGCTAACGATATATCATTGCGAATTTCGCTGATCATCTCGCTAACCATTTGTCCGCCGTCACGAATCAACTTCCGACCGACCAGATCTGCCGCCTGAATACCCGTCGTCCCCTCGTAAATCGTCGTAATCCGCGCATCTCTGTAGTGTTGTGCGGCTCCTGTTTCTTCAATGAACCCCATCCCACCATGCACCTGAAGCGCGAGCGCGGTTACCTCATTGCCTACCTCAGAACTCCAGCCTTTGACCACCGGAGTAAGAACGTCAACACGCTGCTGTCCAAGCAAACGTTGCTTTTGATCAGGATGATTAGTCGCCCGATCTGCGCAGGATGCCGTGTAAAGCGAGAGTGCTCTCATCGCCTCAATCCGGCTTCTCATGCTCAACATCATACGCTGAACATCAGGATGATTGGCAATCGGTGACCGGTCACCTGTGGTGTCGCCAACAACCCTGCCTTGAACCCGATCCCGCGCATAACTCAGTGAGCGTTGATAGGCTCGTTCCGCAACAGCATAACTCTCGATCCCAACGGCATGGCGAGCGCGGTTCATCATGATGAACATGTACTCGAGCCCACGATTTTCTTCACCTACCAAGTAACCTACTGCGCCGCCATTGTCCCCGTACGATAACACTGCAGTCGGACTGCCATGAATGCCCAGTTTATGCTCAAGTGATACGCAGTAAACATCATTTCGCTGGCCTGGATTACCATTCGAATCAGGAATAAATTTAGGCACAATAAATAAAGAAATGCCTTTCACACCCTCAGGCGCATCAGGAGTACGAGCCAGTACGAGATGAATAATGTTTTCAGCCAAATCATGTTCGCCATACGTGATGTAGATTTTTTGGCCACTCAGTAAATAGTGATCTGCGCCCGAAGGCACCGCACGAGTACGGACCGCTGAAAGGTCAGAGCCTGCCTGGGGTTCGGTCAGATTCATCGTCCCCGTCCACTCACCGGTTACCATTTTGGGCAAGAAGCGCGATTTCTGCTCCTCACTCCCTTTGGCCAGGATTGCCTCTGCAGCGGTTTGTGAGAGCATCGGACACAGTCCAAATGCCATGTTAGAAGCGTCCCACATCTCCTGAACCGCGCATGCCAGCACCTGAGGAAGCCCTTGGCCACCGAATGACGGATCCAGCGCAAGACCGGTCCAACCGCCTTCAATAAACTGGGTGTACGCAGCCCTCCATTCAGCAGATGTTGTGACCACTCCCTCGTTTACAACGGGCGGCGTCTGATCGCCCAAATAGTTGATGGGCG
>Ga0209631_10004789_pt1 | contig 14746 bp, 22 predicted proteins | sample COG_08_FD_184752 | JGI IMG/M metagenome (GOLD analysis project Ga0209631, IMG submission 184752) | Pelagic Microbial community sample from North Sea - COGITO 998_met_08 (SPAdes) (version 2) | ecosystem: Environmental > Aquatic > Marine > Neritic zone/Coastal water | place: Helgoland, sampling... | reverse complement strand
TGCATCTTTCTTCAATCCAACTATTAAAACATCAAACAATAAAAAATTAACCATTATTGGACAAGGCCCCCCATTTCTTTTTTCTACTGGACTTTTTGGTATAATGCCTTCAATGTTTTATGGTGATTTTATTAATTTAATTAAAAAAAATATTAGTATTGTTACTATTGATGGTTTTAATCCTATTACTGAAGATACAATAGATGAAGTTTGTGAAGCATTGCGTGTAGATAAAATTGGTTATTTGGGGCATTCATCCTTTTTCCCCGAAGTATTAAATAATAAAAATATTGAAAATGCTATTCTTATTGATCCAATTAATTTACCTTGGATTAATTTTGAAGGATTAAGTAATTCAATTATAAATGTAAATTATCCAATGCTTGTTATAAGGTCTGGAAAATTATATAATGGTTCTAAAACATTACCACAATGGCAAGACCCTGATTTTAGATGTGCAATAGAAGATATTACTTATGAAGATGTTGGTCATCCGGATATTTTGGATCATACTTGGGCAAATATTGCAAAAAATATTGGATTATGGGAAATGGCGGAAACAGAAAAAATGGATTTTAAAAATTGGAAATTTAAGGTAAATACTGAAATACCGAAAATGAGAAAAAAATATAAAAAATTTATTGCTACAAAAATAGGAGAATTTTTAGATTAAATTTACTCACAATAAACGCGTCGTTCAGAATTATTCCCCAAAGCACTACCAATAACTAATCCACCTACAAACCCATTATTATTATCAAGAAAACAAGGACACATTAAACCAATAACTAAGCACATGATTATGAGTAAAATTAAACATGCAATTAATTCTGAAAATTCTTCACCAGTTGATTTATCATATTTTCTTGTTGGAACAATATTTAATTCTAATTTTGGCTCCATTTCATAATGCTCACATACAAAACTGTAATAAAATTTAGCCATATTATGTTTATTATTACTAAATTCTTCATACATTGCTTCTGGCTTAATAACAATAGTATTTTTGAACAAACCATTTTCTTTTGTAATAACAAATTCTTTTGCTAACGCATAATGATTACAATATTTTTTATTTTGTCCGAAGTCAAGACAAGTTACTTGATTACGTTTAATACGAATTATATCAAAATCGCAAGTATTAGAAATTTTGTTTTGACGAATATCTGCTGGGCGTTCAGCATAAACAAGATTAATAATTAGAACAAACAAAATCTGCATCTTATTCATTGTTAATATATTTTTTGTATTTTAATGATATAATAATTTAAAAAATTATTTATTATCAATTTTATTTTGAAGTAATTTATTATATTATATTATACTATAATAAATGCGTAAATTATTTAAAATAAGAATTCCTAAAAAAAGAATTAAAATTTCAACCAGAAAAAAACAGATTAAACAAGATGAAATGCTTGCACGAAAAATACAAGAAATGGCAGATGAGAGTGCTGCCAGAAGTATATATAAAAAATTAAATAACAATTCAACTAGAAAAAAAAAACAAATTGAAGATGATGAAAAGTTTGCAAGAAAAATGCAAGAAATAGCAGATAAGAGTGCGGCAAGAAGTATATATAAAAAATTAAATAACAATTCAAGTAAAAAGGAATTTATAGCAAATAGATTAAATAATTATGATAAAAGAGTTCCAAAATCGTTAATTAAAGATATGTTTAGTAAAGAGAGAAATGTAGAAAAGCTTATAAAAGATTTAAAAGTTATGGGATTTTTAAAACCAGAAGCAGCAGCTGCGGCAACACCCAGAACATCAAATTTAATAAATCATTTAAATAGAGGACTTGGTAAAAGTAGAAAAAAATTAAAAAAAAAATAGAAATAAATATACAGTATTGTTTAACTTTGTTGGTTCTATAAAAAATTGATATTAAGTTTTTATTTAATATTTATAGTATAGAAGCAAAAGAGCAAAAGAGCAAAAGAAGCAAAGAACAAAAGCGAAGAAAAAGCGATGGATTTGAAAAATTACTATTCTGTTGTTATTGATGCTGACATTAGTAATCATTACAAAAATTTTAAGAAAGTTATGTTGCATATTTTTGCAAAACAATATGACGATATTACTTTGAAACTATGTCAAGAAAATCTTCCATTAGATATTTATAAGAAAAAAAGATTTTGGGGTCTTATTTCGGTGGCTATTGCGAATGATCATGATTATAAGATTGAACAACCATTTGGTTTAAATGGAACAAAATATATTCATATTTCTTATGATAAATATAAAATAAAATTCAGAAGCAATCATGTATATTAGTCATAAATATACATTATTGTTTAGCTTTGATTATTTAATAAAAAATTGATAATAATTTTTTATTTTTTTGATTTTATGTTATAGAATCAAAGAAAAAACAAAGAAAAAACAAAGAAAAACAAAGAAAAAACAAAGAAAAAACAAAGAACAAAGAAAATTTATAATGCCAATTGTTCCTAGCCTAAATATTAACGAAGCAAAAGTATTTGAAAACAGTGGGTTAAAAATGCACCAAGAATTTGTTTTGCAAACTCTTGAAAAAGAATTTGATGAAATAATGGGATTACTTGAATTATTTGGTTCAAAAGAAACATCTTACAAACTTGAAAAACTAAATGATAAATATGATAAATATGCGTCTATTTTTGAACCAAAAATTAAAGAAGCAAAACGTGTTTTAAAAAATACTGTAAAACGCGTTGAATATAATGTGGAAAGATGTTAAATAGATTCATAATTATAGGTTTATTAAGTTATTTTTTATAAAAAGGATTTTTTGAGTGACTTTCATGCATTTCTATTTTTTTTGTTTCTTGACCAGATGTTAATTTTTTAAGATTAGAATTATTAATAAATTGTGATTTGCTCATGAAACTATATTTTACATTATTAAGTCTTTTTACAACAACTTCAAAAACTTTTTTATTGTTAAAATTAACCATAATATTTTAAATCGGCTAATATAATTAATTATATATATTTAAATTAATTATATATATTTAAATTAATTTAATAATTTATAACTAATTTAAATAAATTGATAAATAATATTGTTTAATAAATATAAATAATTATTAATAATATTATTAACCAACACTTTTATGAGTTATAGTTTAGTAATTGTAGAGTCACCTGCTAAATGTCAAAAAATAGAAAAATTCTTAGGTCCAGGTTATAAAGTTATGGGTTCTTATGGTCATATTACACATTTATCTAATTTAAAACAAATTGAATTTGATAATAATTATAAACCTAATTTTGAAATTCTTGAATCAAAACAACCACAAATTAATAAACTAAAAAAGGCAGTGCAAGGTGCTAAAGAAGTAATTATTGCAACAGACGATGATCGCGAAGGCGAAGCCATTGCTTGGCATATTGCCCAAGTTTTTAAACTTGATGTTCAAACTACAAAACGTATTATTTTTCATGAAATTACTGAACGGGCTATTAAAAATGCGATGTCTAATCCTACAACTATTAATATGAATATGGTTTATGCTCAACAAGGTCGTCAAATCCTTGATTTAATAGTTGGTTTTAAAATCACACCGTTATTATGGAAACATATTGTAGCAAATACTAAAAATTCTCTTAGTGCCGGACGATGTCAAAGTCCTGCGTTACGTTTGGTATATGATAATTATAAAGAAATTCAAGAATCTCCTGGAAAACTAAGTTTTAATACTAATGGACTTTTCACGAGCAAAAATATTGCATTTGCATTAAATTCAAATCATCTGTCTCACGAAGAAATTAAAGAATTTTTAGAATTGTCAAAGACATTTGAACACGAGTTTACAAGAGCAAAAGAAAAAGAATTAATTAAAAATTCGCCACAACCATTTACTACATCTGGGTTACAACAATCATCAAATAATAATTTACATATTTCACCAAAAGAAACAATGAGTCTTGCACAAAAATTATATGAAGGTGGTTATATTACTTATATGAGAACAGATAGCAAAGTTTATAGTCAAGATTTTGTAGATGAAACTAAAGATTATATATCTAATAAATATGACGCTAATTATATAAATGAGACAATAGAAAAACTAATTCAATCCAAAGATAAACCTTTAGATATTAGTAGTAATGAATCTGAAATTGAAAAAAAAACTAAATCTAAAACTAAATCTAAATCCAAAAAAGAAGAAAAAGGAAAAGACAAAGAAAAAAAACAATCCGAAAATCCACCTGCACAAGAAGCACATGAAGCAATTAGACCTACACATATTACTGTAGAGTCTTTACCTGACGATGAAGATATTTATACTGCAAAACATAGAAAATTATATAAACTTATTTGGACAAATACTTTGGAAAGTTTAATGGCAAATGCTATCTATAATAGTTTAATGTTAAATATTAGCGCACCACAGAAATTAATTTATAAATATAGTGCAGAAGAAAATGTATTTCCTGGGTGGAAGATAGTAAATGGATTAGATGAAGAAAAATATTACCAATTTTTGAAAACATTGAAAGAAGGTTCTATTAATTATAAAAAAATTATTAGTAAGCAAACATTAAAAGATTTGAAAACACATCATAATGAAGCCAAACTTGTGCAATTATTAGAGCAAAGAGGTATTGGAAGACCATCAACATTTTCATCTCTTATTGATAAGATTCAGGAACGTAATTATGTAAATCGTGAAAATGTTGAAGGAAAGAAATTAACAATTATTGATTATTTATTGGAACAAGGAAAAGATGATATTATTTTGGAAAAGGGTGAAAAAACATTTGGTAATGAAAAGAATAAATTGGTTATTACACAACTTGGTATATTTGTAATTGAATTTTTAATAAAAAATTTTGATTCATTATTTGATTATGATTATACAAAAGTAATGGAAGATGAGTTAGATGTAATTGCGAAAGGTAATAAAAAATATTATGATTTATGCAAAGAATGTAATACTTTTATTGAAGATTTAATTAAAAATAATAGCTTGAGTTTAACAAATGAGAATGGTGATAACCTTGAAAAAGTAAATATTAAAATTGATGAAAAACATACTTATTTAATTGGTAGAAATGGACCAACAATTAAATATAAAAAAGAAGATGGATCAACTGGATTTTATGGTGTTAAAAAAGATATTGATGTTGAAAAATTGAAAGCGGGAGAATATAAATTAGAAGAAATTATTATTAGTGCAGAAGATAATAATAAAATTTTGGGGGAATATAAAGGTAATAATTTATATTTAAAATATGGGAAATTTGGTTATTATTTGGAATGTGGTGAATTGCGAAAATCATTAAATTATACAAAAATAAATGTGCCTATTAAAAATATAGGTTATGATGATGCAGTAAATATTTTGGAAAATAGTGAAGCAAACACTAATTCATTGGTTCGTAGAATAGATGAAACGTTATCTATTCGTAAGGGAAAATTTGGTGATTATATATTTTATAAAACAGAAAAAATGAAAAAACCACAATTTTTGAAACTTAATGGATTTAATGATGATTATAAAAATTGTGGTTTAGCAAACATTCGTTCTTGGATTAAGGAAAAATATGAAGTTTAATCGCAAGTATTATAATAACTATTATAATTTTCATTAGGTACAATATCTTTTTTTTTATATTTTGATGGTTTATAAGTATTAAAACATTTATTAATATTTTCATTACATTGGTCGTATTTATCAATATTTTTCCAACTTGAATCTTCATGTAAATCACGCATTAATGCATTATTTTTTCTTTGAAGTTCTGCAAAACAATCATTAATTTGTGTCCAAGTATTACATTCTTTGAAACCGCAATTTTTAGCATAGTTTTTAATAATTTCTATTTCTTTTTCTTTTTCTTCTTTTTTTGACATTATAATACAAAATATATTATTTTTATTACCAAAATAATATATTTTGTCATTCAATTTTTTTATTATTTTCATTATTTTCATTATTTTCATTATTTTCATTATTTTCATTATTTTCATTATTTTCATTATTTTCATTATTACTAAAATGATAATAATTATAACCAAATGATGCAAATAAAATAAATATTGCTAAATAAATAGTATAAGTTTTATTTTTTTTCATATTAATATTTATATAATAATGTAATAATATAATATATTAGAAAATGGAAAAAATTTTTTTAACATTAAATATATTAGCAATTATAATTTGTAGTTATTTTTTTTTTATGAAAATAAATAGTTATGAAAAATATTTATTGACTTTATCAATATTTTTTCAATTAATAACAATTTTTTCTATTTATAATAATATAAATTATTTAATAAAATTTATTGATAAAATATTTGTATTAACTATTATTTTTGGTATATTTATTATTGAAAATTTTTATTTGAATATTTTTATATTAATTTTATTATTTATTACACTTTTTACTCGTTATTATTTCAAAAGATGTTTATTTTTTTTAAAAGAAGATAATTATAAGAAAGATACATGGTGTGATTCATGTTTTTTTATTTTATTTATGATTTATTTACTTAAATTATTATATATGTATTAAATTTTATTAATCAATTTTCTCTCCATATTCAATAATATTTAATTTTAATTCATCATTATTATTATTGTTTAATTTTGCTTTTATTTTTGCTTTTGCTTTTATTTTTGCTTTTTTTCTGATATTACCAATTTTTTGACTAATCCAAAAAATATGCAATCCACAATCAGTTAACATTATAATAAATAAAATTTTATTTTTTGAATATGTTTTAACTGCCATAAACGGTAATGTCGTACCTCGTATTCCTAAAAATGTTAGAATAAACATTTTATCCGAAAAGTCTTTGCAAATATTCAAATGTTTAAGATTTAAAAATATTGTGCTAATTTCGTGACAACATAAATATAGTGATAAAATTCCATAAAATTTATAATATAATATAGTTATTCCACCACATAAACCTATAACATGGTGGATTATAAATCCATTATTAGTATATGTTTCTTTATTAAAAAAGTCATAACTAAAATATAGCATACAAATTAAAATACATTTTTCTGCAACACTATTATATTCTTCAATATTATTTAGTGCTTCTAAAGTATAATAGCGTTTATTAATTATTTCATCAATACTATAACCAGATACTAGTGTTGTAAAAAACAATCTACTATAATAAGTTTCTTTTGTGAAATATTCAATTGTTATATATAATGGTAGAAAGAGTAGCACATCATAATAAACCATAATAGGTTTTAAATTACTAATATTATATTAGTTCTCTCAAATATTTTTATATTATTTTAAAATAATATAAAACAAATTTGATAATTTAAAATAGAATCTTAAAAAATCATTATGCAAAACAGTTTCAATGGTTTAATTGATAGTTTTAAAATGATGTATTTTATGAATATGAAAGATGGTGGAGTTTTTAATAACGTTGGAATGTTGGTTTTGATTTGTTTTTTAACTTTTGTTTTTAATAATGATGAATGTTATGTAAAATGTGAGAAACTTGTTTCAGATTTATTAAGCAGGTTCTCTCTTTTTCAACCAAAATATAATGTATTAATTTTGGAAGGAAAACGGTGTATGAAAGTATCTAGTTATATGACAAAAACAGATAGTTTATTTAGTATGCGTTTTAGTGCGTTTTGGGATTTTATTTCAAAAAATAATTTAAATAATCCAAGTATTTATTCTCTCAAAGAATATGCAAATAGTGCAAATATTTATGATGATTTTGGCGAACCACATAAAAAAAATAAAATATTAAAAATGAAAAAAAATAAACAACTTGATAATACTAATAATAATACTGATAATACTAATACTGATAATACTAATAATAATGATACTAATGATACTAATGATAATAGTAGCGATGAAGAAGACGATGAATTGATTGAAAAGCGTGATATTTTTATTGTAGACCAGACAAAGCATTTTAAAATTAAAAACGAAATTTATTGCAAAGTATATAAGCATACCGATAACTGCTCAAATGAGGATTCTAAAAAAAATTATACTATGGAACAAATAAATATTGAGATTTATAGTTATACTTTGTCTCTCAAACAATTAACAAATTTTATAGATAATATTACACAAGATTATATATGTTCTCTCGAAAAATCTCGTAAAAATAAGAAATTTATTTATACTTTAACAAATACAGGAAGCGATGATAATAATTCATATGATAGAGAGACAATAAAGAAATGGGATGAATGTATTTTTAAAAGCACACGCAATTTCAATAATTTATTTTTCAGCAAAAAAGAAGAACTTCTTAAAAAATTAGATTTTTTTATTAATAATAAATCCTATTATTTATATGAAGGACATCCATATACATTTGGCATTGGACTACATGGTCCACCCGGTACAGGTAAAACAAGTGTTATTAAGTGTATTGCAAATAAATTAAATCGTCATATTATTGTGATTCCATTAAGCAAAATTAAAACACAAGCAGAGTTCAGTGAATATTTTTTTGAAAAATATTATAGACGAGAAAACACTCGAGCAATAGACTTTAAACATAAAATTATTGTTTTTGAAGATATTGATTGTATGAGTGATATTGTTAAAAAGCGAACTACTAATGAAAATAATACTGGTAAAAAGGGTAAAAACTCAAAAGTTAGTAGCATTAGTGATAATGATAGTAATGATAATAATGATAATAATGATAATAATGATAATAATGATAATAATGATAATAATAATAATAATATTTTGGAAAAATCTCTCGCAATGCAAAATAAGCTTCTAAATAAAATAGCAAAAAAAGTTGATAATGACCACAGTGGAGAATCTGTTTTAGTAGATATTGATAAATCAAAAGATGATAAAATTACATTATCATTTATTTTAAATTTGATTGATGGTTTGAGAGAAACGCCTGGTCGGATTTTAATTATTACAAGCAATAACTACAATTCACTCGACTCAGCACTAATTAGACCAGGAAGAATTGATCTTACTTTAGAAATGAATAATGCTGATGTAAATACGATTCAACAAATGTATAAATATTATTATAATTGTTCAATTCCTAAAAATATTTTAATTAAGTTGAGAGATGATGTATTAAGTCCTGCAAAACTAGTAAATATGCGTTTACAAAATGAGAACAAAGAAGACTTTCTCTCAAATTTAGAATATGAATTTAGTAAATAAATAATAAAATTGATTATTTAAAGCTATTTAAAACATTAATACTAAATATAATTATTATTAATGTTTGTTCAAGGGTTAACATATTCAATATTATCTTTAGTAAATATTATTAATATGCCATATGATAATGGTGCAAATATGAAAGGTTCAAATGAAGCTTTCAACGTATTAAAAAAAGATTTAGATTTTATGAAAATTGAAAAAACCTATGATGTAGACACGGAGAGAGGTCATTTACGTTCAATTTTAGGACGAGGATTTATGGGTGTTTGGAATAGTTTAAATAATGACAAAATTCCATTATTAATTGGTGGAGACCATACTTGTGCTATAGGAAGTATTTTTGCTTCAAATGAATATTGTTTAATGAATAATGAAAAACTAGGTATTTTGTGGTGCGATGCACATGCGGATTGTAATACTATTGAAACTTCATTAAGTGGAAATTTACATGATGTCCCTATTTCTGTATTATGTGGTCATACTTTGCGTTTATTGGCTTTTGGAAAATATTTGACTACTGAACAGTTTTGTTATTATGGATTGCGTTCAATCGATCCTTTTGAAGAAAATTGTTTAAAAGAACATTCTATGAAAGTATTAGATTATAAGACAGATTGTAGTAATGATTTAAAACAATGGATTGCAAAATTTGATAAAATTCATTTAAGTTTTGATATGGATTGTTTTGACAAGATTGATTTTGAAAGTGTAAATACACCAGTACAAAATGGTCCAAGTTATGAAAATATTATGAATACATTAAAAATCGTTAAAGAAAGTAATAAAATGATGTCAATGGATATAGTAGAATATAATCCAACAAAAGGTGAAAACAATGGACCTATAGTAGATGTATTAAAAACTATTTTTGATTAAATAATATTGTATTAATAAAATAATATTAAGATAATATTTTTAATTTAAAAAATATTATTAAATATTAATAAGATCATTCTTATTAATGTTTAACTTGGATTACGATGTGTTAAGAGAAATATCTTATAAACTGAATTTAGATTCTATTTTAATATTTTCTTTAGTTAATAAGCAAATTTATAGCGCATTAGATAATGTTTTTTATAAAAATCTTGCATACAATTATTTTGATAGAAATTTTTGGACTAAAGCTTATTTAAGGCCATCACGTAGTTCAAAACCATTGAAAAATATAAAAAATGAATTAATAAGAATAGAATTGTTTCAAAAAAATATGGATGCTTTAAATGTTAATAGATGGGTAAAAAAAGATTTTTATGATTATTGGATATATGCTGATAAAGAAAATAATGGAAAAAATTACGATTTATTAACTAATAGTGAAATCTTTAATGCATTAAGTATTTTATAAAATTAAATATTTTTTATTAAATTAAATATTTTTTATAAATTATTTAAAGCATTAATAATATAGTAATATATAAATTATATTATTATATTATAAATGCCAGATAAAGATCTTATGACAAAATTTGAAGATTTAAAAAATAAGAAAAATTATCCATATTTAAGCGGTTCAATTGAAAATGTATTTTATTATTATGAAAAAACAGGCAAACATGAGGATGGTAGTAGTCCAGTAATTATTAGACCTGATCCAGTTGAAAGTAAAAAGAAGAAAAGTATAACTTAATAAAATATTCTATAAAAGAATAAAATCTATAATAATATTATATAGTTATGATTAAAGATATAATATTATTAGCAGTTATTTTTGTTTTAGTTGATGCCGGATTTTTATATTTAATGAGCAATAATTTTCAAACTATGGTTAAAAAAATACAAGGTAGTCCGTTAAAAATGAACTTATATGCAACTTTGGCTTGTTATATTGTTTTAGTGTCTTCATTGTATTATTTTGTAATTTATAAAAAAGGTTCATATTTAGATGCGTTTTTATTAGGCTTCTTTATTTATGCTGTATATGAAACCACAAATATGGCAATATTTAAAGATTGGTCTGTTAGTGTAGGATTAATAGATTTAACTTGGGGAGGATTTTTATTTTTAATTACTACTTATTTGTATAAAAATAGTGTAAAATATATTTAATAAAATTAATTAGATTTTTATTTTGTATTCAAAAAAAATGGAGTTATATATAACATAATTGTTAATAATATAATATTTAAATTGATAGATAATTTTGAAAATAATACTGCTGACATATATGCAATAAAAACCATCCAACTATCTCCTATTATTGCTTTATATCCTGATTCTTTTGCATATAATTTAAAAAAATCTATCATAGCATTAGTATTTTTTGGTACATTCATAAAAAATAAATAAAATAATATATCATGAATGATTTGTAAAACTAAAAATATTCCAAGAAATATGAATATATTTGATTTAATATTTAATAACAAAATGATAAATCTTGTTAACATAAATCCCAAAATTATAATAGTTACATCTGCCAAAACTGCCCCCAATTGATATTTTTTATACCAGTCACGTAATGTGTTCCATGAACCATATTTATCTTTGGTATAAAATATGAAAAACATAATAAATAAATCGGAAAAATATGCTCCATTTAAAATATATAAATAATCACTTATTTTGTTAAAATTACTTAAGTCATTCATTTTTTATAATATATTAAAATATTAATTAATATATTATATTAATGATTTTTTTTAAAAGTATATTAAAATTTTTTATAAGAAATAAATACAGCAAAACATTGTTAAATCATTTTGAAAAACCACAAAATATAGGTAGTTTTGATAAATCAATTAAAAATATTGGAACAGGACTTGTTGGTGCACCTGCTTGTGGTGATGTTATGAAACTCCAAATAAAAGTAAATCCATTAACAAATATAATTGAAGATGCAAAATTCAAAACATTTGGATGTGGTTCAGCAATAGCAAGTTCTTCATCTGCAACAACATATATTTAAAATTGCCTCCTGTAAAATTACATTGCTCTATGTTAGCGGAAGATGCAATAAAAATGGCAATTAATAATTATAAAAATAATTTAAAAAAATAATTTAAAAAAATAATTTAAAAAAATAATTTAAAAAAATAATATTAATTTAATTAGTAATAATATTATAATTAAAAATGTTTTATTATATTGCATCTATGGTATGTGTTATTTTTTTAGTAAAGAAATTTAATTTATTAAAATATTATGCTATGGATTTAGAATATAATGAACATCCTTTCTCTGTTAGTGATCTAAACAGTTTAAACCGTAATTTTGATTGGCCCATTTATAAGGGTGGGGCAATTCGTGATTAATTATTGTAAAAAATATTTCTATTGAAATTTTGAAAATTTATTGAGTCACAGAGTCACAGAGTCACAACGTTTGGGGGGTTCTCAAACTTTGGGGGTTCTCAAAAAAATTGAATAGGAAAAAAATTAACTCTGACAATATGAAACCAAAAAACAAACCAACCAAACAAACGAACAAACAAAGCCAAGAAAAAATGACCTCTCGTTGCTCTTATTGCCGCGAAATGGGTCACAACTCTCGGGGTTGCAACAGATCCAGTTGGGAGGCAGCGGAGATGAAGATCTCCTATGCTCGTGTTGCAAACTTGGCTCTCAAGGCAAACAGACAAAGGGCTCGGTTGCTTGCACAGGGAGACGCGTCTCAAGTGGGTATCAAGACAGAGGTCATAGATGCTCATGGTCGCAACGGTGGGGTCACATTTATGACTCATGACGTTGTGATTGCACATGTGCAACCTGTGCAACCTGTGCAACCTGTACAACCTGTGCAAGCTATCACGAACGTTGCAAAGAAAGTCCCCAACTCCTTGGTGAAAATCCAAGAACTTGTGTTTGACAACTCTCAAGATCTTCCTGATGGCTTGTACAAGCAACTGATGGACGCACTAGTTATCAAGGGTTAAAAACGCGTTCCAAAACATATAAAAATATTTATAAAATTTTCATATTATAAATATTTTTTATTTTTTTATTTTTTTATATTATTATTATTATATGGCAAAAGGAGGAAGATCTGGGAAAAGTAGTTCAGGTGGATTAGGAAATATGTTTAAAAATGATAATAGCAATTTTTTAGGCAGTTTATTAGGTAGTTTAACATTTGGTTTTTTTGATGTACATAAATGTGATGCAGAGGACAATACTTGGTATTGTAAATTTTCAAGATTTTTTGGTGCTTTAATGAAAGTAATATTTTTAGCAATAATTTTTTATGCTGCTTATATAATATTTTTTAGAAAAACTATGAAAGGAGGAGGAAAAGTAGGAATTAAAAGAAAATAAATTATACTAAATAATAAATTATACTAAATAATAAATTATACTAAATAATAAATTATACTAAATAATAATTAATATATATATAATTATTAATATATATATTATGTTTTGTAAATACAAAGAAGTATTAGGTAAAGTTGGAAAAGGTGTTCATAGTATAAGACTTTTTAATATAGCAGTTATTGATGTATTATTGACTTTTATCGCAGCATATATAATATATAGTTTTAATAAAAAAAATAATTATTTTCTTATATTATTTTTATTATTTATTGCCGGTATAATATTACATCGTTTGTTTTGTGTAAGAACTACTATTGATAAATTATTATTTGATTAGTATAAATTATTAATATAATATATTGTGATTATAAATTTATAATTTATAATTTATACATTATTTTCATTATTTTCACTATTTTGATTTGCTAATTCAACTTCAACAATAGTATTTGTAGTAGTTCTATCTAACGTAAATGGAGTACTTTGTGAAGTAATATTATTAGATTTATTATATTGACTACTATTTGTATTAAATTTACTATAAAATAATTTTTTCATATTGCAAATTCTTATATACAAATTTGGAGTATTTCCGAAAAAACCTAATAATATTCTTTTATCTTCTTTTAATTCTGCTATTCTTTTTTCTATTAAATCGCATAATTGTGTTGGATATTCCGAATTATATTTTATAGGAAAATCATTTGAACCTATTTTTCTTAATGTTTTAAATATTGTAACATGTTCATCATATTTTATTAATTGTTCAGCAATATCATTTCTTGGAGATGCTTTTGCCATATTAGACATTATTAGTTTTTGTATTTCTAAATGATTATTTAAATTTTCATTATCTAGTTCTTTAATAATTTCACGATCTCCAATATGATAATTTATAATTTTATCCCATATTATATTTTCTCTATGCAATAAAATATATATTGGCATATAAAATTCTGAAAGTAAAAATTCAATGTGTTCCGTTCTTTTTAATCTTTTATTTTTTAATACATCATTTATATTATCCATAAACATACGCAATAAAAAACCGATAACACCTGCAGATGTTGTTAAAAAAATTGTTATATAAATCGTTTCCATTTATATAATATATATTAATTTATAATGATAAATTAATATATTTTTAATAATAATTTAAAGTATTATTATTGCAAGATACTAGATTTTTTACTATAGGTGCATACGCTCCTTGTGATGCTAAAATACCAGCACTCAATCCAACAACCAGACATGTAATAATCCATCCAAATGCTGTTTTTGTTAATATCCACCAATTAACGCCTTCTATTTTTTTATTACAACTCTTATTTTCCAAAAGTCCCACACC
>Ga0209631_10004778_pt1 | contig 14777 bp, 9 predicted proteins | sample COG_08_FD_184752 | JGI IMG/M metagenome (GOLD analysis project Ga0209631, IMG submission 184752) | Pelagic Microbial community sample from North Sea - COGITO 998_met_08 (SPAdes) (version 2) | ecosystem: Environmental > Aquatic > Marine > Neritic zone/Coastal water | place: Helgoland, sampling... | reverse complement strand
TTTGTCGGAGGAGGCCCGGCGCACGGCATGCCGGAAGGCTACGGCGACGGCGACGGCGACGGCGATGGCGACGGTGCCGTGCCTCGCCCACCGCCCGACCCCCCGTCTCCATCCTCCGGCTCGTCGTCGAATAAACCCGCCATGTCGTCGAACAGTTCGCTCTCCGCGTCGGTGAGCTCCTCCTCGACGGCGGCCATGTTCTCCTCAAGGACGTCGTCGTCCATCTCCTCGTCGAACATCACGATGTGCTCGCCCGTGTTTGGGTCTTCTTTGGTGACTAAGAGCACTGGGTTCATGGGTGCGTAGACGAGGTACTTGCTGCCTCCGGATGAAAACGTGGCCACCTCGACGCCTTCGGATTCTTCATCCATCCCGGTGTCCATGACCAGGGTGTCCGTCTCGTTGAACCGCACGGCGCCGCGGACGGTCATGCAGAACGCGCTGCGCTGGAGTAGCATCCCTTTCTTGGCGAGCTCCATGGACATGTCGGGTAAGATGGCGGCGAGCTCGTCGTCGCCGATGTCGGAGAGGTCCTCCGTCTCGTCGAGCCCTTCGCCGCGGAGCACGTCGATGGGGTGGTCGAGGGGGAGGCACAGGCATCGCTCCTCGCCGTCCGCGAGCTTGAACCGCCGGCGGAGCATGCACAGCAGCGTGCGGTTGGTCTCGGGCTCGGTGACGGTGACGAGCTGCATCGCGGGGGGGATCTCGTTCGAGTATTCGCCCGCCGCCGCGACGATTTGCGCGAAGCGGCGGCGATTATCCCCCGGCCGAGTAAACCCCCGCGCCGGGGGTTTAACCGCGCGGGGTTTCGCGCCCACGAAGCGGGGTGATACCGCACGGGCGTTCAGGGCGGGTGCGCGCATCGCCGCGAGCATCTTGTCGACGATTGGAAGCCGTCCGCGGAGGGTGGCGTCGTCGGTTGTGCGGGGCAATTATCCAAAAGGGAAATAAAGCGCGCGATGACTTGGCCCGGCCAACTGCCAACTCGAGCGTTTCTGGTGCCTCCCCGCCTCCCGCCTCGGTGCCGCCGAGACGTCGCGTCCCCGACCGTCAACCTCGCCACAACCCCCCGCGCGCCTCCCCCACATCCCTCTCCACCCACTCCACCCATCGTTCATCTCCGATGGCGGCGCACTTCCAGGAGGAGCAGCACGTCCCGAAGGAGTGCGGCAACTGCGGCTGCACCGAGGACCTCGCGCTGTGCAGCCGGTGCCACAGCATCCACTTCTGCAGCCGCAAGTGCCAGCGCGCGTACTGGCCGTTCCACAAGGAGTGGTGCCGCCAGAACGACTTCGCGGATCACACCGAGAAGACCGAGCCCAAGTTTGCGAAATGGATGCGCAAGCACGGCAAGATGGCCGTCCTCAAGGACGGTGCGTGCGACCCACCCATCATCGCACCCGTCGCCTCGATCATCCGTAACGCCCACCTCCCAGCCCATCACAAACACCACCCGCTCGCCACTCACCCGCCCATCCACACTACACCCCAAACCTCGCAGACGAGGTCGACCGCATCGAGCGCAAGGTGACCACGATGGAGGACATGTACGGCCGCGCCAACCCCAAGCCCAAGCCCCCCGAGTTCGACGCCGAAGACATGCGAAGGATGAAGGCACGAGAGGAAACCGACCTCCTCGCCGTCCGAGCCGACGAAGCCGCCACCCTCGAGGACAAGTCCGTCCTCTACTACGACTCGTTCGCGATCGAGCGTAACCTCGGCGAGGACTGCGGGGGATACAAGTGGAGGCAGACGCAGACGTTCGTGGAGATCTTCGTCCCGCTTCCCGCGAACTGCGTCGTGGCCAGGGACGTTCGAGTGGACCTTCGATCCAACTTTTTGTCAATCGAAGTCGACGGGGAGCCGCGGATCAACGGCGAACTTCACTCGCCGGTCAAGGCGGAGGCGTCCACGTGGATCGTCGTCGACGGCGTCCTGGAGATGTCGCTGCTGAAGCGTAACCGCCGGGGGAACTACGACGACGGGTGCAGCAACGCGGACACGTTCTGGTACTCGGTGTGCGTGAGTGACAAGTCCGGCGTCGGTGACGGCGCCGTGGACGTTCGCGGCGCCAGGCGGCTGGCGATTCATTGCCCCCCGAACGCGTACTACGACACGGATTGGGCGGAGGATCCGGAGGATGCGGGGCCCGCGGGGAGGGACAAGAACAGGCGTGGCATGGCCTCCAGGGGCCGAGCGATTAAGGGTCGCTAACGCCGCGAGTCTCGGCTGTTTGTTTGGTTTTTTTTTGATAGTGCTACCACAAAGATAGATCCCTAGAGGACGTAGGACTTGAGGGCCGCGACGACGTCGCCGCCGTGTTCCCTGAGCCTCATCTCCGCCGCCTTCTTCTCCACCTCGATTTCGCTCACGATCGTCGCCACGTCCTCCTGGCTGATCTTCACCGCCATGAGTTCCTTGAGCCGGGCAGCCTCCGCAGCCTTTTGCTGCTTGAGGTCGTCGGTGGCCATCTCGAGCGCTCGCTTCTTGGCGGCCTCGGCGTCCACGCCGCCGTCGTCGTCGCCCCCTCCACCGAGGCTGTTCATGTCCGCGCGGTTAGCCTTGGCGGTGTTGTCGACCACCTCATCATCGTCGTCCGCCATACTGTTGTCCGCGCACGGGGACTGCGTCTACCGAAGTGCGGCTGCTGGGGCGCCCTCGCTCGGAAAATAAAACGAGGTCGCCGCCTGTGTGGAAGTTTCGCGACCGCACACAGGCTGAAGGCGCAGGGGCACGCGTCGACGCGGCGGGGCTTCGGATCGATGCGACGCGCGATGCTGGTGCTGCTGCTGCTGCTGGCGACCGGTGTCGCGGCGGCGGCGGCCGGGGAAGGCGAGGCGCTCGAAGGGGAAGACGTCGATGGAGGAGGGGCAGTCCCCGTGCTGGAGCCCTCGGGTGCCGATGGGGCCGACGACTCGGGACCGACGCGTCAGCTTCGGTTCGGGGAGAAGGTGGCGCTGGACGACCTCGGGCCCATCATCGTCAACGAGGACTGCACGATGCGACGGATCGAAAACTGGCGGGAGATGACCGAGCGCGAGAGGCGCGGGACTCAGAAGCGCATCGCGGAGAGGAACGCGCTGAGGCTGGGGAACTGCAGGGACCGGTACGCCAAGGCTGGCATCTGGCGCGACGCGTACTCGGACCTTGGGACGTGGAAAGGGCCGTCGGAGGGATTCGCGAGCGAGAGCGAACACGACGAGCTTTGACCCGTAGCACTGCTAGCTAGCATCGTAGGTTCAATAGGATGGGGAGACTCCCGTCACACACCACCCCGTCTGCCCGTGTTGAAACACAATCGTCGCGCCGCGTCCCGTTGCAGAAGGTCGTCTATTTTTTTAATGCCAGCCTGGAATGAACCTCACTCTCCCCCGCGCGCAGCTTCCGCGAGCCGCCCGACATGAGCGACAAGGAGAACAAACCCGCGCGCGGCACCGTCCCGACCGCGGCGCCGAGCTACGGCCCGAACCCGGCGCCCGTGGCCACCGTCGTGAGCGTCGCGCACCAGAACCCATACGAGATCCAATACCCCCAAGGGGCGCTCGGCGTGAGCCCAGGGATGCACGCGCCTCCCCCGTTCCTCCCGCCGCCCACCTACCCGCCGCTGTGGCCGATGGGGGACACGCGAGGTATCCACACCAGGATGATGCACCCCGAGAGCCGCGCGTACACCTCCAACCTCTTCGACTGCTTCGACGACCTCCACTCGTGCCTCGGCGGAACGTTCTGCACGCCCTGCCAGGTGGGCCGCGCGGCGTCCGACGCCAAGGCTGGCGACTGCTGCGCCACCGGCTGGATCATCCTCGGCCTCTCGCAGCTCAACCAGCTCTTACCCGGGCTCGGGAACGTCGCGAGCGGCGGGTACCTCGCGCACATCGCCAACAGATCCGCGGCCAACTACGGCATCCAGGAGCACACCGACGTCCTCACCGCGTGTTTCTGCGCGCCCTGCGTGTCGTGCAGGCTCGCGAGGGAGGTGAAGAACAGGGCGGAGATGGGGCAGGAGCCCGTGGACTGGAGGCAGCTGGCGGCGGCGCCGCCCGGGGCGTTCACCGTGGAGGCGCCCGCCGCGCCGGTGATGGCCACCAGGCGAGCTGCGCCCGTGCACACGGAGAGTACTTCAAACGAGAACGTTGTGACGTACGTGGCGGTGGTGGACTCCCCCGCGGGTGAGTACGGCGTGGCGAGGCAGAACAACGATTAGATGACGTGTATGTTCAGCGCGGTGATGCGCGCGGTGTTGTACAATAACCAGATGACGAGCTCACTCGCGAAAATGGTTTTGGCTTTCTTGGCTGGTATCGGCGCCCAAATCCATTTATATGGCAAGATTAGACCGCGTTTTATGAGTCGTTTGAGTTGATAAAAAGCGTTTTTGGCTTTTTGGCCACCCATATCTGTTTGCCCATACGAACTTTATGTCGTCTGGTTCTCCGGTGGTTACATCGACGTCTCGGACCAATCGACGCCCGCGACCTCCACACGACGACGCGCATCGAGCGACGACGGGCCCACAGACCCTCGTCCGTTCGACGCACACCGTCCAAACACATCGACAGAGGCGTCCGCGGCCTCTCGTCGATCACCCCCGTGGGTGCGCGGGGCGCGATGGGTCGCTCCCGCGTGTCCCGATGGGCGCGGCCCTGGGCGATGCTGCTGCTGCTCGCGGCCGCGGCGGCCACGTTCGCGGTCGCCGACGCTCACTCCATGTCGTATCCCTCTGTTGTCGTATCTCTAGACGACATAGAGCTCTCCGCGACGGGCGAGGCTGACCCCGTCGCGCGCCCTCACGGCGTCGCGTCGCGCGACCTCGCCGACGATGAAGTCTCCGGGACCGCGGCCGCGTCCGTGGAGAGCGACTGCCCTCCCGGGACGACCGCGACGGCGTGCGAGCGAATGAAGGCGCGCCGCGTGACCGCCAACGCCGAGCACAAGATCGCCAGGCGCGCCACCCGCGTCGCGCAGACCGCGTCCGCGCGCGTCAGCGAGACCCGCGCGGGCGCGCATCACGACGTCGCGTCCACCACGCGCGTCGAGGAGCGCCACGCCACGCGCGTGCTCCAGCGACAGATCGAGCGCACGCAGGTGCGCGCCACCGCGATGATCGCGGAGGCGCACCGCGAAGCCAACACCCTCCGCCTCGACGCCGACGCCCAGCGCGCGGCTGCCGACGAGGCCAAGGCTGAGCTCGAGCGGCTCGACGCCAAACTCGCCACCGCGCAGAAACAAATCGAGGCCAAGGATGAAAACTCGGGAGCCGCCAAGCTCGCGATGGAATCCGCGGTCCACTCCATCACCGCCGCGCGCGAGTCCGGCCGCAAGCAAGGATTCGCCGAGGCCAAGGAGCAGCTCTCACAGGCTGAGACCAACGCGGTGGAGGTTCTTCGATCCAGGCTGGAAACCGCGGAGACGAAAGCCGACGAACTCGTCCGAGCCGAGGCAGCCGCGCAGGCTGCGTACAACACCGGCAAGACCAAGTCCGACGTCGTCGAGAAAGCATTGCGCGCCACCTTGGAGACGGCGCAACGCGACGCCGCGGACGCCAAGGCGGCCGCGACCAACACCCGCGCGCGATTCGCCAAAGAGATTCGAGCTCGAGACGCCGCGATTAAAAAAGCATCCGAGGAGGTTTCGCGGACGCACCTCGAAGCCGCGACGCTCCGCGGTAAGCTCGACGCCACCGCCAAGTCCCTGGACGAGGCGCGTTCGGAGAACCAGCTCCTCCGCGCGCAGGAGGTTGAGCTCCGCACGCAAGCCGAGGACCTCACCGCCCGCGTGGGCAAGCGCGAGAAGGACGCCGCGACGGAGAAGTCCGCGGCGGAGGTGTCCAAAGTCGCCGTGCAGTCCGCGCGCGAGGCTGCGCGCGAGGCTCGCAAGCGCGCCGAGACCGCCGAGTCCCGCTACGCCAAAGCCGCCGCGGAGCTCGAGAAGCTTCGCGACGACGCCGCGTCGAACCTGCCCTGGCTCACCGCCACCGGGAAGGAGCTGCTCAACGCCGTCGACGAGCTGGACGCGACGCAGGCGGCGGTTGAGGACGGATCGCTCGAGTTCGCGCACGCCAGCGCGCAGCTCGAGGGCGCCAAGGAGCAGTCCAAGGTTGCCGAGCAGTCCAAGGATCCCACGGAGCTCAAGCGCGCCTACGTCGAGCTCAAGGATGCCATCAAGGCTGTCGAGCACGCTTCTAAAACGCTCGCCGCGACAAAGACGGGCTTGGCCAAGGCGCGCCAGGCTGTCGACTTTGCCTACGAGGCGATGCAGTCCGAGATGCTCCGCAACGGCGGCGGTAAGATCGCGGACGATAAGACGACGAAGAAGCTCCAGGACGCCACCGTGACCTCCGTCAGGGGCGCGGAGGCTGCCGAGAAGGTTCAGACGCTCGCCAACTCAAACCCCGCGCTCAACGCCAAATCCCTCGAGGATGCCAAGAAGGATCTCCAGAAGCTCTCCAAGAAGGTTGAGAAGATCCCCGAGGCTAACCCCACAGACAAGGACGCCAAGGCTCAGCTCGGCGAGGGTTCGCACGAGGTGTACGTCACCATCCAGGCTCCCGTCTACCCGTCCTCCTCCGGCGTCTCCCTGGAGGAGAAGGTCAAGGGCGCCATCGTCGACGAGATCGGACTGGACGCCGAGATGTCCCAGTACGTCACCCCCGACGACGTGGGCTTCGTGCAGGCGAGGTGGCTCCTAGTGGGCGGCCTCGTCCTCCCGCGCATCGCCCCCGACCAGGTTGACGAGAACGCCGTGTGCGAAGCCATCGCCGCGGACATCGGCGTCCTCCGCATGCACATGGAGTGCTCCGCCACCAACGTCGTCGCCCTCTCCGAGAAGTTCGGCGCGCCGCTCGGCGACGGTACCTTCAAGGCCCCGAACGTCGTCAAGCAGCACGACAAGAGCCAAGCCGCCGCACTCGGAGCCGTCCCGGAGTATCCCGGCGGCGGCCAGGAGGGCGTCGAGTTCGCCTTCGCCGTCTTTGGTGTCTCCGACGCGGAAGACTTTTACGAGACGGCGGCTAAGATGCGCGCCGAGGCGGACTTTGACACCGATCAGGTTGACGTCGGCGACGGCGGCGGCCGCACCAAGTTCAAGACGGTGAAGGAGCTCGCCAAGGCTACCGCCGGCAAGTCGGTTCGACCCAAGATGTCGTTTTTGCGTCACAAGGCGATGCTCACCTTTGCGATTCGCGCGCCCAACGTCTTCGTCGTCGATTCCATCATCGAGAAGCTCGTCGCGCCGTCCACGGGCGACATCATCTCCCAGCGCGTCTCCGGCAAGTGCGTGATTCGCGAGATTAAGGATCTCAGCGCCACCTCGCCTTACACCGTGTCGCAGATCGGCGAGGAGCTCACCGCCCCGCACCCCGCGATGCGCAGGACCGTGTCGGAGACGACCGACTCCAAGTCGGTCGTGGCCGAGATGGGGCAGACGTTCGCGGGTCACGAGGATGACGTCGTCGTCACCGTGCAGGCGCCGCTCGTGATCCAGTACAAGGATACCTACAAGGACAACATCCGCTACGCCATCTCGCAGATTCTCGCCGACGACCCCGCGCTCGATGACGTCAAGATGGACAACATCCACTCGTTCCACGTGCAGTATTCCCTCGTGGCTGGCATCCAGTTCCCGTTCCTCGACCCCGAGCACCTCGCCAACGACAACACCGAGATTTGCGACGCCATCGCCGCGGATCTCTCCGTCAACCGCGACCAGATTCACTGCGTCATCGGCGGCGGCGCGTGGGAGGAGTTCGAGCACCTCGAGAACCCCGACATCAACGCGGACTTCGTCGGCGCCACCGTGTCCGCGGGATCGTCCCGCGTTCACGAGGGTCACACCAAGCTCAACCTGCCCCACTTTCACGACGCGGCGCGTCCCATCAAAGGGGTTGAGTTTTCCTTCGCCGTCTTTGGCGTCTACGACGAGGACAAGTTCATGCGACTCGCGCAGAAGATGGACTACGCCGCCAACTCGTTGGAGGGCCAGTTCGACTACCTGTCTCAGTTCCCCGCCGCCCTCGCGGTCTCGGGCGCGACGACTTGGGAGCTCACCTTCCTCAGGCACAACGCCCGAGTCGAGTACGTCGTCCAGAACGTCAACGGTACCTCCCCAACGGTCAAGGATATCCTCTCGAGGCCGTCCACGGGCGGTTACGTTCAAGGAGCGTGCGGCCAGGAGTGCTTCGTGGAGTCCGCGGTGTTCGCGTCGGAGATTCCCCAGGATGACGACGCAGACGACGACGAGGAGGACGCCGCCGGCGCCGCCGCTCTCTCCATGCCGTGGTTCCACCGCAGGGCTAAGCGAGACGCGGTCGCCGCGATCGGCCAGGGCGAGTCCACCCATGACTACCCCAGCGGCGAGCGCCGCGACGTGTGGGTCACCATCCAGGTTCCCATGAACGTCGAGCGTCGGTACGTGCGCGAGGAGCTCTTCCCGACTCTCGCGGAGATTGTCACCGGCGCCGAGGGCGTCGAGGAGCCGCGGGTGGTCAACGACGACATCGCGCACGTGCACTCGCACTTCGTCATCATCGCCGGTATCATCGTCCCCAACACCCTCACGGAGGTGCTCGACCTCGACCAGATTTGCCACGCGCTCGAGGTTGACCTCGACGTGGGCGAGAACTCGGACACGGGGGGTGAAATCGCCTGCTACAGGAACGGAACTTCCGACGTTTTCCTCACCGCCGCCTCCGCCCTCGGCAACCCCGACGGCACCCCGAGGCTCGGCGAGGGCGAGACGGAGTCCGTCTCCGGCCAGGTCATCGTCTTCGCCATCACCGAAGTGCACGACGAGGCCAAGTTTGCCAGCCTGATCAGCAGGATCAACCTCTCCGTGATCTCCTCCGAGGTGGACTTCGACACCGTCGCCGCGCTCTCGGGCGGGCGATACCCCGTCGTCCAGTTCCTCCGCCACCACGCGAGGCTCACCTACGCCATCGACACGCACTCCAGGCACAACGCCGACGCCGTCATGAGAACCCTCAAGGATCTCAACAACCAGGCGCTGCTGAGCCAGAAGATGGAGGGACAGACGTTTATCCGCAACGTGGCGTACCGACTCCCCCCGCACGTCTCGCTCGAGACGGAGGTGGACGCCGAGGTGACCGCCAACCGCACCGAGTGGCTGTGGAACGCACCGATGGACGCGTCCGCCGCGCTCGGCCTGCTCAAGCGCGCCCACCACGTCCCCGCGGCGTCACTCGGCGACGGCGACTTCAAGCCCGACGTCTGGACCACCATCCAGGTGCCCATGAACACCGCGCGGCAACACATCCGCGACGACATCTTCCCCGCGTTCGCCACGATCGTCAAGGGTGACCACGTCGGCGCCGCCACCGGCGTCGCGGACGACGACATCGCATTCGTCAAGTCGCACTTTGTCCTCATCGGCGGCGTGGTCATCCCGGGTGACGGTTCCGATCCCGCGGATTCCGGCGTGGTCGACATCGACGTCGTGTGCAAAGCGTTGGCGGGTGACCTCGACGTCCCGATTGACAACATCGGGTGCTACCACAACGGCACCGTCACCGCCGTCGAGGACCAGAAAGTCGCGGCGATGGGCTCCATGAACCTCCCCGAGTTTCCCCCGCACGACTCGCACGTCACCGGCGACGTCATCGTCTTCGCGGTGACGGGTCTGGAGGATGAGGGAAAATTCACGAGTCTCATCGCGCAGTTCAGGGAGTCCGACGTCAACACCCACGCGGAGCTCACCAGCCTCGAGGCGATGGCCGGTGGGCACGCGGCGCAACCGCAGTTTGCGCGTTTCCACGCGTTCGTCACCTACGCCACCCGCGTGCACTCGTTCGACCAGGCTAACCAGGTCATGGCGACGCTCAAGGCTCCTGAGGCCCGGAGTCACCTTCGTGAGCGCATGCAAGGCCGATGCTTCATCCGCGACGTCAAGACCAAGCTCCCGCCCTTCGACCACGACATCGTCCACGGGTCCACGGAGGCTGCGGATCAGACTGGGGCGCTGTGGGGATCCGAGGTTTGGTCCTCGTTCAACACCCACCTCGAAACCTCCGACGCGGTGGACGGTCTCGTCGACTTTCCCGTCGACTCGGAGATCGATTTTGACCCCGAAGACCTGGTTCACCACGATGAAGACCACGAACACGAACACGATGAAGACCACGATGAACACCACGATGAGCACGATGAGCACGAGGAACACCAGCACGAACTCGGACCCAACGAGCCCAGGTCTGTGCACGTCACCGTCGAGGCGCCGTGGACGCTCCAGGACATGGACGTCCGACCTCACGTCTTCCCCGGGGTGCTCGACGTCGTTCGTTCACGTCCCGGGTCCTCCGGCGTCGCCTTCGACGATCTCTCCCTGCTCTCCACCGAGTTTATCCTGATGGGTACGCTCACGCTGGACCAGATCACCACGGAGACTGTGGACGTGGAGCACGTCTGCGGCGCGTTGGCCGCCGATCTGGACTACGCCCCAGAGGCTTTCCATTGCCACTCCGACTACGAGGGCGACGCCTCGGAGAAGGGCGTGGCTCACGTCGCGTTCGCCGTCTTCCCCGTGCCCGAGCGGACCGAGATCGAGAAGATGCTGCAGCGCTTCGAGCGCATCATCGTCTCCACCGACGCGGAGCTTCACACCGTCGCCGCGATCAACAGCGGCGACGAGGCAATCGTCGGGCCGGTTCACGCGCACGTGTTTTTGGAGTTTGCAATCGACGCGCCCGACGCGAACGTCGCCGGCTCGATCGTCGCCGCCGCTCAGGACCCGACTCAGGTGACCGCGCTCGCGCAGCACACCGGCGGGTGGGCGTCCATCGTCGATATCCACGAGGATGACGAGGTCACCGAGGCGGGGCTCGGCATGAGCGCCGAGCTTCGCAGGGAGATTTTCAACGCCGGACTCGACATCCCGGGCGATACCGAGGCTATCGAGGAGGCTGACGAGTCCATGGAGTTCTACTCCGGCGATGCGCCCGAGGAGGCTATCGAGGATGGCAAGAAGGAGGCCAGGCTCGGTATGGGTCCGGAGGAGCGCAGGGAGATCTTCAACGCTGGACTCGACATCCCGGGCGATACCGAGGCTATCGAGGAGGCTGACGACTCCATGGATTTCTACACTGGCTCAAAGAAGCACCACTCCAAGAAGCACCACTCCAAGAAGCGCTCCGACGATGACGATGCTGAGCTTGGTATGGGTGACGAGCTCCGCAGGGAGATCTTCAACGCCGGACTCGACATCCCGGGCGATACCGAGGCTGTCGAGGAGGCTGATGACTCCATGGAGTTCTACACTGGAGACACACGCAGGCACTCCAAGAAGCACCACTCCAAGAAGCACCGCTCCGAGAAGGACGACGACTCCGAGCTCGGCATGGGTTACGAGGAGCGCAGGTTGATCTTCAACGCCGGCCTCGACGTCCCCGACGACCCGTTGGCTGTCAAGGAGGCTGACGACTCGATGGATTTCTACGCGGGCAAGGCCGACGAGGAGGACCTCAACCCCTTGCCCGGCGGCGACGACTACGACTACGGGCTCGCCTCCGAGTCGAAGAAAAAAGAGGCTGGGCTCGGCGACGCCAAGCTCGAGGCTGAGATGGCCAGCTGGTACGATTCCCTCCCCACCCTCAAGGTGCAGGGAGAGGTGATCGTGTGGCCGACGGAGGAGGACGCGGCTGCGCAAGGCGGCGCACGGGCGAGGCTGGGCGCGAGCCCCGAGGTTATTTCGAACGGTCCGGACGCCGTCGATTTCAAAACTTTCGGGGCGGCGCTCGCGGCGACCGCGGCGCTCGCGGGCATCGCGCTCGTGGGCATGCGCGCGCACAGGGCTCGCCGTGAGCGGGAGGAGGAGCCTCTCCTCATCAGCGCCGTGTGAGTCACGACGCTTGATTTGTTCGCGCGAGAGCGCGCTGATGTACATACGCGATAGCACGAAGAACGATGCATTTTAATTTTCAACTTATTCGTGATGCATGTTAATACATTCGTGATGCGAGTCTCATCAGCGGATCCACGGCGACGCGAGGCCGAACGGCGACACCGCGTCCATGAACTGCTTGTTCAGCGCCCGGCCCAGCACCACCTGCGCCTCATCCGCGCGGATCGGAATCACCGGATGCCCCGCCCCCGCGCCTCCCGCCACGAGCCCCCGCCTGAGCAACGAATTTCCAGCCTCTAAACCGCACACGTACGCTCGCTCCTGGCACAGACCCTTGGCTCCGTGCTCCCGTTCCCCCATGCGCACCCAGTCCCCAGCGCACACGATGTTGTGTATGGACGTCTCCAGCGGCGGTCGCTTGGGGTAACTCCCGGGCGAGAACCAAGACACCGCGCCGGGGTACCGCCGAACCTCAAAGTCCACCGCGCGTACACCGTCAAACCCGTGGACCGCCTTGGGCAGGAGCTTCTCGGTGAGGAGCTTCACGATGTCCTCGTCGCTCATGCACGCGATGGCGGTGCCGTTGTAAAAGTCTGACGCGATGACCGACCCCTTGGGCTCCTCCCCGCCCCAGAGCTCCACCTCGCTGTCCTTCTGGAGCTGGTCCAGCATGAAGAACGTGCCCCCCGCGCCTCGCAGCTCCTCGAACCGGCTGAAGACGTTCGCGGGATGCTCCACCTGAACGAAACGGTCGAGCCAGAGACGAACCGCCACGACGTCGATCGCCCCGAGGCTCGCCGCCGCGCTGAACTCAGGCGCCACGCGCGCCAACACCGGCGAGTTGGACACGACGCTCTTCATGCCCTTGGCGCCCAGCGCCATGACAACCGCGTCGACGTCCTCGACGACCCCTTCCTCTCCTTTTTTGTTCACCCATCGCACCGCCGTCGCGCGTTTCGATGCCTCGTCCACGTCGACAGCCTTGACGAACGTCCCGCCGATGACCTCCAGGCCGTACGTGCTCTGTAACTGCGCGCACAGGGGCGCGATGAGAACCTCGGCGATGGACTTGGTCTTGATCCACCGGACGTCGAATGAGTCCTGATGTGCCAGGGCGTAGTAGTAGAGCAGTTCCATGACAACCGCCGCGCTGAGCTCCTCGGGCGGTTTGAACAGTCCGACGAGTAACGTCGGGCGGATGAAGTCGTCCACCAGGCGTTTGCTGAGGCCCATGCGGATGAAGAGCTCGTGCGCGGTGAGCCGGTCGTACGCCTCGAACGTGGCTTCGTCTCTGTTGAGGTCGAGCATGGCGTAGAGGAGGCCGACCATGGAGGCTCTGTCCGCGAGTGGAAGCCTCTTGAAGTTGTCGAATGTCGCGAAGACCTGGCCGAGGGGTGACGGGAGTGCGAGGGAGTCTCCGAACACCGGCGCGGTCGCCTCCAGGCCGTCGGGGGACCAAAAGGCGCTCGGCGTGAACTCCGTGAAGGCGTCGTCCTCGGAGATGCCGAGCTCGCGGGCCATCGCTTCGATGTTTGGGTAGTCCTTCCAGAAGCCGCGCGTGCCCGGCTCGAACGGTTTGCCGCTCTTCGTGACCATCGGCGTCGCGCCGGTGGGATCGTCGATGGCGTCGATGAGCGTCACCGAGCATCCAGCCTCGCACAGTGACTTGGCGGCGGCGAGTCCACCCCAACCGGCTCCGATGACGACGACCGATTTGCCGGCTGTCGACGTGTCCTTATCCTCGGTCGCCGGAGCTGTCGACGCCGCCGCGTGCGACCGACGCGTGCGGCGATGGTGTGCGTTCGAGACGCGCGATGACGTCCATTGCGGAACGCGCGCGTGCAGATGCGCGGCTTGCATGTCACTGACAAACGGTGACGTCGCGTGGCTTCGCGCGCTGCTGTGTGATGTGATGAACGTTTTTTGTCGGCACGCTCCGAGCTGCCGAGAGCCGGTAGATTTTTGAAGCAGCGAAGCCCCCGCGGCTCACACCCGACACCCCACCGTCCACAGCCTTCCACGGCGTTCGCCGCGGGTTCGCCCACAGGACCGACGCCATGGCCGCGAGGGAGCGAGAGCGCCTGAGGCAGGCGGAGCTCGAGTCCGACCGGCTGAGGGAGGAGCTCGAGACTCTCGCCAACCACCTCACGCACGAGCGCGCCCAGCGGGAACGGGAGAAGGAACTCGCCAGGGCGCGCGAGGGCGCCGCGAACGACCGCGTGAGGCTCGCGCAGACCCGCATCGTCGCGTTGGAGGTACGAACGATGCCCGATATTCCACCGCCGGGCGTCACACGAAGCCTCCCGCCGAACCCCGGTCACGTCAAGACCGGGCATCGTCCGTTCCCCCGGAACCGTTGGGTGGTTCCGCCAAACGTCGTCGGTCGCATCCCGTTGACCCCGTCCCTCCCCCGTTCCCGCAGGAAGCCATCTCGAACGCCATGCACAAGACCCCGAAGCCCGGTACCGCGCCCCGCGCGCTCGCCGCGGCTCAAACCCCGACGCAGACCCCGTCGCCGGCGCCGTTCATAGGGCTCTCCCCGCCCACATCCCCGCGACGCGTCAAGAATCAAATCGGCGGGGCGACGACGACCCCGCGGACGCACCACCGCCGGGACTCCTCCCTCGGCGGTGACGGCGACGACGGGCGGACACCCTCGAGTGCGATGGCGACGCGTAAACCCCGCCGCGGCGTCGCCGCGTCCCTCCACGACCTCACGCACTGGCGCCGACCGGGCCGCACCGCTCGAGTCGCCGGCGGCGGCCTCTACCTCATGCTCTGCGTCGGCAGCCTGAGGCAGATGCCCCTGCCCGCGGGAACCGTCGCGTGCTACGCGTTCATCTTCACGCTCGCGGCGTCGCTGTTCACCAGGCTCTTTCAGCGCGTGCGTCGGAACCTGGGCTTTGGACTCGGCCTCGGCGGCATGG
>Ga0209631_10004773_pt1 | contig 14788 bp, 11 predicted proteins | sample COG_08_FD_184752 | JGI IMG/M metagenome (GOLD analysis project Ga0209631, IMG submission 184752) | Pelagic Microbial community sample from North Sea - COGITO 998_met_08 (SPAdes) (version 2) | ecosystem: Environmental > Aquatic > Marine > Neritic zone/Coastal water | place: Helgoland, sampling... | reverse complement strand
CTTCATCAGAATGGACAGAACACATTAACAAAGTTGTGTGGGTGGAGCTTTCGTCCCCAAAGACTTTGTAGATTAGCGGTTGTCCTTTTTCTGAATGCCAACTGGACTGCCAATCGCTCGGGTTGCATCGTAGATCCTTCCAGCCCAGTTTTTTGAACTCTTTATCTACTTTTGAACAGAACTGACTAATAGGAACATTTGTTCCTGCTGTAGTCTGCAAAGCTGGCCTGGCATAATCCAATGCAATCCAGCCAAACTTTCCTAACTCATATTCAATCTTGGCCCATTCCTCTTTTTCTTGAGTAACCTCAAACTGTTGACCCTCATACACTTTTCCGAGCTTTTTACCCCAAACCCCATCACGCACATTCAGTCGATCAGCTGTAATAACAATTTGTTCTGATGCAAGGACTCCATTGAGGGCACTTGAGATAAAAAAAATGATCAAAAAGTTCAGTGATTTTTGCACAACAGCTTATCCGTTTTGCAGGTTATTCGTGCAAGGATTCAAAGAGAGGAGGGGCAGCACCTCGCCCAATAAATGAAAAGAACCGGTTATGACCCAAGGCATCATCCTAGTCTCTGAGGCCCATCGCAAGGCATTCTGGCTGCTGTTCAACAATTTGAAAGAGTTTCTAGGCAGTTCAAGATATTGAAGAATTTCAGTAGGATCTGCAGCTCTCGTGAAACTATATTGGACTAGTCCAACCTGTTTGGCGCTTTGAACAAGCTTTTGAAGAGAATCACGAGTTTCAACCGTCATCTTGTCTTTTGCAATTCCTAACAAGAGGCCGTAGCAGGAAATTTGCCACTCTGAGAGCGTGGTGATTAATGAATCAATGGCATCAACATTATGTGCCCCATCCAGAATCAATTCTGAAAAAACCTGTCCTGAACTTTTATCCTGCAGTTTGACGTTAAAATGCCGACTTTTGCGACCAATCAGAGGAAATTTTGCAGCTAATTCTAATCGTTCTTTTCTCTGATTTGGCGACTTGGCAGGTAGCAAAATTTCCAGAGCTGTTAGTGCCAGTTCTCTGGAAACATCTGAGATTTTAGCTTCTCTACGGGCTGCTAAGCGTTGCCCACCTTGATCAATCAGTTGATAATTTTTTCCCTCAATCCAATGGGTGGATATCTCTTGTAAATGGGTTTGCTTCTCCAGCCATTCCTTAACTACTTTCGTTTGTAGAGAAACCAAAAGTGGTACACCTTTTCGAGCAATACCTAGTTTTTCAGCTGCAATTTTAAGGATGCTATCACCAAGAATATTTTGGTGATCCAGACCAATTCTTGTAAGAATTGCGAGTTCTTTCGGAGTTACATTGGTCGAGTCCGCCTTCCCTCCCAATCCAGTTTCTAAAACTACCCAATCACATTGAGCCCTTGCAAATACTTTAAGGGCAATTGCCGTTACTAGATCAAAGAAAGAAATCTGCGGGCATTGAGGATTTCTGGAGATTTCCAAAGTCCGCGCAGCAACATCCACAAATTGTTGAATACCGGCACACCGACCATCAATTTGTATACGCTCTCGAAGATCAACTAAATGGGGGGAGGTGTAGCACCCAGTCCTGAAACCATCCTGTTTCAGTAGAGCGGCAAGAAGGAATGCGGTAGAGCCCTTGCCGTTGGTGCCTGCGATGTGGACAATTTTGGGGGAATTTTCTGGATTGCCGAGTTGATTCAGCAGGAAGCGAACACCCTCCAGCTTAGTAAGATCTCTAGGCCGGGCAGAGCGCTCGTAGTTGGCTTCGTCCTCCAATTGCTGGAGAATCTTACCGTATCGGGTGAGCAACCTTGATCACTCGATTTGTTTTCGACTAGTTTGAGGTTTTTCTTCCTTTAGGAATCTGAAAAATGGCTGATCAGAACTGAGTAACAAGGTTGTGTCCTCACGAAGAGAATGACGGTAAGCATCATGAGATCGTTGAAACTCAAAAAATTCAGAGTCTAATTGGTAAGCACTAGCGTAGATCTCAGTTGCGGACGCATCGGCTGTACCCTTCAATTCCTCTGAAATCTTATTTGCTTCTGCTAGAATCTTTATTCGGTCTCGATCAGCTGCTGAGCGAATTTCCAATGACCGCTCTTCACCTTCCGAACGATACAATTTTGCCTGTCTTCTACGCTCTGCTTCCATGCGTCCATATACTGCCAAGCTGTTCGCCTCAGGTAAATCTGCTCGTTTGATTCTCACATCTGCAACCTCAATCCCAAAACTTTCAGCAGCCTTACGAGAGTTAGTAGTTATTGTCTCTCGGATATCTCTACGGTTACCGGACACAATTTCCACAAGAGTGTGCTTACCTAGTATCTCCCTAGTTTGAGAGTAAATGATATCGTCCAACCTTGATTGAGCACCAGCAAGACTGCGGACAGTCTCGTAGAACTTTAATGGGTCTGAGACTTTCCATTTTGAATATGCGTCCACAATCATTTCTTTCTTGTCTTCTGTGAAAACAGATCCTGGATCAGAATCATTTGATAACAGTCGGTTATCCACATAAAAAACTTTTGTAAGAAAAGGCATTTTGAATTTTAACCCGGGCTCCATGTGGACTGTAACCGGATCTCCCAAGCGAATTTCCACCGCATATTGAGTGCGATCTACAATAAAGGTGGATAAATAAGCAATACCAACAATGACAACGCCGGCAATGAGGAGCACATTAGTTGAAAATGATCTCATATTGATTTTCTCTGCTAATTGATATTAAGTTGGAAATTAAATTTCTTAATAATCATTTTCCAGATCTGCTCCCCTGCAGTCAAGCAAAAGCCGGAATTCTTTTTTTGTTTCTAGGCCTTTAGAGGATCCTCTGCAACCTCTAATTCCAGACTTTCTCCACAATACTTGCAGAAATCAGCATCCATATCATGTCCATCATGACCACAAGAGTGGCAGGACCTGGTCAACTTTTGGTCTTGCCTACGCTGCATGGCCGATAATTGTACCGTAACGATCCCTGTGGGTACAGCTAACATGCTGTAGCTCAAGATCATCACAATAGCTGCGACAAATTGTCCAAATCCTGTCTGGGGGGCTATATCACCGTAGCCCACTGTTGAAAGGGTCACTATAGCCCAGTAGATACTGCGAGGAATACTCGTAAAACCAGCTTCCTCTCCCTCTACAACATACATCAAGGCGCCGAGGAAAGTCACAGCAATCAGGATGGAAAATAGAAAAGCCATGATTCGGGCCTGGCTAGCTTGCAGTGCCTTCAACAACATTGTCCATTCGCGCAGGTAGTCCAGAAACTCGAAAATACGTAAAATCCGAATGATTCTGAACACTCGAATGACCAACAGGTATTGGAAACCCGGAAATAAAATACTGATTAACCCTGGGAGGACAGCAAGAAGATCAGTGAGGCCAAAAAAACTGAGTGCATAGCGCCAAGGACGTAGCGTAGCAACTAGCCGCAGGACATATTCAATCGCAAAGACAATCGTGAAGAACCATTCGAGACTATGCAGAAGCTCACCATACTCCGTACGAACGGCTGCAATACTATCCAACATGACTGTGGCCACGCTAACCGTGATCAAGATCATCAGAATTATATCAAAGATCTTTCCGGCCCTCGTTTCAGCTTCAAAAATCAAGTTATGGAGGCTTGCACGCCAGGGGGTGGTAGGAACCGTCGAGACTTTTTTTCTGCTTCTCATCCTAAGCGGCCGTCAACTCACACGTTGGCGAGAAGAGTCTTTGGTAATATGAGTCTTGAGATAAACTCGGATCACCATCAGAGCTGCAGGCGTGACCCCACTGATACGGCTTGCTTGTCCAAGGGTAGCCGGTTGATGCTTGATTAAAAGTTCTTGGACTTCTTTTGAGAGGCCAGGAATATTTTTCATATCCAATTCATTAGGGATCTGGATACGATCCATTTCTCGCATTTGTCGAAGTTCTTGTTCTTGGCGCTTCAAGTAACCTTCGTACTTGATCTGGATTTCGACCTGTTCACGAACTTCTTCTGGGAATTCCTCCCAGGCCACCTTACTAGTGATAAATGCTTGCTCAGAGAGCATTTGAATACCCTGGCCTGGTCTACGTATCAGTTCTGCTAAACTACTCGCCTGTTTTAACTCAGCCTGATTCATTTGTTTCAGTGCCTCCTGGGTTTCCTTAACCGGAGTGATCTTTGTCTGTTCTAAAGACTTCTTAAGAGCAAAGATTTTACGTTGTTTATTGAGGAATTGCTTATAGCACTCATCAACTAATAGTCCGAGTTGATGGCCTTTCTCACACAGCCGAAGATCAGCATTATCCTCTCTCAAGTGGAGACGATGTTCTGCTCTTGAGGTAAACATCCTATATGGTTCAGTTACTCCTTTAGTGATCAAATCATCAATCAAAACCCCCATGTAGGCTTCATCTCTTTGCAGTACAAAAGGCTCCCTCCCCTTGACTTTCAGTGCGGCATTCACCCCAGCCAAAAGGCCTTGTGCAGCCGCCTCCTCGTAGCCTGTAGTTCCATTGATTTGACCAGCTAGAAAAAGGCCAGGTACTTTTTTCAGCTCAAGGGTAGCTCTAAGTTCTGTTGGTTGTACAAAATCATATTCGATCGCATAGCCCGCCTGAAGCATCTCAACATTTTCAAGCCCAGGAATTGTCCGATAGAATTCTTGCTGTACCTCTTCAGGTAGGCTTGTAGAGAGACCATTTGGATAGATTTCAAAATTATCTGATCTGATTCCAGTTGGTTCTAGAAAAACTTGATGTCTGTCTTTCTGAGCGAACTTGACAATCTTATCTTCAATTGACGGACAATATCTTGGCCCGATTCCCTTTATCGCTCCTCCGTAGAGGGCAGAGAGATGAAGGTTATCTCTGATAATTTGATGGGTTGCTTCGTTGGTATAAACAATGTGGCACGGCACTTGAGGTAAGGGTGTTCCTGTTCCCCAAAAGGAGAACTTCCGGATTGGATCATCTCCCAGCTGCTCCGGAATATCACCCCAGTTGATGGTCCTTTTATCCAAACGAGCTGGTGTGCCTGTCTTCAGGCGGCCCAATTCAAGTTGACAATCTGCCAACGCAAAAGATAAATGCACGGAGGGTGGTTCATTGATTCTACCAGCCTGGATCCTGTTTTCGCCTCGATGGATCAAACCATTCAGGAAAGTTCCTGTTGTGATGACAACAGAACCTGCCAGAAATTCTCCCACATTTGTACGAACCCCCTGAAGGATGCGATTCTCAATGACAAGTTCATGTACCATCGCTTCAACGATCCAGAGATTGGGCTCTTTCTTCAGGATCATCTGCATTAAACTTTTGTACTCATACATTTCTGATTGACAGCGAGTTCCACGAGTTGCTGGACCTCGTGAGCCGTTCAAAACTCGAAACTGAATTCCTGACTGGTCTGCAACTTTTCCCATCTCCCCACCAAGGGCATCAATTTCCTTGACCAGATGCCCTTTACCAATTCCGCCAATAGCTGGGTTACAAGACATTTGGGCAATCTTTTCAGGATTGATGGTCAACAGGATCGTCTTGCAGCCGAGCCTTGCCGAAGCTAGTGCTGCCTCACAGCCTGCGTGCCCACCACCGATCACAATGACTTCTGCACTTTGCGAAGTAGACAAAATTTTAGTCTCAGTGGGATTTCTACAAAAAAACTAATTATTCTGAAAATTATCAGGATTTTTCGGCAAGATCCAGCCAAGTGAACCTTAACTGGACACAGATGGAGTGAAGGAGTGTTAACTGCGGGATGTATTGTTCAGAACAGAACGAAGTTCATGGGGTTGAACGTAGTTCAACTGCCTCAGAATCTGGCCTAATAATAGAGGAAACTTCTTCTGTAAAACGAGTGCTATTTGCAATTGTTCTTGGCTCAGAAGCCCCCTCTGGCAAAGTTGATCACCCAACTGTGAATATTGAGTGATCAATAAAAGATCTGGATCAAAAACTCTTTTGGTTCTCTCCCAGAGGCTCAAGTGTGCCATCCGCAGTTTAAACAAAATTTTACCACGTAATGATGCATCAATTCTCTCAAGTTGTTGAATTGCTATAGCTGCAGTTTCTAGGTCACCCTCGCAAGCAACAGCTAGGAGGATTGGGACAACTTTTTTATGTGGACCGGTATGCATCGCTGACAGAATTGCCATACGAAGGCTAGGCATGGCTGGCTGTTTCGCAATGGCCAATAGTTCTCTGGTAAGCGATGCTTCTTTCTTAAGAAACAGTGCTACCGCTGCCACTTGTCTAACATGAGAATTATCTGATTCACAAAGCAACTGTTGGAGAGCTGGCACACCCAATTCCAGAGTTTGAGGATCAATCGGTTGTTCTCCATCCAGAAACTGATTTTTCTTTCGCAATGACGAGTGCTGATGTTTAGTATCCCTCTCTCGTGGTGATTGGTCAACGATTGCACGAAGTTCTTTGTAAGCCTCGGTGACTGCATGGAACTTAAGAGAATTCGCTGCTCCAACCCCTGAATCTGGGTGATAACGCATGACAGCTTGTCGATAGGCCTGTTTCAGTTCCTGAAGTGTGACATCAGGTCTGACACCAAGTTCTGCATAGGGGCTAAAGGTATGGTTCATTCAATTCCATTTAAGGAGGTTACTCCATGTGATCCTCATGTCTTAAAGGGACCACCTGCAAAGAGCATGCACTCCATGGAATTACCGTCACCATGACTTTAATAAACCCCTTATGTTATTAATTTCTATTATTAATTTATGAATAAAATTTTTTGAGAACCAAACTGATTCGGTTTCCTCAGGCTACTCTCTCTAAAGAGCTGGAAGGGTATCGGTAGGATTTTTTTCGAGCAGTTGCTGATCGTGAAAGTAACGAACAGTCGTATTTGCTGAGGCGTGCCGAGCGTATGCTTGAACCTTCTGTAGGGGCTCTCCCATTTCAAGTGCAAGTGTGATTGCGGTATGTCGAAGATAGTGTGTGGAAATATTTAAGCCAATCGCATGTCCGAGGCGTCGTACAGCTTCGTTTATTGCCTTGCCAGTCATTTGGTTGCCCATACTACGCTGCCCTAAGGAGGGGAACACCCAAGGTGTATTCAAACCAGCTAACTGTAAAGCACCTCTCCAGGCAATCAATTCTTGATAAAGCTCTTCTCTGATTTTTAGTTTTTGTGGGACACCGCTCTTCGTTTCCTCAAGAATAGCTATCCAAAAACGACCGTCCTGACGGATATTTTCCCAGTTTAGTAGAGAGGCTTCACTTCTTCGTGCTGCAGTGAAATATAGAAATTTCAACAACACCTTATTCCTGTGACGCAGTAAAGTCTCCACCCGCTCGTCGTAGGCTATGTTCTCATTAGCATCAAGCATTTTCTGAAGCTGATTGACTCGCAAAGCTCCCTTATTACTAAGTTGCGAGACCTTCTCGTTGCGGATCAGGGACGATTTAAAGGGGTTTTGTTGAAGATATCCGCACTCCGTAAGGACACGACAAATCTTCTTTAGAGCGCTCATCGCTTGGTTGATGCTTGCGGATTTTTTCCCGCTCAACCTGAGAAACTCCTTGTATTCAAGCATTCTGAGGCTATCGAGGCTTTCCAAATCTTGAGCGGAATGTAGACCGGCCCATTTCTGAAAGTCTTTTAGAGAACGCTCATAAGCCCGCCGGGTATTCAGGGCATAATTGCCAAAAACCAATTCCAATGCTCTCTGAGCTGGTAGGCTCCGAGGAAGATTTTGGGGCAAGTTAGCAGGTATGATGTCAGTCATCAACTCAACTGAAAATAATAATCTTGGTAAGCCCTTTGAAGGAACCATCGCACGCCAGGTGCTTGCAACAAATTTCCTGCGGGAAAACACAACACTTGGCATTTTTTTATGGTTTGTTCCTTCCAAGTGAAGGGCTTACCCAAGATATTTGATAATCCAAGCAATGATTTCTCAGTAACTTTCAGTGTTTTATTGCTTGCTAAGAATTGAATTTCTCCAGCTTCAAGTAAGCCCAAAGTGTTTTTGGGAAGGAGAACTGGCTGATTTTTTTTAAGATTGATTCGGTCAGACTTTTTGAGAAGTGAGATCAGTTGATCATCACTTAGACCATACTGAAGCATAGGGAGAGTTCTGAAATGGTCATAGTCTTTGAATAATGAAATTCTCTTCTTCAACAATTTATGCTTCTTTAGTAACTCCCGATATGAATTGAGGGAGATTGGCAGAATACGAACAGGGCCAACTGAAACCATTTCTTGTGATACTTGCAAATCTGCCAATGCGATTGCCTCCCCAAGTAACGTTCCTGCGGGGTGGAGTAATCCATTTAGTTCAACCCGCCCCGTTAGAAGGAGAGGAATGTATCCAGATTCATGGGCACGAGTAAGGATTTGTTGCCCCCTCGGAATTTCTTCAGTCTGTTTGGTGACCAGTTCTCTTAACTCCTCTTTCTTCAATGATGGTAACCGTTGTTGTAACCACTGAAGGGCTTTATCCTGAAAGAATTTCTCATGATCTAATGGCACCCTCAGATCGGAAGTTCCAAATTCGGCCGTATAAGCTGAAGTCAATTGATCTTCTGGAAAAGGCAATGAGGAGTGGGCTAAAATCAATTTTCCAGAGGGATCGTTGGCAAAGTCAACTACCTCGCCGTGAATCATTCCACCCCCAGCATCAATCTTTTTGACATCACTATGTTCAAGGTAGCTTTGGAGTGTCTTATCAAAAAAATCTTCACTGATGTGGTACTTTGCTTCGGGATTTTTCATCCTTCCCAAAACAGCGCTGGAAACGATATCTGCGAGGTGTCCAAAAATCTTCTTCTCACCGCCTTCTTGATACCTAAAATAATAAATGTTTGTTTCGACAGGATGTGGTGAAAAACGAGGTTGGACCTGAACTGATCTGGTTAAGTTTGTCCAGTTATCAAACTCTAGATCAACGATTTCAAAAAAATTTTCGATTTCTTCAACAGGAAGAGAAATGAGATCTGAAAGCTTTTGGAAGGTGGATTTTCTTACAAGTGAGGATGCAAAATATTTTATCTTACTTCCTCCCTGGAGCAAGTAGGGTAGCCCTGCAAAGTGGTCATCATGAGCATGAGTTTGAAAAATTCCAGCCACTTCACTCAGATCAATTCCTAAAACTTCAAGTGTATAGTGAACATTTGGACCCGCATCAACCAGATAAGGTTCTCCCTCAATCATCAAAATGCTAGCCATACACGGGCGAAAACAGTCCCAACCATCCCCTTCTCCTGTGTGCCACACAGAGAATTTATCTCTTGGTAGCAATTGATCTGGCAATTTATAGGGAGGAGGATAGGTTTCTCCCTCCTTGAGAGTCAAATCCACATCAATGCATTCAGAACCCATCTTGAATTGATACTGGCTCGTCCCTGTACGACTAACCAGTAGATCTCCCCTGAGGCTTTGCCAACTAGAATCTTTAATGACACATGTAGCCAATAAAGCATCAGGTGGTTGAATTCTGCCAAAGGCAAATTGCATCTTCATGGCCATTATCTCAGCAGTGTCCTCAAGGCTGATGCCACAATCGATCAACTCTTCAGGAGTGGTCAAACCATAGTTTCCCCGGTAAATGTATTGGAGTTGGGACTGAACTGCGTTCGCATTCCCTATGAGAATTGGTCTTTCACCCTTGTTGTTTGGGTGATTCGGAATGATTTGACCTTGCTTGTAAAACATCTGAAGAACCGGAAATTCTGCCATGTTTGCCGGCAAACCATTTTGCAGAAAATCATCGGCAAGCAAAATGGCATTGGGGCCTGTTTCAAAGGAAACCCCATTTTCCGTAACCAAGCTGATTTTTCCCTTGCTGGTTAGATGCTTAACCGCATCAGCTGGACATCCACAAAGGATACGCAAGTTAACTTTGGGTATTTCCAGCCATGAGATGCCTGGTGCCAATTCTTCGTAGATGAGTTCAGCCAAGATTGAAACTCTGGTTTGTTATCGCGAATAATCTTTTCATGGATTTACTGCAAGAACGGTGCGTTCTCATTCAAATAGGAGTTAGTAACGAAACTTATCGCTAATTCGATCGCAGCTTCCATAGAACCTGAATCTGCTTTGAATTGGGCGGCTCGATCGAAAGCTGTCCCATGATCAACTGATGTGCGTATTAATGGTAATCCTAAAGTTACGTTGACTCCTTTTTCAAAACCAAGAAGTTTAAGAGCGATATGTGATTGGTCATGATAAAGAGCAATTACCGCGTCGAATTCACCCTGCCGATGCCTTAAAAAAACCGTATCTGGTGAAATGGGACCAATACAATTTATGCCAGCGTCTTTCATCAAGTTCAATGCTGGAAGAAGTATTTCTACCTCTTCGTCACCGAAAAGACCCTCCTCCCCAGCATGAGGATTCAAACCTGGTAATGCGAGTCTTGGATTTTCAATACCCATTCTGATGAGGGCATCATGAGTCACTTGAGCAACTTCAAGGATTCGCTTCGGTTGAAGCTGTTCAAGTGCATTACGTAAGGAAACATGGGTACTAACGTGTACTGCTCTCAGCCCCTCAACAGTAAGCATCATGAAAGGGGGGTCACCGTTGCTCAGTGCCGAGAGTATTTCTGTGTGCCCTGGAAAATGATGACCAGCCATATGCAGGGCTGTTTTGCTCAATGGGGCAGTGGTAATTGCATCAATCTGTTTTGTGAGCGCTGCCTCAATTGCTACTTTCAAAAATTGAAAAGATGACTCTCCCCCCCAGCCACTAGCTTGCCCAAGCTGCCAGTGCCTTCCTGAATGAACTTTCAAATCCACAATACAAGGCCCACTGGTTAATTCAGCCAAATTCTCACATACTCTTAGCTGCAGGTTTGAACCAAGCTTGTTGATAACCTGTTCAAGAACCCAGGCATCCCCAAAAATGACTGGATGCCAATCCAAACATGAATTGAGTTTCGTAAGTGCCTTAACTATGATTTCAGGGCCAATCCCATTAGGATCTCCCATCGTCAGACCAATGATTGGTTTTCTTTTTTCGAGCATAAAATCAAAATGGATTTAAATAACCGCACAGTTTTAGTCACTGGAGCAGGTGTGCGTCTCGGTCAAGCTATCGCAGTCTCACTTGGTCAACAAGGAATGAATGTAGCTTTACATTATCACCAGTCTTTGGAGGGAGCAAAAGAAACCTTGGGACTCATAGGCGGTGATTTTAAACAACATGGTTGTTTCCAAGCCGACCTTAGACAAGTATCCGAGATTGAACTACTAATCCTGCAGATTGAAGCACAACTGGGTCAAATTGATGTGCTGATCAACAATGCCGCTGACTTTTTTCCCACCCCCTTAGGTGAAGTGAGTGAATCAGAATGGGACCACTTAATCTCACTGAATCTGAAAGCACCTTTTTTTCTCTCACAATTGGTCGGAACAGCAATGCTCAAAAGAGGACAGGGGAAAATTGTTAACATTGTAGATGTAGCTGCAGAAAGGCCATGGCCACAATTCCTACCCTATTGTGCATCCAAAGCAGGACTGGTCTCACTAACAAAGGGACTCGCTAAGGCACTGGCTCCAGCAGTGCAAGTCAATGCGGTTGCGCCCGGAACAATGCTCCCTCCCCCTGAGAGTAGTTCATTTAGCCACGATCTCGCCATTGAAAGAAGCTTACTAAAAAAAATGGGGCAGCCGGATGATATCGCCAAAGCAGTCACCTATTTTCTTGAAAATGATTTCGTTACTGGAACCGTATTACCCGTTGATGGCGGAAGAATGCTGGCTTCCTGAGCCAATTTGTCTTGCCACAACTAGAATTTTGAAGAATAATGATTCTTTAAAATTCTGTTGATTCAGTCACATGGAGTTACCGAATGAAGATTGATGGCAAGCAATTGACCTTCCCCAAATCTGTTCCTGTTAAGTATTCAGCAAAATTAATTAAAGAGGCTGAAGGTGAAATCACTATCGAAGCAGAAGATGAGGATTCCTACCTGAAAGTTTTCACACCTTTCCGGGGAGTTGCAAAACTCTACGTTTTTGAAAACGAACGTTGGGTTGACGCAGAAACTTCTCAGCCCTTTTCAGGATTTGATCTCTCGGCTCTTGGGCTCGATCAACTTGGTGATCTGGAAAAGGAAGAGGAAGCAGATCCCCCTAAGATCATCACATAATTTCAAGCTCAATCATTAATTGCTGACTCTCTAAGGCTTTTCGATCGACTCTTGGTCAGCAACATCCCTTCTTTTCACATTACTCCCAACTACTCAAAATGACAGAACGGATTCTGAACGCAGACATTGTCCATGAAATGAGAGACTCCTACATGGAGTACGCAATGAGCGTGATTGTGGGGCGTGCTCTTCCAGATGTACGTGATGGCCTCAAGCCCGTTCATCGACGCGTTCTGTTTGCAATGCAGGACCAGGGAAACCATTACAATCGAGCCTATCGAAAATCTGCTCGAGTCGTTGGGGATGTGATCGGTAAATATCACCCACACGGTGACGCAGCCGTGTATGACACAATCGTGCGGCTGACCCAGCCTTTTTCAATGCGATATCAACTGATTGATGGTCAGGGGAATTTTGGCTCAGTGGATGGGGATGCCCCAGCAGCAATGCGCTACACCGAAATTAGAATGAAGCAGATCGCTCACGAGATGATGAGTGATCTGGACAAAGGAACCGTCGATTTCATCCCCAACTACGATGATTCTCAACAAGAACCCACGGTACTACCCACCAAGATTCCGAACCTGCTGGTCAATGGTTCTACCGGCATTGCTGTTGGCATGGCCAGCAACATACCCCCGCACAATCTACGTGAAGTCCTCAATGCCTTCCTCTACTACATTGAACATCGTTACACTGCCTCATTGCCAGATCTACTGGAACATCTGCCGGGCCCCGACTTTCCTACTGGGGGAATTATCATGGGCAGAAGAGGAATTTATGATGCCTACATGAGTGGAAAAGGGATCATTCGTATTCGGGCCAAGACTCATGTTGAGACAACCAAAGAAGGTCGTGAAGCTATTATTGTGACAGAATTACCTTTCATGGTGAACAAGGCAAATCTCCTTGAAAAAATTGCTGAGATGGTCCGGGAAAAGAGACTAGAGGGCATCACAGATCTGAGAGATGAATCAGATCGCAAAGGCATGCGGATGTACATTCAAGTTCGCAGGGGGGATGACCCAAATGTTGTCTTGAGCAATCTTTTCAAACACACCGCTTTACAGTCATCTTTTGGGATAACAATGCTCGCGATCGTAGAGAAGCAACCAAAGGTGCTGTCGCTTGCTCAAACATTGGAATTTTTCCTTCAGCATCGAATAGAAGTTGTCACTCGTCGGACCCAATTTGAACTCGATCAGGCCAAGAATCGTTTGCACATTCTTGAAGGCTTGATGACCGCTCTCGAAAATTTGGATGAAGTGATCGAAGCCATTCGTAAGGCTGAGAATGGTCCCGCTGCCCAAGCCGTTCTGATGGCTGATTACGCTCTTTCACAACGCCAATCTCAAGCAATTTTGGAGATGCGCCTCCAGCGACTGACGGGGATGGAGCGAGAGAAAATTCGCGAAGAGCATGAGCTAGTAACTATCAAAATTTCGGACCTAGAAGATATTCTCCAACGTGAAGAAAGAGTAATCGAAATCATCCAAACAGAAGCAATTGAAATTCGTGATCGTTACGGTGATGAACGACGAACAGAGATTGTTGAGGATGATTCAGACATTGCAATCGAAGATTTGATTACTGAAGAAGATATGGCCGTTACCATATCTCACGAAGGCTATGTGAAACGGACCCCTGTTACCGAATATCGACTTCAACATAGAGGAGGGCGAGGTGTTCAAGGGGCAACCACCAAAGATGGTGATTTCTTAGAACAGATGTTCGTGGCCTCCACACATGACCATTTATTGTTCTTCACCAATCTCGGACGAATCTACAGAGCAAGGGTCTACCAACTCCCCCAAGCTGGTCGGACAAGCCGAGGGAAACACGCCGCAAACGTTTTGGAATTGCAAAGAGAAAATGAAAAAGAAGGCACTCAAAAGGAGATGATCCGAACTTGCTTAGTGATACCTCGGCATTTCAAGGAAAAAACTGATCTGAAGCACATATTGATGTGCACGGCTAACGGGATCTGCAAGAAAATTGACATGCTTGATCCAACCAGAGTACGCCGCACAGGTATTCGAGGAATCAGTTTAGATGCAGGGGACTCTTTAATCTCAGCTGCATTGACAGATGGGAACCGTGAGTTGTTCTTCACCAGTCGCAATGGCATGGGATTACGCGTCCATGAATCAACAATACGGTCAATGGGACGCGATGCCAGAGGGGTGATTGGAATGCGCCTTGGGCCAAGTGATCAAGTTGTGTCTGCTTTTACGCACTCTGGCTCGGGAAGGATTTTGACCGTTGCAGAGAATGGCTATGGAAAGCAATCTGAGATTGACGCATTTACACTGTCAAAACATCGTGGCAACAAAGGCTTGCGCACAATGCGTATCAACGAAACTACTGGTCCTGTTGTTGAAATGTTTGAAATTGAGGAAGGAGAGCAACTCCTACTGATCACCCAAACTGGCAGAATGATTCGCATACACACCAACCAGATCCCCATCATCGGGAGAGTTACGCAAGGTTCACGCTTGATAAGACTACATGAAGACGAGCGTGTAATTGCTATTTCCACAGTAACTGAGGAAAACGAGGATGCTGAAGAATCAGAAGTTGTTACTGAGGAAAATGAAGTGTCTGAAGAGGGATTTGACGCCTCAGAGTGAATGAAGAGGGACTGGCGCATTTTCTGCATTTTGTGCTGCAAATTGCCTTTTTTCGCCACTTTCCAAGGGTTGCT
>Ga0209631_10004771_pt1 | contig 14791 bp, 11 predicted proteins | sample COG_08_FD_184752 | JGI IMG/M metagenome (GOLD analysis project Ga0209631, IMG submission 184752) | Pelagic Microbial community sample from North Sea - COGITO 998_met_08 (SPAdes) (version 2) | ecosystem: Environmental > Aquatic > Marine > Neritic zone/Coastal water | place: Helgoland, sampling... | reverse complement strand
TGATTGACCGTGGTCACAAGCTCTCCGTTGTCCACGAGATCAGCAATCGCGTTTAACAATCGTTGTTGTTCAATCATGTCGGCGGTTTGGTACATCGATCGCGTAAACATAAGCTCCCAAACAAAGGTGGCACTTTTGTTTTTCAGTGCTCCAAGGTTGACCGGCTCCTCTGTTTCGACGATGGAACAAATGTGGCCTTGAGGTGCGATGGCTTGAGCCATAGCATTCCAATGTTGATCGGTATTGTTGAGACAAAAAATATAGTCAACCGTATCTATACTCTGTGCGGTCAACTCTTCCATTAATGAATTGCGATGGTTGATCACCTTATTGGCGCCGAGCTTCAAACACCATGCAAGTGACTCTTCTCGGGAGGCGGTTGCAATCACATTCAGCTTGGCCACTTTGCTCGCTAGTTGGATGGCGATTGATCCCACACCTCCTGCACCTCCAATGATCAGGATGGATTTTCCTTCATCATCTCCATGGCGCGAAATACCGAGGCGGTCGAACAACCCTTCCCATGCTGTGATGGACGTTAAGGGGAGCGCTGCCGCCGCCGCATAATCGAGTCGAGTGGGCATTCGACCCACGATGCGCTCATCGACCAATTGATATTCGCTGTTACTGCCTGACCGGGTAATATCGCCGGCGTAAAATACTTGATCCCCAACGGCATACCCTTCGACACCAGGACCGATAGCGGTGACTTCACCTGCCGCGTCCCATCCTAAAATGCGCGGTGTGGTTTCGGTGTCGCTTTTTGGTGCTCGAACTTTTGTGTCGACGGGGTTGACCGAAATCGCCCGGACATTCACCAGAAGATCTTTTCCCGTCGGCTGAGGGCGATCCATTTCAACATCCACTAAGGACTGTTCGTTTTCGATGGGTAAATATTGATATAGGCCAATAGCCTTCATTCTATAACTCCTGATTAGTGTGCGTTAAATGAAACTAAGGAGGGACGGATTAACTTGTGAGGTTCGCTATTTTGGAAACCGATATTCAATACCCTTTTTTTCGCAAAATTCTTTCAGAGTATAGTCCAACGAACCTTCTTGTTTTTTCAATTGAAGATATTCGCAATATGCGTCTGCAAAATCTTTATAACCTCTCCGTTTTAACATTTTTATTTCTCTGGCTTCTTCTCGGGTCAGTTGAACTGCTGTAGATTCTTTCCATGCTTCTTGCAACCAATTATCTTCTGATTTCGACTGGCTCAATTGCCATGCTCCCTTAATTTTTAAAACTCGTCAATCATAGTTAAGAACTTTGGGACATCAATAGGTTTAGTGATGTAATCCTTGGATCGAATATCTAGGGCCTTTTTTATATCACTATCCATGGCGTCGGCCGTCAGGGCAATAACAGGAATATCTATTAAGATCAAACCGGAAGTTTCAGACTGAGCAATTCTATTCAGCCTCGCATTTAACACATTTATAAGAATAGAGGCGATTTTCTGCGATGTTTTTGGGGGTGAAACGGGAATTGAGGCAGGATATTACGAGCTAAAAAGGTTAGAAAAAATGGGGTGAGCGACGGGGTTCGAACCCGCGACCGCCCGGACCACAACCGAGAGCTCTACCAGCTGAGCTACGCCCACCATATTTTTTGTATAAGCAGATAAGAGGCAGATTTTAATCCATCCCTAATCCTTTGTAAAGAAAATGCTAATTATTTAATCACGCGTAAATGACTGCGGTCTCGTTTCGCTTTTGCCTCTGATTGAGGGGTCGGTTTGCCGCTTGTTTTCAGGGATTTCAGCTTAGGTTCCAGCTTATCCGGTTTCCCCCCCATCATATGATCTGCTAGGTTCATATCTGTCGGAACGCTTTCTTCCCACACCTGTCCGTTTTTCATATCCGGATCATAAATAGCCCAAACGGCTTCAAAGGGAAGCAGGCATTCATGTGGCCTGCCGCTGAAAGCCAGAGTAGCAGAAATAGCGTCTTCATTTACTGTGAAGGGCCTTCTGAAATTCAAATTGAAAATCAAGTTTAACGATGAGTTGCCTTTCTGGTTTTCGGGAACATCCACCTCAGGCAACCGGGCATCCAAACAAACCAGAGCATCACCTGTCTCCAGTAAATGCAATAAAAAGTCATATTTCTTCTTGTTCAGCGTATCCATAATCTAAAAATACCACAACCTCTGCGAGCTAGGCAATAAGACAATACTCCTAAAGCTAAAAAGGGCCAGTCCGCGTGGGTCTTATAGGTCGATAATCTAAAAGTCAGAACTATCCTCAGGGTTTTTACTATAGTTTAGCTTGCATTTCCTTTCTTACTAAGAAGACCACTTTTTAAACCGTCATTGCGAACGGAGTGAAGCAATCTAGGGGAGCAAAGCAATTCTGGATCGCCGCACTTCCTTTGGTCGTTCGCGATGACGTGTAAAAATAACCCGTATTTCTCCAAGACGGGGTCTTGTGTTACCATTCGGGCATTTCGTAACCAAATTTTTTGAGGATATATATTTATGCGTGGATTGAAGTGGGTTGGGGTTATTTTGGCAGGATTTCTCTGTTCAGGTGTGGGTTGGGCAGAAGAGAAACCTAAAACCGTCGAAGTCTGGAAAAATCTGTTCACATTGACTCACGGTGAGGGCATCGACTCTAACACCACTTTTCTTATCAGCAATGAAGGAGTGATTGTGGTTGATACTCGCGTTACACCGGCTGAAGCGAAAAAAGTGAAAGAAGATATCCGCAAACAAACGCAACTTCCCATTTTATACGCCATCAACACGCATTATCACGGTGACCATAGTTTTGGCAATCAGGTATTTAAAGACACCCACACCATCATTGCGCACGAAAATGTTCGCAAAGCTCTGGAGGGAGAATCGGGTCAAACGCATTTGGAAGTTTTTAAGTCCTTTAAAATTCCTGGGATGGATGAAACGGTGATCACCCCACCCAATGTAATTTTTAAAGAGAAAATGCATCTCTATGCAGGGGAGTATCATCTGCAATTAGTTCATGCTCCCGGTCATACCGATGGCGACCTGTTTATTTATATCGAAACTCTAAAAACGATTATCGCAGGGGACCTGATCACGAGCGGCAAGATCCCTTATATGGGTGATGCTTATATTGAAGATTGGATTAAGGCCCTCAATTATATAGCTGACCTTGATGCGGAAATCTATATCCCTGGTCATGGCGACCCGGGCGGCAAACCCCTTCTAATTGCCATGAAACATTATCTAATTGATCTGCGTCGGTTGGTCACGTTCCAGATAGAAGAGGGCCGTTCGTTAAAGGAAACTCAGGATGCGGTTAGACCGGTTTTAGAAAAGAAATTCAAAAAATGGAAAAAACTGGAATGGCTCGATGACAATATCAAACGCGCTTATATGGAATTCAGCACGAAGCAAAAGTCCTAACCTCCCTCTGCGAGGGTGGCAATTTTAGCGAACCTATAGTTAAAGGCTTGATAGGTCTTTTTTTGCTTTATGGGCATTGACCTATTGACGCCAGCGTCAGGCTGGTAAGTTTATTGTGCTCTTCCGATGAGTTGATATGGTTCGAAGGCTGCGTTCATCTCAAGGAGAACTTTTTGGTCGGAATATTTTTTCAGCCAGGCTTGACTTAGGGATTTTTTTATCAACAACAGAGCATTAGGTTGTTCTGAAAATGGATTGCCAGATATTTCTGTTATGGGTGAATCCAAATAGTAAAGAAGGTCTTCTCGTACTTTGCCATAATTGAACAGAGACCGATTTTCTGAAATTTGTTTTAACTCCTCTGCAAAGGGGCGAAATGATGTGTGTTCGTTGACGATCCTCGCTGCTGGGCCATAAACCCCTAGGTATAATAGAAAAGCCCAGCCTGTAATTATCCCGCTTATTTTCAGTCCTGAATTTTTATGCAAGGCATACCCAAAAGCCAGCATACTTAACGTTCCCATTGCCAGAAGCAGGGTCGAAGGTCGATGCTTGTCGTAAAGCAGTTGTGCCATCCATCGGTCTCGGGAATTAAGAGATAAAGAATCAAAATTCAATTCGGGCAACAGGGCGCTGAACCCTAGAACCAGAGCAAAAAGTATCATCATGCCCATAAAGATTCGGGTGGGAAAAGTTAGACTTTCTTCTGCTCGCGAAAAAAATACGGCCAGCATAACCGCTCCCATAGGATAGAGAGGTAGGAGGTAGTCGCCTCTTTTTCCTGGAAACAATGAAAGAAAAATAAAAAGTGTAGCCAGAGCGATGAGGCAGAATTTCCAAGGGACATCTTGATATTTCTTTCCATGCCAGAGTGCGAATGGTAGGAACAGACTCCAGGGAGCCATGCCACCAAAAATTTGAGGAATATAATAATAAAAAGGTTTGGGGTGAATATGTATAGCTTCGCTTCCCGATACTCTGCCCACGGTTTCCTGATAAATCATTTTGGAAAACTCTTCTCCGCCAGCCATCAATCCGACCCCTAGCCAGAGTCCCGCCATTGCCAGCGGCAATGCCAAGAGATAGGCCCATGGCATCGAGAAGGGTTTGTGCAATCGGCTAAAAATAAATATGGCCAGCAGAGGAAACAGCCAACCTAGAGGACCTTTGGTCATTACAGCGAGACCGATTGCCAGTCCTGCCAGCCATTTGAGCGATTTTTTTTCGCCGCGTGACAGTTCCCATAGAGCAACAAATGCTAGAGTGATAAAAAAAGTGAAGAGCATATCGATGCGGGCGTGACTTCCCAGATATGCGAATCGCCAACAGGTCGCTATGATTAATCCAGCTAAGCAACCGATGGTCGCAGAAAACTGGCGCATACCGAGAAAGGTGGTGAGAAACACGGTTCCTACACCCGCTAGAACCGAAGGGATTCTTAAAGTGATTTCACTGACCTCCCCGAAAAGTTTCGAGGTCAATAGTCCAGACCAGTAAAACAGAGGAGGTTTGGTGCGTAGTTGTTGCGGATTGATTTGAGGAAGCCAGATGTTGCCGCCCCGCATCATATTTACTACGGGTACACCTTCACGCGCTTCTCTTTTGGATAGATCGGAATGGAAAATGGACCAGGAAAAAAGGAATGCCGCCAGCAAAGCAGGGCCCATTAATAGGAATGGGTTCAACGATCCATTATTAGGTGCGAGTGAGGGCACAATATTAGTAACCTTTTAGTGAAGAGCGTCCCTCGTTTTACTGAAAAGTCCGACCTATCTCCACCGTGTTAGCGGTTTTTCTTTTTCCAGTAATCCCGAAGTGATGTAGACGCGTCCAGACAGGTGTCCAAGTAGGTATGGTTCGAGGGAATCATTGGCATAACATGGCCACGGCTTTTGTCGTTGTATGGGTACTTCACATCAAGAACGTAAGGTCCTTTATGCTTTAGCATACGCTTTAAAGCTGGAACAACTTCTTCTGGAGCCGTAATACTTTCTGACTTTATGCCAAACGCGTGCGCGACTTCGGCAAAGTTGGCATCACCAATAAAAGTGTGGCCTCTGAGAGATTTGTAAAACCGGTCTTCCCATTGCGCGACCATCCCGAGATGAGCGTTGTTGAGGATAATGTTTTTTACAGGAATATTTTCAATTTTCAACGTTTGCAGTTCCTGAATATTCATCAGGAAACTTCCGTCGCCTTCGATGTTGATTACCTGTTTTTTGGGGAAAGCCACTTGCGCTCCCATCGCCGATGGCAGGCCATAACCCATTGCACCCAAACCGGAAGAGCAAAGCCAGTTATTAGGTTTTTCAAAGTCAAGAAACTGCGCCGCCCACATTTGGTGCTGTCCCACCCCGACTGAGAATATAGCGTCTTTATCAGAGATGGTGTTAATGTGGTGGACAACACATTGCGGAACAATTTGTCCCTTTATGCTTTCAAAGGCTAATGGAAACTCTTTTTTCCAATCGGTAATTTGTTTTGTCCAGGGTTTGATATCTTTTTTCGGTTCTACATATTTGTCGAGAATTTTCAGTGTTTGTTTGATATCGCCTTGAATTGGAATGTCGACCAGAATATTTTTATTAATTTCCGATGGGTCGATGTCAACGTGAATGAACTGAGCGTCTTTGCAGAACTCGGCAAGTTTTCCTGTAACCCGATCATCGAAGCGCACACCCATGGCTATAACCAGATCGGCATGGTTTATGGCGATGTTAGCATAAACCGCTCCATGCATCCCCAGCATTCTCAAAGATAAAGGGTCCTTAGAGGGGTAAGCACCAAGCCCCATAACAGTAGTGGCTATAGGGATACCCGTTTTTTTTACAAACGCTTGCAACTCCTGCGAAGCCCCGCTAGAAATGATGCCACCCCCAGCATAAATGAAGGGGCGTTTTGAAGCTTGAATAGCGTGTGCAGCTTTTTTACATTGCTGAACCGAAGGAGCCAGGTTTGGTTTGTAACTTGGGACATCAAACTTGACATTAAAATCAACAACCGCTTCCTGCTGTTGAATATCTTTTGGCAGATCAACAAGAACCGGACCGGGTCGTCCTGTTTTTGCAATATGAAACGCCTCATGGACAACACGAGGTATATCTGCAATGGCCCGAATCATGTAACTGTGCTTTACCAAAGGAAATGTTGAGCCCATGATATCAGTTTCCTGAAACGCGTCGGTTCCTAAAACAGTGCTGGGAACCTGTCCTGTTATGGCAACCATGGGAATGGAATCCATTTTTGCATCTATAATCCCAGTGATTAAATTTGTTGCGCCAGGCCCTGAAGTGGCCAGACATACACCCACATCACCTGTTGCACGTGCGTAGCCACCCGCTGCAAAAGCCCCCCCCTGCTCATGCCGAGGCAAAACCATGCGGATTTTTTTAGAGAGAGCCAGGCCTTGATGGATCTCCATAGAGGCTCCACCAGGATACCCAAAAATAACTTTGACTCCTTCATTTTCAAGTGCTTTTACGAGAATATCGCGACCCTTCATGGGGTGTGTGGAAGTTTTCGTAGGCTTTTTAGGAGTAGTTTTTTTCTTAGCTGTATTTTTATTTTTTGTAGTCATAGCTATAAAACCCTCTAACGAGGGGAGCGATACTGAATTAGTTTTTTTTGAATAGGTATGTTCTCACCGGGTGGAACATCAAAAAACTGTATCGGAATTGCCCCTTGAAGTCAAATTCAAATCAATAAAAAGCTCTTTTTTGTCAAAACGTTAGAAGGGTTGGAGATTGTAAGTCGGGAAGCCTCTATATGCTATTCACGGCTTTTAGTATGATCCCTTCCCGCAGACTGTACTCGCTGACCGTAAGTGATTCGCATTTAAATGCGCGCATGGTTTCAAGAACAATTACAATGCCGGCAATGATTAAATCTTCTCGTCCCGGTTCAAGAGGTTTCAAAGCTAATCGTTCGCTAAGAGATTTACCTTTAAGGTCCGCAAGAATTGATTCTGCATCTTCCCGAGAAAATATTGAAGTGTGGATTTTTTCTGGATCGTAGGGATAGATATTATTTTTTAATGCCGCAAGTGTTGTCACTGCACCCGCTGTTCCAATCAGAAGTTCAGGGGGAAACGTAGATAGTTTATTTTTTACTGCCTGCAGTTCATTTTGAAGGTGGTTTTGTAGGTTAAGAAATTCTTTCTCATTAATCGGGTGCTGAGTGATGAATTTTTCAGTTAGCCTCACCACACCCAGCGAGGTACTGCAAAAACCGGATATTTCTTTTCCTTCAGAAAGAATGAACTCGGTGCTGCCGCCGCCAATATCCAGAGTGATAACCTTGCGGTTATTATGGGGTATCTTCCAAAATACTCCTTCTAGAGTGAGTCGGGCTTCTTCTTCCCATGGGATGATTTTGATATCAATACCTGTTTTTTTTTTCGCCTGATGAACAAATTCCTGCCCATTGGAAGCTTCGCGAACGGCACTGGTTGCAACTGCAAATAAAGGAGGGTCGCCATTCTCCAGACAGGCTTGGCGAAATTCGGAGAGTACTTGAAGCGTTGCTTCTATTCTGCTTTTTGCGAGCTTGCCTTGCGTGTCCATACCTTCGCCCAGGCGAGTGATGCTTTTTTTGGAAACGAGCAGCTTGAACTCTGCATTGCCGGTCGACTCAAGGATAAGAAGACGGAGGGTATTGGAGCCGATATCAATGGATGCGATTTTTTTCATGGAATGAAGGATCTAGAGTAAAAGGTTTGGCGGTTACCTTACCTGCGGCGACTCGTTGCTATATGGGGAAGGCTTTTTCGCTATCCATGGTGAGGAGCAGATAAAATCCTAAAACGGTAAAAAGCAGATTGGGACCCCACGCCGCTAATACGGGATCAAAGGTTCCACCTCGCCCCAGCGAAATGCTCATCGCATAAATAAACGAAAACACAAACCCCATCGCAAGGTTGATTCCGACACAAAACAAAAGACCGCCGTGCCTGCTTGATCGAATAGATAAAGGAATCGCCAGTAGGGCCATAACCACACTGATAAAGGGATAGGAAATGTTTCGATGCAATTCAATCCATTTCATGGAGGTGTCTTTTCCTTCCGAAGCTTGAGTTTTTATTATTTTGTACAATCCGCTAAGGCTCATCTCCTCGGGGCGTTTGTGGGCCTTGGATAAGTTTTTCGGAGTTTCAGGCGTAGGGAAAGTTTTCTTTGCAAAATATTCTGTTGATTGTATTCCGCCTTTACCAAATTTGCGTATATAGCCATCTAAAAATTCCCATTTATTGATAGACCAGATGGCCTCTCGAGCATCAATGCGCTGTGAGATCGAATTATTTTTACCAGGTTTTAAAATAATAACTTTTTCTAGTTTTGATTTGTAAGGGTCAAAATAATCGATGCTCCAGATATCGCCGTTGGTCGATCTGAACCAGAGGTTCTCAGTGGGAATTTTCCCATAGGAAGTGCGCGCCTGTATTTTACCCATAAAGATATAATTCATTTTCTGATTGGTAATGGGAGATAAAAATTCACTGCTGGCAAGAATTGTCAAAGCAATAACCAAGGAGGCGCCGATAATGGGTAGGGTGATGCCGGTAATGCTTATTCCGCAGGCTTTCATTGCTGTGAATTCATTGTTTTTTGCAAGTGAGGCGAGGGTGATAACGGTTGCAAGAAGAACTCCCTGAGGGGCCATGTAAAAAGCAATGAAAGGGACTTTGAAAATATAATATGAGACGAGATCAATCATGGGTGCGTCTTTTGCCAAAAACTCGTCGATGCGTTCAAAAAAATCCACGATCAAAAAAATTCCAACCAAACCACTGGCGGTCAATAAATATATTTTCACAAATTGTGCAAGCACATATCGCTTTAACAATGTCATAATTTTGCTGCTTTTATTGTTGAATAATTTAATTAGCGTTTAACGTTGGTATTGCAGAATTCAGAGCCGGGCTTAAAAATTTGAGATCGCGGCGGTTGACTAGAGTTTGCCTTATGTAATCCAAGGTCGGTTCAATGTATTGCAGATAGCGGTCATTGCCTAAAACTTTATGTTGGTAGGCAAAAGTACCAATCGCTTTTAAATTTCTCTGCAAAGACATCCAGTCAAAAATTTTATAAAAGGGTTCCCGTATAACTTCTCTGCCATTTTGTTTCATGCGCTCGATATAATATTCAAGCAACTCACTCCTTAGAGAGTCATTCAAGACAACATAGGAATCTTTCAAAAGGGAAACCAGATCATACTGGCACGGACCCATTCTGGCATCCTGAAAGTCGATCACCTTCAGCTTACCATTATGTATCATTATATTTCTTGAATGATAATCTCGATGCGTGAAAACTCGATCCTCTTTTGACAAGGTTTTGCAAACTGTGCGCAAAGCTTCCCGGACTTCGTTTTTTTTGTGCTTGTCCAAAGCGTTCATCAGCATCCCTTGCACGTAATGTTCCAGCATGAAATTCATTTCCCACATTAGTTTTTCTTCATCAAAAAATAAGGAGTGGGCAGGGGAGTCGGGTGTGATGGTGACGGTGGCGCGAATATGAAAGGCCACGATAATATCGATGGCTTTTTGATACCAGAACACGGTTTTTTTGGGTTCCTCAGTAATCTGATCTGCCAAGTGAGTGTCGCCGCAATCCGTCAGGAATAGTAATCCCTGTTTTGCATCGAAATGGAAGATGTCTGGTACGGGTATGTCGAGATTTCTGAGAAATTTTTGCATACAGTTGAAGTCGGGTTCATTTTCCAGTTTGGCTAATTGCATTATGATGACGGAGCGTGGCATTCCATGTGAAGATTTTAATGCATACTTGGCCCTGTAATAATTTCTGTCAGAGGCATCACCTTTTAAGAGTATGCATTCTATTTGTGAAACGGGTTCCTTGGCAAAAAGTTCAAGCCATGAGATCAGATAGTCTTTATCAAACCGGGCAAGTTTAATATTCATATTTTCCATGAGTATAAAAAAATCTATTTCAATTATTAAACATCTAATGTAGCATTCTGTTTTTTAATAAATCCAAGCGGAGATTTTCAGATGCCGAAACCAAGTTATCATATTTTAGTTTGTACAAACAGCCGTCCACCGGGACACCCACGTGGGTCTTGTAACGAGAGCGGTTCTAATGCGATTTTTGAAAAACTGTCGATGGGAATCGAGCAAAAAGGGTTGTTTGGAAAAGCAACAGTGACCAGCACGGGATGTCTAGGGCCTTGTGGTGTTGGCCCGGTTGTTATCGTTTATCCAGAAGGGGTTTGGTACCAAAAAGTGCAACCTGAAGACGTTGAAGAGATTCTCGACCAGCATGTCGGTCAGGGTAAGAAAATCGACCGCCTAGAAATCCCAGACGAACTCTGGGGCTAGCGGCGAACCGCCGCTGGTGATGGGGTCGATGTCTATGAACTCAATAGATGCGATCAAGCCTTTTACTATAGGTTAGCTTGTTTTCCATTCCTGTAGGGGTGGAAAACAGGCATAAGGGTTTAGCTATTGCTATTTACTTCCCACGAAGTGGGTGGGCGAAGACCCAAGTCTTTGATCATGCCAATATCTCTTTTTGGATCCTGGCCTTTTGTGGTCAGGTAATTGCCACCAAGAATTCCATTAGCGCCTGCCGAAAACAATTTTTCTTGCTTATCCGTGAGCACTTCTTCCCTGCCGCCGCAAACAAACAAATCTATCTTTGGTAATATCAATCGCAGTAAGGCAATGGTTTTAAGTGCATCGTAATATTCAATTGTTTCGAGATGATCCATCCCGGTTCCTTCAATGGGTTTGAGGAAATTGATGGGGAGAGATTGTGTGCCAAGGTCGCGAATAGAGAATGCCAGTTCTACCCTTTGCGTGAAGGACTCTCCCATCCCAAAAATTCCTCCAACACAAACATCGAGTCCAGCTTCTTGGGCATTTTGCACCGCTTTGACTTCATCCTCATAAGTATGAGTGGTTACAATTTTTTCAAAATGGCTGGCAGCGGTTTCGAGGTTGTGGTGGCATCGGTCCAGTCCTGCCTCTTTCAGTTCTTTTAAATGATCCAGTTCCATCAATCCTAAGGAACAACAGGTTTCGAGATTGGTTTCCGCTTTAATCCGGCGCACCGCTTCCTTCACTCGATCGAGTTCCTCTCGATCATTCATTTTGGTTCCAGATGCAACAATGGAAAATTCATTGGCACCAAAAGCTTCTGCTTCTTTAGCGGCGGTGACCATCTCTTCAACGCTCATCAATTCAAATTCAGGAGCATCGGTTTTAAACGAACTTGACTGCCCACAAAAGGAACAGTCTTCAACACAACGCCCAGACTTGGCGTTGACGATGGAGCAAATTTTGACATTTTCACCCTTGAATTGGTCACGTATACGATCGGTTCCAATAAAAAGATAATCCAGTTCCTCGTGAGAAAAGGATTCCAGTTGTAACGCCTGCTCGTTAGAAATGGATTGGCCAGTAAGAGCTGTTTCGACCATGCCATCTATCAATTCTTTTCGCATGTCAGTTAAGTTTCTCCCTACGGTGAAAGTGATAGGCTTATCATAGAGTTTCTTTATTCATAACTCAATAGTTTCACCAATTCTTCTGAAGTTTGCACAGGTGGCAGACAGGTGCCTTGACGGCAAACGTATGCAGTTGCTTTCCCTTGATGCAATTTTCGGCCCACCAGCAAAGGAATTATTTTAGCGTTTTTTTCAACTTCATCTTCATATGAAAACGCAAAAACCGAATTCGGAAAAAATCCCTTGCGAAGAGTGGTCAGAAAATTCTGAGTAGCAATGTCATTTTTTTTGCCTATTATGGCAACTTCTTTTAGTCCGCCCAGATATAAATGCAATGCTTGTAACATATAGGCAGAATTGAGCCCGTATTCCATGAGTTCATCGTAAAAGCTCAAGAAAATGTTTTCTGCTTTTTTGGTTAACTCGGGATCAATTAAATAGGCAGAAAGTTTTAGAAAAGCCAGGGCCGCGTTGCTGTTTCCCGAAGGCTCGACTCCATCGTAACCACTGACCTGGCGGACTAATAATTCTTCAGCATCGCTGGCGGTTTCATGAAAAGCACCGGTTTCACTCGAAAATTTTTCAACAACACGTTGCATCAGTTCTCGTGCTATTTGGATATAGTGTGAATCGTAAGTGGCTTCATATAAATCCAAGCAAGCCACTGCCGTTGCACTGTGGTCGAACAAATAGCCATCGTAGCGGGCTTCTCCTTCCCGATAACGACGTAGCATTTTCCCGTCGGAAGTTCTAAGTTGATCGAGCAGAAATTGCATAGCCTTAGCTGCTTTTTCAATTCTCCCTTCATCTTCCATTACGCGTCCGGTTTTAGCCATCGCACTGATCATCAGGGAATTCCATGATGTGAGTATTTTGTCGTCAAGCAGAGGACGAATACGTTTGCTGCGAACTTGCAACAATTTTTCGCGAGCTATTTGCAACTCTTTACTGAAGTCATCAGGGTTCATGCCTGTTTCTTTGGCAACCGTTTCAGAGCCACGTGTTTGATGGAGAATATTTTCTCCTTCAAAATTTCCCTTTTGAGTGACATTGTAAAAAGGAATAGCGACACTGGCTGTTTTTCTTCCAAGAATATTTTCAATCTCTTCCTTGGACCAGACGTAGAACTTGCCTTCAACGCCTTCACTGTCGGCATCTTCGGCGCTAAAAAAGGCCCCCTCTTCTGAGGTCATGTCTCGATCGATATAATGTAGAAGGTCGTTGGCATAGTCGGCGAATTCTATCTTTTTAGTGACTTGATAGGCTTCGATCAAGGCAGTTGTGAACAAAGCGTTGTCATACAACATTTTTTCAAAATGCGGCACCAGCCATCGGTAATCAGTGCTGTAACGTGAAAGTCCGCCCCCAATCTGGTCATAGATGCCACCGAATTTCATTGCCTTGAGAGTGTTCTCTGCCATTATCAGACTATTAGCATTGCCTGTTCGGTGGTGATGCCTTAATAAAAGAGAAAGCCCCATAGATGGCGGGAATTTGTTTTGCGATTGAAATTGAAATCCATGATTCAATTTGTCGTAATGATTTTCAAAAAGCTCCAATGCTTTGTCTTCCCCGTCAAAGCTCAAATCATCGAGGTCGGCAGTTGTTTTCTCCCGCGTGGAAGATTGGCGTATGTAATCGATCAGTGCCTTGGTTTGCTTGGTAACCTTGTCCTGTTCATTTTCCCAAGTGGTTATGAGAAATTGTAATACATCGAGAAAAGAAGGAGTATTGTGGCGTTTTTCTGGAGGGAAATAAGTCCCGCCATAAAAGGGGATACCATCCGGTGTTAAAAAAACATTGAGAGGCCAGCCTCCCTGTTGTCCCAATGCTTGCACCGCTTGCATATAGATGCTGTCCACATCTGGACGTTCTTCACGGTCTACCTTGATGCAGACAAAACTTTCGTTCAAGACTGCGGCCAGAACTGCGTCTTCAAAAGATTCGCGCTCCATCACGTGGCACCAATGGCAAGTGGCATAGCCAATGCTGATGAGTACGGGTATATTTTTTTCTTTTGCAATTTGGAACGGTTTGTCACCCCAAGGGTACCAGTTGACGGGATTGTGCGCGTGCTGCAACAGATAAGGGCTCTTTTCTTTTATGAGCTCGTTGGTGTATGTGTGCTCTGTCATCAGGCGTTATTTGTGAGAAAGAGGTTTTTTATGATGTTACATCAAGAGTAGCATTGGAGCATATCAGAAATTTCAACATGAGTTTTTCGAGGTGCTATAATGATGCTAGGTAATAACATTTTTAGTGAAGAGTAGCGTATGGAATCGCAAAAATTTTCGGAGTTGGGAGAAAGAGAACGGGAACAGTATAATAAAGGTCTGGAAAGAGGAGGGTATGAAAAAATATTCAATCACTGTCGATATTTTTATATCCGCAGAAGATACAGTCTGATTAAAGAGATGATGCAATGCGCCCAGGGTAAGAAGGTTCTTGAAATAGGATCTACGGCGTGGAGAGGATGGCTTGATAATAATTCTATTCTTCCTTCCTCCTTAACTTGTATTAATATTTCCGAAGCCGAACTCCAGGCTGGGGTAGATTCTGCCGCGAGTAGCGATAATAGCCCAGATTTTATTCTTATGGACGCGCATGATTTGCAGTTTGAAGATGGAACATTTGACTTTGTTTATGGGGATGCGATTCTTCATCACTTGAATATGGTTCCGGCTTTGGATGAAATTTTCCGCGTATTAAAACCCAATGGAAAAATATTATTTGTTGAGCCTTTGGATGTAAATCCTGCGGGGAAACTTGTAAGGTCTTTGACAAAAAAGGCGAGAACTTCTGACGAACAACCACTGAGACTTTGCGACATTACTGAAATTAAAAAACGTTTTGAAACTCAGTTTTTTTATGAAGAATTATTATCAGTTCCTTGTGGCGTTTTGTCAGGAATGCTTTTTAAGAACTCGTCCAATAG
>Ga0209631_10004769_pt1 | contig 14797 bp, 13 predicted proteins | sample COG_08_FD_184752 | JGI IMG/M metagenome (GOLD analysis project Ga0209631, IMG submission 184752) | Pelagic Microbial community sample from North Sea - COGITO 998_met_08 (SPAdes) (version 2) | ecosystem: Environmental > Aquatic > Marine > Neritic zone/Coastal water | place: Helgoland, sampling... | reverse complement strand
AGAGGAACGCTCATCTTCCTCGTTATACATTCCATTTTTAGAAAGAACTCTTCTCATCTTTTTCTGTTTTTCAAGCATTTGTTTGTACTTCATGCTCATGATCACTACTCAGCCACCATATTAACTGGCTCTTTAAGGTTGTTGATTATATTCTCTGCTACTTCTTGTCCGTCTTTAATGGCCCACACGACCAATGAGGCGCCCCGAGAAATATCTCCAATTGCGTAAACATTTTTTAGATTTGTTGAATGAGTTCGAAAATCTGTTTTGATTGTTCCCCATCTAGTGAACTCCAATTTAGGGTTTTGCCAAAATGATTTAATATCCTCTGGATCAAATCCAAGCGCCTTTATTACTAGATCTGCATCCTCAAAATAAGCTGAGCCTCTGATCTCCTCTGGAAATTGTCGCCCAGTTGAATCAGCAGGTCCAAGACGCATTTTTGCTACCTTTACAGATTTAACTATTCTTTTCCCAACAAAACTTTTAGGAGCTGATAACCAAACGAACTCGACACCCTCCTCTTCTGCGTTCAAGACTTCTCGCTGCGAACCTGGCATATTACTACGATCTCTCCGGTAAAGACATTTTACAGATGTCGCACCCTGCCTGATAGCAGTTCGCACACAATCCATTGCCGTATCACCCCCACCAATCACAACAACTTTCTTTCCATGTGAGTTTAATTTGCCATTATCAAAATCTTTAACAGGATCGCCAAATCCCTTACGATTAGAGGCAGTTAAAAAATCAATTGCTTCAACTATATTTTCGAAATCAATTTTAAGACCATCTAATTCACGCGATTTATAAACACCAGTTGCTATTATAGTGGCATGATGTTCACTAATGATTTGCTCAAAAGAAATATCTTTTCCCACATTACAGTTTAGATGGAAATTTACTCCACTGTCATTTAATTGTGTTACTCGTTTTGAAACTACATCTTTTTCTAATTTAAAGCTTGGAATGCCATAAGTCATCAAACCACCAGCCCGATCATATCGATCATAAATATTTACTTTTAGACCATTTTTACGCAAGGTAGCCGCTGCAGCTAATCCACCCGGACCAGCTCCAATAATTGCTACTGTTTCATCACGTTCAATCTTGGGAGTTATGGGTTTTACCCACCCATTTTTCCAGGCCGTATCTGTAATGTATTTTTCGATTGACCCGATCGTTACAGTGCCGTGTCCAGATTGCTCAATCACACAATTTCCTTCGCATAAGCGGTCTTGAGGACAAATCCTTCCACAAATTTCTGGAAAAGAATTTGTTTTCTGACTTAAAGTATAAGCTTCTTTCAGTCTACCTTGAGTAGTCAACTTGAGCCAATCAGGTATATTATTATGAAGTGGGCAATGAGATTGACAGTATGGCACCCCACATTGACTACACCTACTTGCTTGATCTTCAGCCTTATCAGATGCGTATTCTTTATAGATCTCATTGAAATCATCGACTCGGCCCTCAGAAATCCGCTTAACTGGAGTTTCCAAGTTGATATCAGTAAACTTTAACATTGGATTATTAGACATGACGTACCCACTTCTAAAATAAGAGGTTAATTTTATAACAGTAAAAATAAAAAATAAAGCGAAAAGTAAATAAAGCTGACCTATTTTGATGATATATTCAATTTACTGCAATTAACTAAATATTTTTTCTCTTTTTTATGTCAGTAATACTGACATATAGTGCTTAATTGATTTACAAGTTAAGTTCATCAAGTACGAATCATGAGACATAAATAGTTGACCTTCTATCATCTTTTCACATTAGCGCTAATACAGGGAATAACTGAATTTCTTCCTGTATCATCGTCAGGGCATTTAATCCTACTACCAAGATTAACAAACTTCTCAGATCAAGGCCTTTTAATAGATGTATCAGTGCACATTGGTACTCTAACTGCCGTTATTGTTTATTTTTGGAAAGATAGCTTATCACTGCTTAAAGGTTTTTATGATCTGACATTAGGCGACCGAACATCCAAGTCAGCGAAGTTAGTAAAGTTTCTTACGGTAGCAACAATACCAGTTATTATTCTGGGCCTGATCTTCAAACTAACTGACTTTATTGAAGTAATACGAAACATAAAAGTCATAGGTTATACAATGATAATTTTCGGAGTGATTCTATATCTGGCAGATCGACTTAATTCGAACACGAGGACTGAACCAAACAATTACCCCAAAGACGCTATTGTTTTAGGGCTATGGCAATCTATTGCCTTAATCCCTGGCACGTCAAGATCTGGTGTCACCATAACTGCAGCTAGAATTCTTGGATATGAGCGAAAGAATGCAGCGAGAATTGCGATGCTGATGTCCATACCAACTATTTTGGCTTCAGGTACGGTAGAAATAGCTGATATTTGGTATCAAGCTAATTTAGCCCATTTGAGTGATGCTGTGGTTGTATCTTTATTAAGTTTTATTTTTGCTTTTTTTGCTTTAACGCTGATGATGAAGTTATTAAAGTCAATAAATTTTACCCCATATGTTATATATAGAGTAGCTTTAGGAATTTTACTATTGTTCATAGCCTATACTTAATTATCACCCGCGCTCTCATGAATGCTAGTGTACTGACCATACGGTCTGTACCGATATAAATAGCTCTCTAATATTGCATCCATTGATTTTGGATTAATTCCAAAATCATCAAATGATCCTTTATTTCCAGTTACCACATTATCTAAAGCCAGTTGCTTAACTTGATCACGTGTAATCATAGAGTTCTTAAACATATTCATTGAAATACTTTGGAGAAGGTCCAGAGAATACGCCAAAATGTTAGCAATTATAATAGGTTGATTAATGATTATTTTTCGTCGCCGTATAACTTTTAACATCCTTTCCATCAACATCTTAAAGGTTTCTTTATCAGGCCCACCAAGTTCATAAATCCCTGCCGGCACTCTTCCCATCGCAGCTGAGGATGCTGCTGTAGCGATATCGTCAACATACACAGGTTGAAACGAAGTGCTGGCGCCTACTATTGGCAAGAATGGAGACATTCTAGACATACTAGCGAACCTATTAAAGAAACTATCTTCAATTCCAAAGATAATTGATGGCCTTAATACCACCGCATTTGGAAAAACTTTCAAAATAGCTTCCTCTCCCTCTCCCTTAGTTCTAGCCGAAACACTTTCAGAATTGATATCTGCGCCAATTGCAGAAATATGAACTAAACGCTTCACACCTTCATTTTTTGACAGCCTAGCAATCCTTTCAGCACCTTGTACTTGAACTGTTTTGAATTTCTGGCGCCTATCTTCCAATAATATTCCAACACAATTGATAACAATCTCGGCACCCTTTATCGCAATTTGCGTACTTTCCTCATCCCTTATATTTGCTAAAATTGGCTCAACCTGACCAACTTTACCGTAGGTGCGCACAAATAAGGCTTCATTTGGACGTCGTACAGCGACCCTAACTCTCCAACCCTGTTGAGCCATTTGTGAGGAGATGTAACGTCCCACGAATCCAGAACCACCAAAAATTGTTACGAGATTAGACATCCATGAAACCCTTCCAAAATGTTGTGTTGAAATACTAGTAAGATAAGCGCCACGCAAGTCTAAACATAGTCATTAATTATATTTTAAATAAACCTACACAAAAGAACAAAACGTGAATATAGTGTTTCAATGAGATTCTCTGAATTAAATATAACATCTAATTTCACTTTTTTAAAAGGTGGATCAAGCCCTGAAGAATATGCACAATTAGCCGCATTGATTGGGTTAAAATCTATCGCTATCGCTGATGAAAATTCTGTTGCAGGGATAGTACGCGCTTATTCAGAACTAAAAGAAATTGCACACCAAGTAAGTAAACGTAAGAAAATTGATCATAAATACGGAAAAATAGGCCCCATTTTAAAAAGTCCAACAATTCAACAATCTGCACAGATATTTAATATTCCAAAATTATTGCCAGCTACTCGTCTAGTACTTGAAGAAAAAATTATGATCACTGTTTTACCTATCGATAAGAATGGATGGAGTAAATTAACTCAACTTTTGTCTCTTGGAAACTTAAGGGCTCCAAAAGGAAAATGTTATCTAAATCTTTCAGATATTATTCAAAATACGAGAAACATGTATTTTTTAATACATCCACCTATTTTAAAAAAAGGACAAAAAAAGCCTTACAATTGGATGAAACAGATAAGAAAATTAATAAGCAGTTTTCCAAAACACACTTCATTAATAATTAGTCCAAAATACAATGGAATGGATTTAGAGTATTTTTCAGAATTAGCAAAACTAGCAAAACTCTTGAAGATACCGCTTACAGCCTCAGCATCACCAATCATGCACAAAGCAGACCGACGCCAGTTAACCGATGTATTAAACGCAATCAGAACCAAAAGAAAGGTGGCCAATTTAGGTCGGAGCGCTTTAGCAAATGCAGAACAGCGTATGCGAGACTCAAGAACCATACAACATTTGTTTAAAAAATACCCCAGAGCGGTTGAGCATGCAAATAAAATTGCCCAAAACTGCTCTTTTTCTTTAAATGACTTAAAATATAAATATCCATGTGAAAGTTCAAATACAGAAAGTGCACGGGAGCAACTAAAACGCTTAGCATTTGCTGGATTAAAATCCCGATACCCAAAAGGAGCATCACAGAAAGTTCTTAAACTTTTAAACCACGAATTAGATCTTATAGGTAAGTTAAATTATGAACCATATTTTCTAACAGTAAATAATATTGTTAGGTTTGCTAGAAATCGAGGAATCCTCTGCCAAGGGCGTGGATCTGCAGCAAATTCTGTTGTTTGTTATCTATTAGGAATAACTTCTGTCTCACCTGAAATTGGCACAATGGTTTTTGAAAGATTTGTATCGGAAGCACGTGAGGAACCACCAGATATTGATGTAGACTTTGAACATGAGCGTCGTGAAGAAGTTATCCAATACATTTATAAGCACTATGGTCGAGACCAGGCAGGAATCTGTGCAACAGTCATACATTATCGTAAAAAACGGGCTATTAGAGAAGTTGGCCATGTGATGGGCCTTGATAGCACAACAATTAACACTCTATCTAAAGAAATTTCAAGTTGGGGTGGGAATCCAAACAAAGAAAAAGAGTTATTAAAGCTTGGATTTGATGTAAAAGAAAAATTACTTAATAAAGTTTTATATCTTTCAAATCAAATTCAAGGATTTCCACGGCATTTGTCGCAACATGTTGGTGGCTTTGTAATAACACAAGATCCACTTAATGAACTTGTACCCATTGAAAATGCGACGATGGAAGATAGAACAGTAATCTGTTGGGACAAAGACGACATACAAGCTCTTGGTATTTTAAAAATTGATATTTTGGCACTTGGTATGCTTACATGTATTAGAAAGGCATTCAGTTTAATAAATAAATATCACCATATAAATTATAATTTATCTAATTTACCACAAGAAGATCCACTCATTTATAACATGCTTTGCAAGGCAGATAGTGTTGGCGTTTTTCAAGTCGAAAGTCGGGCACAAATGAATTTTTTACCTAGAATGCGCCCACGTTGTTTTTATGATTTAGTAATTGAAGTAGCAATAGTTAGGCCAGGCCCCATCCAAGGTGACATGGTGCATCCATATATCAGAAGAAGAAATGGAAAAGAAAGAGTAACGCTTCCATCCGACGCCTTGGGCGAAGTATTAAAAAAAACACTTGGTGTGCCATTATTTCAAGAACAAGCAATGCAAATTGCTATAATTGGTGCTGGCTTCAGCCCCAATGAAGCAGATAGGTTACGCCGCTCCCTAGCTACCTTTAAAAAACATGGGAACATTTCAATATTTCGCACACGATTTCTCAAAGGCATGCGGGAGAATGGTTACGCAAGTAGTTTTGCTAAGAATTGTTTTGATCAAATTGAAGGCTTTGGATCATACGGATTCCCTGAAAGTCATGCAGCTAGCTTTGCCTTTTTAGTATATGCATCAGCTTGGTTAAAATATCACCACCCTGGAATATTTGCATGTGCTTTATTAAACTCACAGCCAATGGGCTTTTATGCCCCTGCACAAATTGTAAATGATGCAAAACAGCATGGTGTAAAAATCAGACCAGTAGATATAAATGCTAGCTTTTGGAATAATACGATGGAATTTGATGAAACTGGTGGCTTAGCTTTGAGATTAGGATTTCGGCAAATACGCTCCATGAAACAGATAGAAAGTGAAACTATTTCTAATGTCCGCGGCAATGGTTACCAAACTATAGAAGACGTTTGGCGAAGAGCTGGCATTCAACCATATCTATTAAATATTCTTGCAGCTGCAGACGTATTCTTGAGCTTTAAAATTTCACGTCGAGAAGCAATATGGCAAGCTAAAGCAATCAGTGGTAAAAAAGTTTTACCATTATTTTCACAACATTGGCAAAATGAATTTATACAAGAGGAAATAGTACACTTGCCTAAAATGACTCTAGGAGAAAATATTGTTGAAGACTTCATTTCTCTTAAATTAAGTTTACGTGCTCATCCTGTAGCACTACTAAGACACAAATTGACACCTGGATATCCAGCAGTTAAAGGAGCACCAATCTAAAACATCAATATCAAGTAAAAACTGAGAACAAATGTCATTGCCATTTATAACATTTACCGATGCAGATCTAAAATTAAACTGGTTAGATCTAATTAGTTCTCTAGAGTCTGGGCATAAACTACCAAAAGCAAAAGTACATGACGTCTTTATGAACCAAGATAAAAATAATATTTTATCTAGACACGCTTGGATAGAAGGACTGGGTATAGCTGTTAAAACAGCAACTATCTTTCCAGAGAATACAACACATAGCCAAATAAATGGTTTATTAACATTGTATTCTCATAATAATGGAATGCCCGAGGCATTGATTGATTTTAAACTAGTAACCAAATGGAAAACTGCTGGCGATAGTCTTTTGGGGGCGTCTAAATTAGCGCGGACAGATAGCAATAAAATTTTAATAAATGGTGCTGGCAATGTAGCTAGATCAATGGTTGAAGCCTATGCAACATTGTTTCCAAATGCTGTTTTTACCATTTGCAATAGAACAGAAGATAAAGCAAAAAAATTAATAAAAGAAATGTCGAGAAGTTATAACCTAAATCTGGGTGGGGAACTGAAACATGAAGTACCAAAAGCGGACATTATAGCCAGTGGCACAATGGCGGAAGAACCAATTTTTGATGGTACATGGTTTAGACCCGGCCAACATATAGATTTGATTGGGGCTTATAAGGCTAATATGCGTGAAGTTGACGATAAAACACTGTTACGTTCAAGAATATTTGTTGATAGCCGCGACACAACAATTGAACATATTGGTGAATTAAAGATCCCATTAGCTAATGGAATAATACAAGAGAGCAATATAATAGCTGACTTTTATGATGAAAATAAAAACTATGTTAGAAAGTCCAACGAAGAAATTACATTATTCAAAAATGGTGGTGGAGCACATTTAGATCTGATGACCGGTAAATACATCTTAGATACTTGCTCTTAAAGTATATTAGCTATCACACTTCTCATTATCGGTATACCGATACCACGTTCAGAAGACGTTATTATTATTTCGGGATAAGCTGCAACATGTTTAGATAATCTGTTTCGTACTTGTTCAAATATTTTTTCTGCATCTTTTTCTTTGATTTTATCTGATTTAGTTAAGATAAGTTGAAAAGTTACAGCGGCTGTATCTAAAAGCGCCATAATTTCATTATCAACAGTTTTAATCCCATGACGCGCATCAACCAAAACAAATACACGCCGTAAATTCTGTCTGCCAGATAAGTATTTCTTTAATAACTTCTGCCATTTGGCCACAACGTTAATTGGAGCATTGGCATAACCGTATCCTGGCAGGTCCACTAAGTATAAACTGTCCGCCAGATCAAAGTAGTTAATTTCCTGTGTTCTTCCAGGAGTATTAGAAGATCGTGCAAGTGCTTTGCGATTTGTCAAAGAATTAATTAAGGTCGATTTTCCTACGTTAGACCTTCCGGCAAAGCAAATTTCTACGCGATCAGGTTTTGGCAAACCATCCATCGCAACCACCCCTTTAACAAATCTACATTCAGACGCAAACAATCTTCGCCCTTTTTCAATTGAGATATCATCCATTTTTTCACAAAAAGGAAAAGCGATAGTCATTATAAGATCTCAACCTTGTCGCCAAGAGCCAAGATACCAGCTTTTTTGATTATAGCGTAAACTCCAAAATCTTGATGCCCACGTGAATTTAAGGCCTTTAATGTATCAACATCCCTAATTCCTGACACAGGATTTGCTGTTGTGGCAAGACACCGTTCAATTCGTTCTTCAACAAATAATTCGACTGTGCCTATTCGTAGGTTTTTGCCAATCCAGTCAAATTCTTCCCATGGGGCTAAACCTTCAAACCATAAATTTCCACGCCATCTAAGAGGGCTTAGTTCTACCCCCAGAATTTGTCCCAGAGCTCTGTTACTACTATGGTTATTCAATGAAATTGAAGCGTAAGGAGTGTCAGTAAATCCTCTGCAAGGTAATTCATAAATAGCCGACGGCAAAGCTCTATCTTTGGGGCAAATTGGGGTCACCCAATCAATAAACTTTTTTTGATCTTCTTTCATGTCTGGCTTGAACTTTATTTTCCCGATTTTGGGATGAGTTAACGTTAATTCTTTAAGTCTTTCATCAAAACTCGCATTAATAGCCATTAACTCTGGGGCCTTAGAGCCTCGAGAAAAGTTCAAACATGACATCCAGCCATTGCTATCAATATCTTTTTTTGCTGAATCATGTGCTACAGCCCAATGTCGATCCCATGGCAACGATTGCCCCACACTTAATTTAACAGATTGTAAATTTTCTCTACCATGGCTTTTTAACGGGTGACGCCAAATATCTTTTAGAACTCCACTCATTTTTTCTCTCGTTTGGGCAACTTAATATTTGAAAAAATATTGCCAAGAACATCAGGCTTCACTCCTTGTGTTCTCATTATAGTGTATTGTTGGATAAATGTGATTGTATTGTTTGCTACCCAATAAATCACTAAACCACTTGCAAAACTGCCAAGCATAAACATGAAGATCCATGGCATCCAGGCAAAAATCATAGCTTGAGTTTTATCGGTTGGTGCTGGATTGAGTTTCTGCTGCATCCACATGGTTACACCCATGAGGATTGGAAAAACACCAATCGAGATAATTCCCAAAATGTTTGTTGGATCGGGAGATCCCCAAGGTAACAAACCAAACAAATTAATCCAACTCGTTGGATCAGGTGCACTCAAGTCCTTAATCCAGCCAAACCATGGCTCATGACGAAGTGCCAATGTCACAAAAATTACTTTATAAAGTGAGAAAAATATTGGTATTTGCAGAAGTATTGGCAGACAACCTGCAGCCGGATTTACCTTTTTTTCTTTGTAAAGCTTCATCATTTCTTTTTGTAATGAAGCTCGATCATCGCCTGCTCGCTCTTTAATCTTCTCCATCTCAGGCTGCAACTCTTTCATCCTAGCCATCGAAACATGAGATTTATAAGCGAGTGGAAATAAGATAGCTTTGATAATTAAGGTCAACCCAACGATCGACCATCCCATATTCCCAATTATCCCATTTAACCAAAATAAAACTCTGAATATTGGTTTCGTTAAAAAGAAAAACCAACCCCAATCGATACTATCTACAAATTTTTCAATGTTTTGTGACTTTTCATATTTATTGATTGCAGCCCACTCCTTGGCTCCAGCAAATAAATTTGTTTCCACTGAATAGAACGAATTATTATCAATACTAACAACTGGATATCTAAATTCTGTTTGATAAGTGTCACGTTCAGCTGAGTATTTGGCAGCAGTCTGGAAGGTGTCTCCTTGTTTGGGTGCTAAGGTCGTCATCCAATAATGGTCTGTAAATCCTATCCATCCACTTGCTTTTACACTCTTCTCTTCAACATTTGCCCTCTCATTTGCTGAAAACTCAAAATCCTCCAAGTCAGAGTAATCTAATTCATCTAACTCACCATCTTGAAACCTAACAATACCTTCATGCAATATAAAAAAACCTCTAGTATCAGGTTCACCTTTTCTGGCAATAATTCCATATGGTCGCATTCTTACAGCTGAACCAGATTTATTATCAACGCTCTGTGTTATTGAAAATAAATAATTTTCATCAATTGAAATATCTCTTCTAAAGGTAAGCCCAGTGGTATTTTTCCAGACCAAACTTACTGGTGTCGATTCAGTTAAAATATTATTACCATCAACACTCCAGTTAGTTGTTGCACCTGGAACATCTTCGAAACTTAACGAGCCTGCGGGTGCCCAACCATACATTGTGAAATAAGCGTTTGGTGCTCCTGCAGGAGATAAAAGTGTCACTTTTTCACTCTCATCATTTAGCCTTACGTTATAGTCTAAAAGTTGCAAGTCATCTATCCTGCCACCATTCAATGAAATGGATCCTCTTAATCTTGGTGTATCAATGGTAATTCTATCAGACTTTTGCAAAGCAAGTTCACGACTCTCTTCCTTACTTACTTGAATTGCTGGAGTGGCTGCCAAATCCAAATCAGTTGAAGAAGAATTTGATGGCGACAGAGTGTTTGTATCATTATCAACAAAATTCTCCACTTGAGAGGCAGGTGGAAATATATAAAGCCACACAACCAATACTACGCAGCTCAAAACTGTTGCTAAAATAAGGTTCTTATTCTGTTCATCCATTGAGATACCTTGAGTTAAGATTAATCTTCCGTGCGTTCAACATCCCTTACCGCAAAAGGTCAAGAGAATTAACTACATTAGTATGTTTTAATAAATTTTGTGAATATCCTTTTGTCAAATTATCCACCCTTTTGCAAACTTGTAAAATCAAATAAATCAGTATCTAAAAGATGACTAGGACGAGCGTTCATCAAGCTACGAAACAGCACCTGTCTTCGACCAGGCGTGCGACTTTCCCAGTCATTTAACAGCTTTTTTATTTGCTGCCTCTGCAACCCATCCTGACTTCCACATAAATCACAAGGAATGATCGGAAATTTCAAAGCATTTGCAAATTTTTCACAGTCTAATTCGGAGACAAATGCTAACGGTCTATACAGAAATAAATCACCTTCTTCATTCAAAAGCTTAGGTGGCATAGTGGCCAATCGACCACCATGAAAAAGATTCATAAAAAATGTTTCGAGAATATCATCACGATGATGGCCTAAAACTATTGAAGAACAACCCTCTTCTCGGGCTATTCTATATAATATACCTCTGCGCAAACGGGAACATAGCGAACAGTAGGTTTTTCCAGCAGGTATCTTAGATTTTACGATTGAATATGTATCTTGATATTCAATCCTATTTGGCACACCCATTTCCCTTAAAAATTTTGGTAAAACTGTTGATGGAAAGCCTGGTTGGCCCTGATCTAGATTACACGCTAATAATTTGACAGGCAATAATCCTCGCCACTGTAATTCATGTAATATAGATAATAGTGTATAACTATCCTTTCCACCCGATAAACAGACTAACCACTTGGCATCGCGCTCAATCATACCGTAGGTCTCGACAGCTTCTCGAACTTGCCGAACTATGCGCTTTCTCAGTTTTTTAAATTCAGTCGTATTTGGTGCATTTTCAAATAACGGATGAATTTCTGCTTTCTCATCTAACATTATTTCTTCTCTGGCACTGGATCGTAACCACATTTGTTAATCGGGTTACATCTACTAATTCTCTTAATAGCCATCCAGGATCCTTTGATGCCACCATGGATTTTAATCGCATCTAAAGCATATTGAGAACATGTAGGTTGAAACCGACAATTGCGACCAACCCAAGGACTCCCAACAAGACGATAAATATGTATAGGAATTACTAAAATGTAAGCTAATAATGTCATCAGTTTTTTTACTAACTTTCTCTGCACTTACGGTTCTCTAAATACTATCTTAATAATTGCGCATATGAAAACAGTAAATCAAATTTATTTGATAGAATGTATTTGCTGCAAAGCTTGAGTTAAATCTTTTGTCATCATTTCAAAATTAAGCTTAGCGGTAAAATCTTTCTTGCCAACCAATACATAATCCCATCCATCAACCCCATTATTTGGAAAAATATTTTGAGCCACTTCTCTGAGCCTCCGTTTTGCTAGGTTTCTCAAAACTGCATTTCCCACTTTTTTAGTGCATGTAAAACCAATACGAATATTTGTGGCAGAGTCAGATCTTAAGCGCCCCTGCAGTACGAAGGCTTTCTTATGAACCGTCTTGCCTTTAGCAGTTCTCAAAAAATCACTTCGATTTTTCAATCTTTCAATTGAAACCACATTAATTTTGTTTTTTTCTGGATTATTTTCTTTTTCAATTCCCAATGGCATACCAATGGTATTTTATGATTTTAAGCCGATAATGACTTACGTCCGCGAGCCCTGCGTGCATTTAAAATTTTGCGGCCTGCTTTAGTAGCCATTCGAGAACGAAAACCATGTCTGCGCTTGCGAACAAGATTACTTGGTTGGAAAGTACGCTTCATTTTATTCTCCTAAAGCACAATGATGTTATATATTTCGTTCTTTTGATGATCTTAGAGCGCTTCTCTATGCCCAGTTTGAAACGAAGTCAAATGATTTGATAATATTCTGTTAGTAATTACAGAGATTTTTGCATAAAAGCAGATTAACAGATAAGTTGTGAGATTAAATTTAATCTGACATAGATATCAGGCAATAATTTTACGGCATTTAGTAAAGAAATGAGATATAGGATAAAAAATTGCATTTAAAACAATACTTCCTGCCCGTCTGCATCGTTATTATTGCCATAATTGGGTTCACTTTATTTAGAGATTACCTTTCTTACACCAACTTGCGCGAAAATCATGAAATTCTTGTGCTTTTTAAAAATGAGAACTATTGGCTCACTGTAATATTATTTATATTCTCGTACATAACCTTGGTCACCTTTGCTTTACCAGGTTCTCCAATTGCATCTTTAACTGGTGGCTTTTTATTTGGATTGACCTTTGGAACGTTCCTGAATGTTACAGCTGCAACAATCGGTGCAAGTTTAATTTTTTTAGCTGCTAAAAATGGCTTTGGAAATAGAATAGCTGAGCGGATTAATGCATCGGAAGGTGCAATTAAAAAGATTCGAGATGGAATAAAAAATGATGAATTAAGTTACCTTTTTTTAATCAGACTAATTCCAATAATTCCCTTTGCAGTATCAAACTTGGCTCCTGCATTTTTTGGTGTATCATTACGCAACTTTTTCGTAACAACTTATCTTGGTATTATCCCTGGAGCTATTGTCTTTACATGGTTAGGCTCTGGGTTAAGTGAAATTTTCAAAACAAATGAGAGCCCAAACTTCAACATAGTTTTTGAACTCTATATTATAGGTCCAATTTTATGCCTTTGTGGGCTCTCATTTCTTCCAATCTTATTAAAACGACTGGGCGTAATAAAAAATTAAGGTAAATAATATAAAATTAGTTTTGTTTATAATTGATATTAATTAGAATAATTCTTGCAATACAACGCTGGCAGGTCTAAATCGCTCGTCAGTGGACCGATAGCTCAGCTGGATAGAGTACCTGACTACGAATCAGGGGGTCGGGGGTTCGAATCCTCCTCGGTCCGCCACTTCTTCCTATCATTTCATTAATTTAAACTGCACCTTGTCTAAGCCGTCCTTGTCAAAGCTAACAAAGCTTTACTTTTTCGAATTTACCAATCAAATTCTCCAGCCAGTATTACGAATTTTAAAATCATTACCCCAATTTACATGGTTGCTCTTTGTGACTACTGAAGGCATCTCTTTAGTAGTTAGATTCTTGTTTCGTTGTTGATGCTTACGGACTTTATTATTAACTTTCTTACTATTTTTGAAATTTTTGAATGCCTCTTTTCTTACTTTAGAGAGAGACTTTATATTTGCATTACCTAATCCAAATTCATGCCTCCTACCATTAATGGTAAGCCTTTGATACCAATTCTTACTTCCAGCAGGATAAACTCTTAGAAATAAACCATGGATGTCATAATATTTTCCTGGCTGTTCGATTGTCTCTATAAAACATGTGGTAAGTTTAGTCATTCTAGATATCATCTGTTCGCTCAATATACTTACTTGTATTATTTTGTGTTACAAGTTGTCTTATAAACAGTTGCATAATTTGCTGCTGCAGTTGAATAAAAGAGTGCTTTTTCTTCATCCTGTGATTTCCAGGCTTTGTCTGCTATCGAAAGAAACAAACTAATCGAATCATAGATCTTACTACAAATTTTTTCTGGATACTGTTCTTCTGCTAAACTCATTGTGGGTGCGCCTAATACTAATGTTAATATCGCTAAAGCTTTTTTCATCTGGTCTACCTTTATTTTGAACGGTAAGTGATACCGCAATACTAAAATGTTACTAACACTTTTATATTATACATGATCCCTTTATTTCCACAATAGTATTTGGGTACTCTACCCCCCAATCTACCCCCCTGATAAAACTAAGCCAGTTATTAATAATTGACAGCTTTTTTCAAAGAAAAAAGCCATTGTATCAATAAAATATGGGGCAGTAGATGTACGGTTGTATAATACTTTATAGGGTTTGTGTTCTTGTGTTTCTGAACAAATTATTTAATAAAAATGCATATCAGTTAATCAAGCATTTTTGATAATTCTAGCATGTCTGGAATAAACTTTTCTTCCGCCATGTCTCTATAATCAATAGTCGCAAATTCTCCCGGAAACAGATAGCAATCAATGCCACATAGACTTG
>Ga0209631_10004763_pt1 | contig 14804 bp, 17 predicted proteins | sample COG_08_FD_184752 | JGI IMG/M metagenome (GOLD analysis project Ga0209631, IMG submission 184752) | Pelagic Microbial community sample from North Sea - COGITO 998_met_08 (SPAdes) (version 2) | ecosystem: Environmental > Aquatic > Marine > Neritic zone/Coastal water | place: Helgoland, sampling... | reverse complement strand
AAAAAGCGCCTAAGAAAATAATTAAGGAGACGTCCTGTGGCTAAGAGAGATTGTTATGATGTCTTAGGTGTTACTAATTCAGCATCTAAAGACGAAATTAAAAAAGCTTACCGAAAACTTGCTTTAAAATTCCATCCAGATAAGACTAAAGGAGACAAAGCTTCAGAGGAAAAATTTAAAGAGGCAAGTGAAGCTTACCATATTCTCTCTGATGAAAAGAGAAAAGCAAATTACGATCAGTTTGGCCATGCTGCTTTTGAAGGAACCGGTGGAGGTGGTCAAGGTTTTGGAGGATTCGATACTTCATCGTTTTCAGATATTTTTGAAGACTTCTTTGGTGACTTTGGTGGTGGGTCTTCTAGAAGATCAAGTAATCGAGGCAATGATTTAAGATACGATGTTAATATAAGTTTAGAGGATGCTTTTAGAGGCGTTGAAAAAAATGTTAAATATACAACCTATAAATCATGTTCATCTTGTTCTGGTAGCGGTGCAGCAAAAGGTTCTAAACCTATTAAATGTGGTTATTGCTCTGGAAAAGGAAAAGTTAGAACTAACCAAGGCTTTTTTACAGTTCAACAAACGTGTCCTCAGTGTAGTGGTTATGGTGAAACGATTGGTAAACCTTGCAATAGTTGCAGTGGTAACGGTAAAATTCAAGGCAATGAAAATGTAACTGTTAGAGTTCCAAAAGGTGTTGATGACGGCACAAGAATAAGAGTTTCAGGAAAGGGGGAAGCAGGATCCAAAGGTGGTTCTAGTGGAGATCTTTATTTATTTATTTCAATTGATAATCATGAAATTTTTAAAAGATCTGAAGAGAATTTATATTATGAATTACCTATTTCCTTTACTGATGCAGCTCTTGGAACTTCTGTAGAAGTGCCATCAATTGATGGTGGAAAGTCAAAAATTAAAATACCACCAGGAACACAGCATGGTAAACAATTTAGATTAAAAGAAAAAGGTATGCCTATTTTAAAAAGAAATGTTCTAGGAGACTTATATATTAGAATTATTACTCAAGTACCTACTTCACTTTCAAAAAGACAAAAAGAGATATTAGAAGAATTTAATGGGATTGAAAGTAGTAAACCCGATCCAATCATTAAAAGTTTTTTTGAAAAAGCAAAAAAATTTTGGAAGAATTCCTAATTTAAATGCAAACAGATCAGATAATGTCAGCAATTTTTTTAATTGCAGTATTGACTATAATCTTACCTAGTTTCTTGTCTTCTAATAGTAAGTTAAAAGAATTTATAAGAAATCTATCTATTTGGGCTATAATTACATTGGTTATTATTGTAATAATTTATTTCATAATATAATGAAAAAAATAAATTTATCTATTACAGGCTGTATGGGTAGAATGGGCCAACAACTCATTAAGTCATCAAAAAAAAATAAAAATTTTAAGCTAGTTTCGTTAACGGAAAATAAAATAATTAATAAAAAAATTTCAGGTATTAGACCTGGTCTTAATAACATCGATTCATTTAAAAATACAAATGTAATTATAGATTTTACTATTCCAAAATGCACTCTTGAGATCTTAAGAATTGCATCAAAACTTAAAATAAAAGTTGTAATTGGTACAACCGGTTTTTCTAAAAAAGATGAAAATTTAATCAAAAAATTTTCAAAAAAAATACCAATTTTAAAAGCGGGCAATATGAGTCTTGGTGTTAACCTTTTAATGTATTTAACAGAAATTGCATCTAAATCATTAGGAAATGATTATCTTAGCAAAGTATACGAAGTTCATCACAAACATAAAATAGATTATCCATCTGGAACCGCATTAATGCTGGGTAAAGGAATAGCAGACGGAAAAAATAAAAATCTTTATAATCTAATTGGAAAAAAATATTTAAATAAAAAATCTTTTCCCTACTCCAAAAAAATTAATTTTAATTCTATTCGAAAAGGGGAAGTTATTGGGGAACATGAGGTTAGATTTTCGAGTGGAAAGGAAATTGTAAAACTTAATCATGAGTCATTCGACAGAACTCTCTACTCAGAAGGTGCTTTAACTGCTGCTATGTGGCTTATGTCCAAAAAACCAGGGCTTTATTCAATGCGTGATCTGTTAAACTTCAAGTGAATAGCAAAGAGAAATCTAAAATCATTTTGAGTGTATTAGACAAAATATATCCCAAAGTACCTATTCCTTTAAATTACAAAAACACTTTTACTTTATTAATATCTGTATTACTTTCTGCCCAATGTACTGATGTAAATGTTAATAACGTTACTAAAAATATTTATCCAAAATATAATCAACCAAAACACTTTTTAAAGCTTGGTAGAAAAAAAATTGAAAGATTAATAAATAAAATAGGTATATTTAGAATCAAGGCTAAAAGTATTTATTATCTTTCAAAAACACTTGTTGAAAAGTATAAAAGTAAAGTTCCTAAAACATATGAAGAGCTTGAAAGTCTACCTGGTGTAGGTCATAAAACTGCCAGCGTAGTAATGTCTCAAGCTTTTGGTTATCCAGCTTTTCCAGTAGATACTCATATTCATAGATTGGCACAAAGATGGGGACTAACAAATGGAAAAAATGTTATCCAAACGGAAAAAGATTTAAAGAGAATATTTCCCAAAAAACATTGGAACAAACTTCATCTACAAATTATTTGGTATGGAAGAGAATATTGTAAGGCTAGAGAGTGTTACGGAATTACTTGTAAAATTTGTAAAAGCTGTTATCCAAATAGAAAAAAATTAATTACAACAAAAAAAGCATAATTGATGGATATTCTTGGAATAGGAAACGCAATAGTTGATGTAATCTGCAAAGTTGATGACTCATTTCTTACTAAAAATAATTTAGCAAAAAGCAACATGAAATTAATAGATGAAAAAGAATTTAAAAATTTATTAAGAAGTCTAAAAATTGAAGAGACAGTTTCTGGTGGATCGGTAGCTAACTCGATTGTTGGATTATCACAACTTGGTAATAAGGTAGGTTTTATTGGAAAAGTGAATGATGATGAACTTGGTCAAAAATATGAACAAGGCTTAATAAAAGAGAAAGTAGAATATTTATATAACAAAAAAAAAGAAAGTTTGCCAACGGGAACATGCCTCATACTTATCACTCCGGACTCGGAACGAACAATGTGCACTTTTCTTGGGACTGCAGGAAAAATAAATAAAACGGACATAAATACCCAAGCAATTAAAAATAGTAAAATAACTTTTCTTGAAGGTTATTTATGGGATGAGGGAGAACCTAAAGAGGCATTTGATGCGGCTATTAATTCCTCAAACACAACAGCAATGTCTCTATCAGATAAATTTTGTGTCGAACGTCATAAAAAAAATTTCCTAGAGCTAGTTCAGAATAAATTAGACATTACTTTTGCTAATGAACAAGAAATATTAGAATTAATTGATGCTAGATCTTTTGATGATGTTATTGCTTTTGGAAAGGAAATTAATAAAACTCTTGTTATAACTAGATCAGATAAAGGAAGTGTTGTTATTAATAATAATGATATTCTTGAATGTAAAAGTCAAAAAAATCTTAAAATTGTCGACTTAACTGGCGCTGGTGATCTATTTGCAGCCGGATTTCTTAACGGTTACATAAACAGAATGTCTCTTAAGGATAGTTTATACAAGGGAACAGAAATGGCTTCAAAAATAATTCAACAAATAGGTGCAAGAATAAATTAATTTTTTTTTCTCACAAAACTTCCTTTACCTTTTTTTGATTTTACGATTCTTTTTCTATATTTTTTCGTAAAAAGATCTATTGCAATTTTATTTCTTTTTTTTTTTTTCAAAGATAATAACCTTCTTTGTTATTTAAAATAAAGTTTTGATCAATAAATTTATCATTAATTTTTTTTCTTAATCTATATATATGTGTTTCAACAGTGTGTGTATCGGCTTCAGATGAATATTTCCAAATCAAAGATTGAATTTTATTTTTTGAAATTGGTTTTTTGGTATTTAAAAACAGTTCTAATAGTTGTATTTCTTTCTCTGTTAAAAAGATAAAACTATTGTTATTAGATAATTTCTTTTCATTCTTATCAAGTATGTAATTTTTTATTTCTATTGAAGAATTTACATTAAACATTTTTTTTGCTGTTAGATTTTCGATAATGAAATTAATTTCACTTATTGAAGCAGGTAGTTTTAAAATTCCATCAAAATTATTAATTTTGTTATTTGTTGAAGACGCTAGAATTTTTACAAATTTATTTGCTATTAAAATGTTATTAACTTGTTTTTCGTTATTAAGAAAATCCTCATGGCATATTAAAACATCACAATTAATAGTTTGTTTACCTAAAATAGAAAAATTGTCATGCAAATTGAACTTTAAAAAAGGCTTAAGTTCAATTAGAGTTGATATAAAACTACTAGGACCATAAATGAAAACGTTTAATTGATGCATATTTTAATAAAAAATAAATATCTTTTTTTTAAACACTATAGAATAAAATGTGCAATAGGTAAAAGAGGAATTGGGATTAAAAAACAAGAAGGTGATTTAATAACACCAAAAGGTCAATTTAAAATAAAATATATATTATACAGGAATGATAAGATAAAAAAATTCGTAACTAAAATAAGAAAAAAAAAAATACAAAAAAAAATGGGCTGGTGTGATGACCCAAACTCAAAAAGTTATAATAAGCTAATAAAATTACCTTTCAATTATAAATTTGAAAAACTTTTTAGAAAAGATAATATTTATGACATTCTTTTTGTCTTAAATTATAATATGAATCCTATAATTAAAAATAAAGGAAGCGCAATCTTTATTCATTTAGCAAGAAAAAACTATTCCTCAACACAAGGCTGCATTGCAATTAACAAAGTAGATATGTTTAAATTAATCAGAGATATTAAAAAAAATACTACTGTTAAAATAATCTAAAATCTATCACCGAAGATTAAACTTCCAACTCTTATGTACGTTGCTCCATGAAGTACGGCTTCTACATAATCATTAGACATGCCCATGCTAAGTTCAGTTAGTGCTAAAGACGAATTTAATTCATCCAATGCTTTAAAGTATTTTTTTGAATTTTGATCATTAGGAGGCAATGTCATCAATCCTAAAATTTCCAAATTCTTATCATTGATACAATAGTTATAAAATCCATCTAGTTCATTAACTGGTATTCCTGATTTCTGTTTTTCATTTCCAATATTAACCTGTATAAAATATTTTAATTTTTTACCAAGATTTTCCTGATTTCTCGCCAAAACATCTGCGAGTTTTTGATTATCTAATGAATGAATATAGTCGAAAATCTCTACTGCATTTTTTACTTTATTGCTTTGAAGTTTCCCAATCATATGAAGTTTTAAATTTGGATTGTTTTTCTTTAAATCAGCCCATTTACTTAAAGCTTCTTGAACTTTATTTTCTCCAAAATGATTATGTCCATGTTCAATTAATGGTCTTATGTGATTCAAGTTAAAAGTTTTACTAACCGCAATAATATTTACAGATTTTTTTGTTTTTAATAGACTAATATTAGATTTTATTTTATTAAAATTATTAACTATTGTGTTCATATGTTTGCTTTCAAAAAAAAATATTTTTTATTAATAGAAAATACCAAAGATATTAATTTAAAAAACATAAAAATATATAATAAATTTATAATCATTTATAGAAATAATGGAATTATGGAAAATATAAGTGTATTAAAAGAATTTAGAAAAAAATGTCGATTAAGGTTAATAGAATTTTATATTGCCAATGATATTAGACTGTGTGTTATGTTGAAATCTGATGGAATATACTTATCATCTTTTAATAAATCCTTTAAAGCTTCGCATCTAAGAAATAAAAATTTCAAGATTATAGGCTCTGCTCATAATTTTAGTGAAATAAATTATAAAATAAAACAAAATTGTTGTTACGTGTTACTTTCAAAATTATTTAAAGTTGATTACAGTAAAAACTCTTCTTTTTTAAATATTGTTAAGTTTAATCTTTATATGAATAAATTTAACACTAAATTAATTCCGCTTGGTGGTATAAAACTATCCAATTTAAATAAATTAAAAATTACAAACTTTGAGGGGTTAGCTCTTTTATCGGAAATAAAAAAAAAGCCGACTAAAATATTTAGCCGGCTTTTTTAATAATAAAACTATGTTAATTAAAACGCAGTTTTAACACTTAAAGTTCTTGTATCGTTGTCTGTTGTTAACGCGTAACCAGAGTTAGATGTTTTAGCATCTTGGAAACCTAAAGTTAAACCACCTACTGTGTAAGCTAAGTTAATTGCTTTAGTTTCTTGTTCTATGTTACTACCATCGTTTTGGTGTTGTGTAGACTCGTATATGTTGTAAGACAATGCTAAATCATCGTTAATAGCATATGCTACACCAAGAATGTTATCAGTATAGAATGTGTCTGTTGCAACTGTAGTTCCCATAGCAGCGTAAGCTTTCTTTTGGTAACCAACAGCAAACGGACCTACTGGTAAGTTAATTGCAACTGTTCCACCTTCTTTACTTTGAATTGTAGATAAAGTGTTGTCTGTTTTCTCATAACCTAAAGTTACTTTCATTCCGCCTAAAAGTGTATCACCAACTACTGGAAGACCAGAAACTGGTATTCCTACGTTCATAGATTGAGTCGTTTTGTAATTGTTTACACCTGAATCGCCTGAAGCAACTTTTTCGTTATTAGTTGTTCCGTCTAATTTAGGGTAGTAGTTGTAAGCAACAGATATACCTGTTCCCATTACATCTGAATTACCGTAACTTAAACTCATTGATCCATCCATACCTGAACCGAAGTCCACTGTGTATGATCCAGATCCTGAACCATTTGCTTCTTCAAAAGCTGTTGGCGTAATATCGTCAACTGCATTTGCAGCATCACCTGAGTTACCAACACCAATTGTACCTATGCTTGTAGCAAGTTTTAATGTGTGGTCTGCACCAGATTCACCTACGAAAGTTCCATCTGTTGCCATTGTCCATGTAGCAGTACCGAAGTCTGTATCAGTTTCACCTTTGAAGGTAAGATCTGTATTCATACCTAATGGGTTACTTGTTAGATTGTCAACTTCTGACTGATATGTAGCTTGCATTGTACCAGATACAGTCATCTCACCAGCTTGAACTGACGTGAATGAAAATAATCCAACTACAAGAGCTACGATTGTTTTTAATTGTTTCATATTTCTCCTTAGTTATTAATATTAAATATATTAGATATATTTACGGTTTTTATACAGGAATACACTGAAAACAGTTGATTACCTTCATTTTTTGAGCCTTTTTACTTAATATGTTGCATATTTATCACATATATATCTCCAAAAAAGGTAATTTTTTGCCATTCCATGCTATTATTATTAATGTTATCTCCTTTTTCACATGAATATTAAAAAAATAATCTTAACATTAATACTTTCATTAATATTATCATTTTCTCTTTCTTCTTGCGGTATGGGACAAAAACTTAAGGGCTTACATAAACCTGTGGACCTAAGAAAAGAACCGCTTGATCCTGATTCTAGAGCACAACGAAATATAGAGGAAGGTCGTGGGATTACTTTGGGTAATTTGGGAAAGACAAAAAATACTACATACGAATTTAGCACATCAAATCCTATGTGGAGAGCTTCGCTGGAAGTTTTAGATTTTATTCCTTTGTCTACAGTTGATTACTCCGGTGGGATTATTATAACAGATTGGTATTCAGATAGTTCGCAAAATAATACCGAGTCATTAAAAATCTCGGTTAGATTCTTATCTAATGAATTGAGGTCAGATAGTCTTAAAATTATTGTTCATAAAAAAAATTGCGCTAACACAGATAACTGTAAAATTGTGCTTTTACCTAATAGCTCTAAAATAAAATCTGAATTACTGTCCGTTATTCTTAATAAGGCTGCTCTAATAGAAAAAACTTCCAAAGAAAAAAAGAAAAAGAAATAACATAAAAATATGGAGCGTTATAATTTTTCAGCTATTGAGAATAAATGGCGTAGTGAAATATCCTTTAATTCAATACAAAATTCTAATTCTAAAAAAAAATTTTATTGTCTAGAAATGTTTCCTTATCCTTCTGGGAATATTCATATGGGACATGTTAGAAATTACACTATTGGTGATGTTATCGCCAGATACAAATTTTTAAATGGTTTTAATGTCCTTCATCCAATGGGTTGGGACTCTTTTGGTTTACCGGCCGAGAATGCCTCCAAATTGAATAACTTGCATCCAAAAGATTGGACAAAAAAGAATATAGATAAAATGAAAACGCAACTTAAATTGTTGGGTTTATCAATCGATTGGAGTAAAGAAATATCAACTTGCGATAAAGAATATTATAAGCATCAACAATCGTTATTTATAGATTTTTATAAATTAGGCTTAGTTTCAAGAAAAGAAACTTATGTTAACTGGGATCCTGTTGAGAAAACTGTTCTTGCAAATGAGCAAGTTATTAATGGCAAGGGATGGAGGTCAAATGCAGTTGTTGAAAGAAAAAAGCTTTCACAATGGTTCTTTAATATTACTGATTTTGCTGAACAACTACTTGAAGATTTAAAACTTTTAAAAGATTGGCCTGAAAAAGTTAAATTAATGCAAAAAAATTGGATTGGCAAGTCTATCGGTTGTGAAATTGATTTTGTTGTTAAAGAAGATAAATCTAAAATTAAAGTATTTACTACAAGGCCTGATACTATTTTTGGAGCAAGTTTTATTGCGCTTTCTAATGATCATCCAATGAGTATAAAATTTATTGATAATGATGATTTTAAAAAATTTAAAACAGAGTGTAACAAATCTGGAACCACTGAAGAAGCTTTAGCAAATGCTGATAAATTAGGTTTTAATACAAATTTATTTGTAAAACATCCTTTCATTCAAAATAAAAAAATTCCTATTTATTTTGCTAATTTTGTTCTTATGGACTATGGAACTGGAGCTATATTTGGCTGCCCTGCACATGATCAACGTGATTTTGATTTTGCAAAAAAATATAATCTAGAGATAATAAAAGTAGTTTCTGATGGAAATGATCAATTTTTAAAAGAGGCTTATACCGGAAATGGCAAAATTGTTAATTCTGATTTCTTAAATAATTTAGATATTGTTCAAGCTAAAAAAAAAATTATTGATCTAATAGAAAAAAAAAAAATAGGGATAAAAAAAACTTTATTTCGTCTTAAGGATTGGGGTATATCAAGACAACGTTATTGGGGCTGTCCTATACCAATGATTTACTTAGAGGATGGAACTGTGCAACCAGTTGAAAAAGAAGAATTGCCAATAACATTGCCTGATGACATTAATTTAAATTCGCAAGGCAATCCTCTAGACGCCCACCCGTCTTGGAAAATGACTACTCATAAATCTACCGGCAAGAAAGCTACACGAGAAACAGACACCTTAGATACTTTTGTTGATTCTTCTTGGTATTTTTTAAGATTTTGTTCACCTGATAACAAAATATCACCATATGACGAAGCGAAGATAAAACAATGGATGCCTGTAGACCAATATATTGGTGGAATAGAGCATGCTATATTGCATTTGTTGTATTCTCGTTTTTTTACCAAAGCGATAAATAAATTAAACAAAGATATTAATCTTTCAGAACCTTTTAAGAATTTGTTTACCCAAGGTATGGTATGCCACGAAACTTACAAAGATACGGCGGGCGTCTGGTTATACCCTGAAGAAATTGAAAAGATTAGTAAAGATATAGCAGTAAAAAAATCAGACAAGAGCAAAGTTACTATTGGGGCTCCAGAGTCCATGTCAAAATCTAAAAAAAATACAATAGACCCTGAAATAATGATTAAGAATTATGGTGCTGATTCTGTAAGATGGTTCATACTATCTGATAGTCCTCCAGAAAAAGATGTTCAATGGTCTGATAGTGGAGTTTCGTCCTCAAATAAATTTTTACAAAAAATGTGGAATCTTAATTTTTTAATAATTAATAGAAATGAAAAAAAAATTGAAAATGAACATGAGAATAAATTTAATAGTGAAGTTAATATCCTTGTAAGTAAAATAGATAGATCAATTGAAGAATTTAAATTTAATGTATCTATAGCTCACTTTTATGAAGCTTATAAAACTTTTAGTAATTACTTAGATCTAGAAGTTAGTAATAAATCATTAGTAGATAACATTATTAAAATTTTTAAACTCATGATACCTTTTACACCTCATTTAGCTCATGAGTGCCTACAACTATTAGAATGCAAATCGGTAAATCAGTGGCCTTCCATCGAAGAAGGATTAGTTGAAGAAATTAAGTTTGCTATTCAAATAAATGGAAAAACAAGAGATGTTATTTCAGTTAAAAAAAATCTATCAGAAGATCAAGTTAAACACGTAATTATAAAAAAATCAAAAGCAAATAAATTTATTGAAAATAAAAATATATTTAAAATTATATTTGTTAAAAATAAGATTATAAATTACATAATAAAATGATGTTAATAAATAAAAAATATATAACTTTATTTTTAATGCTGTTATTTACAGCTTGTGGGTTCAATGTTGTTAATCAAAAAGATTTACTTAATTTCAAAATTACAGAAATAAACGTTACTGGAGATAATAGAGTTAATTTTCTACTAAAAAATAAGTTAAATAATTATAAAAATGATAACAAAAATAAATTAGTCAAAATAGATTTACATACAAAAGTATCAAAACAAATAAAGGAGAAAAATATTAAAAATGAAATTACTAAATATGAAATTAATATTATCGCTGATGTAAAATTTACCACATCACATAAACTTAAAACAATGATATTTACAATATCAGAACAAGGAAATTATATCGTTGCAGAAAAACCCTCTAGCACATTTAATAATGAAAAAAATTTAATCAAAATATTAGTAGATAATATTTCAACTCAAGTAATAGATAATTTAATAACAAAAGTTAATGAACTATAAAAGTTATCTAGTAGAGCAAAATATTGAAATTTTAAAAAATAACTTTGTCTTATTTTATGGTGAAAATCTAGGTCTGAAAGATGAATTTAAAGAAAAAATTAAAATTAAAAATTACGGTGCCGAGATAATAAACTTTTCACAAGAGGATATTATAAAAAATGATGAACCATTTCTAAATGAAATATTAAATGTTTCTCTTTTTGAGAAAAAGAAAATTATTTTTGTGAACGTGGCAAATGATAAATTTCTAAATTTATTTGAAAAAATACAGAAAAGAATATCTGATCAAAAATTATATTTGTTTTCTGAAATACTAGACAAAAGATCTAAACTAAGAAACTATTTTGAAAAATCGAAAAATACAGACGTTGTAGCTTGTTATGCTGATAATGAAATTAACATTAGAAAAATTATATTAGATAAATTAAAAGATTTTAAAGGATTATCTAACCAAAATCTAAACCTCATTATTAATAATTGCAATTTGAATAGGGCTAAACTTAAAAATGAGTTAAACAAAATTATAATTTATTTTAAAAACAAAATTATTGAATCTGACAAACTCGAAAAGCTTTTAAATATTAATGTTAATGATAATTTTAATTTACTTAAAGATGCAGCATTATTGGGTGATAAAATCAAAACTAATAAATTACTTAGTGATACTATAATTGAGACAGATAAAAATGTATATTATTTAAGTTTAATTAACCAAAGATTAAATAAGCTCAATGAAATATTAAAGTTATCAAAAAATTCAAATATTGAAACTGCTATTTCTAATATTAAACCACCTATCTTTTGGAAAGATAAATTAAGTTTTATCGAACAAGCAAAAATTTGGAATAATCATAAAATGAAAACAATTTTGAAAAAGACATATAATTTGGAAATAGAGATGAAATCAAACCCAATGATTGAAAAAAATATTCTTCTTAAAAAATTAATTATTGATATGTGCAGCTTAGCTAATGTTTAGTAAGTAATTTCGATAAAAAATCAAATTGTTCTAAGTTTTTATATTCAATTGCTATTTTCCCTGAGTTATTTTTTTTATTTATAATATTAACCTTAAAACCTAAAATTTTTTCAATTTTCTCCTGAGCTTTTAAAATATTAGCATCAACTTGCTTTTCTTTAAAATTTCCTTTTTTATTTCTTGTCAAATATTCTACTTTTCTTGCACTGTAATTTTTAGAAACTATTTCTTCGGCAATAGAAGATGCATTGCTAATACCAATTAAAGGTCTAGCCTGACCTGAGCTTAAAGAACCTTCCTCTATCATTGCTATTACATCGCTTGGTAGGGTTAGCAATCTCATAGTATTGCTCACATGACTTCTGCTTTTTGACATGAATTTTGAAATACTATCATGATCGTATTTAAATTCTTCACTTAGTCTTTTGTAACCCCGGGCTTCGTCTATTGGATTAAGGTCATCTCTTTGAATATTTTCCACTATAGCAACTTCCAAAGATTCTACATCACTTAAATCTAGAATTATAACTGGGATTTCGTGTAATCCTGCTCGTTGGGCAGCAAGCCATCTTCTTTCGCCAGCCACAATTTCATATTTACCACTCTCAGATTTGTTTGGGCGTACAGCGATAGGCTGAATAATTCCATTTTTTTTAATAGAATTAGCCAATTCCTCTAGATTTTCTTCAATAAAATGTTGTCTTGGTTGATAAGGATTTCGGCTTAAATCACTAATGGAAACACTATTAGTTTGTTTGATTTCTTGTGGTTTATCTCTAGGTTTTTCATCGCCAAACAACGCTGACAGACCTCGGCCTAATCCTTTTTTTTTTCCACTCATGCTGCACTCACTATTTTGCTTTTAAATTCTTCTGCCAATTTAAAATATGACTTACTACCGACGCAACTTTTATCATAAATTACGCAGGGCAAGCCATGTGATGGGGCTTCCGACAATCTTACATTTCTTTGGATTACTGTTTTGTAGACCTTATCTTTAAAATAATTTCTTGCTTCCTTATCCACTTCTGACGAAAGTTTATTTCTTTTATCAAACATTGTTAAAAGTATTCCTCTTATTGAGAGTGTAGGGTTAAGATTTTCTTTTATTCTATCTATTGTTTTAACTAATTGTGTTATTCCCTCCAACGCAAAAAATTCTGTCTGCAAAGGAACTAGTAACTCATCAGATGCTACTAAAGACATAATTGTAAGCAGGCTTAAAGAAGGAGGGCAATCTATAAAAATGTTGTCATACTTTTTAAGTAATCCTGATTTTTCAGACAATAATATTTCTTTTAATACAAATGCTCTTTTTGAGTCGTTAGCAGTTTCAACCTCTAAACCAGATAAATTTACATGAGATCCTATGATATCTAAATCCTGTATGTTAGTTTTTTGTATTGCTTGACCAAGACTAATTTTTTTAATTAATAAATTGTAAATATTTTTATCTTCATCGCTATTACTCTTACCAAATCCTGTAGTAGCATTTCCCTGAGGGTCTAAATCAATAACAAGATTTGTTTGACCCAAAATGGACAGTGATGCAGCTAAATTTATTACTGTTGTTGTTTTTCCTACTCCACCCTTTTGATTAATAACAGAAATTGTTGTTGTCATTTTTTAAAATCAACTATAATTATTTTAGAGTCTTCATTAGTTATACTTTGTTCAAGTTTATAAGCGTATTTTTCCTTTTTGAAAGCTTTTTCTAAATCTTTCTGTGCGTTTTGACCCTTTAAAACTATTAGTTTATGTGACTTTTTAACGATTTCACGTGAAACTTGTATTATTGTCTCTAATTTTTTGAATCCTCGGCTTACTATATAATCGGATTCAACAATTTCTTCGTAAATATTTCCACATACTTTTATTTTTATAGACAATTTCTTACTTATGTTCTCTAAGAATGCTCTTTTGAGGGGAGATTTCTCGTATAATTTCACGTGAAAATCTTTATTACTGTTAAATAATGCTAAAATAAGACCTGGAAAACCAGCTCCAGATCCCAAATCAGATAAAGATCCTTTTGAGAAATCGATAAATTTAACCAATTGAGCGGAATCTAATACGTGTCTTTGCCAAATATCGTCTTCGGTATTTTTAGATATGAAGTTATGTTTCTTATTAGCTTTAAGTAGTTCGTTAACAAAAGATTTAAGATCACATATAGATTTTGAACTATAATTAAGCTGATTTTGAAGAATATTTATGACTTCTTTTTCCTGCATTAAGCAGAAACTTTATGTTTTAGCTTTTTTATATGAGATAACAAGATTATTACAGCTGCAGGGGTAATTCCGTCGATTCTAATAGCCTGACCTAGGGTTTTAGGCCTAATCGAAATAAGCTTCGACTTAACCTCGTTAGACAGACCACTTAAATTTTCATAATTTATATTTTTGGGGATGATAACTGACTCGTCTTTCTTGAAAGATTTTATGTCTCGCTCTTGTCTCTTCAAATATCCCATGTAGTGAGCATCTATTGCAACCTGCTTTTCTATTAAGTCAGGAAACACCGGCATGTGAGTAAATATCTGCCTTATATTTGCAATATTCACTTTTCGTTGTCCCATAACTTCTAAACATGATCTTTTGACACCATCCATAGCAATTTTAATATCATGTTTTTTTGCTTCATTAGGAGTCAAGAAGTTTGTTTCTAAAAAATTATTTAATGAGAAAATATTTTTTTTCTTTTCTAAGAATATTTTTTTTCTTTCAGATCCTATTAGATCTAAATTTATACCAAGGTCTGTTAATCTCTGATCTGCATTGTCAGCTCTTAAAGTTAATCTATATTCTGCTCTAGAGGTAAACATGCGATAAGGTTCCGTAACACCTTTAGTTATTAAGTCATCAATCATCACACCAATGTAAGAAGTTGAT
>Ga0209631_10004762_pt1 | contig 14804 bp, 5 predicted proteins | sample COG_08_FD_184752 | JGI IMG/M metagenome (GOLD analysis project Ga0209631, IMG submission 184752) | Pelagic Microbial community sample from North Sea - COGITO 998_met_08 (SPAdes) (version 2) | ecosystem: Environmental > Aquatic > Marine > Neritic zone/Coastal water | place: Helgoland, sampling... | reverse complement strand
CTCCGTCGCGGGGTGGAGTCGCAGTTCCGCGCGGTTCGCGCGGCGGCGCTCGCGGGGCTCCTCGCGGCGCCCGCCATCCTCGACGACGGTCCAGCGGCGCAAACGCTATTCCTCGCGCTCCACGACCCGGACGAGGACAACCGGTTAACCGCCGAACAGGTATGGACCGCGTACGGCCTCGACGACTCCAACCTCGTGGATCTGGGCGTGACGCCGGTGGGCATGCTGGCGTACCTCACGCACGGCGCCGCGGCGGTGCGCGACGCCGCGGTGGAGGCTTTCGCGAAGGCTGTCTCTGCGAGCGACGCGGGCGTGGCGCCGGCGCTGGCCAAACTTTTCGCGACGTTTTCGCAAAATTCGCCAAAGGAGACGGAGGTGAATTCCGACGATCCGTTCGCCGCGATGGACAGGAAGCGACAGATGGCGGTGTTCCCCGGAGAGGAGGCTGCGGTCCGCGGCGGTGACCCGCAGGCTCGGTCCGCGATTATGCGAGCGCTCGGCGCGGTGGCGCCGTCGCTGACCCCGCGAGATTTACCGCTGGTCAGCACGTTCCTGACCAAGGTGCTTGGTGACGACGATGAGCTCGTGCGTGACGCGGCGATGACCGCGGGGCGTGCCATGATCGAGCTGCACGGCGCCGAGCAGGTCCAGGCGCTGCTCCCGGTTTACGAAAAGTACTTTGACAAGCAAGCGGCGCAAGGAGGCGCCGACGACGAGGCTAAGAGCGACAACGTCCGCCAGGGCGTGGTCGTCTTCCTCGGAGCCTTGGCGTGCCACCTGGACGCCGCCGATCCTAAGATCCGGCAGATCCTCGCGCGGTTGGTCTCTGTGCTGTCCACGCCGTCCGAGGCTGTGCAGCGGTCCGTGTCCGACGGCCTTCCCCCGTTGATGAAGTCCCTGAACGACGACGAACGAAGGGCGCTGATCGAGAGCCTTTTGGCGCAGGTGACCAACGGGGAGGGATACGCGGACAGGCGCGGCGCCGCGTTCGGACTCGCGGGCGCGGTCAAGGGGTGCGGCATATCGTCGCTAAAGGCGTACGGGGTCATGGACGCGGTCAAAGCCGCGGTGGAGGATAAAAAGAACCCCGACGCCCGGGAAGGCGCGCTGATGGCGTTTGAACTCCTCAACCTTCGACTCGGCCGATTGTTCGAGCCGTACGTCATCCACGTCCTCCCCATGCTCCTCGTGTGCTTCGGCGATCAGTCGGAGCACGTGCGGGAGGCGACGATCAGCGCCGCGCGCGCGGTCATGGGCCAGCTCTCGGCGCAGGGCGTCAAGCTCGTGTTGCCGGCGCTGATGAAGGGCCTCGAGGACAACGCGTGGCGAACGAAGCAGGGATCCGTGCAGCTCATGGGCGCGATGGCGGCGTGCGCGCCGAAGCAGCTGAGCGCGTGCCTGCCCCAGATCGTCCCGAGGCTCAGCGAGACGCTCATCGATACCCACCCGAAGGTTGTCGACGCCGCCAACGCCGCGCTCAAGGCTATCGGCGAGGTTATCAAAAACCCGGAGATTGAGGCGCTCTCCGATTACCTCCTCGGAGCCATCGCCAAGCCCGCGGAGCTCACGCAGCCGTGCCTCGACGTCCTCCTGGAGATGACCTTCGTGAACGTGGTCGACGCGCCGTCGCTGGCGCTCATCGTCCCGGTCCTGTCCAGGGGTTTGCGGGACAGACGCGCGGATCTCAAGAAAAAGGCGGCTAAAATCGCGGGTAACATGTGCGCGCTGGTCGCCGACCCGAAGGACATGAGCCCTTACGTTCCCCTCTTACTCCCGGACATCCAAAAGTCCCTCATCGACCCCATTCCGGAGGTTAGGGCCACGGCGGCGTCCGCGCTGGCATCGCTGATCCGGGGTATGGGCGGCGTTGACGAGCACTTTTCCGATTTGATCCCTTGGCTCACCGAGACGCTGCAAAGCGACGGGCCGATGACGGAGCGAAGCGGCGCGGCGCAGGGACTCGCCGAGTGCCTCGCCGTGCTCGGTTCGGAGCACTTCGAGGCGATGCTGCCGGAGATTTTGGCCGGGTGCCACCACGTCGCGCCGCACGTGCGCGAGGGCCACCTCACGCTGCTTCGGTTCCTGCCCCTCGCGCTCGGCCACCTCTTCGAGCCGCACCTGCAGGAGGCGTTGGCGGAGGTGCTCACGGGCCTCGCGGACCAGGTGGAGTCCGTCCGCGACGCGGCGCTCGCCGCCGGACGCGTCTTCGTGGAGGAGTTTTCGCACAGCGCGCAGTCCCTCGACCTCCTCCTGCCGTCCATCGAGGATGGAATCACCGCGACGAACTGGCGCATCAGGCAGAGCGCGACGGAGCTCATGGGCTCGATGATGTTCCGCATCGCCGGCACCAGCGGCAAGGTGCTCAACCTCGAGGGCGGATCCGACGACGAGGGAATCAGCACCGAGGCGCAGGGCAGGGCGCTCACGTCAACCTTGGGCGAGCAGAGGCACCACGACCTCCTCGCCGCGGTGTATTCGCTTCGAAGCGATCCGGTTCTCGCGGTTCGCAACGCCGCTGTTCACATCTGGAAAACCGTCGTGGCCAACACGCCGCGGACGCTGCGAGTGGTCCTCCCGCGGCTCATGCAGAGGCTCATCACCGGTCTCAGCGCGGACGACGATGACAGGCGGCAGACCGCGAGCAGGTGCCTGGGCGAGCTCGTGCGCAAGCTCGGGGAGCGCGTGCTCGGCGAAGTGTTTCCCATCTTCAGCGAAGGGCTGGAGAACTCCGACGCGGCGACGCGCGAGGGCGTGTGCCTCGGCCTCGCCGAGGTGCTCGGCGCCGCGAGGAAGGAGGACTTGGAGCAGTACATCGCGGATGTCGTTCCGGTCATCCGGGACGCCCTCTGCGACGAAACGGAGGGCGTGAGGAACGCCGCGGGGTCCGCCTTTGACGCCATGTTTCGACACGGCGGCGCCGACGTCGCGGCGGACATCGTCCCCGCGCTGCTCTCCAAGCTGGAGACCGACCCGGTCGCGTTGGAAGGCCTGAAGCAGGTGCTACGGGCCCAGCCCAAGATCTTGGGCTCGGTCCTTCCCAAGCTGGCGTCGCCTCCGATCGACGCCGCGCGGGCGGCTACGCTGGGTTCCCTCGCGGAAGTCGCTGGGCCCGCGCTTCCCCCGCACCTCGAGGTGCTCTTCCCCCCGCTCCTCGCGGCGATGGGCAGCGAGAACGTCGACGAATCCGAGGCTGCCACGGGCGCCGCGGCGGCTGTCCTCCGCGCGGTTCCCGACGAGGCGCACTATTTACTCCTACCCGAGGTTGTCAACGGGTTGGAGGATGAATCCCCGCGGGTTCGAGCCGCCGCCGCGAAACTCTGCGGCGTCTTCGCCGTCGAGGCGCCTTGCTTCGACGAGGAGGACGACGTCCCGCAGCTCATCAAGGGCCTGTTCGAGCTACTCATCGACGAGGACGAGGACGTGGTGCTCGCGGCGTGGACCGCGCTCGGCGTCGTCACGGGCGTCGTCGCGAAGGAGGACCAGGCGCGGTACCTCCGGGACGTGCGGGGCGCCATCGAGACGGCGCGGGAAAAAATCCGGCGAAGGAACCGCGGAACGGGGGTTAAGGACCTGCTCATCCCCGGCCTGTGCCTGCCCAAGGGCCTCGCGCCCATCGTGCAGGTGTACCTGCAGGGTGTTTTGGTGGGGAAGAACTCGGAGGTTCGTGAGGAGGCGGCGGAGGGTTTGAGGGAGGCGGTGATGTCGACGACGACGGCGGCGATCAAGCCGCACGTGATTCCGATCACCGGTCCGCTGATTCGCATCTTGGGTGATAAGTACCCCGGGTCGGTGAAGTCCGCGATACTGGGCGCGCTCGCGGTGATGATCGAGAAGGGCGGCCTGGCGCTCAAGCCGTTCGTGCCTCAGTTACAGACGACGTTCGTGAAGTGCCTCAGCGACGCTAACCGGTCGGTGCGGCAGCGCGCGGCGGCGGCGCTGGGGCGGCTCATGACTTTGCAACCCCGCGTCGACCCACTCGTCGGCGACCTCGTCACCTCACTGACGAACGTGACGGACAGGGGCGTCCGCGAGGCTATGCTACGCGCCATCGCGGGGGTATTCGCGCACGCGGGCAAGGGCGTGCAGCCCGCCACGGTGGATCGCGCCAAGGATGAGATTTTTGTAATAGCCGGCGGCGCCGCGGACGACGGCACGCGGAACGCCGCGGCGCTCGCGCTCGCGCACGTCGCCGCGTGGCTCCCCGACGATACCCGCGCGGCGCTCATCGAGCAGCTCGGCGAGCTCTCCCCGGACGCCGGCGTGGACGCGGAGGAGCGGGAGGCGAGGTCGCTCACGCTGTCGGCGCTCGCGAGGACGCGCCCCGAGCTCGTGCTCGCGACGCACGCGTCCGTTACTTTAAACGGTTTAGTTCGCGCGTCCAAGGACGACGGGATCAACTCGCGCGTCGCGGCGGCGCGTGGGTTGGCGCGCATCGCGTGCGCGTCCGCGCTTCAATCCGGCGCGTCGTGCGCGTACCTTCCCAAGCTCCTCCCCGTGCTCGGCAAGTTGCTCAAAGACGAAACCGCGGACGTCCGAGCCGCCGCCGCGGGCGCGACTCACAGGCTGTGCATGGAGCACGTGGACGCGGTGGGGCCGCACTTGGGCGCGTTCGTCACGCAGCTCGCTGACGTGGCGTGTGGTGATAGGTCCAAGGATGCCAGGTACTACGCTGACAGGGCTCTCCGGAGCGCGTTGCGGATCTTTGACGTGTCAGACGGTTTGACTTATGCGCAGGCGGCGCTCAAGGCGGGCGGGGTCGCGAACGGCGCGCGGGCGAAGCTGACGGACGTGGTGTTGCGCAGGTTGCAGGGCTTGCCGGACGACGAGGAGGAGGAGGCGAACCGGGCGGCGTTGGGGAGCCTCGGCGCGGACGAGGAGGACGACGACGAGGCGGTGCTGGGAGACTGAGGGTTGAAATCAGAGTTGAAGAAGAGTCGAATCATCGCAATTTCCCGACCGATCTGCGCCGCGCTCTTCGGTGAGCCGCCATTGGGGGCGTTCGTAATTCGAAATAGTTTAGACTGTTTGCATGTGGCGAAACGTTCTCAAAACTCGGTCGAACCAAGGAAATGAAGAAAGTTCATCTCAGCCGTGCTTTTCCCGATCCGCTTTTGCAGCTTTTCGGCCGTTTTTTAGACTGGCTCGCTGTGTTCCCAATCTGTGGCACGTGCGGCGCGACCCTCAGCCGTAAAGCCGACAGAACAAACATCCGAAGGGGCGCGACCCTTCGAACAACCTTCGTCTCGCGGACCTTCTCACGTCGTTCGCACGACGAAGATGAGCGCGAAGAGAGGGAGCCTCGACCGCGGCTCGCGTCGCCTGTCCGACGGCGGAGCCGACGACGCGGACGAGGAGCAGTACGAGGAGCACGGCCACACCTTGTCCGCAATGCAGGGCCGGGGCATGCGTCGGGAGCTGTCGCGGCACACGTTCTTGGGGCTCGAGGGCTTCGAGGGCGAGCCCGTGGTGAACGCGGACGAGACGATGTCCGCGGGGTCACCCACGCTCTCGCCGCTCTCCACCCCATCGCACACGCTGACCGGCGCGGAGTCATCCAGCCTCTCGCGGGAAGTCGAGGCGGCCAAGCCGAAGGTGATTACCGCGTCGGACCGCCGCCCTTCCATGCCCGCGTCCGCGGGACACGCGAGGCTCGACGACCTCTTCCCGGTCCCGGAGAAGAAACCCGCGCACGCGCCGCAGCGAACGTCCGTCGAGTCCAACGACGAGGACGAGGTCACCCTCTCGTTCGCGGAGGTTGACAACCAAAGCCAAAGCCAAATCGACGCGGAATCGAAAAGCGCCCTGGAGCAGATGATAGACGCGGAGGCGCAGGCACGGGCGAACGCCAAGCTCAACAGGCCGAACAACAGGAGGCAGTCCATCGACGTCGTCAACCGAACCTCTTCCTTCGGCTTAGCGGGCAAGAAGGGAGCCACGGGAGGGAACGGGGCGTCCAAGCCCAAGCCTCGCAAGAGCGTGGGTTCTGCGACGTCGTCATCCTTCGACCGCCGCGAGGCGCTTCGTGCGGTGGCTCGCGACGTCGAGTCCCTCATGCTCATCTCCGAGGCGCTCTCCGCCAAGGAGATGCCGGTGCTGTCCAGGCGGCTGAGGCACGGGCTGAACAGGATCCAGGACAACGCCAGGGTGGGGTACAAAGACGAGGGTCTCCACGCGAGGAAGACGGCGGCGCTGCACAGAGTCAACCGATGGGAGATATTCAAGGAGGCTGCGCACGAGATGACGCTGGACAAGGAGGGCAGGCGCAGACTGAGCATGGCGGGCCAAGGGATCCTCGGGAAGATCCCGTCCAGTGTTCTCGAGGACCTCGACTCATCCGTGCGCGGCGGCGAAGGGCACCACCACCACGGGCACGGACGAGGCGATACCCTCACGCTCAAGCAGCACGTCGTGCGCGCGACCGTCGTCGGATTCACCCTCCTCATCCTCTGCTGTGTACCCCACATCGTCCACCAGTACACCCCCGACGCGGGGCTCATGGCGTCCACCGGGTCCTTCTCCCTCGGCGCCGAACCCGTCGACCTGCCTCTGTCGCACAAATCCAACGGACTCTATGAAATCACGGTGGGCGCCGGCGTCTGCGAGTACCAAATGCCGGCCGCCGACTCGATACACACCAACAACACGTACTACCACGCGAAGATCGAGCTGATGCAGGACGGGACGACGCTCTTGTGGGACAAGCTCAAGCTCCACGATATGGGCATCCCATCGGGGCGAAGGAAAATGCTCGGCGTGGGCGGCGGCGGCGGCCCGACTGGCGCGGACGTCTACGATCACTTCTACTTCGACGTCAAGCCGAACCAGGACGGCTCGAACGTACACATCAGGGCCAGCAGCGACTGTCCAGCCCCGGTCGCCGTGTCCATCGAGGCGATCACGCTCGGCCCGATCGGCTCGGTGCAGCATTGGATCGCGCTCGCGCTTCTCATCGCCGTTTTCGCTTTGATCATCACCGAGGTTGTTCACCGCACGCTGATCGCGTTCATGGGCGCGGCGTGCGTGCTGTTCATCCTCGCGCTGGAGCACAGGCTGCCGAGCGTGTACACGATCATGGGCTGGATGGACCACAGCACGCTGGCGCTGCTGTGGGGCATGATGGTGATCGTCGCGCTTCTGGCCAGGAGCGGCATCTTCGAGTTTTGCAGCGTGCGGCTGATCGAGTTTAGCAAAGGGGACATGTGGCGGCTCACGCTGCTGCTCATGCTCTTCGATTGCATCCTGAGCGCTTTCCTGGACAACGTGTCCACCATGCTTCTGATGGGCCCGGTGATCATATCGCTGTGCAAGGCGATCGACATGGACCCGCGGCCGATGCTCATCCCCATGGCTCTCTTCGGCAACATCGGCGGCACGGCGACGATGATCGGCGACCCGCCCAACCTCATCATCGGCAACGCGTTCAAAGAGGAGCTCGGGTTCGTGGACTTCATGCGGGTGCTCGCGCCCGGCGTGATCCTCGTCCTCTTCCCGACCCTCGCCTTCCTGAAGTATTACTACGGCAAAGCGGTTTACGGGCGGAAGATCGACGTGGACATGCAGATGCTCCGGGACAAGTACCCCATCCGCGACCACGCCTTGCTCGCGAAGTGCGGCATAATCCTCGGCTTCGTCCTCATGCTCTTCTTCCTCCACCCGGTGGTTCACTTCGAACCGGCGTACGCCGCGCTCTTCGGCGCCATCGCCATCCTGCTCATGGGCTCGACTGAAGACTTTGAGCACGCGCTCGAGAAGGTCGAGTGGGACTCGCTGCTCTTCTTCGCCGGTCTGTTCGTGTTCACCGAGGGTATCGCCGAGCTCGGGCTCCTGCGCATCATCGCAGACCAGCTCAGCGGGGTCATCGAAGGGGTGCCCGTGGCTGATCGAGCCATAGTGTCGTCGGTGTTGATCCAAATCGTCGCCGCCGTCGCCTCTGCGTTTGTGGATAACATCCCGTTCACCACGACGATGATCCCGGTGATTCGGCGGATGGCGGCGAACGTGGAGGGGCTGGAGATTCAGCCCCTCGCGTGGGCGCTGTGCTTCGGCGCGGACATGGGAGGGATGGGTACGCTCATCGGCGCCAGCGCAAACGTGGTGATGGCGGGTATCGCGGCGGAGGCTGGGTACCCGATTAGCTTCATGAGCTTCTTCAGGATCGGCTGGCCGATGATGTGGATCGCCATGTGTGTCACCGTGCCGTACCTGGTTCTCATGATCCACGTGGGATACGTGTAAGGGTACCTTTCAAGACTCTTAGACTGTTGCAAACTTCAATAGACTCTCGGGGGCGAGGGGTTCCAATTTTTTAATCTCATTTTAAAACGGAAGGCTCCAACACCGGAGGCGTAACTCTTAGTGCTAGGTGCTACTTTTCAACGCTTTCTCCGTCGCTTCAGTGAGGAGGTCGATCAGGTCCTGGTCTTTCGAGTACTCCTTGGCAAGTTTCAGCGGTGTCTTTCCCCCTTTATTGGTCAGAAGGGGGTCGGCTCCATACTCGAGCAGAAGCTTGCCGATTTTTACCCCCTCGTCACCGTCCACTACGTGGTGTAACGGCGCCTCGCCAAAAAGTGTATCCTGACTGTTCGGGTCTGCGCCTGCATCCAGTAACATCTTCACGACATCGGCGCGGGCATCACTACAGCTTGTGTTATAGCCCAAAACAGTCTCGAAATTTAGTCCCAATCCATCCCCGAAGTCGAAAGCCACTTTCAAGGTTACGTCGGCGCCCGCCTCCAAGAGCAAGGATACAAGTTTTGGCGAACACTCAGCGAAGTACAAGGGCGTAGCACCGCCGTTGGGCTTCGGTAGCTGCGTCCTTGCGTTCACATCGGCACCAGCCTCCAACAACAGCTTCGCGGCTTCAAAATTTGTATACTCTGCGGCCACGTGAAGGGCAGTAACACGTCCGTGTGGGCTGGGCTTTGCTTTCTCTCTCGACCTTTCCTCGAGGTCCGCACCCGAGCTTATGAGTGCCTTGATCGCCTTCACGTTGTTTGTAGCCGAACAGGCATGAAGCGGTCGCCAGGCCGATGTCACGCTATAGAGCTTCGCGAAGTCTTCCGCCTTCTCATCCAGCGACCTCACGGCCTCCACGCTCCACACCGCCGCGTTGTAGGACTTGTTCACTGTGGCCAGTATGAGGGTCTCGTGCAGCCCAAGCTTGCGCACCACGTGCGTCCTGAAAACCTCGGGCATCTCCTCGGCGACAGCGACGAACACCGATACCTCGCCGCGGCGGATCTTCTCGACGATCGGCTCGGTCTTACCTCGCTTGCTGCGCGTCTCCATGGCGCCGTTTGAAGTGTCGTTGCTTTTTCTGGGAACTCTCAATAAAGGTTCATGGCTATTCCCGTGATCATTAAAAATTGTCCTCTAGCTAGTTCAACGCGGCAGCCTGCTTCTCCAGCCCCGCGGTGGCCTCCTCCCAGGTGGCCCGCAGGTTGCACATCTTCTTGATCAGCGTCAGCACGTCGTCGACTCGTAAAACCCTGAATTCACTCTGATTCCTCACCTGAGCGCGCGCGGCGGGGCATCCGTCGGGATCATGCACGGGTCCCTCCTCGCGAAGTGCACGTCGTCGATCTTCTTGAGCGTCTCCTCGCTCAGCGTCACCAGGTCGGCGTCGAACGCGTCGATGTTCTCCTTGAGCTGTTCCATCGTGGTCGCGCCGATGATTGTTGAGGTGCAGTACCACCGGGTTCGGCACCACGCCAGCGAGAGCGTCGCGAGGGACACCCCGGCCTCCTTCGCGATGGCCTCGTACGCCTCCGTCGCCTCTACGCACGGCTCGTTCAGGTACCTCTGCATGAACGCGGGGAACTTCACCAGTCGCCCCTCCGCCGGCTTCTTCCCGTGCAGATACTTTCCAGACAGAGCTCCGCCCGCGAGTGGGGTCCACGGGAGGAGTCCGATGTCGTAGTGGCTCGGCGCGCACGCCTCCGCCAGCTCCGTCTCGAACGTGCGGTGAAGGAGGCAGAACGAGTTCTGGATGGACACGGGCCGTGGGACCCCGAGCTCATCCGCGGCGCGAACGAACTCGCAGACGCCGAACGTGGTCTCGTTGCTCAAACCGTAGTGCCTGATCTTCCCGGCGGAGATGAGCTCGCCGAGCGCCGCGACTGTTTCCTTGATGGGCACCGCGTCGCGCTCCTTGGTCGGGTCGTACACGCTCTGGCCAAAGTTTGGGGCGTACCGGTCGGGCCAGTGGAGCTGGTAGAGGTCGATGTAGTCCGTCCTGAGCCTCCTGAGCGACGCGTCGCAGGCCATGAGGACGGACTCCCGGTCGAGGCGGCAGTCGGCGCTGGGCTTGGGTGGCACGAAACGGTTACCGCCAGTCTCGGATCCCGGGTTGAAGCCCGCGATCTTGGTCGCGAGGATGATCTCGGACCGAAGCGTGGGGTTCTTCTCGATCCACGTGCCGATGTACTCCTCCGTCGTGCCTGGTTTCCACCCTGCAGCCGATGACGGCACGGGGTACATTTCGGCGGTATCGATGAAGTTGACGCCGCGCTCCTTGACGGCGTAGTCCAGCTGTGCGTGCGCGTCCTCCTCGGTGTTTTGGACCCCGAAAGTCATCGTGCCGAGGCACACCTCGGTGACCATCAGGGCCTGGCCATCAGGGCCTTTGGCCGAACCGAGGGGACGTGCCTTTGGCAGCTTCTTCGTCGTCATTTTCTTCTCGGAAGTGGCCACGGTGTTGGAAGCGGCGCGTGTGGTGACGGCGCGTCGGGCGGTGGACTTCTGAACGCGAGAGGCGGAGCGGTAGAGGGCGAGTGAGACTGTGTGGGCGCGGACACCGATCGCCGCAGCCAGCATGCTTGTAAAGTGAGCGCTGGATGACCGTCCTTTCGCTTTTTGGTCGACGTCATCCAAGTCACGTGATCGCGTTATTGGCGTGGCGTTTATTTGGGCAAAAATGGAAGACTCCCGAACCGCCGCCCCCGCCGCCTTCATTCGCTGCGGCGCACGGGGCGCGAGCGAGGGGATATCGGACATGGGGGTCACCGACAAAGTGTTCCGATCCTTCGGGGTCAGCGAGTACAAGCGGGTCGCCGAGGCGGACGAAACGCGCGCGTCCAGCCCATCGCCCGTCGGGAGGCCGGGAGGTGGGCACGCGAGCGTCCAGTTCAGAGGACGTAACGAACACGGCGTGATCGGCAAGCTGCTGTACACGTGGGTCACCCCGTTCCTGAAGCTCGGGCTGGAGAAGGAGCAGCTCGATCTGGATGACCTGCTCCCGCTGCCACCCGCGTACCTCGCGAGCAACAACGCGCCGAGGTTCGAGCACGAGCTGGAGGTGTCGATGGACAAGGAGGAGGCACGGATCAACTCGTACGTCGATGATTTCGCCACGCCGGAGGAGAAGAAGAGGCGCGAGCCCTTCCTTCCCGCGCTGACCTGGCCGCTGTGGAGGTGCTTCGGAGCGACGATCCTGACCGGGTCCTTCTTCAAGCTCCTCAACGATCTCATCCAGTTCCTACCCGCCGTCGTCCTCGGCGGATTCCTCCGGTACATCGCGGGCAAGCCCCATTACCTCAGCGGGCTCAACCTCTCCGACGACGAGTACGGCGTCATCTACTGCGTCCTGATGTTCATCCTGCCGGTGCTGAGGACGCTGTGCGAGCAGGTATACTTCTACTACGCCCAGGCCTCGGGTATCTGCATCAAAGGGTCGCTGTCGACGTCGGTGTACCGCAAGACGATGCGGCTGAGCGCGGCGGGTCGCGACGGCGGCACCACCGGTGAAGTGCTCAACCACATGCAGCTCGACGCGCAGCGGGTCGGGGACTTGATGCTGTTCATCAACGTGCTGTGGTCCGGTGTGCTGCAGACGTTGGGGTACATGGCGCTGCTGTACTACTACATAGGCTGGGCGGCCATCGGGGGATTCGCCATCATGGTGTTCCTGGTCCCGCTACAAAAGTATTTTTTCAAAGTCATCGCGGCGCTTCGAGGGGATCAGATGAAGCTGACGGACAGGCGCGTGAAGCTGCAGAACGAAGCCCTGAGCGGCGTGAAGATTCTGAAGCTGAACGCGTGGGAGGACCCGACGCGCGAGGAGGTGGAAGGCGTGCGCGGGGAGGAGATCAAGAAGGGTGAGAAGATTGCCAACGTCAACGCCGTGAACATGTCCATCATGAACACGGGCCCGACGCTCGTGGCGCTCGCCGCGTTCGGCATCTACGCCGGCATCATGAAGAAGCCCATGGTCCCCGAGGTCATCTTCCCGGCGCTCACGCTCTTCTCGCTGCTTCGGTTCCCCGTCATGTTCTACCCGAGGTGTCTGTCGCTGTGCGCCGACGCCATCGTGGCGTTGCGCCGCCTGCAAAAGTATTTCTTACTTCCCGAGGCGGCGGCGACGACGATGGAGCTCGGATCCGACGTGGACGACAAAAAGGGTCAAGGTCCGGCGACACGTAACGGCGTGAGTAACGGTGCGGGACACGACGACGAGGACGACGAGGACGTGAGCGTGCGCTCCAACCTTCGTCAGTCCATCGGCGGGATCAAATCGAACGAGGTTGAACTCTCGGACATGAGATCGCCGGGTCCTTCCAGGCGAGGGGCCTCGATCGCGCGCGAGCGATCGCAGTCGGTTTCCGAGCCAGACGCGCTCGTCGCGTCCATCTCCGGCGGGCACTTCAACTGGACCGCGCCCGGACCCACCGAGCAGCCCTTCCTCAAGGACATAAACCTGGAGCTGCGGAGAGGTCAGCTCACCGTGGTGGTCGGGCCCGTGGGCAGCGGAAAGTCGGCTCTCATCTCCGCGCTCCTCGGGGACATGCACCAGTGCGACGGACCCGACGGCGCCCCGGGCATTCGCGGCGCCCCCAACATCCACGGGACGGTCGCCTACGTCGCGCAGGTTGCCTGGGTACAATCCCTCTCGCTCAAAGAAAACGTCCTATTCGGCAAAACCATGGACACCGATCGGTACCGCGAGGCGCTCGACGTGGCGTGCATGGGCGCCGACGTGACGCAGCTCCCGCACGGCGACGAGACGGAGATTGGCGAGAAAGGTATCACGCTCTCGGGCGGGCAGAAGCAGCGCACGGCGATCGCCAGAGCGGTTTACGCGGATGCGGATCTCGTCGTCATGGACGATCCGTTGTCGGCGTTGGACGCTCACGTGGGCAAGGACCTCTTTCGCAAGTGCGTCCGCGGCGCGCTCAAGACGAAAGCTGTGCTGTTAGTCACGCACCAGCTGCAGTTCGTTAACCAGGCTGACCACGTCATCGTCATGTCCCAGGGGAAGATCGCCGAGCGCGGTACGTACGACGAGTTAGTGTCCAAAGATAAAGGCGCGTTCAAGGCGCTCATGGAGTCGTACCACGGCGAGGGATCAGATTCGGAATCTGACGAACCGGGCGATGAAACCAAGAAGGAGGGTGCCGAGGAGGGTGCCGAGGAGGGTGCCGACACGACAAACGAGGGCGGTGAGTCATCCGACGAGGAGGCTCGCCTCGGGGAGCTGACCGAATCCGCGGTGGCTACCAAGGAGGGCGCGCCGGGCCCGGAGGGCGGGTCGAGCGGGAAAAGATTTTCGCAAGATGATTCGCGAAAGAGCAAGGACCTCGGGAAAGAAGTCAAGGCCACGATGGAGATACCGGTCGCCAGTAACACAATCACGAAGGAGGCCAGGGGCGAGGGTGCCATCTCGTTCAAGACGTACAAGACCTACGTCAGTAAGATGGGCTCCCGCGCGTGGCTTTTGTTTCTCCTCTTCATGGTCACCTTCGAGCGGCTGCTCTCCGTGTACACCAGCGTGTGGCTGGCGTACTGGTCCGAGGACCACTATAATCTCCCGCAGGGTGACTACCTGGCCATATACGCGGGCATCGGCATCGGCGGGGCGGTGGTGTCCTGGGCGAGGACGTTCATGTGGGCGCTCGCGAGCCTAGCCGCCGCGAACAAGCTTCACCTGGCGCTCTTCCAGGCGACGCTGAGCACCAGGCTGTCCTTCTTCGACGTCACGCCGCTCGGCCGCGTGATTCAGCGGTTCACCAAGGACACCGCCGTGCTGGACAACACGCTGGGTAACAGCGTGGCGTCGTTCACGTCCTTCGGCTTGCTCCTGTTGGGTACCCTCGCGGTGATGGCGTGGGTGATGCCGGCGCTGGTCCCGTGCCTGGTGCCCATAGGCGCGCTCTACTTTTACGTGCAGTACTTCTTCAGGCCCGGGTACAGGGAGGCGAAACGGCTGGACGGCATCAGCGGCTCGCCCGTGTACGCGCACTTCGGCGAGACCCTCACGGGCATCTCCACTATTCGCGCGTTCGGCCATCAGACGCGGTTCATCGACGAGAACGAGTCGAGGATATCGATCAACCAGCGGGCGGATTACACGCAGAAATGCGGATGCGACCGGTGGCTTCCGGTGCGCCTGGAAACGATCGGGAACTCGATCACCTTAGTCGTGGCGATCCTCGGCGTGTGGCAACGGGGCAGCACGTACGCGGCGCTCGTGGGCCTGACGCTCAGCTACGCCATCGACATGACCGGGCTGCTCTCGTGGCTCATCCGCGTCATCTCCGAGCTCGAGTCCAACATGGTGAGCGTGGAGAGAATCTCAGAGTACACCGAGCTCGAGACGGAGGAGTCCACGGGCGCGATCGTCAAGCCGGGCGGCGCGAAGAGGCCGCCGCCCGGATGGCCCCCCAAGGGTGCCATATCGTTCGAACGGCTGGAGATGAGGTACCGCCCGGGCTTACCGTTGGTGCTGAAGGGTGTCTCTTTCGACGTCAAAGCCGGCGAGAAGGTTGGCATCTGCGGCCGCACCGGCAGCGGCAAGAGCTCCCTCATCG
>Ga0209631_10004758_pt1 | contig 14818 bp, 14 predicted proteins | sample COG_08_FD_184752 | JGI IMG/M metagenome (GOLD analysis project Ga0209631, IMG submission 184752) | Pelagic Microbial community sample from North Sea - COGITO 998_met_08 (SPAdes) (version 2) | ecosystem: Environmental > Aquatic > Marine > Neritic zone/Coastal water | place: Helgoland, sampling... | reverse complement strand
GCTTCTTACCCAACCTGAGAAGGCAGATAGAATGCAAGAGGTTTTTGAAAAACTGAGTGAATTAGATGCATGGGGTGTGCAAAGCTCTATAGATGAGGTTCTCTCGAAATTAAAATTAGACGACCATAATCAAACGGTTGGAAATATGTCGGGTGGACAAAAAAGAAGGTTGGCAATGGCTAAAATCTTCATTGAAGATCCAGATATTATCATTTTAGATGAGCCGACCAATCACCTTGACCTAGACATGATTGAGTGGTTAGAGAAATTTTTAGCTGCTAAAAACATTACCCTTTTCATGGTAACACATGATCGTTACTTTTTAGAAAGAGTTTGTGATGAAATTCTTGAATTGGATGGCGGTGACTTGCATCGTTACAAAGGAAATTATTCCTATTACTTAGATAAACGAGCTGAAAGGTATGCGAACACGCAAGCCAATATTGACAAAGCAAAAAACCTCTTCAGAAAGGAATTAGAATGGATGAGGCGTCAGCCTAAGGCAAGGGGGACAAAATCTAAAGCTAGAATCAGTGATTTTTATGAAACCGAAAAAATAGCGAAGACAAACATAAAAGAAGACCAAGTTGAAATTGAGGTAAACATGGAACGCCTTGGAAATAAAATCTTGGAAATGCACAAAGTTTCAAAGGCTTATGGTGATAAAATCATATTGGATAGGTTTGACTACATTTTTAAACGTAAAGAACGAGTCGGTCTTGTAGGAGCAAATGGATCCGGCAAATCTACTTTTTTGAATATTATTACTGAAATAGAACCTATAGATAGCGGGAAGGTTGTTATTGGAGAGACGATTAGATTTGGTTATTATACCCAAAAGGGGTTAATTTTAAAGGAGGATAAAAGAGTAATTGATGTTATCAAAGACATCGGAGAATACCTTCCCATGAGTAATGGGAAAAAATTGAGTGCTACGGGACTTTTGGAGCGTTTTTTATTTGACAATAGAATGCATTATCAATTCGTTTCAACATTGAGCGGAGGGGAAAGAAAGCGGCTCTATCTAATCACTGTATTGATGCAAAATCCGAATTTTTTAATAATGGATGAGCCTACCAATGATTTAGATATTTTTACCATTCAAATTTTGGAAGATTATCTACTTTCTTTTGGAGGGTGTTTAATTATCGTCTCTCACGATAGATATTTTATGGATAAAATTGCTGACCACCTATTTGTAATGAATGGTGATGGTTCTATTAATGATATTCTTGGTAATTACACCAAATACAGAGAATTTAAAAGAGAAAAGAAAAGTCTCGGAAAGAAAATCCAAACTCAAAACGAAAAACCAATTGTAACAGCTGAAAAAGAAAAAGTTAAGTTAACCCACAAAGAGAGAATAGAATTTGACAACCTAGAGAAAGATATAGCAAAGCTAGAAGATAGAAAAAATAAACTCTCGGAGGAATTGAATAAAGGAGACCTTCCCTATTCTGAAATTGAAAAAATTTCGAATGAACTGACAGAAACAGTAATTGCAATAGATACTAAATCAGATAGATGGATGGAGTTAGCTGAGTTTGTAAATTAAATACGCAAACAACAATTCCTATTTAAAATTGTTATACTGCAAAGGCACTCCAAAGTCCTCAGATCTGCAGTGAGCAATAACTCCCTGTAATTCGTCTAACTTCTTTCCTACAATTCTTAATTGATCATCCATAATAGATGCTTGAACTTTAAACTTAGTAGCTTTAATACTTTTGACAATTTTTTTTGCAGTCTCTCTATCAATTCCCTGTTTAATTAGAATATCCTTCTTAAGCATTTTACCAGCTGCATAGAGCTCTTTTCCCATATCCATATAATCCGGTGATATCTTGTTTTTCACTAACTGTCCAATAATCACACCTTCTACCTGTCCCATCCGCATGTCATTATCCGTAACCACATGAATTTGATTCGTTTTCTTATCTAACTCAACAGTAGTATCTGAACCTTTAAAATCATAACGGTTTTGAATTTCCCTTTTTACAGAGTTAATTGCATTGTCTAAACTTTGTCCGTCAACTTTACTAACTATATCAAATGAAGCCATCCATCAGTTTTTATTGTTATGGTCAAATATAAGCTATGAGGAGAAAATAAAAAAGTAGGATTGAATTTGTTTTTCTACTTTTAAAGGAATGGGTAAATCAAGCTATATACTCTTCATCTTTTTATTTTCTGACATTTTACTACAATGCACTTCGGAATTGATGGATGAAAATGCAGTCCCATCTCCAAACATTTCCATGGATACTATTAAATTAGACTCAATTGCTCCAATTCAAAAAACTATAATAAAAGAGTCTTCTTGTTTATTAGATGAGTATCTTATTAACGAAGGATTGATTAATATACAGCGTCTCGCCCCCTCCATATTAGTTGACTTAAAGTACTCAACAACAGACAATTTTATGAAAAAAAACATGTATGGTTGCTTAACAAATTGCTACTTACAACCAGACATAGCAGATAGGTTAAAGCTTTGTCAAGAATATCTTAAAAAGAAAGATTCTACTCTTACATTACTAATTTACGATGGTGTTCGACCAAGAAGTGTTCAACAATATATGTGGGATCTATTAGACATGCCTATCAATGAAAAAACCAAATTTGTATCGAATCCCAAAAAAGGGTCATTACATAATTTTGGTGCTGCAGTGGATATGACTTTGGCAAATGGTCTTTCAGAAAAAGCTTTAGATATGGGAACGGATTTTGATTATTTTGGAATACTAGCTTGGCCCATAAAAGAAAAACAAATGCTAGAAGATAGCTTACTTACGAAGCAGCAGATTGATAATCGAAAACTTTTAAGAAGGTCTATGCATGCTGGAAGTTTTTTTAACATTCAAACATAATGGTGGCATTTTAATGCGTGTTTTAGGGACTCTGCTTATTTCAAATACAAAATAATAGAAGGCTTGCCTTTAAATGACTCAATTAAATTATAGAAGGGAAATCAATACCATCTCCCAGAATAAGTTTAAAGCTTATTTAAATATTAAAAGCCTCCCAAAAAGAGGCTTTTTTATTGCCCTCAAAATCGTATTTTCGCATAAATGAAGTACGAAGCATATATGCAACGATGTATTGAACTAGCACAAAATGGAGCTGGTAATGTGTCACCTAATCCTATGGTTGGTGCAGTTGTTGTTTATGACGATAAGATAATAGGTGAAGGCTACCATCAACTTTATGGAGAAGCACATGCAGAAGTCAATGCAATAAAATCAGTTAAAGAAAAGTCACTTCTTTCCGAGGCTACAATTTATGTTTCATTAGAACCGTGTGCGCATTTTGGTAAAACTCCTCCTTGTAGCAATTTGATAATTGAATCGAAAATTCCAAATGTGGTAATCGGTTGTAGCGACCCTTTTGCACAAGTTGCTGGTAAGGGAATTGAAAAACTAAAAGCAGCAGGAATAAAGGTCTCAATGGGAGTTCTTGAAAAGGAATGTCTTGAATTAAATAAACGTTTCTTTACTTTTCACGAAAAGAAAAGACCTTACATTATTCTTAAGTGGGCCCAATCTCAGGATGGATTCATGGACAAAAAAAGAACAGATACTTGTCCAACTATAAACTGGATAACCCACCCCAACACAAAGCAATTAACCCACAAATGGCGAAGTGAAGAAGATGCTATACTAATTGGGAAAAACACAGCAATTAACGACAATCCTGAATTAACAACCAGAGCAGTTGATGGGAAAAATCCTATTAGGATAGTTATTGATAGAAAATTGGAACTGTCAAAAGACCTTAAAATATTCAATTCTGTATCGAAAACTATTATTCTCAACGAATTTGAAAATAAAGAAAATGGCTCAATTTTACACCAAAAAGTTGATTTTGAGTCATTTTTTGATGTTTTATGGTCGATTTGCACCGAAAATGACATTATTTCATTAATTGTAGAAGGAGGCGCTTTTACCCTAAATCAGTTTATTGAAAAAGAATTATGGGATGAAGCCAGAGTTTTAACAGGAAAGCCTTTCTTTGCGGAAGGAGTAAAAGCTCCTCTTTTAAATCTTGAACCCGCTGAACAATTTACATTTGGCAAAGATAAAATCACCTATTACATAAAATGATCTACGTAATATTAACAATACTAGTATTCAACCTTTTGGTTATTATCTTTAAACTTTTCGCAAGGTTTAAAGTAGATAACCTTCAGGCACTTATTGTAAATTATATTACTGCAGGAACTATTGGCTTTATTTTATCAGAGAAGTCAATTAACCTGCAGCACATCCTTTCTGCTCCATGGTTATACCATGCTATGGCAATAGGGTTTCTTTTCATCGTTGTCTTTAATTTTTATGCATTTGGAACTCAAAAAGTAGGTATTGCTGTTACCACTGTTGCGAATAAAATGTCGTTAGTAATTCCTGTTGCAGCTGCCTTAATTCTGTACCCTGAAGATCAAATCTCTACAGAGAAAATTATCGGTTTTATACTCGCTTTAATTGGAATTTATTTAGCTTCAACAAAAGGAGGTAAACTTAGTTTTAACATAAAGTACCTCTGGCTAATTATTTTAGTATTTGTTGGTCAAGGAATAGCAGATGCCATTTTTAATGATTCAAAAACAATGCTTAAACCAGGAGAAGACATGCTATACTTTATTGTTCTATTCTTTATGGCTTCTATTAGTGGAATACTAATTCTTTTAGGAAAATCGGTAGCATCTCCTCCAAAATTTGAATTAAAGAATATACTTTGGGGAGTAATTCTAGGTGTACCCAATTTCTTTTCATTATTGTTTATGCTAAAGGCACTTAGCACTCCTGGCCTAGAAGCTTCTGTGATATTCCCAATGGTTAGCATGGGAGTTGTTGTATTATCATCTATCATTGGCATTATTCTTTACAAAGAAAAACTAACCAAGGGAAACTGGATCGGGATATTATTTGCTTGCGGTGCAATTGCTATTTTTAGTTTTGGACATTATATATTTGGATGAATTCATTCAAAACAATAAAAGCTTCTTCGGAAGGAATCTACAAAGAGAAAGGAAGCAAGTTTATCGCATTTGCAATTCCAATAAATTCGGAAATTCAATTCAAAGAAGAACTTTCCAGCATTAAAAAAGAATATCGCGATGCTGGCCATCATTGCTATGGATTTAGTATTGGTCCTGAAGGAAAAATTTACAGATATAGTGACGATGGAGAACCCAATAACTCTGCTGGAAAACCAATCTACGGACAACTACGCTCTTTTGAAATAACGAACGTTTCTATTATTGTTATTCGTTATTACGGAGGCGTAAACCTTGGCGTTGGGGGTTTAATAACGGCATATAGAGAAGCTGCTAAGGACGCCTTAAACAATGCTCTAATAATTGAACAAGAAATCACTGAATCTCTTACTATTAAATTTAAATACGAAAGCATGAACGCCATTATGGGATTGGTTAAATCTTTTGAATTGGAAATTGTAGAACAAGACTTTCAACTGGATTGTGTTGCAAAACTAAACTGCCCAAAACGAAATAAGCTCCAACTTGAAGACAAATTGAAGCTTATTCAAAATATTAACTTTAAATTTAGCTAAACCACCTTCTCTCCTATTTTAGCAGTTAACGCATATAACTTGTCTGCAACATCTTTGCTTACAGGAACCAATGGTAAACGTAGGTTGTCGTCACAAATATTCAATAATTTAAGAACATGTTTTACGCCTCCTGGATTACCATCCACAAATAATTGTTGTATTACTTCTATTAACTCATAATGTTTTTCACGAGCCAAATCCATATTATTATCCATTGCAGAATGAACCAAAGTAGAAAAACGCTTTGGAAAGGCATTTGCTACCACAGAAATAACGCCATCACCACCAATTGCCATATGAGGCAATGTCAATGCATCATCACCAGATAGCACAACAAACCCTTCTGGTTTATTATTAATAATTTCCATTACTTGCTCAAGATTCCCTGAAGCTTCTTTTACTGCAACAATGTTTTTACACTCCTGAGCAATACGAATAGTAGTTTTCGGTAACACATTACTCATTGTCCTTCCCGGAACATTATAAAGTATAATTGGCTTAGAAGTCGCCGCTGAAATTGTTTTGTAATGTTGATATATTCCTTCTTGCGATGGTTTATTATAATAAGGGCTAACAGATAAGATCCCATCAACATCTTTTAAATCGGTTGATTTAATTGATTCTACCACTGCTCCGGTATTATTACCTCCTATTCCTAGAACAATTGGTAATCGTTTTGTGTTAATTTCAATTATGAAATCCAGTACAGCCTTCTTTTCATCTGAAGATAGAGTTGCCGATTCCCCTGTAGTACCTTGCACAACTAGGTAATCCGTACCATTGTTTATTTGATGTTCAACAAGCGTTTGAAGACCGGTAAAGTCAACTTGCCCATTACTTCGAAAAGGTGTTACTAATGCAACTCCAACTCCTTTAAACATGTTCATTTTATTCAATTATTAATTTGCGTACAAATGTAGAGAAAGGAATATAAAATATTATTGATTAAATTAAAATTAACAGATTTTATTTACCCTGTTTCATTTTATTATAACGCGATATATTTCCTGGATCTAATTTGACTAAGGTATTAAAAATCTTATTCTTAACATCAGCAGGAGCCCCTTTATAAAGAGCCGTTATCTCGTCTGCTTTGGCTGTAAAAAACATTTGCACATTAAAGGAATTTGGTCTGGTTTTGTGTATAGTCTCTAATAATTGTATTGCATTTGTTACTTTTTTAATTGCTTCATCTCTTTTAGAATACAACAAATCAAATCCTTGTCTATGGTATTCATAAAAACAAACGCGTAATGGATCAAACAAATTCTGCACATGGTTAACCACCAACCAATACCTGTTTTTAGTACCTTCTTGGGGTTTCCAACCTGACTCAGGTGCATTTTGACAGTTCGACACAATCTGCTGTGCTTTATCAAAATAAGGTGTCCCTCCTTTTAGTGAAAATGAATCATAGTCATATCCAATAACCATATAAACATAAAAAGCCAAAACATCGGCTAAATTATTTTGATGTCGATCTGGGGTAAAAACTAACGAACCACCTCTTTGATATTGAAAAGTAAGACTATTATCATTATAATTTAACAAACGGCTTTTAAAACTTGATCCATAAACAGGACGAGAAGATGAGACTTGTATACTTGCCCTAAATTGGTCACTCCCTGTTTTTGAATTAATATTTATTAAAATACTACACTCTATACGCTCCTCATCCTGAAAAACTTCATTTGTCCATTTCGTACCATTAATAAATTCAAAAACAGTTGCTTGCAACTCTTGCATTATCTCTGAATTTGCTGGAGAGCTTTGTAATGTTGGTGCAATAACCTGTACCTGACAATTCAACTCTTGCCCATTCAATGAGCTAGAGATAGCAATCATCAGCAATATTATATTTATTCTAATCAAATACATTAATACCAAACTTAGTAATTTTCTATTGCATCCAAAATATCTATGGCTACTTCGTGCTTACTCTTTAACTCAAAACTAATCACTTTATTATTCCGATCAATAATAGTTACTTTATTCGAGTCATGTTGAAAACCTGCGCCTTCATCTTTCAATGAATTTAGTACAATTATATCTAAATTTTTTCTTTCTAATTTTCCTACTGCGTTTGCTTGTTCATTTTCCGTTTCCAAAGCAAAACCAATTAATTTTTGATTCACTTTTTTGTTCTCTCCGATCCAAGCCAAAACATCTTTAGTTTTCTTCAACTCAATATTCCAATCCTCAGCTTTCTTCTTAACCTTTTCTGAAGCAATTTGAATTGGCGCGTAATCCGCTACAGCAGCAGCCATTATAATTATGTCTTGCTTATCAAAATTGCCTGTACAAGCATCAAACATCTCTTGAGCAGTTTTGACATTTATTCTATTTACACCATGTGGTGTTTCCAAGCTAACAGGACCAGCAATTAAAGTCACATCTGCGCCTCTTTTTGCTGCTTCTTCTGCTAATGCAAACCCCATTTTCCCTGAAGAATGGTTTCCAATAAACCGAACTGGATCAATTGGTTCGTGCGTAGGACCAGCCGACACCATAAGTTTTAAGCCATAAAGCGATGCTTTCTCAGCAAAGTACTTGTTTAAAAATTCAAGTATGTGATCGGGTTCAGTTAACCTTCCTTCACCAATCAACCCACTGGCGAGCTCACCCGATTCCGGTTGAATAATCAAATTACCTCTTTCGATAAGTGTTTTTAAATTCTCTTGGGTTGATTCATGTTGATACATATCTAAATCCATTGCAGGAGCAACAAACACTGAACATCTAGCAGACAAATAAACTGCTAACAACAAGCTATCAGCATGACCAGAAACCATTTTGGCTATGGTATTTGCTGTGGCGGGAGCTACGATAATTGCATCTGCCCACAATCCCAATTCTACATGGTTATTCCATTCTCCGGAATCATCATCCTTTGTAAAATCCTTAAAAACAGGATTTTTAGACAAAGTAGAAAGTGTTAATGGAGTTATAAAATCCTCGGAAGCTTCAGTCATAATTACTTTGACAGAAGCTCCAGCTTTAATTAATAACCGTATGATTAATGCCGACTTATAAGCGGCTATACTACCCGAAACAGCTAGAATTATTTTCTTGCCGTTGAGCATACTGTTTTATGACTTAGTCTCAGAATCTGGCTTTCTCCAGTAAATTTTATCTTCCTCGAATTCTTGCATTGACATTGCACCTGGCTTAGGCAATCTTTCGTAAAAACGAGAAACCTCTATTTGCTCTCTATTTTCAAAAATTTCTTCTAAGTTATCCGTAGATGAAGCAAATTCTTCTAATTTGGAAGTTAGCTCTTCTTTCAACTCAGCATTTATTTGATTAGCTCTTTTTGAAAGAATCACAATTGATTCGTAAACATTTCCTGTTTTCTCTTCTAAATCACCAATATTTCTAGTAATTGTAGTTCTCTCTGCTGTACTGTCTCTATAAGCCATATTAATTGACGTTTCTAAGTTTATCTAATTCTTTTTGACTCGACTTAAAATAGCTTTCTGCGGATTTCAGAAATTTACTTGAGTCAAATTGGTCGACAAAGGTATAATAAGATTTGATAGTATTATCATATCGTTCTTCTTTTTTTGTCTCTATACTGTTACTGGCAAACAAAAAATTAGATCGAATAATTAAATATAAGACCTCTTCTTTGAAGTCTGTATCCGGAAATTCTTCTAATGTTGTATTAAATAAAATGACAGCAGATCGATATTTCTCCATTTTATAATACAGCTTTGCTTTTTCAAAACTCTTAGTTTCCAGCTTGTTTCTTAAAGCACTTATTAATGTATTACATGAATCAACTAAACCACTTGCTGGGTAATGATTCATAAATAACTGGAAATCATCGATTGCTTTATAGGTATCTGATTGATCCAAATTATACTCCGGAGAATTTAACATACTGCATCTAGCCGAATTAAAAGCACATTCTTCTGCTTTAGGGCTATTTGGATAATTTACAGTAAATCTTTTAAAATAATAGGCTGCCAAATAGTATTCCTTTAAGCAAAATTGCGTGTTCGCATAATAGTAATACACATCCTCACCTCTTTCAGTCATTCTAAAGTAGGTCATTAATTCTTCAAACAGCGGAAGAGCCTTATAACAATCTCCAGCTTCATAATATTCAATCGCCTTTTTATATTTAAGGTCGTAATCTGTACTCTTTACAATTTTACTGTGCTCAGAACATCCAACAAAAATAGCCGCTGAAGCAATAAACAGTAGTAATATTAATTTGACTTTTTTCATTTCGTTCGCGAATGTAGGAAATTTAAACTCGTGCTTCTAACGATTATACATAAAGTAAATTATATAAGGTGTAATTTATTTTTTAAATTCAACATATCAGAAAGTTCTCTTTTAAACAATTAACTAATTTCTGTTTATATTTTTCTAAAACAATATTTGAACACTACTTGCAATAGCTTACATTTGCATTGATTTTTAGATAACAATATAATATACTATGGATATATTTGAAAGAATTGCAGGAAACAGAGGCCCATTAGGTCAATATTCAAAAGATGCACATGGATACTATACTTTTCCCAAACTAGAAGGAGAGATAGGCTCTCATATGATGTTTAGAGGAAAAAAGGTTCTAACTTGGAGTATCAATAACTATCTTGGTTTATCAAATCACCCAGACATTAGAAAAGCAGATATAGATGCGGCTACAGAATGGGGACTAGGTTATCCGATGGGTGCTAGAATGATGTCAGGTCAGACTAGCAAACATGAGCAATTAGAAGATGAACTTGCGGATTTTATGGAAATGGAATCCTGTTACCTACTTAATTATGGTTACCAAGGTTTTATGTCTGCTATTGATGCTTTGGTAAGCAGGAATGATGTTATTGTTTACGACAGTGAATGTCACGCTTGCCTTGTTGATGGTGTAAGATTGCATCAAGGAAAAAGATTTGTATTTCCACACAATGACATTGACAAATGCAAAACGCAACTAGACCGGGCAAACAAAATTGTTGCTGAAACTGGTGGAGGCATTCTCTTAATTACAGAGGGTGTATTTGGAATGAGTGGAGACCAAGGAAAACTTAAGGAAATTGTTGAATTAAGAAAACAAGGTTATGATTTCCGCTTAATGGTTGACGATGCGCATGGATTTGGAACTTTAGGAGAAAAAGGACAAGGAGCTGGTGAAGAGCAAGGTGTTCATCAAGAGATTGATATATTGCTTGGAACTTTTGCCAAGTCTATGGCAAGTGTGGGTGCTTTTATTTGTAGCTCAGAAAATGTAATCAATTACTTAGGTTATAATATGCGTTCACAAGTATTTGCAAAATCTTTACCAATGCCATTAGTTGTTGGTGCGATTAAAAGGCTAGATATGCTTAAAAAAGCCGAACAGAAAGACAAGTTGTGGACAATTACAAATGCTTTACAAAAAGGGTTAATTGATGCTGGATTTAATTTAGGAAAAACAAATTCTTGTGTAACTCCAGTAATGATTTCAGGAACGGTTGATGAAGCAATTGCTATCACACACGATTTAAGAGAAAATCATAGTATTTTCACTTCAATTGTAGTTTATCCTGTTGTGCCGAAAGGAATGATTCTTTTGAGGTTAATCCCAACAGCTTCTCACTCTTTAGAAGATGTTGACTACACAATTGAGACATTTAAAAAAGTGAAAGAAAAATTAAACGCTGGTGAATACGGAATTAAGCTTGTAAATACGCATTAATTCAAAAACATAAAAACTCAAAAAAACCTTGGTAATACAAGGTTTTTTTGTTTCCAGACATGTGGTTTATAATAAATATCATTCAATCAATACTAATAATTACACATACACTTTTGTGTACTATTTTGGCTTTGATCCCTGCACTTTTTGGTTTCCCAAAGGCTTCGTATTGGGTAGGTAGAAAAATTTGGGGACCTATCTTACTGCTACTAGTCGGAGGAAAATTAATTGTAAAGGGTAAAGAAAATATTGACCCAAGCAAAACATACATTTATACTTCTAATCATATGTCAAATTTTGACATCCCAATATTATTTGCAATTACCTCCGTAAGCCTACATTTTATAGCAAAAAAGGAGCTCAAGAAAATCCCTCTATTCGGATGGTGTATAGCTGCTATGGGAATGATTTTTGTTGACAGAAAAAACAGAATAAAAGCATTAGAAAGCATGAAAGTTGCTGGTCAACTAATTAAATCTGGAAAAAATGTAATTGCCTTTCCAGAAGGAAAAAGATCCAGGTCTCGCAAAATAGAAAGGTTTAGAAAAGGAACATTTGTTATTGCACATAGCGCTCAAGTAGATATTATTCCAATTGCAATAAAAGGAAGTGAAGTATTGCACAAGCCGGGAGGTTTAAAATTTCGCCCAGGAAAAGTTTATATTAATATAGGTAAGCCAATAAAAACTAGTTCATTCGCTGATAAGAAAGCTGAAGAATTTGCAAATTACACCAAAGAAATTGTGGAAAAACTATACAAAGACATTTAACTTTTTGTTAGTTATAAAAAGAATATAGCTGCCAAAGCAAACAAAATAATAATAATGAGATATTGCCAGACATCAACAAAGAATGAATTATACTTTTTCCAATAATCTTTTAGCTTCCTCATTTTCCTAAAATTACGAATAACATTAAATAAGGCTCATTTATACCTAAAAACTGCCCATTTAATAATTGGCACAATCTTTTCTATTCATTTTACGTATAATAATATCAAACAACATGACAAGAATTGAAAAAATAGCGTTTATTTTAAGTTTTTGGTCCTTATTCGATGAAAAGGGCCAAGTGAATTCTTGTTCCGAAAATCAATTGGACAAAATTATCAATGGAATTATAAACCGAGTTAAAAATAATGAATCTATAAACGCTATAACTCATATTAATAGCATGCCAGTTTATTTAAATTAAACCATTTTAATAGTGAAAGTTTAACATATTTTTAAACAAATCAATTTCTCTTAACAAACTACAAAAAATCAACAATACTTTATTTCTCTGCATAAGGTTATTCAACTTAATGTTCTTTATTAGAAAAAGAACGCTTTATATTTGCATAACGAAAATATTTAATTGTGGAGAATAAGACAATAAAAGGATTTAGCAAGCTATCGAAAGAAGCTAAAATTGAGTGGTTAACCAAGGAGTATTTAGAACAAGATGATGCTTCTATTGAATTACTAAAATCTTATTGGCACAACGATACAAAAACTCAGAAGTTACACGATGAGTTTATCGAAAATACGTTGACAAATTTTTACCTACCTTTTGGAGTTGCTCCCAACTTTATGATTAATGATACAATTTACTGTATTCCAATGGCTATTGAAGAAAGCTCTGTTGTCGCAGCGGCGGCAAAATCTGCATCTTTTTGGCTAAATAGAGGTGGATTCAAAGCTGAAGTTATTTCTACAACTAAAGTCGGACATGTACATTTTGCTTGGTATGGAGAATACGAAAGGTTACTTGATTTCTTTAACCGTGTAAAAGATAAGTTCTTTCAAAATACAGAAAACCTTACTGCAAACATGCGGACTCGTGGTGGCGGGATATTAGACATCCAACTGGTTAATAAATGTGACCTAGAACCAAATTACTACCAGCTAATGGCAAAATTTGAGACCTGTGACTCTATGGGTGCGAATTTTATAAATAGCCTTTTGGAAGAATTTTCGAAAACATTAACCACTGAAATAGAGAATGACGCTATTCTTAGGGATGAAGAGAAAAAAATTCAAGTAATAATGTGTATTCTTTCTAACTATACTCCGGAGTGCTTAGTTAGAAGTGAAGTAAGTTGCAAAGTAGAAGAATTAACAGAAGGAACAGATATGTCTCCTGAAGTATTTATAGAGAAGTTTGTGCAGGCGATTCATGTTGCTACAATAGAGCCTTATAGAGCAACCACACACAACAAAGGTATTTTTAACGGGATAGATTCAGTCGTATTAGCTACGGGAAATGATTTTAGAGCTGTTGAAGCTTGTGGGCATACCTACGCCGCAAAAGATGGACAATACAAAAGCTTAACGCACGTATCTGTAGAAAATGGAATATTCCGGTTTTGGATAGAAATACCAATGGCATTAGGAACCGTTGGAGGACTTACCAAGCTACATCCTATTGTGAAATTCTCACACAAGCTATTGGGAAATCCGAATGCAGAAGAATTAATGATGATAACTGCTACTGCAGGATTAGCGCAAAATTTTGGAGCTATTCGATCGTTGGTTACTACAGGAATACAAAAAGGGCATATGAAAATGCACTTGTTGAATATTCTAAATCAATTAGAGGCTACTGATGCCGAAAAGAAACAAATTGTTGAGCTATTTAAAACCAAAACGGTTACGCACAAAGGAGTTGTTGATGAATTTTGTAGAATAAGAGGTATTGAAAATAAAGATATTTCTATTGGAAAGTAAAATTGTAACTTTTTGGTTGTTCTTTTGTTCCACTTACAAATGACCACACCAATTAAAATACATCTTCTACTACTCTTCTGTTTATTCGGGTTAGAGGCTGTTTCTCAAAACACAGAAAAGTACTTCTTCAACCGCGGTAACATTGCCAAACTAACAGCCAACGTGACTAAAGACATGTCTACTGAAGAAGATAAAGTTTTAGCCATACATGAATGGATTACACACAACCTCAAGTGGAAGAATTCAAAACCCCGCGAAACACATTATAACACAGCTAGAAAAGCACTACTAAAAAGAAAAGGTCCTGCAAATGCATATGCAATACTGTTTGATGAAATGTGCAAATTCGCCAAGATTGAGAGCGAAATAGTAAGAGGCAACGTTAGCCCAAAATATTCTGCCAATTACAATCCAAAAGCATATGAAATCAGCAATCATTCATGGAATGCTGTTAAAACTAATGGGAGTTGGTTTGTAATAGATGTCACATTTGATGCGGGTTATATAAAAAAGAAAAAATACCCCGTGAAAAAATTCATTGAGAAAAACATTAAGATCCCCTATCCAGGAGGCATTAAACGTTTTTATTTTATTAAAAAAAAATCAAAATTTGTACACAAGCCTTCCCGAGATTATTATTTAAAAAACCAAGAAATGCTAGAGACACATTTTCCGTTAATGCCTATCTGGCAATTATCGGAAGATACTATTTCATCAAATATTTACAGAAAGAAATTGTGGGAGCGAAAAGCGCATATTAATTCTTCTTCTGGAGAATATGAATACGACTATAACAAGGAAATTGATGACTATGTATTTTCAGTTCATCCTGATTTGGTTGAAGGTA
>Ga0209631_10004757_pt1 | contig 14823 bp, 16 predicted proteins | sample COG_08_FD_184752 | JGI IMG/M metagenome (GOLD analysis project Ga0209631, IMG submission 184752) | Pelagic Microbial community sample from North Sea - COGITO 998_met_08 (SPAdes) (version 2) | ecosystem: Environmental > Aquatic > Marine > Neritic zone/Coastal water | place: Helgoland, sampling... | reverse complement strand
CCCGATTATTCACTCGACCGATGCCGATGCGCGCTTGCCTAAAAATTACTTTAGCCAAACCCAGCCCAGTGATGCCGCTGGCTGGGTTTACGCTTACCGACATCGGTTACCTGCGCCTGATCATCTCAAAACGGCAATGCGCTTGTACGAATTAAAATTGAGTCACTTCACAGGCGGGCTGAGGTGGGCAGGTTCACGCTTTGATCATGCAAGCCTCGGCTCAATCATTGCGATCAACGCCGCCGCCTATGCCCAAGTAAGGGGTTTTCCGAAACGCGCAACCGGCGAGGATTTTTATCTACTCAACAAATTGGCTAAAGTCGGCCCGATTATCCGGCTCCAAGGTGCCCGGGTTGTGTTATCGCCCCGACTCTCTGGACGCGTGCCCATCGGCACCGGAACGGGGGTTCGCGCACTGATTAATCAAAATTTTAGAAAAACCGCCCTGTTTTACAATCCAAAGACGTTTTCTCATCTGCAATCGCTTCTCGCAGCCTTAGCCAAAGCCGAGACGACCGATGCCCTCGAGGCCATTTCGAACCCGAAAATTCAAAGTTATTTTACCAGCAGTAACTGCTTATCCACTTTTCGAAAACTCGAAGCCAACGTTGGACACAAAAACCACTATCAACGCGCCTTGCTCAATTGGTTTGATGGCTTTCAACAACTCAAGTTTCTCCACCATCTACGTGATCTTGATCTGCCCGATGTCACCCTCGCTGGCGTTCTGCAGGCGCCTTGGTTTCAAAAGCCCCATGCACTGGACATGAGCCGCACCCGGCTCGAACGGATCCGGGAGCTCGCGTAAACCCCTCATTTCAACGCATTTCTCTTGCTCGGGCAGCTATTGCCGGGCATCGGTCGTGATATCATTGCGATCAGACAGGACAGCCTTATGTTTAAAATTTTTATTGATGGTCAAAACGGCACGACAGGCCTGCAAATAAAAGACCGCTTGGCCGAGCGCAGCGATATCGAACTGATCGAGCTCTCCGATGCTGAGCGTAAAACGGATGCAGCTAAGCGCTCAGCGCTCAGTGCTGCAGATGTTGCGATCTTGTGTTTGCCGGATGACGCGGCACGTCAAACGGTGCCGCTAGCGCCCAATACTCGGTTGATTGATGCCAGTACCGCCCATCGTACCCACCCAGACTGGACCTATGGCCTGCCAGAATTGTGCCCTGAGCAACGTCAAAAAATTCAAACTGCTCGGCTGGTCAGCAATCCGGGCTGCTATCCTACCGGGTTCATCTTGCTCGTGCGGCCGCTGGTTGCGCAGGGCTTATTAAAACCTGACCAGGCAATATTCGTCAGTGCATTGAGTGGGTATTCTGGTGGCGGCAAGGCCATGATCAAAGATTATCAAGAACAATCCCAGACCGCTTGCAGGCCTTATGCCCTCACGCTCAAGCACAAACACTTGGCCGAGATGACGCAGTTTGCAAGTCTTCAGAATGACCCGGTCTTCCTGCCTCATGTCGGTGATTTTTACCAAGGGATGCTGGTCGAAATCGGCTTGACGGCAAATCATTTCACAAAGCCCATCAGCGCCGAAAGTATTACCGAATATTGGCAGCATCATTACCGCAATGAGCCCAATATTCAGGTGCAAGACCCCAATCATATCCCGGGACTAGACGGGCGTTTCCTAGAACCCCAGGCCTGCAATGGCACCAACCGAGTCGACCTTTTTGCCTTTGGTGATGCGCAACAAAGCTTGCTCGTGGCCCGCTTAGATAATCTTGGTAAAGGCGCTGCCGGCGCCGCTGTTCAAAACTTAAACCTCATGCTGGGTATCGACGAGCAAACTGGCTTGTCAGCGCAGGATACGCCCCAAGGATCAACCCATGACCACGTCGATTGACGCGCAATACCAACAATATTTAAACGCTGGCCTGACGCTGGACTTGACCCGAGGCAAGCCCTGCTCCGACCAGCTCGACCTCAGCGACACACTTGAAGATATGATCGGCGGTAATTTTAAGACAGCCGATGGCATCGATGTTCGCAATTATGGCGGTCTTTTGGGGATACCCGAAGCCCGCGCGCTGGGCGGCGCATTGCTTGACGTGGATCCTAAGTACATCATGGCCGGCGGCAACAGCAGCCTCACCCTCATGTATCAATTTCTGGTTTGGCGGCTCAAGGCCTGGCAAGCAGATGATCCGGCTCAGACCTTCAAATTTATTTGCGTGGTGCCTGGCTATGATCGTCACTTTACGATCTGTGAGCACTTGGGCATTGAAATGGTCTCGGTGGGCTTTGACAGTAACGGTCCCAACCTGACTGACATTGAGGCCCTCGTACGCCAGGACCAAACCATCAAAGGCATTTGGTGCGTGCCGAAACACAGCAACCCGACTGGACACACCTATAGCGACGAGACCGTCGCACGACTGGCGAACTTGCCGAGCCTTGCAAGCAAAGACTTTATCCTGATGTGGGATAACGCCTATGCAGCGCACGATTTGGATCCACAGGCGAGACCTCTTAGCAACATCATGGCCTACGCTCAGGCAGTCCAGACGGCGGATCATATCGCCCTGTTTGCCTCGACGTCCAAAATCACCTTTGCCGGCGCTGGCCTCGCATTTTGCGGCTTAAGTGAGCCAATGTTAAAAGGATTCGAGACCTTCCTCACGCCGCAAATGATTGGTTTTGACAAGGTGAATCAATTAAGACATGCCCGGCTTTTGAGCGGTAAAGACGACATTGCAAAGCATATGGCAGCGCACAGAACGATCCTTGAACCAAAATTCAGACGGGTCCAAGAAAAACTAAGACCACTGGCTGACGCCGGCTTAGCGACTTGGAGTCAACCAGGCGGTGGTTACTTTGTTTCGTTGGATTTGAAAATCGCCAGCGCAACACGCGTTATTGCATTAGCCGATGCTGCAGGGGTAAAGCTTACGCCCGCGGGTGCCACCTTCCCCTATGGGCGAGACCCAGAGGATAAGAATATCCGAATCGCCCCCAGCTTTCCTGATATGATAGCGCTTGACCAAGCGCTTGATGTTCTGGTTTGTTGCATCGTTAAAGCCAGTGAAATTAATCACTAAGCACGCAAATTCCTTCAGCAATAAGATAAAACCTTATGAAATTACAGCAACCCCAACCTGGCGTCGCCTTGAATACAGCTTGCAGAGTATGAGTATTTTTTCAAAACTGTTCAAAACCAAAAAGTCGCCCGCCAAACCTGCTAAGAAATTAGTGTCGGCTCCAAAAACCGCTCCGAAGAAATCTCCTGCAAAACCGCGTCCAGCTTCCAAACCGACAGCCACACAGCTAACGAGCAAGCAGCCTTCCGATCAAGGCCGCAAGTCCCAAGCAAAGCGCCCACCTACGGACCTGCCCCTGCTCGGCCAGGATTTCGTCGACCTAGATCTGCCCGAGCCGCTGAACCTTGCGATACGAAAACTCAATTTCTCGCACTGCACACCGATCCAAAAAGAAGTGTTGCCCCACAGCTTAGATGGTGAGGATGTGATCGCACAGGCGCAAACCGGTACCGGCAAAACGGCCGCCTTTTTAATTTCCATTATCACCTACCATTTAGAGAATCCTGAGCGCCAAACCCGCAAGCCCGGCACGCCATTCGCCCTCATCATTGCGCCGACCCGTGAGCTGGTTATGCAAATCGCGTCGGATGCAGAACTGCTGACCGAGTTTACGGATCTGCACGTGATGGCTGTGGTCGGCGGCATTGATTACGAAAAACAAAAACGAGAACTTGAGAGGCCGGTTGAGGTTATTGTCGCGACTCCGGGCAGATTGCTCGATTTCTGCCGCTCTGGGGTCATCAATCTAGGCCAAGTCGAAACACTCGTGATTGATGAAGCCGACAGAATGTTGAACATGGGCTTCATCCCAGATGTGAAAGCCATCGTTCAGCGTACGCCTAAGAAAGAAAAGCGACAAACCCAACTCTACAGCGCAACGTTCAGCGAGGACATCAAGCGCCTTGCAAAGACCTGGACCCTAAACCCAGTTCGAATTGAAATTGCGCCCGAGCAGGTAGCCGTGAGCAGTGTCGAACAACTGATTTATTTCACGTCGGAGTCAGAAAAATTCACCGTCCTGTGTAACCTCATTGCCCAGCAAACCGAAAGTAAAGTAATCGTGTTTGTGAATCGTCGGGATGAGACTCGGCGGCTTGAGGAGAAGCTCTATCGTCAAGGCTTTAAAACCGGGTTGCTCACGGGTGAGGTCGCACAACGCAAGCGCATCAAAACACTAGACGAATTCAAGGATGGCGATATTCAAGTTATGGTGGCCACCGATGTTGCCGGCCGCGGGATTCACGTCGATAACATCAGTCACGTGGTTAATTATAATTTGCCGGAGGACCCAGAGGATTACGTGCATCGGATTGGTCGAACGGGCCGCGCCGGTGCCAAGGGCATCTCGATTAGCTTGGTTTGCGAAAGTGATGCCTTCATGATGCCAAGCATCGAAGCGCTGCTTGGTGAGTCATTAAACTTCACCTATCCGCCGGATGAACTCTTGATTTCACTCGGATCGCCCGTTCGTGCCCGACGCGTGAATAACGATCTGATTCCGAAAGATAAAGATACCCGGAAACCACCCCGAAGAAGAGGCTAGCTATGGCCCAACCAACAACACAACCAATTGAACCGCTAATACGTCGATCGCATATCGACGGATTAGAACCGGTCCGGCACGTACACCAGCACAACGCCAATGCCATTCGCCTTACTCGCTCTTTATCAAGCCTTACCGGGCTCAAGAGCCTAGGCGTGCACCTCGTGACCTTAACTCAGGGCCGATTCTCAACGGAATATCATCGTCATCATGAAGATGAAGAATTCATCTACATTTTGTCTGGTTGCGGCCTCGCCCGGATTGGTGAGCACCAACATGACGTCGCGCCCGGAGATTTCATGGGATTTAATACGCACTCTGAAGCTCACAGCTTATACAACCCGAACCCAGAAGATCTGGTCTACCTTATGGGCGGCACTCGATGCGCCATTGATATCTGTGATTATCCGGACTTGGATCTCCGGCAGTTTCGAGTCCACGGTGAGCGAACAGCCGTCCAGCGCCGCCATCTCAACAACGCCAATCCGTCATCCGACCAAGCAGACCCCGATCCTGACGCTGAGTAAAACCCCAATGAATAACCCCCTTGTCCTTGCACCTTCAATTAATGTACTCGGCACCGAACTCTCGCCTTGCAGCAATAAGCCATTGACTGGCTTCCTTCGTGATGGCCTGTGTAATACCTGTGCGGAAGACGCGGGCTCACACACGGTTTGTGTCGAAATTAGCGAAGCATTTTTATTGTTTTCTAAGGCGCGGGGCAACGACCTGATGACGCCCCATCCTGAATTTGGCTTTCCGGGACTCAAACCTGGTGACAGCTGGTGCTTGTGTGCGGGACGCTGGTTAGAGGCCTACGAGGCCGGCATCGCGCCCAAAGTCATCCTCAACAGCTCGCACCAAGAAGCGCTGAAAATAGTCCCTTTAGACTATCTTTTAGCACACGCGGTCACCATTAATTGAGTCGGTATTGACACGACGCGACTCAGACCTTAAGCAATGCGCTGGGAATCAAAATCTATGACCCGACTCGAACACAAAAAGATTTTAATCACTCAGTCTGATGATTACATGGGGCCAGCGATTGCGGACTTGTTTGCCGCAGAAGCCGCACAAGTCACGGCGCGCCCGGGCTGGGTTCCGTTTGGTCCCGACTTCGCAAGCTATGTCCAGGATTTACCAGACTTCGATGTTGTCATTGCCAACCTCGCCCATGATCCCTGCAACGGCCCGATAGAAGCCTTAGCGGATGATAACTGGGAGAAGCTGTTTGACACGATGGTGCATCCGCTGATGGCCTTGGTAAGACACTTTGCCCCCAGAATGGCCGATCGAGGTCACGGCAAAATTATCGCGATCACGAGTGCCGCACCCTTAAGAGGTTTGCCAGGATCCGCCGCGTATTGCGCAGCACGAGGCGCCCAAAATGCGTTTATTAAAGCCGCTGGCCTCGAGTTTGCTGCTAAGAATGTGCAGATCAACGCCATTGCCCAAAACTATGTCAGCAACCCCGTCTACTATCCGGATGACCTGGTTCAAAGTGAGCGGTTTCAGAAGCATCTCGCGCGCAACGTACCGATTCGGCGTGTTGCGCAGTCCAAGGAACAAGCAGAATTCGCGCTCTTTCTGGCCTCGGACAACAGTGATTTCTTTGTTGGTCAAATTTTTCCATTCTCGGGAGGGTGGGCAACTAACGCCTAAGCACGATGCACTGGGAACTAAAGGAGATCACCGTTTGGCACCTAGAGCGATTGGTACCCCTGTCGGATCCGCCGCCGTCTCGCTCGTATGAGCTTGTGAACCTTGTTGCGCCCGATCCGGGTTTCTGTCGGTACCTTTATGCAACAGTGGGTGCGCCTTGGCTCTGGTATGAAAAAATCGGCTGGTCCTTATCCGAGTGGCAGGAACACGTTAAACAGCCTAACGTCCAGTTTTGGGTCGCTTATATTTCAGGCAATCCGATCGGTTATTTCGAGATCAAACACGGCAATGACGGCGCCTCTGAGATTTGTTTGTTCGGACTGATGCCCAATTGGGTTGGAAAAGGCCTCGGCAGCGCGCTACTACAAGATGCCATTCATCAAGCCTTTAAGCCAAGCCAGCGCCGAATTTGGCTGCACACCTGTTCACTCGACCATCCCAATGCGCTGTCAAACTATCTGAAACACGGCTTTACGCTTTTTAAAGAAGAAAACTTCAATGCCAAGGTTCCGGCTGAGCCATTAGAGCCCTTTCCGGGGGCCTATTCGCTATAAAAAAAGGCGCTCACACCGTGAGCGCCTAAAGAGTCTTTTGTGAGACTCAAGGGGGGAAATAAAGGCAGAAGGCGCCGTCCTTGGCACCCCCACCAAACCAGTTAGCGCGTGAACTCTGGGTAGGCTTCGATCCCAATCTCCGCGATGTCAGAGCCTGCAATCTCTTCTTCTTCAGAGATCCTAAGCCCCATCACCACCTTGATGATCATCCAGGCGATGCCGCCGACGACGAAGGTCCAAAGGAAGATTGCGCTGATGCCCATCAACTGAGCCGAAAGGGTCGCGTCCGAGTTTGTGAAACACACTGCCAGCAAACCCCATATTCCGCAGGTGCCGTGAACCGAAATCGCACCGACCGGATCATCAATTCGAAGCTTATCGAGCAACACGATCGAGCCAACAACTAAGATCCCGCCCGCCAAACCTATGAGAGCCGCCTCGCCAGGCATCGGCGTCAAGGGTTCAGCTGTAATCGAAACCAGACCAGCCAAAGCACCATTTAAAGCCATGGTGAGATCGGCTTTACCAAATACCACCTTTGCCGTTAAAAGCGCACCAATCAAACCTGCGGCCGCGGCAGTATTGGTGTTGACGAATATCAGCGCGACTGCGTTGGCTTCTTCAATATTGCTGACCACTAATTCTGAGCCGCCATTGAACCCAAACCAACCAAACCAGAGTATGAACATGCCAAGCGTTGCTAGGGGCATGTTTGCACCGGGTAGCGGGTTCACCTGTCCATTTGGGCCATATTTGCCATTTCTCGCACCGAGCAGCAAAACCCCGGCTAATGCTGCGGCAGCGCCACACATGTGCACCACGCCGGACCCCGCGAAATCTAGAAAACCGGCTTCGTCTAACGCACCCCCACCCCATTTCCAGAAACCCTGCACCGGGTAAATAAACCCAGTCATCACGACCGCGAAGGCTAAGAACGCGAACAGTTTCATCCGCTCTGCAACAGCGCCAGAGATAATCGACATCGCAGTCGCAACGAACACAACCTGAAAAAAGAAGTCTGAGGCCCCGGAGTAGTAAATATCGCCTTCAGACGCTAACACCTCACTCACAGAATTATCGCCACCACCAAGGTAGGTGCCGATGCCGGGGATCCATCCAGACCCGTCGCTGTACATGATGCTGTAGCCCACAATCAGGTACATGAGCGATGCGATTGCAAACAGCGCTACATTCTTGGTTAAAATTTCACTGGTATTTTTTGCTCGGACCATTCCGGCTTCGAGCATCGCGAATCCGGGCGCCATAAACATGACCAATGCCCCCATCACTAAGAAGTAGAGCGTATCTACCGAATAACTAAGTTGTATTAATGACTCTTCCACAATTTTCCTCCTCGGATAACGTCGTAACGCGTGTCGCTCCTGACTATGTGCAGACTTAACTTCTGAAAGCTTGGTCGGCTCATTCCCTGGACTGTTTTGTCCTGACTCGGTTAGAGCAAAGATGATGCCAAGATCAAACCCCCCGCAGAAACTCGCTTCAGCGGGCATTACATAGGGTTAGCGTTCGACGCGGGTCGCATCGGTGTTCAATTTCATAAAATTAATGCACGAAGCTGGGGCGGTTGCCCTCAATTGGGGCGAGGCATTGGGGCGAGGCAGCGTGACGGCGTTGGCAGGCGCGCATTTTGAATTGCACAAGCCTTTTTCCTTGAGGCATTACCCAGATCTGTTGCAGCTTTTAGAGCAGCGCCTGACGCTAAATCTGCTCAAACCGCATCTGTGGCAGCGATTCGTGTGAGCCTGTTTTCTTGAGGCGTTAAAGACAATTCTGAGGGCCTTCGAGCAATCTATTGCAGACGACTCGGAAGGTATAGCACCAAATCGGAAAAATAATAAATGAGCACCAACCCGAAGAGTTGTAGCGCAATAAACGGGACGACACCACGATAAATGACAGGTACCGTCACCGCATCCGACACCACACCTTTGAGATAAAATATCGCAAAACCAACGGGCGGTGTTAGAAAAGCGGTTTGCAAGCACACGGCAAACAGAACCGTAAACCAAATCAAGTCAAACCCAAGTCCCGTAACAACCGGTGCCACAAGCGGCAGCACAATCAACGTGATCTCAATCCAATCCAGGACAAAACCCAATAAAAATACCACCAACAAAATGGTGATCAATATCCCATCCGGTCCAAAGGGCAAACCCAAAAGGCCTTTCTCGATCAAATGATCGCCGCCAAGCCCGCGAAGTACCAACGAAAAGGCCGTGGCCCCCAAAAATATTGCGAAGATATAACTGGTTGTCTTGGTGGTTTCCAGACACGCCTCTTTCAAAACCTGAGGCGTCAAATTGGCATACCACGCCGTTAACATCAAAGCGCCAGCGGCGCCCACACCGGCTGCTTCGGTTGGCGTTGCGATGCCCGCAAAGATGGACCCAAGCACCGCAAAAATCAGCATTAGGGGCGGCAACATGGCCTGAAGAACGTCCGTTAACACACCAAAGGTCAAGGGCTCGGCATCCGTTGCCCTTGGGGCAAGGCTTGGTTTTAACATCGCGAAGATCACAATATAAACCGCGTATAAACCAGCGAGCAGCAACCCCGGGATCAGCGCACCCAAAAACAACGGTCCTACCGGCAAGGCCAAGCGATCGGCCATCATTACCAGCATAATTGAGGGCGGCACCAATATCCCTAAAGACCCGACCGCCGCAACGGTGCCAGCCGCTAATTCAGGCTGATAACCCCGCGCAAGCATCGGCGGCATCGCCAAAAGACCTAGCAATACGACAGAGGCGCCGATGATACCGGTCGATGCCGACAACAAAACCCCAATTCCAACAACCGACAATGCCATCCCACCGGGCACAGCATTGAATAACCGGGATAAGTTTCGTAACAATCGCTCCGCCAACCCAGACTTTTCGAGCATCACCCCCATAAAAATAAACATCGGTAATGCCACCAAGACCCAGTTGTTCATTACATCCCAAATGCGATCCACTACGAGCCCTGAGTAATCCCAGCTGATTGCGATCTCCCAACCAAAATCAACGCCGGCAATGATACCCATCGCGGTAAAGATTACGGCAAGCCCGCCTAGGACCCAGGCTACGGGAAACCCTGAGAAAATTAAGAGGATAAAACTTGCGAACATCCACAGACTGAGCCAATCGCCATCGGTCATGGCGCCGCTCCAGGCTTTGGCCAGCCGAACAATAGGCATAACACGCGAGACAGACGAGACAGGGTCGCGAGCAACAGCAAAACAAACCCGATCGGAAGCATCGCTTTAATCACCCACCGAAAAGGCAATCCACCAGGCGCTTGAGAAACTTCGGCGGTTTCATAGGCATACAGTACAAACGGTCCAGCGGCGATCAGGACTAACATGACGAAAGGCAAAAGCAGCAACAGCAGTCCGTAAACTTCGACCCAAGCCCGGGTCTGATTGGACCATCTGGCGCGAAAGACATCCACCCGAACATGGGCGTCCAGTACTAAAGCGTAAGAAAGTCCTAAAAGAAAGCCAGTGGCATACAAGTGCCATTGCAGCTCTTCGAGTTCAATAAAACCTTCTGAGAAGAGGTAGCGAGAGATCACATTGACAACAATGACACCGATCAGCATTAACCAAATCAGACCTAACACTGAGCCGAGTTTGACCACCACACCATCGATTAATCGAGAAAGGCCCGTCACCGGCAACCGCTGATCGCTCATTCCTCGGTCACCTCATCAAAATCTCGGGGCAGGTATGCTAAGGCTTTCCACTTCTTATAACTGCGCATGAATTTTCTTTGGGACGCCAAAATCTCAGCAAATTGCGGATCTTTCTCCGCTTCGATCTGAAGTACCGATTCGGTAACGGCCTGAAGCGACTTCAAAACCGCCTGATCAAACCGAATGGGCGTCACGCCCTTTGCCTCGAACCCTTCGATCACAGCACCTTGTAAGGCCTCGCCTTTCGCCAAGTTTCGAATCACGCCGGCCGTGCAAGCCATCTCGATGAGGCTCTGATCACCAGCACTGAGCGCATCCCAGCGGGTTTGATTGACCACAAGATGCGCCGCGGTAAACGTTTGGTGCCAGCCGGGAAAGTAGTTGAACTTTGCAACTTGATCAAACCCAAGCATCGCATCCACAACGGGCAAAGAATATTCCGTCGCATCAATTGCGCCTTTTTCAAGCGCTTGATAGATTTCCCCGCCAGGTATTAAGGTCACGGACGCACCCAACGCTTGCAACACGCGCCCCCCGAGTCCCGCGAATCGTATTTTCAAACCTTCAAACTGGGTCAGATCCGTGATGGGAAATCGAAACCAACCAGCGGTTTCTGGGCCAATGATGCCACACAGAATCGGATGAATATTATGCGGTGCATAGAGCGCTTCAGCCAAGGCTTTACCCCCTGCCTCATAATACCAAGCGGTATATTCCCAAGGCTCAAGGCCAAAAGGGACCGCCGATATAAGTGGCGTTGCTGGAATTCTGCCCTGATCATAGCCAAGCCAGGTGTAACCCGCTTCAAGCTTACCCGCCTTGACACTCTCGGTAATACTAAAAGCTGGAACCAGCATTCCAGGCTCATAGACATCTAGCAGGACCCGACCGCCTGAGGCACGATTCAGTTGTTCTGAGACATACAGGATATTGTCGCCCAAAGCCGGCAGATGTGTGCCAAACGCCACCGGCGTTCGCCATTTAATTTGAGCGGCCTCGGCCGCGCTGATGTTGTTCTGAACCGGCGCTGTCGAGCGAAGACTCAGCGCGCCGATCAGACCCAACAGGAAAGCCGTAACAATGGCGATCATCGCGCTTTGATTTGTCCAAGGATTCTTAATCGCCTTGCCCCTTTTCGGCCACTGGTATGCTTTATACTAACGCAACGCGATGATGCTGCCATCTATGACCCCAGAACAATTTACACAAGCGCTGAGCCATCGGCCAAAATCCTTTTCAGTGATCGTCAAAGACGCTCACATTCACTATCGACGTTGGCCAAAGCCTAATGCGCCCGGAGTTCTACTGGTTCATGGTCACGCGGCACACGCCCGCTGGTGGGACCATATTGGCCCAGCATTGCACCAACGATTCGATGTCTCGGCAATTGACCTGTCTGGCGCTGGCGATAGCGCGCACAGAGCAAGCTACTCATCCCGCTTATTTTCCGAAGAAATGATGGCGGTCACAAACCATGCAGGTTATGCGTCGCCAATCATCATCGCACACAGTTTTGGCGGCACGCTTGCTCGGGTCGCCTGTTTTTTAAATCCACACTGGGCAAAGCGACTGATTTTAATGGATTCGGTGATCCCAGCGAGCCCCGGACCTCAATTGGACAACTCAAAAGCGGTCAAGGCGCTGCCACGGCCAGCGCGGCAGACCATACGGCCATCACGGGTTTATGCAACGCGACTGATTGCAATGAAACGCTTTCGATTAACGCCTCGGCAGCCTCTGACCCACCCCCATATTCTCTCACACATCGCCCACCATTCTTTTCGCGAGTCTGAGGCAGGCTTTGTATTCAAATTTGACCGCGCGGTCTTTAGCAAGATGACACCGGCACCAGACTTACCCGCGGGACCTGAGATGATGGCTGGTCTTCAAACCAAAACCAGTTTAGTGGTTGGCCGCAAGAGCGTTTTTTTTGACGCCAGGACCGCCGTTGGCGAGCAGAATCTATCGACCGCAAAAAAACACTTTGCGCGCGATCAAATCAAGATCATCGACGACGCCGGGCATCACCTGATGATTGACCAGCCTCTGCCGACCATCAAAACCCTGTTAGCGCTTACCGCTGACTCGGCCGAAGGCCCTGATCAACGGTAATCCGCTGCATTTTTCGTGATTGTGGCCAATAGTCGTTGACGGGTTTGTGCTGGGTAATTCGATTGTCCCAAAAGGCGATCGAGTCTTTTTCCCAAGTAAATCGACAGGTATGCTCTGGCAAAATCATATGCGCAAACAGAAATTTAAGTAACGCATCGCTTTCTGTTTGGTGCAGCCCCTTGATTCGGGCAGTAAAAAGCGGATTAACGTATAAGCCGCGCGCGCCACTTTCAGGGTGGGTAATCACAACAGGGTGCTCAACCGGCGGGTTATCGCTCACCATCTGCGCTAATCGTTCCCGCCCGCCAGGCTCTGCCAGAGACTCTTTAAATCCAAAGCTGAAATCATGAACCGCAACCAAATCTTCGATCAAATCTTTCATGACCTCGGACAAACTCTCGTAAGCGGCCGATAGACTTGCGAACAGGGTATCGCCGCCCCGCTCGGGGATTGACAGGCCATGCAGGATGGACCCCAGCGGCGGGCAAGCCCGAAAGGTCATATCGGTATGCCACACTTCAATTTTTGAGGGATTGTCTCGATCATTCTCTAAGATGGTGATCGCAGGAAAGCCCGCGGCATGCGGATAAGCCTCATGGTACTGCGGCTCGCCAAACGCAGTAGCGAGCGCCATATGCTGCTCAGGAGACAATGGTTGGTTTCGAAAAAATAAGACTTGGTGCTCTAAAAGCGCTTGATTGAGGTCACTGAGCATCGCAGCTGATAATGGCGCCGTGAGATCGACGCCTGTAATCAGCCCGCCTAGGGCGCCCGACACCCGTTTGCATTCCATAATGACCGATTCCTTTTCAGGTTTGACATCGCGATCATTTGTCAACCCAGGTTAGTCGATTGCGTGCCCGGATCAATCGCGCAGCAGTTTCTGAACGCCAGCGGCTAGCCCTCTGACGCCAACTGCTCGACCAGCGCCTCGGCTTTCGCCTCGAGCTCGGCCAGCAGTTCTTTGCTTTTATGGGTCGACAAAGCAACCACTCGATTGGGTCCCAACTTCCGCAAACCGGCTAAGATTTCAGAAGCATTTGCTTTCGCCTGCCCAATTTGACTCATCCTGCTCACCCTGTATATTCATGCTCTTGGCGCGCATGATAACGGATTTACGCAGCGCAATCATCAAGACAAAACGCAATTCTCTGGAGAAAAGCGCTTGGCAACACCAACCCTGCAGAGCGAACATCGCGGCGCAAAACTTGCCCTCATTTATCGAGCGGATGGTCATGCCCAGCTCCTGGTCAATGGTCTGGTTCGAGATGAAGGGCAAAGCTTAACCCGACTCAAACTGCAGAGCGTCGTGCAAACAGACTATGAATGGCATGAAAAAATTAGCGGGTCCATTGAGCGCAATGACCAATCGGTTCGACTGACTTTAATGATGAGCGACATAGAAGTCGCAATCGGCGACTTTGATTTGGGATTAGAGACCTGATGCAGATTATCGAGCAGCTTCAGGCCGACCAAACAGCCGCCTATGGTCACCAGGATCCAAACGCCAACGTCTGTTTTTTCACGACGGTGGACGCCGCGGGATCACCCCAGGTTCGAACGCTCGTTTTGCGTCATATTGGCGAGACAACCATCACCCTATTCATTAATACCAGCAGCCCGAAATGGCAACAGCTATTACAGCAACCACGCTGCCAGGCGCTATTGTGGTATCCCAGTCTCCAAATCCAATATCGCTTGAGCGGCACTGCAGCCGCCTTGGCGAGCGACGCGATCCAAGATAACTGGCATAAGCGCCCCCTGCGCGCGAAGATTTTAGATTATGTCTATGATCATGCAGCCCCGCAAAGCAAGCGCATGGCCTCCCGAGCCGCTCTGCTCGAGCAATTTCAAGTTGTGTCACAACGCGTCGCGTCAGCAGACTTAAAACCCAGCGCCGCCGCCATTGGACTATCCGTTCAGCTTGACCAAATTGAGCGCTTAGATCTGTCTCAAAACGACTTACCCCACGAGCGTACTGTGTTCGAGCGATCCGACGGCGGCTGGACCGCGCACGTGCTTGTCCCATAAGACGCAAAATTGACAAAAACCTTTGACTCCGCGCTTGATTGGACTTACATTTTTACTCGAACTGTGACGCGCAGACGTTCTAACCAGGGGGAACCTCCAGCGCGCCTTTTAATCCCCTGACCGCAAAGGAGGTGATCCCATCAATAGTCAGTCTATGAGGGGCGCC
>Ga0209631_10004755_pt1 | contig 14830 bp, 9 predicted proteins | sample COG_08_FD_184752 | JGI IMG/M metagenome (GOLD analysis project Ga0209631, IMG submission 184752) | Pelagic Microbial community sample from North Sea - COGITO 998_met_08 (SPAdes) (version 2) | ecosystem: Environmental > Aquatic > Marine > Neritic zone/Coastal water | place: Helgoland, sampling... | reverse complement strand
CCGTCGACGCCGACGTGAACGCCATCGACGGGGTCACCGTGGGGGGGCGGCACGGCGTAAGGTAAGCGGCCTTCGAGGACCAGCGCGAGGACCGTCTGGCCCGCGGCGTGCTCGTCGGGGTCGCCGCCTCTGTGCGCGAAACCGCGCACTTTGGCGTACTGGTGGAGCATGGACATCGGGGACCACGGCAAAGTCTCGTTCAACACGTCCTCGGCGCCGGTGAGCTCTAAAATCTCGGGGTCAAACTCCGCCACAGCCGGGATCTTCAAGGCCTTGTCCACCGTCGCGGCGAGCGCGTGGGCCAGGGCTTTGTCCTGGTGGGACATGGAGGTATCAGCGGCCATGGCGGACCACCGAGTGCCGGTGCGTTCCTTGAGCTCGGCGAGCCAACGCACGGCGCTGTAAGGCTCCCTGACGATTGGCAGCGGGACCAGCCCGCCGATGATCTGCTCCGCTAAGCCGATGTCGACCCGGGGGAACACCAGCCCGGGTGAGTCGCAGAGGCACGTATCGTCATCGAGGATCAGCGTCTGCAGCGTCTTCGTGTGCCCCGGCGTGGCCTTGACGCTGACAGCCTTACGCCCCAGGATGTAGTTCACCATCGAGGATTTTCCCACGTTGGGGTGACCCACGAGGCCGATCATGACCCGCCCGTCCTTAGCCGCGGTGGCCTCCTCCTCCTCAGCCTGAAGCGCCGCCGCGACGACCTCATCGTCGTGGCCATCGTCGTCATCGTCGCCGTGCTCATTGTCGCCGTATTCCTCCCGCGGCTGGTCCTTCAACGCAGCCTTCGCCTCCAGTTCCTCAGCCGCGTCCTCAGCCGCGGCGGCGGCGGCTTCGAGAGCCGCCTCCGCCTTTCTCACCGCGACCCGCTTACCCTTCGCCGCGAGCTGGTTACACACACGGAGCAGCGCGTTGGTTCCCACGCGAAGCTTCCATGGACCGGCTTCGACGCCATCGACTGTTTCATCGCCCGGTGCCTCGGTGTCAGACTCGGAAGCGTACGGGTCGACTTCTTCGTCGTCGTCGTCGCTGAGTAACAGTAGGTCGGTATCCGCGAGTTTCGAGTCCAAGGCGCGCTCGCGTCGTGAAACCTTCTCCCTCGCACCGCCGCTCGTTCCCTCCGCGGGTATGCCTATGCGTTTGCGTACCTCCTTCTGCCCCCCCGCGCCGCCGCCGCCATCCTTGGAGGTGAATCCGATGACCTCGTCCACGCCGGGAAGCGCGGCGAGGAGATGCCGGCCCCATTCCTCCGCCGCCATCCTCGGAATGGCGTCCACCTTGTTCAACACCAGCACCAACGGTTTACGGAGCCTCCTGGCGACGTGCGCGTATAGCGCCGGGGGGGTGTGGAGCAGCGGGTGCCGCGCGTCCACGACGAGGACCGCCACGTCGGCCCGCTCGAGGACGCGCCACAGCTGGCGCCACACCTCGATGTTTTGCTCAAAGGCGGGAGCGTAGCCCTTGCCTTCCTCCCTCAACCGCGCCTTGACGCCGGCGATCCACCGGACGAAAGCCTTGCGCTCGCGGGAGTGAAGCTTACCCCGCTTGAGCTCGTAGTCCCACTTGGGCCTGGCGGGCATGAGGGTCACGGCGCCGCGGGTGAGGTCAAAGTCCGCGCATCGCATCTCATCGAAAGCCGGTGGATCTGAGCACAGCGCCCTTCGAGCGTCCCGTACCCTGCGCTCCACGTCGTACGTCGCCTCGCCCGCGAGGACGGTGGTCGCCGCGCGTCTGTAGGTACCCTGTTTACCCTTGCCTTTCTTCTTCGTCGGGCCCATGTAGGTGCTCTTGAGGCCGAGGGACTCGACGGTGAACACGGTGGTGGCCATCCCTTCGCGCGCGCCGATGCGACCGTCGCTCTTGTTTGCAACCTGCGCACCCTCGCGCACGCCGCTCATCTTGTCACCCTCTTGGCGCTTCTTCATCTGTGAGGCGAGTGAGGCGAGGTGATGGGAGGAGACGTCAGGGGCCGGTCCGTGGCTTCAAAGCGCGTGAAGGAGCGAGCGACGAGGGAGGATTCACGGCACCGCCGCCGAGCCGCCGATATTTCGGCGGGCATCACGGTTGTTCACGACTCACCTGCGCGGCCATGCGCTTGGCGTGCGATTCCTTCTTTTTGGGAGGCATGGCGCTCGAGTCCAGATCCCGGGTCGCTCGAGACCACGACCCGATACGAGAACGCCCGTGCGGGGAAGGACGGCGCGCGCCTAAGTGGGTAAGGTGTCTCTGACATGATTTATTGACAAGCGGCGAAAAGCAAAGTTTACCAAATCTCCAAGATTTTGCCAGCCACTCCCAGAGCGACGGCGCCGAGCAGTCCAGTCTTGACCACGTTCCCGAGCCCCTCCCCGACCTTCTTCGCGACGCTACCCACGGCGGAAGCACCCACGACCGCCGCGAGCACGACGCCGGCACCCTCCAACACCAGGTTCTCCTGCTCCGGCGACAGCGAGGCGTCGATGGCGGACTTGGCGGTGACCGCGGTGGACACAGCCGCGTTGAGCTCCTCGGTCGGGTCCCCGGGGTTGAGGTAGTAGCCCGCGGTCCCGATGGCGGCGAGGAGCAGGACGGGGGGACCCCAGCCGACTGTGGGGGGCGCGTCCCGGGTGGGAATGTTGCCCGTGGCGTTGTACGCCTTGACGCCGACCTCGCCGCCGGGGAATCCGCCCGCCATCCCGCCGAAATCCTTCGCGAGGCTCACCTCTTTCGTTCCCTTGCGTCCACCGTAGACTGGCTCGTACTTCTTCTTCGCGATCGTCGGGTCGTCCTCGAGGATCGTGCGGTACCCCCACAGGCCTTTCTCGCCGCCCGCGAAGCCCCCGACGAGCTGAGAGTCTCGGCCGGTTTTCTTCAGAAGGCCATCTTTGTCTTCTTCGATGTACTTGCCTTGCCCGACGTAGAGCTTCTCGCCGGTGCCCGCGGGAACGTAGCCGGGGCTCTTCTTCCCGCCGGCGCCGGGCACGGGGACCTTGACGTCGGGGAGCTTCACGTTGGGGACGTCCGGGAGCTTCACGTTGGGGATCGCGCCCTTGAGCTTGTCCGCAGCCTCGCCGAACTTGTCGCCGATGGTGGCGTTGCGAACGACGAGGGAGGAACGCCGGGACGCGACGCGGGGCGAGACGCGCGCCGCGGGCTTGAGGTTGGCGACGGAGGAGGCGACGACCGACATGGTGACCTTGCCGGTTACGGTGAATCACACGATGAGCGCACGTGCGGAGCGCGTCGCGAGGAGTGCACGATCACGCGGCAAGATTCTTGGTTTTATCATATCGCGAATCGTCGCCCAATCAGCGCTCGCCGCGCGGCACGACGGGTGGTTCAGACACGGAAAATATCATAATTGGTTGGTATTTCTATTTGCGAGTGAAATACTCGAAAAAGGGGAATCATCGACGACCGCCACACACACCAAAGCGGCCACACACACGGAGGCCGAAGAGGCCGAACGGCCCCGACCCGATCCATCGCGTCGGGTCCGATGGAGAACATGGCGGAGATCGACCCGTACAGGGTGCTGGGCATAGACCCCAAGCCCAACCTGACGGATGCCGAGATCAAGAAGGCGTACCGAAAGTTGGCGCTGAAGCTGCACCCCGACAAGCGGAAAGACTCGGAGCGCGAGCGAGCGCAGCAGGAGTTCGACCAGCTTCAGAAGGCGTACGACATCTTACTGGACCCCGAGGCGAGGGCGGCGCTGGAGAACCTCGCAAAGGCGAGGCAGGCGACCAGGAAACGGCACGAGTCGCAGGATGCGAAGCGCAGAAAGATGAGGGAGGATCTCGAGCGGCGGGAACGGGCGGCGGAGCGCGGCAAGAACGAGGAGGAGGAGGCCAAGGAACGGCTGCAGCAGGAGCTCGCGAGGCTTCGCAAGAGTTTCGCGACGCGAAGGAAAGGGTACGATGCCGAGGCCGCGACGGACAACGCCGCCGAAACCAACGCCGCTCACGATGACAAAACAAACGGCGCCGCGAAAGAAGTCCCGGAACACATGTACCGCACCCTCAAGGTCGTCTGGCGCAAGGACATCTCGGACTACGCCGCGTCCAAGTTACGGACCGTCTTCGAATCATTCGGCACGGTGGAGGACGTCGTGATTCGCGACGGGAAGAAACGAAAAGGCAGCGCCCTCGTGGTCTTCGCGACGGTTCAACAAGCGGAGCGAGCCGGTAAGGCGCAGTGCGGCGACGCGTCTAACCCCTTATTGGCGGTTCGTGCCGCGACGGAGCCCCGCGGGCCCGTGTTCGGGTCCAGCGGGATGGATACCAAGCCGTCGACCGCGACGAAACGCCCGACGCCGCCGCCGGAGACGGGACCGATTAACGCCGCGGCTGCGAATACCGATACCAACGCGCCCCCCGTGGTCAAGCCTCTCTTTCCGGGAGCCGCGAACGCAAGTAGCGGTAGCCTGTTTCCCGGGGGTGCGGGGAGGACGTCGCTCTTCCCCGGGGGCGGCGGTGGGGGTTTGTTCCCGGGCGGAGTCGGCGCGGGGGTCGGGGGAGTCGGCGCGGGGGTCGGAGGCGGCGCGAGGGTCGGAGGCGGCGGCGGCAACTACGAGAGCGTGGTGTTGGACAAGATGCGGCGGGCGCAGGAACGCGCCAGGATCATCGCCCAGATGGAGGCGGAGGATGCGGAGGAGGCCGGGTCGTAGGTTAGCATGCAAAAATCGGTCGAATTCGTAAACTGAATATAGCTACGCGTCTCCTCCGCATCGTCGTCGTCCTTCGCCCTTTAGTGTTACGATAAAAACCGCACCCCCCACCCTCGTCGCCGCTCAGTTCTTGATGGCGTACTGTTGCGTCCACTCCTTCGCCGTCTTGAGCGCCTCCACCTCGTTGTCCCTCCAAGCCTTGGCGATCTTCTCGGACAAGGGATCGTCCGGGTTGGGCGCGGAGAGGAGCGCCTGGATGGACAGCAGCACGGTGCGAATCTGCAGCGCCGGGGACCACTTGTCCTTGAGGATGTCCAGGCAGATGCGTCCGAGGGTGTCTATGTTCGGGTGGTAGATCTTCGTCAGGAAGCGAACCTTGGGCGCCGCCATCGGGTACTCCTCGGGGAGGAACAGCTCCAGCTCGAACACCCCGCCCTCGTACGGCGAGTCCTGAGGACCGCGGATCATCACGCTGAAGTGCCTCAGGTTATCCTCCTGGGGCTGCGCGCTGATGCCGGGCGCGGGCTCGGACAGGAGCCGCTGGGTTTCCTGTGAGACGGAAATGTTCGTGGGGTGGGTTCAGGAAAGGTCAGGAACTGGTCGTGAAGGCTTCACGCGGGGCGTCAATGAAGTGGGCGCGTGCGAGACGTGCGCGCGTGATCCGCAAACGACGCGGGGCGGATCTTTGTTCTTTTTCTCGGGCTCGAGGCGCGTGGGGACTCCGCGCCCGGGATCGGGTCACGCGACGCGCCCACACCGGTAAACCGGCGACGCTTCGATCCGTACCCCCGTGGACGTTCGAAAGCCGGGGCGTACCTTGATGATGCGGCGCGGGAGCGCGCTGGAGGCGGACGCCATCTCTTCTCCGGCTGTTTTCGACGGTTCGACGACCTTTCCTTCCCTTCCCGGGTTTGTCTGCGCCTCCGCGGACAGAGACGGCGCTGAGTCGGCGCGCGCGGGTTTAAAGAACCTGTGCGCTGGACGCTCGCGCGAGTGTGGTCTCGCGAGAGAGTCTCCTGTGGCTCGAAGCGTGCGCCTCGAGACTGTGACGATCGTTCCTTCTTTGGTGCCACAGATACGCGGTCTGAACTCACGGATTAGTGCTACGATCGATCCGCGGGAACGATTCAAACTAAAAGACCATACAGCTAAACTAATATCAAATAGGACGCGGTATGATATGAGTATATATGGGTCAAGAGCTATTTCACGGTCAAATTAAAACCAGGAAAACGTCCTCCGCAAACGGTCGTCCGTCACTTAGGTTTGTCGTTCCCACATTGACGTGACACCCCACCGGCGATCGACGACTATGGTGGCCACGCGACGCGCCACGCGCGCGGCGAGCTCCAAGAGGACCGGGTACATATTCTGCATCCTCCTCGCGGCGCAGTACGGCCTGCAGCCCTTCCTCAAGGTGTTCATCGCCGACGGCGTCAACAAGGTTTCGCTCGTGCTCGGCACCGAGATGGCCAAAGTCCTCCTCGGCCTCGCCGGCATGCTGTACGAGGGCAGCCTCGCGTCGAACTTCGCGGCGTGGAATCCAAAAGGCGCCGCGTTCGCGGTCATCCCGTCGCTGATATACGCGGCGCAGAACTACCTGCTGGTGTTCGGGTACCAGACCATGGACAGCGTCACGTTCAACTGCCTCAACCAGTCCAAGCTCGTGTCCACGGCGCTGTGCCTGTACCTGCTGTTCGGCACGAGGCAGAGCCTCGTGCAGATGGGCGCGCTCGCGGGGTTACTCGTCGCGGGCGTCATGCTCCAGGACGGCGGTGGCGAGTCTCAGGGTGCGAAGACCGCGGCGTCCGAAGCGGAGACGGCCGTCGGCGTCGCCGCCGTGCTCGCGGCCAGCGCCCTGTCCGGGGTGGCCTCCGCCGCGTGCCAGTACGCCATGCAGCGCATCGGGACGTCCGCGCACGTCTTCACGCTGGAGATGGCGTTCGTCGCGATCCCGGCGCTGCTGATATCGCAGGCGTCGGTGATTTCGGCGCGGGACCCGGCGGCTTTGTTCGTGGGCTGGGACGCGTTCACGCTGATACCGGTGTTTTGTTCCGCGTTCGGTGGCATGTGCGTGGGGCAGGTGACCAAGAACTTGGGGGGCATCGCGAAGGGGTTCGCGATCGTGGGTGGGCTCGTGCTGACGGGTGCGGCGCAGGGTGCGCAGGAAGGGCGGTGGTTGGAGACGAGGAGCCTCGCGGCGCTCGTGTTGGTGGTCTTGTCGGTGTGGGCGCACAACACCCACCCGCCGGCCAAAACTAAGCGCCAATAGCGTCGTACGAGTACCAGTACATCAGCTGTTGTAATCTTACGAGTGTTGTTACTACCGTCTTGGAGTGTATTCATCGTCTCGCGACTCTCACCGCTTCACCGCGACTCCGTCTTATCCGCTCACGACGCCTTCTTCGCCTCCTTCTGGAGCGCCCGGAGCCTTCTCCGTTGCTCCGCCTTTCGCTCGCGGAACCCGGCCCACCCCGGTCTCCTCGTCAGCGTCGTGAGCAGCGCCCCGGCGAGCAGCGACATCAGCGTGCACACCATCGTCGTCACGTTGAACGGCATGGAGAAGTCCGGGGTCGGGAGCGTGAGCAGCGCGCCCCCCATGTACACCCCCTCGAGTGAGTGCGTATCACCCGGCGCGACGCCGCCCTCGACCAGGTCGAGGAGAGGGGAGTAACCGAACTTCGAAGTCCCGTCCCGCTCGAGTACAACCGGGGGCAGCGAGACGAACGCCGCGGGCAGGTCGAAGCCCCGGTTAGCGTCCGGCGGGAACTCGCTGATCCGCAAGAACGCCTTCTCGAACTTGAACGAGATCCTAGCCACCGACGCCGACGCGGGGACGTAAAGCTGAAGCTCCATAGTCGAAGGCCGCCGCCGGTCCACGCCAGGGACCCAACGCAACGCCTCCACCGGCCCACCCTTCCGTTCCACCGCACCGGACGTGGGCACGGGGATTGCGACGCCATCGATCTCGACCGCGAGCGTGTGGATGAACACGCGCACGTACCACGGAAGTGTCTGGAACACCCTCGCGCGGACGCCCCCGTCGCCGCTCGAGAAAGAAGAACCCTCCGGCTTCCTGAGCTCGATGGAGATACCACCGCGGTGGTACCCGCTGCCGGTCACCACGCGCTCCGCGTACAGCTGTGGCGCCACCACACGCTCGTCGCCCTCCCCGGGATGCACCGCCACGTCGAAGCCGTCCTTCTCCACCGCCCACGAGAGGGTACCGCCGGGTCCGGTCTCCGGTTCCTCACCCCCGACGGCGACGGCGGTTCCACCCTTCGTCTGCACGTGCACAGCCGTGGACGTCGCCACGGCGCACGCGCCGATCCCGTTCACAGCTGTGGATCCTTCTTCAGCCGTGGATCCTTCTTCACGTTCTCCCTGATTGACCCCGAGCAAGGCGGTCAGACGGTAGGAACCTTCCTTCGCGACTCGGTTAGCGTCGAGCACGAGCGTGGCGGATTGTGTCAGCGCGAGGACGTCGCCCCTGACCTGGATCCTCGCCGTGAACGAGACGTACTCGGCGCCGAACACCGCGGACCGCGACCTCAGTAAGGATGCGATGCCCGCGCGGTCCCTGCACGGGAGGAGCTTGAGCCACGGCGTGAGGTTCTCGGTGCAGACAGCCTCCGCCGGGAGGGATCCGAGCCTGCGTCTGTTGTGTGATGCGACGGCGGTTCGATCGACGCGGTCAGTGCCGTCCCACGGTCGGAACACCAGCGCGGGCTCCACGACAACCTGCGTCTCGCGTAGGGCGCTGAGTGAGGCGCAGAACTGCCCGCCGAACATGGCTGTGAGATTAGCCCACCCCGCGTCCGCCGCCTCGTCGGACTCGACGTCGAACGCCGCCCAGAGCTCAGCCCCGATCGGTTTGGCGCCCGCCGGGGGCCGGCCCCATCGCCGGTACATCCACCGCCCCTGCGTGAACGACAACTCCGCGTCGGCGACTCCCGTAGCGCGCGCGATCTGCGCGATCGCCTTGGGAAAGGTCTCGTGGTGCCGCGCCATCAGCGACGTCTCCTGCCGGAAGTGCGCCACGAACGCCGTCCGACCGCCAGGGAGGGGGCGGAGCAGCGCCTCCTCATGGAAGGTCTCGGGCCTGGACTCGCCCGCCGCGCCCGCCGACGCCGCGAGCAAACCGACGAGGAAGGCGAGGAGCATGGCGCGCGCGACGCGCCTCGAATCCATGTCGGTGCGCGCGCGCGTGCCACAGTCTGTGCCACGCATGGGACGATCTATCAGATTTATTTCAGATTTATTTAATCACCGCGGATTCCCCCGTCACATCACTGGGTGTACACCGCGTCGACATCTTCAAGCTCCAACAGCTTGTCCACCAGCCCGTCGTTCACCTCACGCTGTTCGTCAGTCACGTCAACCTCCGCCAGCGGGATCATCTTCAGCGCGGTCTCGTCGGGGTTTATCGCGTACCCGGCGTCGCCGAGCGCTTTTTGGCACTGCATGAAGTTCTCGAACTCGGTGAAGATCGTGAACCCGTCTTCGCCATCCTCCCGCGGGACGACGTCGTCGCCGCCGTTCTCGCACGCGACCTCGAACACCGCCTCCTCGTCGCCGTTGTCGCAGTCGATGGTGATGACCCCTTTGCGTTCAAAGTTGAAGAGCACGGATCCGATCTCGGCAACCTTGCCGCCGTTTTTGTTGATGACGCTCTTGGTCTCCGCCGCCGCGCGGTTGACATTGTCGGACAGGACCTCGATGACGATGCCGACGCCGCCTTCGCCGTAGGCTTCGTACGTGAGCTCCATGTAGTCCGCCTGCTTCCCGTCCGTCGCGCGTTTGATGTTGCGCTCCACCAGTTCTCGCGGCACGGAGAGGCGCGCGGCGTCGTCCAGAACCTTTTTCAGCTGGACGTTGGACACGGGATCGGCTCCGCCGCCTTCCTTCACCGCGGCGACGATCATCTTGCCGTACTTGCCGTACAGCTTGGTTCGCTTGGCTTCGCCTTTTTGCTTCTTCGCCGCGACTTTCGCAGCCTTGCGCCCCATGCACACGGGCGCGCAGTGAAGGTGTCGGGGCTGGCCGGGATGGGATAAGTTTGCGGTGCGAGTGGTTCGGGCGCTGACGCGCGCGAGGGCGTGCGACGCGCGGAACGCGAGCGATCCGACGGAGCACGTGGCGGTGAACGCGGACATGGTGACGCGCCGGGAGAGTGCGGGGGTTGGGCTTTGTGCCCTAGGCCGTGCCTCGTGTTGTGACGCCCTATCCATTTAATCAGGTCATCAAGTGGCCAAAACCCTCAACAGGGACTGAAAAGTGCGCTTTTTGAGACAGGGGCGACACTCATGGCCGCGCACGCCGCTGGGGTGCTGTGCCTCGCCGGGCGCGGGACCCCGCCGTCATCGCGGGGACGGGGGCGTGCTCCTGGTCGCGGCGGACGCGGCGGGGGTGCCCGCGAACGGGGCGGGGAAGCCCCGGCGCCGGTGGTTGGTTGGGGCGAGCGCATCGCGCGGGGCGAGGAAGAATCCGAGGAGGCTCCCGCGTCGTCGTCCTCCTCGAGCCGCCGGGTACGGGGGGACCGAAGAGGCGAGGCACGGGGCACGGAGGGTGCGTGGCAACACGCGAGTCCGGGCCAAACGCGGGCGTGGGAGCGGTCCGCGTCATCGCCGTTACGCGACGACGAGGACTACCGCATCGTGGACGTCGCCAAGCGGCGGGGAGGAAGAGGCGGACCGTCTTCGAGGGTACGGGGCGGACCCTCCACGAAGAAGACGCGCGATGCATCGTCGGATTCTGAATCCGACGCGGGAGGAGCCCACTCAACTGAGGGTGGTATTCGCGTCAACAAGTGTTTCAGAGACTTCACCTCGCGACGTAACGCGGACAAGCTGATCGAGTCGGGACGGGTGACAATCAACGGAGCGACGGCGTCGTCCGGCGACAGGGTCGTCCCGGGAGACGTCGTCGAGTTGAACGGTGAGACGGTGGAATGGGAAACACTGAACGTCATGCGGACCGAGGAGACGAACACAGCCGGACCGTCCACAACGTCGTCGACGCAGTTCAAGTACGTCAAGTACTGGAAGCCCCGCGGCGTGACGTGCACCACCGACGTCCGCGACAGGTCCAACATCATCGACGCCGTCGGGTACACGCACGCGCGTTTGTTCCCGGTGGGCAGGCTGGATAAGGACAGCACGGGGCTCATACTGCTCACCAGCGATGGACGGCTGCCCAACGCGGCGCTTCGTTCGGGGCGGAGACACGACAAGACGTACGCGGTGACGGTGGATACAGATATCCGCCCGCGGGATATGAAGACGCTGTCCAAGGGGGTGGTGATATCAACCCCGGTGCAACGGGACAGGGTGGACAGGGTGCTGACCGCGAGGACGCTGCCGTGTGAGATTAACGTCACCGGAAGACGCACGATCGAGATCACGCTGAGAGAGGGACGCAACCGCCAGATTCGTCGCATGCTCGACGCGGTTGGGTATCGGGTCACGGACTTGCACCGAGTGGAGATCATGGGTATCGGGCTGGGTGGGTTGAAGAAAGGACGGTGGGTGGAGTGCGACGTGACGGAGATGGATATCATCATGAGATGTATACGTGCCGCGGAGGACGCGGGAGTCGAGGGGGATGATGAAGGGGAGGAGGAGGATAGTTAGTCGCGGCGCGCGTTTTTTCCCCGAGGAGAACGGCACCCGCGGATGATGCAGCTCATACAAGTTTGGATATTAGACAAGTCTTGCGCTGGCTATATGGTACATAAAGAATAATAGAATGGTCAGGCAGCGGCAGCCTGCTGAGCAGCCTTGGTCAGGAAGGGATTCTCCCTGACGTCGTCGAAGCTCCTTCGCGCGCCGCCGCTGCCGGTGTCAAAGGAGCTCCTGCGGGAGACGCTGCTCAGCCTCGGCGGCGGCGTCGGGGGCGGATCCGCAAACTGCGGAATCTCAACCTTTTCTCCCCAGTGCTTCTTGAGGAGCTCCACCGCGTCCCGCCGCTCGTGCTCGGAGTTGATATCCTCCCTGGGCAGCGTCATCGCCAGCTTGAGCTCCGCGTGCGCCTCATCCTTGCGCTGCATGTCCAGCAGAAGCTTACCGAGCTCCACCCTGTGGATCAGGCGCTTGGGCGCAATCTCGATGGCCCGCCTGAAGATTGTCTCAGCCTCCTCGAGCGTCCCGGGCTCCAGCTTACCGCCGTACATGACACGCACCAACGCGCGCACGATCCGTCCCAGGTTGGCCATCTGGTGCTGGTACCGCCCCAGCACGTGAAGCGCGAGATCCGAGGTGGGATCCAGCCGGATAGCCTCCTCGCACCGCTCCTTGATCGTCCCCGACAGCTCAACCTTCTCGCGGTTGTCGCTCCACATGGACAGCCGCCCGAGCGCCGCCCCGAGGCACAGATGCGCCTCGGAGCACTTCGGGCTCAGCTCGATGGCGCGCTCGCTGATCTCGGCAGCCTCCTTGGAGATGGCCCTCGCCAGCGGGTGGTTGTGGAAGACATCCTCCGTGAACACCCTGTCGGACAAGGACTTAGACAGGCACACCAGCAGGTCCGGATCGGCAGGCCGGATGGCGACCGCCTGTCGAAAGTTCTCGACCGCGCCGGCGGAGTCGCACACGGCGTTGCATCGCCGTCCCTCCTTGACGAAAAAGTCCACCCGCCGCTGCTCATTCTGAAACTCCTGCGACTGAAACCTGAAACTCCCGTGACGTCGCATGCCCCCGACGACCATCCCACCCAGCTTTCGCGAGTTCTTACCGAGCCCGTGCAGGCTGTCCTGCATCTTCTGCTTGATCTTCCCCGGCGACAGCGGCGTCCCCTCCGGGAACAGCTTATTTTTCAGGTGCTCGTGCGGGTCCTCCTTTGGTTTCCCGGTTCGCCCCCACAGCCACTTTGCGAGTTGCCTGACGTGCCCGGGGAGCCCGCCGAAGGTCTCGACGCCGATGTTGTACGTGACCGAGTAGGTGACGTTAAGAATGAGAACCGCCGCGAACTGCAGCAGGTGAAGCGGCGGCCTGAAGAGCTGCCTTCCGAGGTGCCCAACCTGCCCAACCTTCGCCCGAAGAAACCCGCCGACCCTCTTGGGCCCGAGCGCCTTTGGAAAGTTGAAGCTGGGCCTGAACCCTTTGTAAGAGAACTGCCCTCCTTTCTTCCCCCCGCGGCGCTTACGCGGGCTCGGGGAGCTCCGGGCTTGGGACGCGCGCTGGAAGATCTGTTCCCAGAAGGGACTCCGCTCCGGTTTCTCCGGCGTCTCCAGCGGATCGACGTTGTTGCAGCTCACTTTCATTTGCTCACTAGGAACCTCGTCAAACTCTCCGTACGGCAGGTTAGAGTCGAACCGCCTGGTGCTGCCGTCCCCGAGCCTCTTACGCGGCGGGAGGTGTGAGGTGGTCCAGTGCGCGAAACCCTCGCGGTGCGTCCTGTTGCTGTACAGCGGCGCCGTCGTGTCTGGAACGGAACGGAAAAAGTTTGTGGGAATGAGATGAAGGTCAGTGCCAAAACGAGGTTAATCAGGGGTCATCGGGTGGGAGGAAACGCGGCCGGGCTGGCGCGGGTTGGCTCGAACGCGCGGTGATCGAGACGATCCTCGGCGCTCGATAGTGTGCGTCACGATTTGGCGCGCCGCACGGTTCGTGAGCGGAATGCACGAAGCCCCGCGTCGCGTCGAAGCGGCGCCACGAACCGACCGGATTGATGCTGACTCGACGCCCAGTCAGCACCAACTGGACGTTGGCCGCACTGGGTGTTCAGTGACCTTGTGTCTCCTCGGGCGGTAAAAATAACGCGGTCGGGCGAGTGCATTGACGCGACCGGGACGGGCGCCTCGATGCACGCGCGACGTATCAACCGGGCACGTACCGTCCATCTCGAATCCACTGCCGCTTCGGCGAATGCCGCTGAGCGATGTGAAGCGCTGCGGCGCGTTGGGCGCGCTCCCAGTCAGCGTCGCCATCCTGTCCCACTAAAAAACTTTTTCCCCTTCAAGTCGCGCGCCAGCCTCGGGGCCTCGGAGCTTTCCCCGGACCTCGCGGTCCACTGCTCGTGAGCCTCGACGCGCGGGATGAGCGGTACTCCCACTCCTCGCGAACTCCGCGAAACTTCTAACCTCACCGCTGGTCCGTGGACCGCGCGGAGATCTCTGGGATTGGCGCGTCGTGAAAGCGAAGAGTTTGCTCGCTTCTTCAAAAAGTTTTCCATCGCGCGACGAGACTCGGGTTCGCGGCTCCAATCAGGTGACCGTGGGAGTTGCAGGGCGATTGTGGGCCACGTAATTTGCCTCGGGTGGCAAGATTCGTGTCACTAAACCTGCATACGCGATTTGGGCGTAATTGGGTGGGCGATTTTCCCGGTTCGTAGACCGAGGGTAGTACCGGGTGTTGCATTTGGGGGGAATTAGGATTCAGTGCGGGTGAACACCCATACCCCATACGTGCGGAGTACGGAGTAAATAAACCGCGGGAAATTGGATCGATCTCCGGAAAAGTACGAAAAAGTCGAGTCAACGGCTTCGTGACGCCACACGAAGACGCGCACGAAGCGACTTGTACATGACGTTCGACCAGTTCATCAACTTCATCTGCGCGCTGGCTGGGGACAGCTTCGAGTGAGGGGGGACCTCGGGGTCACGGCGCCCGGGGCGGGCCGCCGTTGTAATAACACTACACGTCTTGTTGTACCACGAAATGAAATGCGCGAAAGACGAACGGGGGCGACATTCTTTACATGAGTCGCACGTGCTTGTAATACGAACGTACGTCTGAACCTAAACATCTCAGTGCCCGTCCTCGTCGACCACGTAAGGAACCTCTACGGCCTCCTCCTTCGCCTGTTCCGCGAACGTCTCGCGCTCCGCCCCGATCTCCTCGATGACCAACCCCAAAGGCCCCTTCGCCTTCCGCGCGATATTTTCGTCCGAGTCACCACCCGCGGCGTTTTGAGATGCCCCGCCTCGGTTCGCGGGAGACACGCCGCCTAGACCTACCGCCCCACCCACCGCGGTGATACCCCCCGCCGTCACCTCCGGCGTGGTCCCCACACCCCCGCCGGTCCCACCGTCCGGCCCCGGCAGCATCAGCGTCAACGCCGCCTCCAGCCGCTCAGTCACAGACTGAAAAGTCGGACGAGCCCGAGGATCATTCACCGCGCACGCCCAGAAGAGCTCACCGATCGCCCGTGTCGCCGCATCCTCCCTCGCAGCCTCCTGAG
>Ga0209631_10004751_pt1 | contig 14843 bp, 10 predicted proteins | sample COG_08_FD_184752 | JGI IMG/M metagenome (GOLD analysis project Ga0209631, IMG submission 184752) | Pelagic Microbial community sample from North Sea - COGITO 998_met_08 (SPAdes) (version 2) | ecosystem: Environmental > Aquatic > Marine > Neritic zone/Coastal water | place: Helgoland, sampling... | reverse complement strand
CCATCTTGGGTTATCACCTGTTATTCGGCTCGATAACCTGCCGCCAAAATTTGTTGTTCGTATGCGGGTCAAGTTTGAAGGAAAAGAATTTCAGGTGGGCCGACCAAAGTTTGATATTGGTCACCACATTAATACGGTGACTTTTCGAGACAATGGTTATGCCGTAAAGCTCCATGGTGGAAAACAGTTTCTGGGGAAAGCACCAGATGTCAAACTGAACGAATGGCTCGACGTTTCACTCGAGTTTCAGGAGGGTGCACTCTGGATTGAAGTCAACGGAAAAGGCCAGCTCATTAAGCACGAGCAGGTTTCTCTTGAAGGACGGAGTGAATTGACTTTCAAGACCTTCGAGGATGCACCGAACAGAATCATGTTTGATTCTGTGAGCCTGTGGAAAGCCAACTAGTCTTTGCTACGAGGCTTAATTCTTCTCCACGTCGTAACAGAGCAGGATGTCCTGATCACGAAGGTAGAGTTTTCCGTTGGCGATAACCGGATGGGGCCATGCTTTTTCTTCACTCCGGTCTGGCTGGTCAAACCGACTTTTTTCGACAAGTTCTGTCGGAGTTGCCTTAATAAGAGCAACTGGGCCGGCTTCGCTTCGCAGATACAGATGGCCATCGGCATACACGGTGGCACCTTTTCCAGCACTTCGTCCAGCGTAGGCAAGTTCGCCTCTGTCGAGATTAAGACAGCGGAATGTTCCGCCGCTTGATCCGTAGATATGGCCATCAAGCAACACGACCCCACCATGATGATTCATGATTTCTTTGTTGGCGTAAAGCTGCTCGGCCTGCCAATTCGTGCCATCTTTTGTGATTCGGAAAGCATTGCATCCGATGCCATAGCCTGATGTCACAAACACGGTGTTCTCTTGAACAATCGGGGTTGAGATAACAGCTGTCTTGCCTTCTCTGTCTGCTCGCCAAAGAACGGTTCCAGAGTCGGGGTCGATGCCGGCGACACTCTTTCCGGTTAGTTGCACGTATTGTCGAGTACCATCAATCGTTGCGATGATCGCAGATGAATAGCCAGCAGGATCTGTCCAAGCCTCTGTCTGCCAGAGTTTCTCTCCAGTCTTTCTGTTTAAGGCGAGCAGGGTGCCGTCAGGACCACCGGGAGTACAAATCACACGATCTCCATCCACAAGCGGAGACTCACTGTACTTCCATCCGGACATCATCTTTCCGCCGTATTGATCAACAAGATTGACCGACCATTTTGTAACGCCATTTTCTGCGTCGAGGCAAACAAGGTCTGCGTACTGGTTTAAAACAAAAACGTCACCCTTATCTAAGGTTGGTGTGCCACGGGGGCCTGGGTACCGCTTGTGGCCACCGGCTTTACCAATGCGAGTTTTCCAGATAGGCGAACCGTCAGTTTCATCAAGAACAATCACATAACTGCCATCATCAAGATCGCCCATTGTGAAGATGCGGCCGTTGGCTAGAGCAATACTCGAGTACCCTCCGCCAACCCCTGTTGCTTTCCAGGCGAGAGGGGGGCCATCCTCTGGCCAATTTTCAAGAAGGCCAGTCTCGTTTGATTTCGCATCGCGGTTTGGACCTCGCCATTGGGCCCAGTCTTCACCATAAGAACTTGAACCAAAAGAGCAGATCGAGAGTATTGAAATCGAAAGTAGCAAAACGAAACGCGGTAGCATGTCGTGTTTCCTGTGGGTCGGAACAGCATTGTGTTGGCACAGTAGCAATCCAATTCCTTTAGTTTGGATTGGAGCAGTGAAAGAATACAACCCCATCCCCAGTTCTACTCAATTTGACTTATTCTGTTCATTGTTTTTTTTCGAAACAAAATAGTCTACGAGCAGTTCAATACATTGGTGTCATGTTTCAAGTGGTTAGGAAGCAATAGGGTGTCTTATGAAGAAGCAGCTTTGTTTTATTGCGATTTTTGCAGTGTCTAGTCTTTCTTGTGCCATGTATTTTGTTAAGGCAGATACATTTGCCGAAAAGATTCTTCGGTCATTTCCTCAGGCTGATAGGAATAGCGATGGTGTGCTTTCAGAGGATGAAGAAGCTTTTGTGAGCCAAAGGGTGATGCAACGGTATCCGCAGGCTGATCAGGATGGTGACGGCGTGCTTTCAGAAACTGAAAAACAGGAACTGGTTCAAAAGGTTTCTCAAAGAGGTAGGAAGCAACGGCCGAGTTCGCCAAGCCGCTCAGGAACGAATAGCCAAAATGCAGAAGCAGTTCTCAAGCAGCTCGGCCTCAAAGGCGAACTGGATATTGAATACCGAAAAAACACGAAGCAACAGAGGAATCGCCTCGACTTCATTTACCCGAAAACAAAGGTGTACGAACGAGCACCGCTTTTCATCTATATCCACGGAGGCGGCAATACAGGTGGTACAAAAAACGAACTCTACAATAAAAGTTCTTTGATCTTGAAAGAACTGACAGAATCGGGGATTGCAGTGGCAACTATTGACTACAGAGTCTTTGGTGCAGGGGAAGAGTTGGGGTTCCATCAACTATTCGAAGACTGCAAAGATGCGTTGCGATTCCTGGCAAAACATTCTGACCGATACGGGATCGACCCGCACAAGTTCATCACATGGGGGACGTCTGCTGGCGGTTCCAAAGCACTGGTGACGGCATTGACGGAAAGCGACTTTCTGCCCGGTGAGAACGCTGGACCAGAAACAGAACACACGGTGATCGGTGCAATCTCGTTTTATGGAGCGACCACGTTTCTCGTTCCGGAACTTTGGGAAAAGCGGCTTGAGAGATTTCCGGGGCGGGATGAATCAAAAGGTGCGATGCTGTTCAAACCATCGCATGGCATGAGTACCGAAGAAATAGCAAAACTGGTCAGCGCCGATCAATATTTGAAAGCGGATAGCCCGCCTGTCCTGTTGGTTCATGGTGATACCGACCCTACTGTACCAATCGAACTTTCCAAGCATCTCTACAATGTGGCAAAAGAGCGCGACATCGACGTCGAACTAGTTGAAGTAAAAAATGCAGGTCATGGTTTCAAGCAGGTTCAGGGGAATGACGCGACCCCGTCCATGACGTGGGATGAGGCCCAACAGCTCGTGGTCCAACAGGTACTTGAATGGATTCAATGACTAAAAGAGTCTTCAAAACCAGTGAATCAATTCGCTTCAATGGTTGACTGTCAGAGATTGACGGGTTAGTTCTTCTGTGCTCGGGGCTTCTTTGCTCTTCCCGGTAGTTCTGCCGAGAGTGCTCCCTCAGGTCGGATCATTATGGCAGTTGGGCGTTTGTTTGCCTGGATATCAGCGACGTGTTGCTCGTAGGCTTTGGCTAGCGTGGCTACGATTTGAGGATGCTTCTCAGCAAGATTTGTGGTCTCTCCAATATCGGCATCAGTGTCGTAGAGTTGCACCGGAAGAGGAGAAAGTTTGCGTCCGCGGGGAGGAGCGTCACGGCGGCTACCACTCTTCCCTTCCTGCCACGGATAGAACTTCCACTTCCCAGAGCGGACGGTACCCGGACCATGCATGAGGACATATTCTTCGTGGGGACTTTTCGACTCCTTCTTTCCACTCATGAGGGGCCAGATGTTATGGCCGTCGATTTTATTTTTCGGGAGTTTGCCACCGCAGAGTCTGGCGAAGGTAGGGAGGAGGTCGATGGTGGCCGCGACCTCGGTGCATCGTTCTCCGGCAGGAATGTGACCGGGCCACCGCATAACGGTTGGCTCACGAATACCACCATCGTAGACACTCCCTTTTTTTGATCGAAGCGGCAGGGATGATCCAACTGCTGCACCGTTGTCGCTTGTGAATATGACAAGAGTATTCTCATCGATGCCAGCTTCCTTGACGGCCTTGAGCACCTCGCCTACCGACCAGTCGATTTCTTCGATGGCATCATGGATGAGGGCATCTCCAGTTCCCTCTGTCTTGGCAAAAGCTTCAGAGACGTGGAGAGGTCGGTGGACCATGGTGTGAGGCAAATAAAGGAAAAATGGTTCGTCTTTGCATGTTTTAATGAATGCGATGGCTTCTTCGGTATATTTCTTCGTGATGGTGTTTTGGTCGACAGGGTACTCGATAATTTCTTCATCACGCATGAGTGGGACTTTGTTTTTTTCTCGGTGCCCTGATGTGACTTCTTTAATGGTGAGTCCTTCACGAAGAACAACATCTTTAGCAACTGTGTTGGCAGGATCTCTCCACATGTCGTTGCTGTAGGGAATCCCGTAGTAGCTTTCGAAACCTTGGTATGTTGGAAGGCAGGGTGGAAGATGCCCCAGATGCCATTTGCCAACACAGGCGGTGCGGTACCCGGCGTCTTTCAACATGTCCGCGATGGTGACTTCGTCAGGATGGAGGCCCTCGTCACTGCGTGGGAAGAGGACAGGGTTCATGGAAACTCGCTGGTAGTGAGTCCCAGTCAAAAGCGCTGTACGCGATCCAGAGCAGACCGCGCAGCCGACGTAGAAGTCATCAAAGACCATTCCCTCGGCAGCCATCTGGTCAAGGTTGGGAGTTTTCGGGATCGTCGCGCCGTTGAAGCCAACATCCCCGTAGCCCATGTCATCGATAAAGATGAGAATAACGTTGGGTTGTGGTGAAGCCGATTGAGACTCATGCAACGGTATAAGTGCAGAGGAAAGGGCGCAGAGGAAGGAAAGGCAGAGGCGGTAGGTCATAGTGGGGCCCAGTCTAGTGTGTTCTTTCGAGGAGGGGAGATGAAGCAGTGACGCGAGATTTATTTCAGTTTTTTCAGACTCGCCAGCATGTAAAAGTCTTACGACATCTTGGTTCGCTTTATGAGGCGTTTGTGTCTGTGCTGTTTCCTGATTGTCGAAGCCACTTGAAGCACGACAGAATCAAGCCTGTCATGATAAGCCCAATGCTCGGCCAGAAGGTGACGACGGCCAATAAGGCAGGGCCAACTGGATTTGGGTTTGGGTCACCAAAACCTAAACTGGCGAAAAGGATGATCAGTAAAAGAGGAGCAACTCCCACGACAAAAAGTCCGAGGCCAATCCAGAATAGTTTCGATAATCGAAATCCTTGTTGCGCAACTTCTGTCGTGGTATTCATCTGATTCTCTCGTACATTGTTCATTTTTGATTTTTGAAGCAGTGAGAATCAATTTCTCATTTCATATCGAAGGCTTTGTTCGTTGCTTGCTGTGCTGCGAGTGAGTGGGTATCAATCGATGGTCTGCCGATGGTCTGGGTTTCACCCAACAAAGTCTCCCAGCTGCAATAGTAGACCATAGTAAGAATGCTCCATAGCCAAGAAGCCACCCCCAGTGAGTTCCCGGTTCGAAGCTTGCAAGAAATCCAAAAAGCAAAAAGGGGACGGGTGCGAGCAAAAGAAAGATCAGAAGCCCTCGGGTAACCAGAGATAAAGGCTTGTTTCGGACTGCTGCGAACACCACAAGTGGTAATGAACCGAGTATCCCGAGAACTGCCGCAAGGAATAGGTACTGCATGATGAGTTGTTATCTTCTGACGAACTGATCTACGAAAGATGTAGTTGAGAGCGACTGCACGTGGCGTTGATCTTCATTGTATGGCACTCTTGTCTATATTGCATTTTGAAATGCTGGATAATCAGCGGCGTGAGTGCAGCGACGTGCTGGCACGTCGTGATGACATAAGATTGAACGAAAAACAGTCATCCCTCAACTTGACGCAAAAGTACAAAAGGCTGAGGCGATAGTACTAGTTGTTAATGTGTAAGAAATTGTTGTGTCGCATATCATGCACAGTTGCCGTGACGAGGCTCTATTGCTATCTGGAGTGATTCCGCTCTCCGGTTTTCATGTTTCCTGCGAAACAAAATGGAGTGGATAAGGTTTGATACAACAGTGTCTGGAGGATGTGGTTGTCAGGATTTTGTTTTCACGTTTTTGTTGTCAAGGAGAATGAGGTCGCCCCATGAAGAAACTTTCTTTGTCTGTGCTGCTAACGGTTTTCTGTTGCTTTCTGTGTGGTGAAAATTTCTTGTATTCAGAAGATACATTTGCAGACAAGATTCTTCAGTATTTCCCTCAGGCTGACATCAATAAAGATGGCATGCTTTCGGATGAAGAAGAGGATGCCGTAAGCAGGCGTGCGATCCAGCGGTACCCCAAAGCCGATGTTGATGGAGATGGCTCACTTTCAGATAAGGAAAAAGAGCAGTTGTTGAAGCGAGTCGTTGCGCTGCGAAAACGGATGAATGACACAAGCCCACCGACTGGTGGATTTTTCGGTGGTGGAAAGTCAAAGTCTGGGCGAGAGCCAAGTTTTGGAAATGTGAAGTATGGAGAAGACGAGCGGAATGTGTTTGATATCTGGCTCGCCGATTCGGAGACACCAACACCGTTAGCCGTCTACATTCATGGTGGTGGCTTCAAGAGTGGTAGCAAGGAAAAGCTGAAGACTGAAAAGTTGAATGCGTTACTCGAGGCCGGAATTTCTGTGGCTGCTATCAACTATCGTTTTGTCACAACAGACCCTTTGCCAACCGCCCATCATGATGCCAGACGAGCCATCCAATTCATACGTTCAAAAGCTGGTGAATGGAACATTGATACGGATCGGGTTGCAGCGTTTGGTGGTTCTGCTGGTGCCCAAATCTGTATGTGGCTTGCTTACAGTGACGATATGGCTGACACCACCAGTAATGATCCCGTTGAACGAGAGTCAACGCGACTGCTGTGTGTTGCCACAGTGGGTGGCCAGACATCAGCAGAGCGAGACTTTTATATCGACAACATTCTGCCACTGATGGGTGAGAATGTTCCTGTTGAAGTACTTGTAAAGTCTTTCAATGGTGAGAATGATCCAGAGGAGATTCGCATGAAAATGTGGGGTGCTGATACCCTAGAAGAGGTAAATAAAACGACCAAGCAATGTTCGGCACTCCGCCTCATATCGCCTGATGACCCACCAATTTTTATGAGTTACGGAATGGCACCAGATGCGAAGAAGCCCAGTGGTGATAAGAACCGTGTGAGAGGGTGGCTCATCCATCATGTTATTTTTGGAACAAAGCTCAAAGAAAAGGCTGACGAACTTGGTGTTGAGGCGGACCTGTCCTACCCAGGTTCAGGTTCAAAGTATTCGTCGGATGTTGCCTTTTTTCGTGACAAGTTGCTTGAGGGAAAATGAGACGGACGAGCGGCCTGAACCTGTGACTAAAAAATTAGAAAAAGAGAGGGGTTGGTATGCCCAGTTCTGATAATCGCGGACGAAGAATACATCGACGAGATCTCAATAAAGGCGCAGCCACAGCAGGCCTTGTCTTGACTGCGGGAGCACTCGGAATTCCAAAGACCTTTGGCCAGTCAAGTTTCAGCAATGATTTGATTCAAGCTGAAAATGCAAAGCCGGGCACCCGTGATTGGTTGCTAACCAAAACGCATACTGTTCCCGGCAAGATCAATAAGATTCTTGACAATGGTCGGTGCAAAGTGATTGAAGGATACTGTTCTGCAAACAGTATTCGTGCCGGTGAAATACTTCGCATTATGGTCAGTACGAATCCGGTGTCGGCGTTTCAGTTGGAAATTTTTCGGACGGGGTACTACGGCGGGGCGGGTGCTCGACTCATGCGAACCTTTGATTCTGTGAAAGGGGTGACCCAGTCAGATCCGCCTGTCGGTGAAAACTTTGTACGTGAATGCCAGTGGGAGCCTAGCGTTGAGTTTGAAATTCCAAAAGATTGGTTGAGCGGTGTCTACCTTGGCAAGATGACAGCGAAAGACAGCGGCATACAGAGTTACGTCATTTTTATTGTTCGAGATGATCGTCCGTGTGACTTGTTGTTTCAGTGCAGCGACCTGACATGGTCTGCCTATAACAGATGGCCTGCCGACTATTCAATCTATACAGAGCATAAAGACTGGAAGAGCATCGGTGCACCGAGCGGAATGGTCAGCTTTGATCGTCCCTACGGTTTGTTTACACATCCAGTGAACAAGATAAAAACGTCAGGTGGCAGTGGTGAGTATCTCCCATGGGAATTCCCGATGTCGTACTGGCTTGAGCAACACGGGTATGACGTGTCCTATATTTCAAACGTTGATACGCATGCTGATCCGGCAGGCCTGCTCCGTGCTAAAGGTTTTATTTCAGTAGGGCATGATGAGTATTGGAGTCAGCAGATGTATCAGAATGCCATCAAGGCTCGAGATGCTGGCGTGAGCCTGGCATTTTTTGGTGGCAACTCTGTGCTCTGTGTTGTGCCAATGGAGCCTTCCAGTTCGGGTGTCCCGAATCGCTGTATCAGGCGAGAGGGCTGGTTCCTGCCGATGCCGGAAAATATGTCGGAGTCCGCAAGGAAAATGCGAATTAAGCGAGTGCTGAATGAATCAGATTTTGAGTTGAACATGGGGCCTGATGGGGCACTACTCATGGGCGGAAGGCTCGACTCTGAAAATGGACGCGGCATGGGTGTTGGTGACTGGACCTGTGCGATCCCGGATCACTGGCTGTTTGCGGGAACCGGAATGAAGAAAGGTGACTCGATTAAGAATCTTTTAGGTTGGGAATGGCACGGCGCTCCCGCGATGAGTCTGCCAGGTATGCAGGTGGTTGCCGAGGGAGATGCAACGATCAATCAGAAAAAGGTTGGGCATTATACGGCGACCGTTTACGATGGCCCAAGAGATAATGTTGTGTTCAATGCCGCAACCATCTGGTGGGCGAATGGACTCTCGAGTCCACCAGGGCACAAGAATCCGAGTCGGCATGGTGTCGCGCAAAAGGGGCCCGATGAGCGGGTTCAGCAAATCACCCACAACCTGTTCAAACGCATGATTTCCTAAGATTGGATCGTCTTGGTGCCAAAGAAGAAAAGAAAAGACGTCCGTAGATCCTGGGTGATTCTTTCTCAATGGATGCGATTACGATCTGTCTTCTGTCTTGCTCGATTCGTGGGTGGGTTGCCGAAGGGTACGATTGCTGCGGTCGCCACTTTTGTCGTGTCATCTGTGTCTCTAAGTGTCAATGGGATGGAAGAGGTCACGATCGAGCCGCACAGGTTCACAATTCAAGATGGATATGAGATCGTTCAAGTTGCTGCACCACCATTGGTGAAACGACCAATGCATATGTGCTTTGACAATGAGGGTGTGCTGTACGTCACGGATAGTTCTGGCAATACCGATAAAGCCCCCGTGCAATTGAAAGACCCTCAGCACCGGGTACTACGATTAGTTGATCGTGATGGTGATGGAATCTTCGATGAGTCCACGGTGTTTGCCGATAGCCTGCCGCTTCCTGAAGGCATACTTGTGCATGATGGTTCAGTGTATGTCGGTGCACCACCTCACATTTGGAAACTTCATGATTCCACTGGGGACCATGTCGCGGACGAACGGTCTGTATGGTTTGATGGCGGTTCGATTGAAAATTGTGGAAACGATATGCACGGGCCCTATTATGGGACTGACGGTTTTTTCTACTGGTGTAAGGGTGCGTTTGCTCCACAGCAGCATCAGCTCACCAACGGGAGAACGCGGACCTCGCGTGCAGCCCATATCTATCGCGCACTCCCTGATGGGAGTCAGCTGGAGCGAGTGATTACAGGCGGGATGAATAACCCCGTCGGCCTCGCGTTCAGTGATACTGGTGAGCGGTTTTTGAGTGGAACCTTTTTCGATCTTTCAGCACCCGGGAGACGAGATGGAGTTCTGCACGCCGTTTATGGAGGGGTGTACGGCCGGAAGAATCCACGTGTGCTCGCACCACATCCTGCCACAGGTGACCTGCTTCCTGTGCTATCGCACCTTGGGCCAGCAGCTCCATCAGGGATTGTTATGCCACAGAGCTCTGCTGTGGGGTTAGGTGGCGACCTGATCTGCACAGAGTTCAATACCCGGCGTCTTTCCAGGCATCAACTGTCTCATGCTGGTTCATCTTTTGATGCGAAAGTAAGCACGTTTCTTGAAAGTGATCAGACAGACTTTCATCCAACAGACGTCATTGAAGATGCTGATGGTAGTTTGCTTGTGGCCGATACAGGCAGTTGGTACAAGATCTGTTGTCCGACGTCCAAGATAGCCAAGCCAGATATTCTTGGTGCAATCTATCGGTTGAAAAAGAAGGATGCGGTTCAGGCCGATGATCCTCGTGGTCTCGCGCTTGACTGGAAGAACCCACAGGTTGAGTGGCTATCCAACGAACGACCGGCCGTTGTCAGACGTGCAATAGAGTGTCTAGCGGCTGAAGAAAATATTGAGTCGTTGTGCCTGTCGCCTGCACGAGTTTCAGCCATTTGGACGTTGCACAGGCTTTCAGGTCGGGCTGCACGTGATGCGATACGGCAGAGCGTCAAGTCGTCAGACCCGGAAGTGCGAGTGGCTGCGATCCAAAGCGTGGCGCTCTGGCGAGACAAGGACGCTGTCATGCCACTGATCGATGTGCTTTCCAAAGTTGATGATCCGCATGTTCTGCGCGTGGCAGCGATGGCACTTGGCAGAATCGGGCAGGCTCAAACAACTGTGCCGCTACTGGAGTGCTACTCAACCGAGATGGACCCCTTTTTGAAGCACGCTATCACGTATGCGATCTATGAGATTGGTGAACGAAACAGTTTGCCAAAAAAACATCCAGTGACGAAGTGTGTGCAACGCATGTTGAAGCTCGACAGGACGACTACCCGCTCTGCGAAGTATCCTGAAATCGAATTTATAAAAGCTGATAAGCCGGGCTCCGAGACGGCCGCAAGACAAAAAGAACAACTCGATACATTGGCAGTGTTTCTGCCTCAGGGAGATGCGCAGCGGGGTGAAAAGCTATTCCACAATCGTGAGAAAGCGAAATGCGTAACGTGCCATCTGAAGGGTGCAGCAGGGGTCAGGCTTGGCCCTGACTTGACGAGAATTGGTGCCATTCGAAGTGAGCGTGATCTCTTGGAAGCAATTGTGCTTCCAAGTGCATCGATTGCCCGGTACCACGAGACTGTGAATGTAGTAACAAATGATGGCAAGGTCGTTTCGGGGCTACTCGTCAAAGAGAATACAAACACAATGTTTCTTGCATCAGCAGAGGGTGCCATGCAGGCAGTTGCGTACACAGAGATAGATCGCGCGAGCTACTCGAATGTTTCATTGATGCCTGAGGGATATGAGAAAGTTCTGACACCTAATGAGATTGCAGACCTCGTGGCGTACTTGAAAGCAGATGTTTCAAGGCTTGCTGGTTCCAGTCAACCAACCGGCGAATGAAAGTGACTTTTTATGTTTTGGCACAGAATCATCAAGCTCCGGAAATTTTTAAAACAGATTGGTTTTCTGACATTGGTCATATGCGTGGCAGATGTGTCTGTGTACGGAGGCACTTCGCAGAAGTCAACAAAACCAAATGTGCTGTTTATCGCTATTGACGACTTGAACGACTGGACTGGCATGCTCGAGGGGAATGCTCAGGCTCGCACTCCTCATATGGACACGCTCGCCTCAAAAGGCATTGTTTTTACGAATGCCCACTGTGCAGCCCCATGTTGTGGTCCATCACGAGCTGCCATTATGAGTGGAATCAGGCCGTCGACTTCGGGGAACTATATTAATAAGAGTTCTTTAACCCATAATCCAATTCTGAATAACGCAGTGCTTCTGCCCGAGTTCTTTCAGCAGCACGGATACTACGTAACTGGGGCAGGCAAACTCTTTCATGGCTACCACTTTAATCACGAAGTAAAGGGCCGAGGCTTTGATGAGTACTATCCAAGCAAAACACAGGATCTGCCATCATTCGAAGGACTTAAATTTTCATCGAAACTTCCCTTGGGTGGGTGGGCGAGAACAGCTGACTGGGGGCCTCTCCGTCCAGATGTCACTGTGGATGACCATCCTGATGGTAAGACAGCAAATTGGGTAGAAGGAAAATTACTCAAGGGTCAGTTGGAGGAGCCGTTTTTTCTCGGTGCTGGCATCTTTGAGCCTCATTTGCCGAATTACGCACCGCAGAAGTACTTTGATCAATTCCCCTTGGAGGACATCAAGCTCCCAGATGGTTTCCTCGAAAATGATCTCAATGATGTGCCGGCAGCCCATGCAAAAATGGCACACAATCCGTGGCTTAAAAGAATTCGGGCAACAGGCCAATGGAAGCGAGCCATTCAGGCGTACCTTGCATGCACGACAATGGTTGATGACCTCGTTGGTCAGATTGTTGAGGCACTCGAAAAGTCCAAGTATGCCGACAACACCATTATTGTGTTGTGGAGCGACCATGGGTTTCATCATGGTGAAAAAGGCCGCTGGGGAAAATATTCTCTGTGGGAAAGAGCGACCCGGGTTAATTGCATTTGGGTTGTTCCTGGCGTGACCAAGGCGGGGTCGGTTTGTAGTAAGCCGGTCAACCTGCTTGATATGTATCCGACCCTGGCTTCGTTGGCCGGCTGCAAGCCACCTGCGAAACAACTTGAAGGGAATGACCTTTCAGTATTAATGAAAGATCCCGAGGCTCCGTGGGATGAGGCAACAGTTACCACGTTTGGCTATAAGAACTATGGCGTTCGGTCAGGTCGATATCGGTACATCGTCTACGAAGATGGTTCGGAAGAGTTGTATGATCACACCAACGACAAATGGGAGTGGGAGAACCTCGCAGGGAATCCGCAGTTTGCTACTGTCAAAAAGGATATGCGGAAATGGATTCCTGTTCACCATGAGCCACCGGGTGCCACGTACAAACCTCCGAAACGGCAGTGGTGATGGTAGGTGTAAAATTTTGAGGTGATGTGACATGGGCTACTAAGAAGCAAAAGATGTATCTGTCTGTCATGTAAGCATTAGGTCAGATATACGGCCTTTAATTGGAGTGAAGAATGAAGAGTGTTGTAAGAACAAATCAAATGTCATTTTTGAGTGTGCTCATTCTGGTTGGAACAACCCTTTTTGGTATGCAGTGCTCTGCTGCCGCACCGAATATTCTCTTCATTGTTTCAGATGACCATGGCTGGGGAGACTTGCCATCCAACTGGGACAGCACCGAGGTGCAACTTCCGACACTTGATGCTCTGGCACGTAGTGGCGTACGGTTTCCGAATTACCACACTGTTCCGCTTTGTGGTCCTTCTCGGGCATGCATGTTTACCGGACAGTATTCAACTGAAAACGGTATGTGGCGTGGCCCCGGTAGTCAGCCGCTCGGGTCTCCCGGGTACCGGGGAATTAAGCGCGATGTGAAGATGCTCTCTGAGTATCTTTCTGAGGCCGGTTATGCAACGGGCGCCTTTGGGAAATGGCATCTTGGTTCTCTTGAGGGCGAAGTTCCGAATGATCGTGGGTTCGATGAGTTTCATGGTTTTCTGGGTGGGGCGCACCCATATTGGATTGCTGGATCTCGTTCCAAAATCATGCACAATCGTGAAAACGATCCTCTCGCAAAGGGGCATGCTACCGAGTTGTTCACCCAATGGGCAGAAAACTTCATTCGAGAGAATGCCGGTAAAGAATCTCCTTTCTTCTGTTATCTGGCCTACAACGCGGTGCATGGCCCACTCCGCGTTGAGAAGTCAAAACCAGCCTCGGCACCAGAGGCCTGGGTGAAAAAAGCTCTTGATCGTGGAGTGAGTTTTCTTCGGAGTGACTATGTTGCGATTCTCGAACACATGGATCACAACATTGGTCAACTGGTCAGTGTGTTAGATGAGCTTGGTGTAGCCGAAAATACGCTTATCGTCTTCGTCAGTGATAACGGTGGCTGCACCATGGAGGAAGGTGCTGCCGGCGGAAGGTTTCCTGGCAACAATGGTCCACTACGGGGAGGGAAAGCCACAACCTATCAGGGTGGGCTCAATGTTCCTTTTCTTGTGAATTGGAAAGGCAAACTTCCTCAGAGCGGCCTCGTGTCTGATAGTCACGTAATGCACTGCGATATCTTTTCTTCATTATTGGATGCGGCTGGTCTCTCTGTTCCTGAAAGCAATGGAAAGAATCCCCTTCGAGGGATGTCTCTTTTACCTCACATGCTTTCAGATGGAAAAACGTCAGTTCCAGAGCGGACTATGATTTTTGAACTATGGGGGAATATTGGTGTTCGAAGGGGCGACTATAAGTTGTGGGCCAGTGTAGGACGAGATTATTCTCCAGATTGGGATGCTCTGGCGGCTGAAATTTCTCAAAAAGATCTCGAGCTCTTTGATCTTCAGCGTGATGTTGCTGAAACGAATGACCTGCGGACAGAACACCCTGAGATGTATGCATCACTGAAGGCCGAGGTACTCGAACATTTGTCCGGCATTAACGCAGACTATCCTTTAGTTGTTTTGTCAGATGTCAAAAACAAGGCGATGCCAAGGCAACAAAAGCGGTTAAAGACTATCCCGCCGAAGGAAAGGTCGCCAGAAAAATTTCTCCAGGCCCGTGATCGCAACAGTGATGGTGAAATCACACTTGAGGAATTCATTGGCAACCCTGATGGACGGAATGTTGCAGCACTGACCAAACGCTTCCAGCAATTCGATGCGGATGGCGATGGTGCACTTGGTATTGATGAATTAAAGAACAACTAGAACGACTTGGTTGGAGTAGGTAGGCAGCATGCGGTCGCATCAATTTTTTGTCACAGTTGTGATGGCTTGGAGTTGTGGTTTCTGTTCCATTGGCCTTGGCCAGGAAGGTGCCTTGCCAGTAATGACAGATCTACATGCTCATGGGCTGAATGAGCAGCAGCTTGATTCACTTGCTGGTGTCTTGCAGCACGCTGTTGATCAGCACGCCATTGCTGGGTGTTCGTTTTTAATCGCGCATCAGGGAGAAGTCGTTTTCCGACAGTCATTTGGGTTTGCGGATATTGAATCGGAGCGAGCCTTCACTACGAATGAATTGGTTCCAATCGCTTCTGTCTCGAAGCCAGTTCTCGCCAGTGTTGTTATGGCTCTTGTTGATCAGGGGAA
>Ga0209631_10004749_pt1 | contig 14848 bp, 14 predicted proteins | sample COG_08_FD_184752 | JGI IMG/M metagenome (GOLD analysis project Ga0209631, IMG submission 184752) | Pelagic Microbial community sample from North Sea - COGITO 998_met_08 (SPAdes) (version 2) | ecosystem: Environmental > Aquatic > Marine > Neritic zone/Coastal water | place: Helgoland, sampling... | reverse complement strand
TTGTTCTATTTGGCCCTTGAGGCAACAAGATAATTGCATATGCATGATCTCTTTGGGCCGCAAATAATACATTTGGGAAGAACGCAATATACTCCGCTCCTTTATCCCAAAAATCAGACAAACCTTCAAAATCTGGGAATTTCAAGCCATTATTATCTTCAATTTGTCGGTAAACTTTAGTACCTTGCCCGGCAAAGTTTCCTGACTCTTCAATATGATAGTGATCCTCAAGACGTGAATAACTATTCAAACCTGGGTGTATCCAAGGCAAATGATAACTTTCACAATAATTCTCAACCGCTAACTTCCAATTACAAGAAACGTCAAAAGGAAAAGAACTCTCCTTTCCTCCATGAAATAATGGCTTTTCATGCTCTCGCCATCTATTAATTAATTTTGAAGCGTAATCGACGAAAGAGGGAGCATTACCTGATATATTTACAAAAACCACCTCTCTGAAAACATATGAGTTGATTTTGATTAATCCAAGCTGTTTCCTATCCAAACTCTTGTCAAGATTCCTTCCAGGCCCGCCAGCATGAGGTGTAGAACGCAATTTACCATCCAAACCGTAGCACCAGCTATGGTAGGGACATCGAATGGTACCTCTTACATTTCCTGCCTTCTCAATTAAGATCATGCCACGATGTCGACATGTATTTTGATAAACACTAACGCTATTATCAGATTTGCGAACAACCAGTAATGGCATTCCAGCAAATTCAACAGGAAAAACGTCACCAAGATTTGGAACGTCCGATGAAATACCTATCCCAACCCAATTATCAAACAAAACAACTTTTTTTTCTTCATCAAACACTGCATCATCAATATAATGTTCATTAGGCAATCCCCGTGCTTGCCCAATGGGCTTAAGTGTAGCACTTAGGTCAGAATTAACTCGACTCATTGTCATTCACTCTTTTTCTTACTTCTTAAGTTTTATTTTTAAGTATTACATACCATATTTAAACTAAATTAGCGACTAATTATGTCGTTTTTAGAAATTTATGCAAAGCTAAAAAACTAACTTTTTATTCCTAATCTTTTCTCTAATATCGTCAGACCATCTGAAAGAGCTGAATAAGTTCCTTTTTCCTGCATGTGAGCTTTTAATGTCGAATTCAAACCACCTTCGGTTGATAAACTATGTAAAGCAGCAGTAAACCTTTCACGCTCACTATCTGGCATAAAATCTAAATAACCCTTAAACAGGTGTGTTAGGTAAATTTCAGATTGCAAATCATTTCCTGTTTTGGATCCAAGCCATTTTGAAGCCAAATCAAAAAGAGAGAAAACTGGTGATAACATTGCTGAAATAACAAAATGGGGGGCAATATGATCTGGACTTTCAAGAACAATAATTGAATTATTTGTACCATACAGAACGCTTAAAGCATCACTATGTGGATAAACAGGTAATGGACACCCACCCTTAGCAACAAAAGGCAAAGGAATGGTAATGCAAATATTTTTTGCAGGCAGACAATAGCTTTTCAGCTCATGACGATTAATATGAGCCATGACTGAAATGATCTGGTGATTAGTTCTAAAACTTAATTTGGGAAGTATATTCCGCGCTACAGAAGCCATTAGACAGATAAATATAATGTCAGAACTTGAACACACTTCATCATTTTCACAGGCAATTACGTCGCTATATTCTTCAGAAAGTCTTTGTGATCTCAAGTTACTTCTATTTGAAACATAAATCTTATGACCTTGACCCGTTATACCTTCTATTAAAGCTTCCGCAATCTCACCCGTGCCTATAAAGCCCACATTCATATATTCTATCCTCAAAAAACCAATAAACGCTATTTGATATCAAACTTTTATAATAATTGAGTCAATATCTATTGACGAAAATCTATACTGAAGGCATGAAAAAGCTCATGATATATAAAATTTTAAGACAAAATGAATGGATGGATTTAAAAAGTAGAGGATCCACCTCAGGTGCGCCAATCGATCTTCAAGATGGGTATATCCATTTTTCAACAGCCTCGCAAGTCGCAGAAACAACTGAAAAATACTTTAAAGGATTAGATAATCTTTTTATTGCAGCCGTGGACGATAGTAAAATAGGTAATGGATTGATTTGGGAGGCTGCTCGGAATAATCAACTTTTTCCACACCTTTATCGAAATCTTAAACTTACAGAAATAATATGGTGTAAAGCTCTTAAACTCAGAAATGGTAAACATATCTTACCATCACAACTAACATGAAATTTTACGAAAAACTCGCGTTACCAATTTTAAAAACTTTGAACTCAGAAATTGCCCATGATCTTTCAATATTAATTCTTAAGAGTAATTTAATTTCTGGGCCTGGGAACTTAACTTCAGACAGACTTAGAACTGATATTTGTGGGTTAAGCTTACCAAATCCTCTGGGTTTGGCAGCTGGATATGATAAAAACGCAAAAGTTGTGCCACAACTAGCAAAACTGGGCTTTGGTTTTATTGAAGTGGGAGCAGCAACCCCACTACCTCAAAAAGGCAATCCAAAACCTAGAATTTTTAGATTAGAAAAAGATTTAGCAATAATTAATCGCCTTGGATTTAACAACGAGGGTATGCATAAGATTAAAAATAGATTAGCGAAATACTCCAGACAGGGAATAGTTGGTATTAATATTGGAGCAAATAAAAATAGTAGTGATCAGTCTGAAGACTATTGTAAGGTGCTAACCGAAATTCACTCATATGTAGATTATGCAACTATCAATATATCCTCTCCAAATACAAAAAATCTTAGACAGTTGCAGAAACAAAACTCTTTAAAAAAACTGTTACAAAAAGTTGATAATACAAAAAAATATTTAACAAATACACCACCTATTTTTCTTAAAATCTCTCCTGAACTTACGTTAAGTGAGATTAAAGAAATCTCTGCTCTAGCATTAGAATTTGGCGTAAATGGAATTATTGCTACGAATACTACCTTAGAAAGAAAAACGTTATTAAGCAAAAATCAAAGCCATGATGGCGGCCTCTCAGGGAAGCCATTATTTTTAAAATCAAACATAATCTTAGCTCAATTTTCTGAAGAGTTAGATGGAAAAATACCTTTGATTGGAGTGGGAGGGGCCTCCTCTGCCTTGGAAGTTTACTCAAAGATTAAAGCTGGCGCGAGCGCCGTTCAGCTTTATTCAGCGTTGATATTTAATGGTTTTTCATTGGTTGAAAAAATCATAAAGGAATTAGATATACTTTTGGAAAATGACGGTTATGAAAATATAAAACAGGCCGTTGGAGTAGAGAGAGAAAAATGGTTATAAACACTATAATATGGCACAATCCTAAATGCTCAAAGTCTCGCCAAGCTCTAAGATACTTAAATCAAAAAGATACAAACCCAGTGATCAGATTGTATCTCAAAAACCCCCCAACAATATCCGAATTAAAGAAAGTACTTTTACTCTTAAATCTGAGGACACTCGAGCTTACACGTACGAAAGAAGTGGAATTTAAAGCTTTACCATCTAATATAATCAATGATGACAATCTTTTGATAAAAGCTCTAACTCAGTATCCAAAATTAATTGAGCGACCAATAATTATAAAAGGTGAAAGAGCTGTTTTAGGCCGAACAACTTCTAAAATAGAAGAATTGTTTTAAGATTTGATTGATCGTTCAATAGAAAAATATCGAAAAAATAAAGTAAGTGCTCGCACTATAAACATAACCATTAATGCAGCCCAAAGTCCTTGATTTCCAAAGGGCTCATAAAGCAACCATACAACTAAGCAATATATTCCAAAGGAGATAACCATGCAGTTTCTCATATCTTTAGTGCGAGTTGCGCCTATAAAAATTCCATCCAAAATAAAAGCAGGAGCCGCTAATATTGGCGCAGCTATTACCCAATAAACGTAAATTTTTGAACTTTCCCGAAGTTCTTCTGAACTAGTCATTAGAACAATTAAAAAATCTGAACCAAAATAAAAACATAATGTCAAAACGATGGCGGCTAAAAACGCCCAAAAAGTGGCAAAAATTGAAACTTTTCGTAAACTCCTCACCGATTTTGTTCCAAATGCTTGACCGATTAAAGCCTCAGCACTGAAAGCAAATCCATCCAGCGCATAAGCTGATATACTTAGAAATTGCAGTAATATTTGATTAATCGCCAAGATATCATCATTAATGTCAGAGCTTAAAAACATAAATAATATAAATGCTGCTTGTAAAAACATCGATCGAATTAGAATATCAAAATTTACAACTGCCATTTTCGCGATTTTTGCTTTGTTAAGAACGAGATGAAACGATCGCCAAGCACTTCCAATAAAAGCAGACCTGCATATAAAAATACCCAGAAAAAATGAAGAGACCTCTGCAAAAACAGTAGCCAATGCAACTCCCTCAACACCCCAATTGAAACCAATGACAAACAGAAAATCTAATAAGATATTTGAACCATTCATCCAAAGCTGTAAAAGCAAGACCATTCGCGTGCGCTCTTGAGCAATCAGCCATCCTAAAATTCCAAAAATTGATATCGCCGCTGGCGCAGAGTAAATCCTTATTTTCATGTAACTATAAGCTAAAGTCTCGACCTCTTCAGAAGCAGGTGAAACTTTAAAAGCACCCCAAAAAATGAAATCTTTAATAAGTATCAACACTAATCCGGCAGTTATCCCAATCATCAATGTTCGACTTAATAACGCGATAATTTCTTGGGAATCCTTTCTACCAACAGCCTGAGCAGTTAGGCCGGTTGTACCCATACGCAAAAAGCCAAAAATCCAATAGATGGCAGATATAATAAGAGCTCCAATCCCAACTGCCCCAATTGGCGCCACCTGCCCTAGTTGGCCAATTACTGCAGTATCTACGAGCCCTAACAATGGAATAGTGACATTAGATAAAATTATTGGAATCGAAATTGTTAAAATACGTTTATGAGTAATATTTGAGCTATCCACGGCTTACAGGCATTAAAAAATGTCCAGATGCTTGTGCAAACAATCTACTTCTTTTATCCTGCCAAGCTTCAACATGAACAGAAGCATATCTTCTTCCTGCTCTCTTTACCTCAGCCTTAGCATACGCGTCTTTTGGCAAACCTGAACGTAAATAGTCGACAGTAAAATCAATAGTTTTAGGTATTAGCTGCAGAGATTGATCCACATTGATCCCTGTTGAATTTTTGAAATTTGGATTCATATTTTTCCAGACAGAGCTGTAAGAAAGGCCAAATATTGCTGTTATTTCAAGAAAAGATGCCGTTACGCCACCATGCAATGCTGGGAGAGCAGGGTTACCGATTAATTTTGGATTAAAGGGAAGAATTACAATTAAGTCATCGTCTTTTTGTTCAAATTTCACACCTAAAAAGCTTACATATGGAACATTGGAAATAAGTTTTTGCAACAGCAGGTTTCTATGCTCAGTAGAATATTCAGAGGGCTCTGAGTTCATAGTCATCCTTTGTCACTCAATTTTTGGACTGTATAAGCGCCAGTAGCCGTTGCCACTGGCCGGCTCTCATCCTCATCGTAAGCAGTAGCTCTTACAAAAGCCACTGAGCGGGTAACATGATAACATTCTGCCTTAGCTGTTATTCGATGATTTGGAGTGGCAGAGCGCATATAATCAATCCGAAAATCTAATGTCGAAGTAATAGCGGGAACAGAAGGATGACACATAACTGCTGCACCACCACAGCTATCTAAAAGTGAGGAGACTGCGCCACCATGCAAAACTCGAGTACTCAGATCCCCTATAAATCTTTCATCGTAAGGCATTGATATAATGGCAAATCCATTCTCGATAAAATCTAGTGACATTGATAACTCAGAGGAAAAAGGAATTACCTTCATAAATTGCTTTGCTATATCCGCTTTGGAATTTATTTTACTGGTCATATTTCTATTTCTTTCCAATTCCTTCGTCTATCAAATTTGATGTTGTTAAAGCAAGTTAAATATTCAGAAAGAGGTTATCAAAGGATCTGTTCGCATAGTCTTGAAACCACACGTGCAATTCGTAAATAAAGCTTTTTTAAAGGGAAGTATTTTAAAATTATATAACGTTATCGCTGATAACTTGAAATTAGACTTAAAAGTGCTAAATTAAGTCTCACGTAACAGAAGCAAGGCCTATGATAGACAATTGCATAAGTTTTAAACAAATGTGCGAAAAGTTTGGTTGCACCGCTAGAACATTGCGGCACTATGAAGAGATTGAACTGTTATTTCCTCAGAAAGAAGGTCGAAGCCGTTGGTACGGGAAGCGAGAAATAGCGAGAATGAAATTGATTATGCGCGGTCGCAAATTTGGGTTTCCTTTGGAGGGAATACGCCAATGGTTATTAATGTATGACGGTAATAAGAATAATATCGATCAAATCAATGCTTGGATTGAAATGGCCACAAACCAGATTGAAGAACTTAAATCAAAGCGGATGACTTTGGATCAAAGTATTAAAGAATTAAAATCTCTGCGAGATAAATCGGAAAATTCTTTGAAAAAAGGAAAACCCTCTTTATAAGAGCGTCTAACTTACGTTAACGTAAGGTAAGTTATTGATCAACTATAGCACGAAGTTATTATTCCATCAAAAGGTTGGAGGATTTAACATGTCTGATGTCTTGATGACCATTCGTGAAATGTGTGATGAATTCAATGTAACACCACGGACTCTTCGTTTCTATGAGTCAAAAGAGTTAATTTTTCCAATTAGAACTGGACAAAGGCGAAGTTATACCCATCAAGATCGAGGGAGATTAAAACTTATACTGCAGGGGAAAAGATTTGGATTTGCTCTTGAGGATATAAGACAACTTTTAAACCTTTATAATTTGGGCGATCAAAGGTACACGCAGTATCTTCGAACTATCGAAAAAGCAAGCGAGCGATTAAAAACCATGATTTCGCAGAGAGATGAACTATCTGAAGCCATAGAGGATTTAAAAGAGCATATTCTCCAAGGAGAAAAAGAATTAAGTAAAATGAATAAGAAACCCATCATAACAACCTAAAGTAGAGAATTATACATGACAACTTACACGGCACCAACGAACGATATGGCTTTTATTCTACATGAGCTTTTAGAAATCGAGAAACAAGAGATACCTGGTTACTCTGACATGACACCAGACTTTACTTCTGCAATATTAGAAGAAGCTGGAAAACTGAATTCAGAAATTTTACATCCACTGAATACTGTTGGAGACACAGAAGGATGTAGGCTTGAAAACGGTGTTGTCTATACCCCAAAAGGTTTTAAAGAAGCTTTTAATCAAATAAGATCAGGTGGTTGGCCAGGAATCGACTGTAGTCCAGAATATGGCGGACAAGGGATTCCAGCAGTTGTTGCGATGCAAACCTCAGAGATGTTTGCTTCATCTAACCAGGCTTTAGCTATGTATCATGGATTAACACATGGAGCCCAATCAGCAATTATTGCTCATGGTACAGATGCTCAAAAAGAAACGTATCTTCCAAAGATGATTTCTTGTGAATGGACCGGCACTATGAACCTAACAGAGCCTCACTGCGGAACTGATTTAGGTTTAATGCGGACTAAGGCTGACCCAGCAAACGATGGTACTTATAAAATTTCTGGACAAAAAATCTTTATATCAGCTGGTGACCATGATTTGGCTGATAATATAATACATCTTGTATTAGCTAAAATACCAAATGGCCCAAAAGGTATAAAAGGCGTTTCATTATTTATAGTACCCAAATACTTAATTAACTCAGATGGAACTTTAGGAGCAAGAAATGGACTAAGTGTTGGAAGCATCGAAGAGAAAATGGGCATACATGGGAATTCTACATGTGTGATGAATTACGATGGAGCAACAGCTTATCTGTTGGGTGAAGAGCACAAGGGTATGCGTGCTATGTTTACCATGATGAATGAAGCCAGGCTTGGAGTAGGCCTCCAAGGATTAGGTCAAGCAGAAGTTGCCTATCAGAACGCTGTATCGTATGCAAAAGATAGACTACAAGGAAGAAATATAACTGGAGCTGCATATCCCGAAAAAACAGCAGATCCTTTAATTGTTCATCCAGATATCAAAAGAAACCTATTATCACAAAAAAGTTTTATTGAAGGAGCCAGAGCCTTTACGTCATGGAGTGCCATGCTGTTCGACAAATATGAACGAGAACATGATCATGATGCAGATGGTATTGTCAGTCTTTTAACCCCAGTAGTTAAAGGGTTTTTAACAGACATAGGCTATGACATGACAATACAGGCTCAGCAAATATATGGAGGCCATGGTTACATCGAAGAGCATGGCATGAGCCAATTCACTAGAGACGCTCGAATAGCAATGATCTATGAGGGAACTAATGCGATTCAAGCTTTAGATCTCGTTGGAAGAAAACTTGGAAAAGATAATGGCAAACATGCATTATCATTTTTTGAAATTATAACTAATTTTATCCAGGAAAACAAAGATCACTCAGAGCTAAATGTAGCTTTTTTAGACAAGTTAAAAGTTGGATCAAAGGACTTGCAAGCGGCATCGATGTATTTCATGCAAAATGGAATTAAAAACCCTTACGATGCTTTGGCCGGATCCTATGATTTCATGCACATGATGGGACACGTATGCTTAGGATTAATGTGGTCAAAAATGGCAAAAATATCGATGCTTAAACTAGAAAAAAACTGTTCAAATTCTGAGTTTTATGAGACAAAAATAAAAACTGGAAAATTTTATATGGAGAGATGGATGCCAATGACTTCCTTACATTTAAACCGCATTCAATCTGGTTCAGAAACAATTATGTCAATGACTGCAGAAAATTTTTAACAACTCAACATCCTAAGTAAATCGAGGCTTACAACACAAACCATATTTGGTATATGTATATAAGTTAGATACTAAATTTATAATGAATACTGATATGCAACTGGAGATTTAGAATGACATTTGCCAATTTGAAATCAAACTGGATGACAGACGAACACAAAATGATTTCAGAAATGACAGCTAATTTTATCAACACAGAGTGGGCACCAAAATTTGATAAATGGCGCAAGCAAGGTGAAATGGATCGTAGCACTTGGGTGGAAGCAGGAGATCTTGGATTATTATGCCCATCAATTCCGGAACAATATGGTGGTGCTGGTGGGGATTTTGGCCATGAAGCTGCAATTTTAATAGAGGGGAGCAGAGCTAATTTAGCAAGTTGGGGCCATGCAATACATTCGGGCATTGTAGCTCATTATGTTCTGCATTGTGGCACAGAGGAGCAAAGAGAGCGATGGTTGCCAAAAATGGTTTCAGGCGAACTAGTTGGTGCCTTAGCAATGACAGAACCATCTGGCGGATCAGATGTACAAGCTATCAAAACTAGAGCAATCAAAGATGGAAATTCATACAGATTAACTGGTCAAAAAACTTTTATAACCAATGGCCAGCATGCAAATTTAATAATTGTTGCTGCAAAAACTAATCCTTCAGAAAAAGCCAGAGGAACCTCCTTGGTCGTGGTTGAAACAGATGGAGCCGAAGGATTTTCAAGAGGCAGAAATTTGGAAAAAATTGGCGCTAAAGCAGCTGATACATCTGAACTATTTTTTGATAATGTTGAAATTCCTCCAGAAAATATTTTAGGCGGCGAAGAAGGGCAAGGCTTCTATCAAATGATGCAACAACTTCCTCAAGAGCGTTTAATAATTGGTTGTGGGGCAGTTGGAGCGATGGAAGGAGCAGTTCAGAGAACTATCGATTACTGTAAAGAACGTGAGGCCTTTGGTAATCCAATTATTCACTTTCAAAATACTCGATTTAAATTAGCCGAATGCAAGACGAGAACAGTAGTTGCGAGGAGTTTTCTTGACAATTGCATCGAAGCACATCTTAACAATGAGCTATCCGTGGAAACAGCAGCAATGTGCAAATACTGGCTTACTGATGAGCAAAATCAAGTGATAGACGAGTGCTTACAACTACACGGAGGATATGGTTTTATGCAAGAGTATGCCATCGCTGAAATGTGGACAGATGCAAGGGTACAGCGAATATATGGCGGGACAAACGAGATAATGAAAGAATTAATTTCTAGAAACCTTTAAGGAGACACTATGTCTATCATACTTCATTGTTTTGGCGAAAGTGGCAATTCATACAAGGCAGCATTAACTTTAGAACTGTCTGGTTTAGAATGGACCCCTGAAAAAGTTGATTTTTTCAATGGGGCAGCAAGAACTCCAGAATTTAAATCTTTAAATATTCTTGGAGAAGCTCCTGTGATGGTGGATGGAACCATAATATTGAGCCAATCTGGGGCAATTCAACAGTACGTATCAGACAAATCAGGCAAACTTGGCGGATCTCCAAAAGAAAAATATGAAATACTTAGATGGATATTATTTGATAATCATAAGCTTTCTTCACAAGCTGGCAATACACGGTTTATGATGAATTTCTTACCAGAAAAACATAGAAATGAACAAGTAATACAATTTATGCAGGGACGACTTAAGGCTGCATACCATTCATTAGATACGGCTTTGCATGATAAGGATTGGTTAGTTGGAGAACACATGACAATTGCTGATATCGCTAACTGCGGATACCTTTTTTATTCAGAGCCCTTTGGATTTAATAGAAAGCAATGGATAAATATTGACAGGTGGCTGTCAAATATAGAAGAAACACCAGGATGGAAACATCCTTACGATTTGATGCCCGGAAACCCAAGTGATAGACTTTAAAGTGGAGTAAAAGATGACTGACGCGTATATTTATGATGCGGTAAGAACACCGCGTGGAAAAGGTAAAAAAGATGGTACTTTACACGAAGTTACAGCAGTCGGACTATCTGCTCGAACTCTTAATGAATTAGCAGATAGAAATAATCTCAGTGGACACGCTGTAGAAGATGTTATTTGGGGTAATGTAACCCAAATTGGGGAACAAGGCGCTTGCTTAGCGCGTTCCGCTGTACTGGGTTCCAATCTAGACCAAAGCATACCTGGCGTTTCAATAAATCGTTTTTGCGCGAGTGGGCTTGAGGCAGTAAATATGGCGGCAAATCAAGTAAGAGGTGGTGCCGGTGATGCATTTATTGCTGGAGGTGTTGAGAGTATGTCTAGAGTCCCAATGGGTATGGATGGCGGAGCAATAGCTATTGACCCAGAACTCACAATGAAAAATTACGTGGTGCCCCAGGGTATTTCTGCAGATATAATTGCCACAAAATATGGTTTCTCAAGAGATGAATGTGATGCGTACGCTGTCGAAAGTCAAAACAGGGCTGCTATTGCTGAAGCTGAAAGCAGGTTCTCTCGATCCAGAGTTTCTTTAAAAGATCAAAATGGATTAACTATACTGCAAAATGATGAAATGATTAGGAAGACAGACATGCAATCATTAGGATCTCTCAGGCCATCCTTTAAAGATATGGGGGAAGTTATGCCCGGATTCGATAAAATCGGAATAATGCGCTATCCAGAGTTAGAAACTATCAATCATGTTCACCATGCTGGTAACTCGTCAGGTATCGCTGATGGTGCCGCAGCTATTCTTGTAGGCAACAAAGAATATGGTGAAAAAAATAACCTAAAACCACGCGCAAAATTCAGAGCAACAAGTAGAATTGGAACAGATCCAACAATTATGCTGACTGGGCCAATCCCTGCGACAGAACGTGTTCTAAAAGCTGCTGGGATGGACATTAGCGACATCGACTTATTTGAAGTTAACGAGGCTTTTGCATCCGTTGTTTTGAGGTTCATGCAAGCTTTTGATGCGGACCATAGTAAAATAAATGTAAATGGAGGCGCAATTGCAATGGGCCACCCTTTGGGAGCTACAGGTGCGATAATCCTATCAACGCTATTAGATGAAATGGAACGAGCTGATAGAGAGACCGGACTAGCAACCCTTTGCATCGGATCAGGAATGGGTGCCGCAACAATTATTGAGCGAGTATAAATATTAAAACGAGATTTTAACAAAATCTATTAATTATTAAGATATTAAATTGAAAATTTAGGAAAATTATCATGAGTGAATTCAATTATTCCGTAGATTTTGATGGAATTGGCATCATATCTTGGGACGTGCCAAACAAGTCAATGAATGTAATGTCTCTTAACGGTCTGATCCAACTAGATGAACTTTTTGATAAAGCAATTTCGGACAACAACGTAAAAGGTATCATAATAACATCTGGAAAAACTGATTTTGCAGGCGGAATGGATTTAAACGTGTTGGCTGACATGAAGTCAGCACAAGGAGTAAACCCAGCACAAGGATTATTTGATGGAGTAATGCGAATTCATAAATTGCTGAGAAAAATAGAACTCGCAGGTATGGATTTTAAAACAAAAAAAGGAGCCAAACCAGTTGCAGCCGCAATTACTGGAACAGCCGCAGGGATTGGCTTAGAGTTGCCATTGGCCTGCCACAGAATATTTGCAGTAGATAATAAAAAAGCCAAAATTGGCCTGCCAGAAATTTTAGTTGGCATTTTTCCAGGTGCTGGTGGAGCGACTCGGTTAGTTAGAAAACTCGGTGCTATGAATGCTGCACCATTCCTATTAGAGGGAAAATTATTATCTCCCTCTAAAATGAAATCTGCCGGAATCATTGACGAACTTACTGAAAGTGAAAGTCTAATTGCAGATGCAAAATCATGGATTTTGCAAGCTAAGGATTCTGACTGTGTAAAACCATGGGATGAAAAAGGCTATAAAATGCCAGGAGGAGCACCTTACCATCCGGCTGGTTTTATGACATTTGCCGGTGCTTCAGTAATGGTGAACGCAAAAACCCAAGGTGCTTTTCCAGCTGCAAAAGCCCTTCTTTCAGCTGTTTATGAAGGCGCCCAAGTGCCATTTGACACGGCTCTTAAAATTGAGGCTCGCTGGTTTACAAATATTTTAATGAACCCGTCATCGGGAGCGATGATGCGCTCTCTTTTTATTAATAAAGAAGCTCTTGAAAAGGGTGCTGTTCGTCCAAAAAACATACCAGATCAACAAGTAAAAAAAGTAGGGGTGTTGGGAGCCGGTATGATGGGTGCTGGAATATCATATGTTTCTGCGATGGCAGGTATAGAAGTGATCCTTTTAGATATGAAAAAAGAAGATGCCGAAAAAGGGAAAACTCATGCTGAAAATCTTTTAAATATTGGTATAAAACGAAAAAAAATTACAGAGGAAAAAAAATTAACTGTTCTAAATTTAATAAAGCCAACCATTGAATTTACTGATCTAGGCGAGTGTGACTTGATTGTTGAAGCTGTTTTTGAAGACCCTACGATTAAAGCTGAAGTCACAAAAAAGGCAGAGGCCGTTATTGGTAATGACAGTATTTTTGCGACAAACACTTCAACATTACCCATTACTTCATTAGCAAGTGCATCCGTTAGGCCAGAACAATTTATAGGAATCCATTTTTTCAGCCCTGTTGATAAAATGTTATTAGTTGAGATTATAAAAGGAAACGCGACTGGCGACAAAGCGGTTGCTAAAGCATTGGATTATGTTCAACAAATTAAAAAAACACCAATTGTTGTTAATGATGCTAGGTTCTTTTTTGCAAATAGATGTATCATCCCATACGTCAACGAGGGAGCGATGATGGTTGCTGAAGGAATCGCTCCAGCTGCAATCGAAAACGCGGCCAAGCAACTTGGCTTTCCATTAGGCCCACTACAACTTACGGACGAAACTTCAATCGATCTCGGCGTTAAAATTATAAAAGCGACTCAAGCGGCGATGGGAAATGAATATCCCGAGAAAAATGGTGATGAAGTTAGCTTTAAGCTTTTTGATGAGGGCAGATTAGGGCGTAAAACAAATGCTGGGTTTTATGAATACGATGATAAGGGGAAACGCACAGGGTTATGGACTGGCTTGAGCAAAATCTGGCCGACTAAAGAGACACAACCAGATTTTGAGGAAATTAAAAACCGACTTATCTTGAGCCAAGTATTGGAGGCTATAAAAGCTCTCGAAGAAGGTGTTTTAGAAGATATTAGAGAAGGTGATGTTGGAGCTATTCTTGGTTGGGGGTTTGCTCCTTGGTCTGGGGGACCTTTTGGTTGGACAGATATTAAAGGCTTAAAAAATGTTGTCGAAATTTGTAATAAACTATCCCTGAAGGAGGGAAAGAGATTTTTGCCACCAAAATTATTAACTGAAATGGCGAATAACAACGAGACTTTTTATGGCAAATACCTCAAAAAAGATGATGCATCGTAGTGCATTTATTTTTTTATAGTTGAACTTATAGGTTTATCTTGCTCGAATTAAAATAATTGTGCCCGAAAGCACGATAAAAACAACACCTACAATCGCTGTTAAATCTAGCATTTCTCCAAAAAGCATATAACCCCAAAAACCTGCACTCAATAAAAACGCATACTCAAATACAGAAACATATGAAGCTTCAGCCACCTGATAACCCCTAGTTATTAACGCTACACCTATAACTGAAACAAATGCTTGGCAAATCACTATCAAGGTAAAATTTAAACTTGGCCAAACGAAACCTCTCGTAAGAAAATTTGCCTCATAGGAAACAGGGAAAATTGTAAAGTATAATAAACCCAAGATACCATAGACACCCAAAGCAACAAAAAAGCCCAGTGTTAAAACTTCTGTGCTTTCATTTGGACATAGATATCTCGTGGACAAACCAAGCATTCCATAAAAAAAACCTGCGAATAGTGGCAAAAATGAAAAATAGCTTAAATTATTAGTATCGGGTTGTAGCATCAATAATACACCTGAAAACCCAATTACGACCGCCAAAATCCGCCAAATTCCAATTTTAACCTTAAAATAAAAACTAGATATGATTAATACAAAAATAGGAGCAGTAAAGAGACCAGCACCAGCCTCTGCGATTGG
>Ga0209631_10004745_pt1 | contig 14860 bp, 14 predicted proteins | sample COG_08_FD_184752 | JGI IMG/M metagenome (GOLD analysis project Ga0209631, IMG submission 184752) | Pelagic Microbial community sample from North Sea - COGITO 998_met_08 (SPAdes) (version 2) | ecosystem: Environmental > Aquatic > Marine > Neritic zone/Coastal water | place: Helgoland, sampling... | reverse complement strand
ATTGGAATTCTTTCCGCCGTTCGGAAAAACAGTTGGATAGACTGGGCCTGTATGACCGTGGCCATGGTGGGTATATGTATTCCTTCCTTTACCATTGGTCCGCTACTTCAGATTTATGTCGCGGCTCATATACCGGGGCTCAAAGTGGCCGGTTGGGGAAACCTAGAGGATATCCTCCTGCCCTCCTTCACATTGGGCTTGGTTTCCGCCGCTTATTTGGCCCGGCTAACCCGAGGGGGCATTCTTGAAGTCCTGTCCCAGGACTTCGTTCGAACGGCCCGTGCCAAAGGTGTATCCCCTGTTCAAGTTATCCTTAAACACACCCTGCGTGGTGGACTCCTCCCAGCAGTTGCTTACCTTGGCCCTGCTTTCGCTGCCTTGATTAGCGGATCGTTTATTGTGGAGACGATCTTTCAGGTTCCGGGTATGGGCCAGCATTTCGTTAATGCAGCCACAACAAGAGATGAATTTCTTCTCTTGGGCTTATCATTATTTTTCGGGTTTCTGATTGTGGTTATGAATCTACTAGCCGACCTGCTAACCGGATTATTGGATCCTCGGGTAAGGCATAAAGGAGGGACGGATTAGAAAGATGACTGAAAAACCATCAACTGTCCTGCAAGGCTCCTCACTCTGGAAAGATGCGAGGTCCCGTATGGCAAAAAATAAATTCGCCATGGGCGGATTTTGGGTGATCGTTGTCATGTTCTCGCTCTGTTTTATTCTCGCCTGGTATTGCAAGGATCCAAACCAGGTGAACTTAACCAATAAATTTGCTCCCTCCTCGACCGAGCATTGGTTCGGAACCGATGCCCTTGGACGCGATCTCTTTGCACGGATTCTGTATGGGGGACAAGTGTCTATTCTTGTTGGCTTGATCGCCACCGCGGTTTCGGTAGCAATCGGAATTGTATACGGGTCTATTTCCGGTTTTGCCGGTGGTCGAACCGATGCCGTTATGATGCGCATAGTCGATACTCTTCTTGCCATTCCCTTCTTGGTCTTGGTTATTGTTCTGCAGGCAACCCTGAGTGACTGGTCGGGAGATGCGACCCGATGGATTGTGGAAAACTTTAAATGGGATAAAGAATTCACCGGACGGCTAACCAATATCGTTCCGCTCTTCTTTGCCCTTGGTCTGCTGGGCTGGCTCACCCTTTCACGAATTGTACGAGCCCAGGTAATGAGTATAAAAGAACGCGAATTTGTGGAGGCAGCGCTCGCCCTAGGGTATAGTAAAGCCCGAATCCTTTTTAGACATGTTATTCCAAATGTTCTTGGGCCCACGGTTGTATATTCCACCCTTACCGTCCCCGGGTTTATTATGTATGAAGCCATCCTTTCTTTCCTCGGGCTGGGAGTGGAATCGCCCAATAGTTCGTGGGGCGTTCTAATCAAAGAAGGAGCCAACTTTTTGGAGACTGAAGTCCAACTCCTACTATTACCCGGCCTTTTCTTTTCCCTCACCCTTTTCTCTCTCAATTTCCTCGGTGACGGACTTAGGGATGCACTCGATGTAAAAGCCGCTAAAGACTGATGAGTTTGCTCAAAATAAAGAACCTAAAAACATATTTTCACACCCGGGCGGGGATAAACCGGGCAGTGGATGATATCAGCTTTTCAATTGATAAAGGGGAAATCGTCGGAGTAGTCGGGGAATCGGGTTCAGGAAAATCCGTAACCTGCCATACCATGCTCGGACTTCTTCCTCAACCACCCGCAAAGGTGGAAGGCGGTTCAGTTACCTTCGATAATGAGGAACTACTCAATCTCCCACAGTCACTCCTCCGGGCAATTAGAGGAAAGCGGATATCTATGATCTTTCAGGATCCTATGAGTTGTCTCAACCCATACCTAAAAATTCTTGATCAAATTACCGAACCCATCCTGATTCACGAAAATGTCTCCCGGAAAACTGCGGAAGCTCGGGCAATTGAAATGATGAAAAAAGTCGGGATACGGGACGCTGAAGCAAGAGCCCATTCTTACCCTCACGAATTTTCCGGTGGTATGCGACAGCGGGTGATGATCGCAATGGCTTTGGTGACCAAGCCTGATCTTTTGCTGGCTGACGAACCCACTACCGCACTCGATGTAACGGTACAATCCCGAATCCTAAAAATTCTTCGGGACCTCAAAGATGACCTCGGAGTCGCAGTTCTCTTCGTAACCCATGACCTTGGAGTCGTCGCAGAACTCGCTGACCGTGTGGTGGTGATGTACCGGGGAAAAATTGTTGAACAGGGAAATACTCAAGACCTCTTTAAAAATCCATCGCATCCCTATGTAAAAGGATTACTCGCGTGTAGGCCCACTCTTGAGACCCAATATAAAATCCTGCCCACAGTGGAGGATTTTCTTCAAACCAAGATTGAAGAAGACGGTTCTTATACTCTTAGTGATCATCCGAACGCAGAAGACAGACTGGCCAAGCTAACCAGTGAAGTAAAAAGCGAAAAGGGGGAAAAGGGTACGCTCACTTCCCTTCTACATGTAAGTGCACTTAAAGTTCATTTTCATTCAGGGGGTGGCTTTCTTGGTAGTCCACACAAAATAGTTAAGGCAGTGGACGGTATTGATCTTCAAATTACGAGAGGGCGTACACTTGGACTTGTTGGAGAATCCGGTTGCGGCAAGACAACACTCGGACGGGCCATCCTCAGGCTACAGGAAATTAAATCTGGGTCCATTCTCTACGATAAAAATGAACTGACTAAACTTAGTCAGGCAGAAATGCTACCCTTTCGAAAACGTATGCAGATTATCTTCCAGGATCCCTACGCATCACTCAATCCCCGCCAAACAATCGAACAGGCACTCACTGAACCAATGCTCGTTCATAAGATTGGCATCAATCAATCCGAGCGACGTGACCGAATTGTTTCCTTACTTGAAGAAGTCGGCCTGGGAGCTGAGTTCCTTCTTCGATACCCGCACGAATTTTCTGGCGGACAAAGACAGAGAATCAGTGTGGCCCGGGCCCTTGCGGTAGAACCGGAATTCATAGTCTGTGATGAATGTGTTAGTGCAATGGATGTCTCCGTACAGGCACAGGTACTCAATTTACTGCGTCAACTTCAGCAAAGAAGGAATCTGACTTACCTCTTTATTTCCCACGATCTAAGTGTAGTGAAATTTATGTCTGATGACATGATTGTCATGAAAAATGGAAAAGTCATGGAGAATGGAAATGCCGACACAATTTACAAAAATCCACAATCTGAATACACCCGCGAACTACTCGATGCAATACCCAGTAGTTCGCTGTTAGGTTAGAAAAGATTTTAATTTCCTAGTTTCTTAACCGACACATCCACATCCATACTCGTAGGCAGTCGACCGAAGTATGTTCCTGTAATTGGAGCGACATCCCGATAATCCCTACCCGAACCAAGAATAATATATGTTTCATCCACGACACGATTGTTCGTCGGATCTAACCCATACCATCCATGACCATTTATCAAGACTTCGATCCATGCGTGGGAAGCTTCTGACCCACGCATTGAACGGTTCCTGGTATGATCAAAAAAATATCCACTCACATATCTTGCAGGAATCCCCAAACTTCGACACATCGCTATTGCGACATGGGCAAAATCCTGGCAAACACCTTTTCTTTTTTTTATTATTGAACTGGATAGGGTATCAACCGTTGTTGTAGAATTTGAATATTCGTAATTTAAATAAATAAATTCCATAATTTGATAAGCTGTTTGAAAAACATCATTTGAATTACCCCTCACATCAACAGCCTCTTTCCAGACAGTTGGAGTGATCTCAACATAACTGGAGCTTTGTAGATAATTCCTGCAATTAAAATTCTTTTCTATATCTCTCAATTTATCCATCGTTGTTCCGTAAGGAAACTCCTCAAAATCCACACGCTTTACAGTGTCGACAGTGGAACGTGCCTCTATCGCGAGTTTTAAATGTGGTTCTGGTATCTCAAAGTACTGAACCAGATTACCATTTAAATCTAGGTACTCACGCATGCAGGTAGTGGGCAGAACGCTGATCAAGCAAGATTCACATTTCTGCAAATCATTAGACAACGGGTGCAAGCGCATTTCATTGAAACTGTTACTAACTTGGTCCGGATATCTGTAAACCGTCTTATGAAAAACATACAAGCGCATTACTTAAATCAATCGGGTTGATTATTGTTGCTGAGATTGTGCCTGAATAAAAGTGGATTTTTCCGCACTTTGTAATTCAAAGGGTAATAGAACATAAGTTTCAAAAATGCACTGACCAACATTTATAAGCTTTCTTTGTAAATCATCAATAGTCTGGTGCAATCCGTTGGACATCACAATTTTGATATCAGTAAAATTAACCATCGCAAGAGAACTTCCGATTAATCTTTCCGCCTCATTGGAAAAATTTCCAGAAGGGACTCCAGAAAGTGAATGCAGGTTTTCATCAATACATCGAATTGAAAACCTTATAGATCTTGGAAAATCTCTGGAAAAAAGTAAGTAATCTGCAACATTTGTCATTGAAAGCTCACCTTTATATTGTCGTCGAAATGCAGTTTGAGCGACACAAGAACGTAAAACGGCAAGTAAATCCAAACGTGTCGGTTCATGCTTCTGAAAGGTCAATGTGTCAAGCATACGGCTGGTTTGGTCTGCTCTTTCCAGGTATGTACCAAGTGCCATAAAGCGCCATCCTTCATCGTGTGGAATTGTAGCACCGGATAGGCCTTGAAAAACGAGCGAGAACCTTATTACTTTTTGAAAAAACTCCTGCGGGTTTTGTAGAAAGGTCGCTTCCGCTTGGCCGGATTGGAAGAAAAGATAAATATTGTTCAACTCAACCCACATTTCAACAGACAGTTGATCTCTCACCATGCGGGCATTTTCTCTTGCATAAAGAAAGCAGTTTTTCACCGAGTTGGGGAAATCCGAACCGAAAAAAAGAAACTGACCTATATCTATTTTAGTGCGTTCATTAAATATTTCAGAAGCACAAATTGCTTTCAAAACAGGATCCCAAAATTCTGATAAAGAATCTTCCATACACTCCAGAGATGAACTTTGATTTACTTCAACCATACGGGTGATACTCTCCGCACGCTCAATAAAACGGCTCATCCAATATAAATTATCTGCCACTCTTGATAACATAACTTAATTTTTCAGAACCCAAGTGTCTTTGCTTCCACCGCCCTGCGATGAATTAACGACTAAAGAATCTTTTTTTAAAGCGACACGGGTAAGACCACCAGGGACAATCTCTATGTCTTCCCCGTAAAGAATAAAAGGCCGTAAATCAATATGGCGTCCCATGACGCCTTCATCGCAAAATGTAGGGTGTCGAGAAAGAGAAATTATTGGCTGAGCAATATATTCCCGCGGGTTTTGTTTTATTCTCGATTTGAAATCATTTCTCTCCTGCTTTGTGGATGCAGTCCCGATAAGCATTCCATAACCTCCAGACTCATTCGCAGGCTTAACTACAAGTTTGTCCAAATTCTCAAGGACATAATTCCGATCCTTCTTCCTCCAACAAAGATAAGTTGGTACACTTTCCAAAATAGGATCCTGCCCTAAATAAAATTTAATCATTTCAGGAACAAAAGCATAGGTTACTTTGTCATCTGCCAGACCCGTACCAACAGCATTTGCTAAAGATACATTTCCTTTTAGGTAAGCTTCCATTAATCCCGGCACACCCAAAATAGAATCATTTTTAAAGAAAAGCGGATCAATATAGTCATCATCCAGTCGCCTGTATATAACATCTACCTGAACCAACCCCAAAGTGGTTCTCATAAACACATAATTATCAATTGCGATTAAATCGCGACCTTCCACTATTTCTATTCCCATTTGACGGGCTAAAAAAGTGTGTTCAAAATAGGCACTATTATAAACTCCTGGCGAGAGTAAGACACAAACCGGTTTTTGAGACTGCCTAGGGGATAAATGTTCCAATGTTCTTAAAAGTAATTCCGGGTAAGCCTCGACTGAGCGCACCTCCATTGACTGGTAAGTCTTTGGAAATGCTCTTTTCATAATAGCACGATTTTCCAAAAGATAAGATACACCAGAGGGGCAACGTCCATTATCTTCGAGCACCATATAAGTGCCCTCTTCATTTCTTATCAGATCGCTTCCACAAATGTGTATATAAATATCTTGTGGAACATCGAATCCAATTATTTCATTTCGATAATAAGGGCATGTTTCAACAATTTCTCTTGGTATAATACCTTCTTTGAGAATCCTTGCCTGATGGTAAATATCATGAAGAAAAAGATTAAGTGCGAGGATTCTCTGCTTGAGGCCTTGTTCAACAACTACCCATTCTGCCTTAGGAATAACTCTAGGAATTAAGTCAAATGGAAATACTCTTTCGATTCCATCACTATCGTCATAAACGGTAAAGGTTACGCCATGTTCCAAAAAAGAACTTACCGCCTGAGACCTTTTCGCATCTAATTCATCTGCACTTAATCCATTTAAGCGCTTATAAACTTTTTCATAATGAGGCTTAATCCTAGTTTTTTCATCAAAATAAAACATTTCATCAAAAAAACTATTCGTTTGATAATTTGAGAATTGTCCGGAATTCACTTTTAAATTCCTTTTATTTTATAATAGTTGAGCTCTCTGCAGGATAGGCAAACGCATAATTAAAATACTATCTGCAATATTTGTGCCACCTCGCTCATTCCCGCCAAAACGGACTGATTCTTTTTTAGTATAAAATCAAATAAACATAATATTTACTTAGATTTAATAAGACCCAATCTTTCGCCCGAAAATAAAAATTGTTGGGCAAAGCCACAAAATAATCCGAAATGCTTACGGGCAAATAAAGCTTTTTGAGAATAAGTAAAAGACTCCAGTCCGTAATGAGAATCAAGAACTTTGGCAATCCAGGTATCAATCGGAAAAGCTTCCGTTTTGTTCGCACCAAATAAGAGTGCACAATCAGCAATTTTAGGACCTACCCCCGGAAGGCGAATTAACTCAGATTTGGCATCATCGTAGGACAACTGAGAAATATTCGAGAAGTAAGAAGGATCATCTCCCACTACCTGTGCAACATCGTGAACATACTTTGCACGATAACCTAATTTTAATTTTCGGAAATCTTCTTCTCTGACTTTTGACAATTTCGACCATCCAGGAAATCCCCATAAATTGTTACCCAAAGGTTGTCCCCATTTTTGGCAAACTAAAGAACCAATTTCTTTAATTTGCGGAATACTTTTCGCAGAACTTAAAATAAAATAGAAAAGCACCTCTTCCAAGGGTTGCTTTAGAATAGTTAAACCCGGTAATGCTTTAACACATTTTTTAAGTACATCGTCACTTCGCCACGGTAGTTGATCAATTGCCCCTTCGTAATCAGAAGCAAGCCAAAGATAATCTTTAATCTCTTCTTCTGTAACAGAACTACAAGAGGATGTTTTCCAAAATAGCATTCCATCTTTAAACTTTAGTTCAGCGACTTTTGACCGAAAGCATCCCACCCATGAATTAGGTGACGTAGGACACCACGAGAAAGTTTGTCCACCCTCAAGGGTTTCCTTAAGACCTAATATGCTAAGATTATTTGGGCGAGCTAGTTCTTTCCATTGGGACATCGAGCATAAAACTGATCAATTGTTACTCGTGTTCCCAAAGAAAACTCTTTTTCCAAAAAATGATTGAACCCTTCGAATCTTTTACTGCCATGTGCCAAGCACTAGGTCTTTGTTCAGTTTTAGGCCAATCCTTTCCAGTAATCCCGACAAAAACTTCTTTTTTTCCCTCTATTTGATCAGGGAGAGTAAAAGAAAAAATTTCAGTTTCTGTACTACCATTCCTGATAATCGAAAGTTCCACATTGTAGGTTTCAGGACTAGAAAGAATGGACTGAGGAATTGGAAATGAAAAATAAATTCCCTCACGAGCTTCTGTACTTCTACAAAAGATTTTTTTTCCTGTGAATTCCTTACCCGAGAAATATTCAGGTATTCTCGTTAATTCTGAAGACTGAAAATACCTGATGGAAAGTCTCGGTAATTCGGTTTTGGAAAGACCAATAATTAAAAAAGAAAAAACACCGAAGAGCAGGACGAGAAGCTTGCTCACAATCAAATAAATAAATGCTTAACTTTCGACCGAATCCGCTGATTCTTCCTGAGGCTTTTCAGCTACCTCTTCTTTGGTCACTGATTCCGCTTTAACAGCATCATCGGGACCCAAGACATCAACAGGTTTGGCTTTTTCAGCAACTGGTTCGGGCTTAGCTTCGACAGCTTTTTCTTTTTTTACAGCTGGTTTCCGAACTGCCTTTGGCTTAGCAACTTTGGATTTTGTGGTCTTACCAGATTTTCCCACTAATTCTTTAATGGCTGCTTTTTTCTTTGCAACATAAGCGGCTCTTCTTCGACGCTTTATAACCTTATTGTATTGTTTACCCATAATTTTAAGAAACCATAATGAACCAAATCAGGTTGAGAGGCAAGGTTCAAACAGCAACAAAAGAAACCTATTATTTTTAAATTGTAACCGGGCTTCCCGTTTTAGCCGATTCGTATGTTGCATCAATTATTTTCATTAATGAAAGGGCTTGATCAGGCGTATTAAGAGGTGCTTCCTCACCAGCAATTGACCGGACAAAGTTCTCAGCTGAACGGATACGGCCCATATCTTCATTGGATTCAGTTATAATGGACCGGTTTACTGAACGGCCATGTTCCTGAACATACAATTCACAATCATCAATGGCGGTATCGTCCAAACCGTCAGACCCAAAAAAGCGGCGAATCATTCCACCCGCTTTTTGCCCCTGAAATGTAACTGAAACCTCTTCTCTCTTTACCATCTCCGCCCATGATACCTGAAAGGATAATACTTGGCCTGTTTTAAATTTAATAAAACCATGAGATGCACTCTCAACATCAGTCACACCATCTGCAACATCAGGGATTCCCCAAGGTCCTTTGAAATTTTTATCGGTTATAAAATCGGAAAATGTCTGAGCCAAAACACACGACGGTTCAGGATAGTCCATATAGTACAAAGCAAGATCGACCATATGGAGCAAATCAATTAGGGGACCACCACCCGATAATTCTTTATTTGTAAACCACCCACCAAATCCAGGGATTCCAGTACGTCTAATCCATTTTGCCTGAGCTGAATTGATCTGCCCGACTTCGCCGGTTTCAATATATTTTCTCAGTGCATAGGATTCCGGGCGGGCCCGGTTATTAAAGTTAAACATTAGCGTCTTTCCTGCACTCTCCGATGCATCTTTCATTTGAGAAACTTCAGCAGCATTTAATGCCGGTGGTTTTTCGCAAAAAACATGTCGGCCGGCCTGTAAAACTTGTATGGCTAATGGGCGATGGGTTCGATTGGGCGTAATTACACTGACTGCGTCTAATTCTTTTAATTGATCAAGCATTTCCGCAGAATCTGAAAATACATTTGGTACATCATAGGCTTGAGCTGCTTTTTTTGCCGCGGCCTGGTTCATATCGCATATCGCAAGAATTTCCGCTCCGGCGGCCCGAAAACCAGCGGCATGATACTGCAACATTCCTCCCGCTCCGATTACTCCAATTTTTATAGTCATTTAGCCTCCTCTTAAAATTTAATTTTGGTTTATTTAGGAATGGATGGAAACTTCACCCATTTTTCCTTTGCCTTTGAACTTTTAACAACTGTCTCAATAAATGCCATTCCAATTATTCCGTCACGAATATCTGGATAATCATAGCCGGATTTCCGCGGAAATTTCCCTGCAATCTCATCCTTTACAGCGACCATTGCGGAATTATAAACATTGGCAAAAGCCTCAATAAAACCTTCAGGGTGACCAAAAGGTATTCGAGTACAATCAGCAGCAGCTCCAGTGATATAATCATTTCCACGACGGTAAATTTCCCTGGGGGTCCGAGCATCCTTGACAATTAATTCATTTGGGTGCTCCTGATGCCATTCGAGTGATTTTTTAGTTCCGTACACTCGAATGTTTAAATTGTTCTCATCGCCATTGGATATTTGGGAAGCGTAAATGATTCCTCGTGCCCCGCCCTTGAAACGAACCAGTACATTTCCGTCATCATCCAAGGTACGGCCGGGGATATTGACGGACAAATCAGCACATAGCGAATCTATCTCCAAGCCAGAAATATAATGAACCAAATTCTCCGCATGGGTTCCGATATCTCCCATACAATTAGAAACACCAGCAATTTTAGGATCCGCACGCCAATTTGAAATTGCCTTGGTTTCTCCAGTTAGAGCAGTAATTGCATATCCCTGAGGATATTCACAGACTACCTTTATGATTTTTCCAAGCTTGCCTTTCTTGACCATATCACGGGCCTGTTTAACCATAGGATAACCGGTGTAATTATGGGTTAAGGCAAAAACTTTTTTGGACTTGGTAATTATCTTTTTAAGTTCTCTTGCCTGAGATAGATCAAGGGTGACCGGCTTGTCGCATATTACATTAAAACCCGCTTTTAAAAAGGTTTTGGCCACATCAAAATGTAAATAGTTCTGAACTACTATACTAACAAAATCAATACGTTCACCCACAGGTAGCGATGCCTCTTTTTCTGCCATTTCCTGGTACGAACCATATGTTCTGGCAGGATCAATGTAGAAATCTTTTCCTGAAAGTTTGGATTTTTTTGGATCGGAAGAAAAAGCACCAGCAACCAATTCTATTTGACCGTCAAGATTTGCCGCACGACGATGAACTCCACCAATAAATGCACCACGACCACCCCCAACCATTCCCATTTTTAATTTTCTATTCATACCCTGAAGATTTTTTTAATATAATAAATTAGAATTGAGTGACAGTTCCTATTGATTTTTTTTATCAAATGCAGAATCGAAAGCCATTTCGTTGGGCTTAAAATCAAGGGACTTTACAAATTCACAGGATTCAGTTGCTCCATGAAATCTGTCCATTCGACCATCCTCCCATTCAATGGAAAGCGGGCCAGCATATCTAACATCGTTTAAAGCAACAATGATTTCCTCAAAATTAACATCCCCTCGCCCTACTGACCGGAAATCCCACTGACGCCGAGGGTCACAAAATGTCGTATGCCCACCAAAAACTCCGACCGTTCCGTCCCCATGACCCCACCAAGCATCTTTCATGTGCACATGAAAGATACGATCTGAAAAATTGCGGATAAATTTCACATAATCAACACCCTGATATCCTAAATGAGATGGGTCATAATTAAAACCAAAACGCTTGTGGTTCTTGACCGCAACTAGAGCCCGCTCTGCACTTGCTATATCAAAAGCGATTTCCGTAGGATGTACCTCAAGGGCAAAATTAACATTATGTTTTTCAAACTCCTGTAATATCGGTCCGAACCGTTTGGCAAAATCCTCAAAGCCTTTGTCCCAATATGCCTGGTCCGTTGGTGGAAATGCATAAATCGAGTGCCAAATGCTTGAACCAGTAAACCCATTGACCACGGCAGGAAAATCGTCCTTTTTGCTACGACCCGGTTTTGCATTGATAAAATTACGGCACGCCTTAGCAGTTTTAGCCATTTTCCTGGCTGCTCGCTTTCGCACTTTCTCCGGATCACCATCACCCCAGACATCTGCAGGCAGGATAGATTTATGCCGCTCATCTATCGGGTCGCAAATCGCCTGACCAACCAAATGACTGGAAATCGCAAAGGCGGTTAGATTGTGATCTCCTAAGATTTCCCATCTTTCCTGACAATATTTTTTAGAAACAGCGGCTTTATCAACATCGAAATGGTCACCCCAACAGGCTAATTCCAAACCATTGTAGCCCATCTCCGAGGCTTTTTTGGCGAGTACAGGTAATGACAAATCGGCCCATTGGCCGGTGAATAATGTTACGGGTCTTGGCATTGTTAAGAAGGGATTAAGGTTTGGTAAACAAATTAAAGGTTAAGCAAGCACTAGGTAGAAACCTAGTTTTAATTTAAAGTATGAACAATGTTTTTTTTTGCCACATAAATTATTTTTTTTCGACTTGGAAATTACCATTTATCCAGAAACTAAAATTTTGTCCGCCGACTTAAAACCCAAAGAAAATTTCGACTTTTTTTCCAACTGTAATTCAATCGTATCTGCCATCTTATCCCGCTTGCTAACAGTTACCATTTTTCCGGGCATAAGCCCTTTTTTTTGAGCAAATTTTAAAAAATCTGACCCCTGATCTAAAATTGATTCGATTTTCACTTTTTTCCCCAACGCCGAATCCAAAAGAGTTTTTTGGGGAAGTTTTCGTATCACCCCTCCTTTTGTTGGGATGGGGTGTCCATGAGGGTCGTGTTGTGGGTTGCCGAGAAAAACATCGAGACGTTCAAGTACTTTTTCCGAAATTGCATGTTCAAGTTCTTCCGCTTCATCATGTATCTCGCTCCAATCCAAACCAAGGGTCTCAACCAAAAATGTTTCCAGTAAACGGTGCCTTCTTATCATTCGCATACCCAATTTCTTACCCGACACTGTAAGTGTGACTCCTTTACGGGATTTGTAGGTAAGCCATTTCTCCCGTTGAAGATTTTTCATCATCGTGGTCGCCGTACCAGGGGTGACCCCTAAATAATTAGCAATTAATCCCATAGGCACCTCAGACTGATTGTTTTCTATCGATAACATCAGAATGCATTTAAGGTAATTCTCAACCGTTGCACTTGGCATAATGAGAAACATGAACCCATTGGATAATTGACTCAACAACAATTAATCCATAGACTTTGATTAATCAAACTAATGACTTTTAATAACCCCAATACGCTCACTGCATCCATCAAGTTGTTCATTTACAAGATAACTCTGGTATGGCTATTTTTAACCATATCATGCGAACAGGGTTCTACGGAAAACTTGAATACAATTTCGATGGATAACGAAAAACCCAACATTGTTGTTACCACTACCCACATCCGGGACTTGGTGGAAAAGATAACAGGAAATCGGTTTCGAATTACTTCATTAATGGGGCCAGGAGTGGATCCACATATTTATAAACCAACCTCAAGGGATATACTGGCAATTTCAAAAGCTGATCTAGTCGTGTTTCATGGTATGATGTTGGAGGGCAAGCTTTCTGAAGTACTTTCCAATGCGGGAAAAAAAGAAATCTTAACTTTCGACGCAACTGCTGCATTGCCACGGGAACAAATTATTTTTCCAGATCAACATGACGGGGACGAACAACACCCCGATCCCCATGTTTGGTTTGATCCTAAAATTTGGTCTTCCGTAGCTCGCGAATTTACAAAAATGATATCTAATTTTGATCCTTCCGGGAAAATTTTTTATACACAAAATCTACAATTATTTATTGAGGAGATTTCGCTGATAGAAAACTGGGCAAGAGCTCAAATGGATAACATTCCCCCATCTCAAAAGAAGTTGGTTACCAGCCATGACGCTTTTCAATATTTTGGGAGAGCAATGGGACTGGAGGTTGTCGCTCTTCAGGGAGTATCCACAACAACCGAAGCCGGGTTGGGAGATCGGGCAAGCTTAGTGGATTTAATCAAACAGCAAAATATACCGTCAATTTTTATTGAAACTAGTGTCAACCCAGGTGCTATCGAAGAAATTGCTAAAGAATGCGGTGTAACGGTTGGCGGTGAATTATTTTCGGACGCACTCGGACCGAAAAATCATAGTTCCATTGGCCCGAATAACCAGTTGTTCAAGGCTAACACCTGGTCAGGCATGATGGTGCATAATGTTTCCACTATCGTGAAAGCACTGAGCCAAAAACCGTTATGAGTAAATCGCTCTTACCCCTTGAAGTTCATGACTTGACCGTATCATACAATCGGAAACCTGTCCTCTATGGCATTGACTTGGAAATTGATGAAGGTGGACTGATTGGAATAATTGGTCCGAACGGTGCCGGGAAATCAACCTTAATTAAAACAATTATGGGAATCGTTCCCGCCAACGGTGGGTGGGTAAAAATATTTGGTAAAAAAGGTAAAAGCCCATATCGTCGAGTTGGCTATGTTCCACAAAGAGAGTCCGTTGATTGGGATTTTCCAGTTTCTGTATTGGACGTCGTTTTAATGGGGAGATACGGCCATGCGGGATGGTTAAAAAGAATAAGCAAAAAAGACCGAACCATTGCTCACGAATGTTTAGAAAAGGTCAATATGTCCCCATTTGCAGACAGACAAATTGGAAAACTTTCCGGGGGGCAGCAACAACGTGTTTTTCTGGCCCGAGCCCTGGCACAGGAAAGTGATTTATACCTAATGGATGAACCCTTTGCCGGAGTCGATGCAGTAACCGAAAATGCGATTATTGAACTTCTTCGAGAATTAAAGCAAAAAGGAAAAACTTTGATTGTCGTTCATCATGATCTATCGAATGCAAAGGAATATTTTGATCAAATCATTTTATTAAATATGCGCCTGATTGCCTACGGTGATGTAAACAAAACATTTACCAAGGATCTCTTACAGAAAACATATGGTGGGCGACTAACCGTTTTCACTGAAATTGCCGATCAGTCTGCCAAGGATTTACATAATGGGCATGAGCATAAAATTAAATAACTGCGATACCTTTTCTATTAACGATTTCTTCAAAACTCCGCTACGAAGTTGAAAACCCGAGGTTTAGCTCTCTTCCTATTTGTACTTTTTCCATTCATCCATGTGGAAGCAGCACAGGTAAGTGATGAAGTTAACCTCATTTCTAAAACCATCAGGTTTTTCTCTTTCTCAGATTACTCGGTTCAGGTTGTTGTCATGGGAGTTATTTTCATGGGCGTGGGATGCGGCTTGATGGGTGGTTTTGTTGTGACCCGAAAATTATCCCTTTTTGGAGACACCCTTTCCCATGCTGTATTACCCGGAGTTGCGGTGGGC
>Ga0209631_10004743_pt1 | contig 14872 bp, 17 predicted proteins | sample COG_08_FD_184752 | JGI IMG/M metagenome (GOLD analysis project Ga0209631, IMG submission 184752) | Pelagic Microbial community sample from North Sea - COGITO 998_met_08 (SPAdes) (version 2) | ecosystem: Environmental > Aquatic > Marine > Neritic zone/Coastal water | place: Helgoland, sampling... | reverse complement strand
AATATATTGTGCAACCTGTGTCCAAGTTACCCCTCTCATACCACCAAGCATTGAACATAATAAAATACTTACTAGTCCAACGTATACTGCGTATTGGAACGGGATATCTAGAGCAACAGCTGCAATAGTACCTGTAGCGTTAATTTGAGCAGTCACATAAGTAAATGAAGCAACCGTTAAAACGATTACCGCAAGTAGTCTAGCTGCATTACCACCGTATCTAGTACCTACGAAATCTGGAACTGTGTAACAGCCAAATTTTCTTAAGTATGGTGCTAATAAAGTTGCAACTAAAACATAACCACCTGTCCAACCAACAAGCAAAGCCATATATCCGTAACCTTTGAAGTAGATACCACCTGCCATTGCAACGAATGAAGCACCAGACATCCAGTCGGCTGCTGTTGCCATTCCGTTGAATACAGTTGGAACCGATCTTCCAGCTACGTAATAGTTACTCGCTTGAGCTGTTCTAGATAGCCAACCAATTGCTGCATAGATGAAAATGGTAAAACCTACAAAGCAAATACCTATTGCTTTTGCTGTCATACCCATCGACTCACCAATTGCCATCAGCAATATGAAAGCTATAAAACCACCTGTATAGATTCCATACACCTTAGGCAAATTGTCTATAAAATTACCTTTAATCATTAGTCGTCTCCTTTTTCACTAAAGCCGAATTCTTCATCAATTTTTTCTTGTCTACCTGCAAACCAGAAAATCAGGATTACAAATATTGCAAGAGAACCTTGACAAGTGAACCAATAAGTTAACGGATAACCAAAAGGTCCCGTCATCTCATTTAATTCAGCTCCGAAAAGAAAGACTCCCATTGAGAAAATAGCCCAGATTACCAATGTAACGATCAGTAAACCTCTGGTCTTTTCCCAGTGTTGTGCGTTTTTTGACATTTATACCTCTCTCTTTTAGTTATAACTGTGAAAACCTTAACCATTATGAAAGAGAATAAAAGTGTTAAAATTGATCATATTAGGGTCGTTTTTGCCTTTAATTCCACTAAAAATAGAATTTTATGAAAAAATTTAAACTTACTTGGAGAGATTTATCACTTAATGATTTTAAAGTTTATTTTTTTTCATTGTTCAAAGCTTTTATTCCTAAATCAAAAATTCAAAACTTAGACCAATTAGAGGAGTTTATTCAAACAAAGTCTGCTTGGGTGTCTCAAGTTACACTTTACAGTTATCTTAAAACAAGAATGGGAACCAGATATGTTCTTCACTTTGATAATGATGAGTTTATGAAATCAGTAAATGAAGCTAAATGGAATATTTATGCTGTAGCTCTTCAAGATTTAACTTTTTTTACATTTTCTTATTTAAAAGTTAATTTCAATTTTCAAGATATAAGTAAATCAAAAGAGATTTTTTTAAAAATTTTAGATGATGAAACTTTAAATAACATGCCACTAGATATTATTGATAAAACAAAAAAAAGTTTTGAAGAAAGGTTCCAAACAATTAATTGGGATAAATATTATTCAAACCTTCCTTTTAATCCAAGTGCTTTATCATTGTATGAATGGGCGCCGATAGCCGAAGAATTAAAAACTCTTGACCGGAAGATCGTTTTAAATTCTGTTATTTTGAAATGGGATATTATTAAAAAAGAGTTTGAAGATAGAATTAAGTTTTAAATATTTTTTCTATTATCTACTAAACTTTGCACAACACTTGGATCTGCTAAAGTTGTGGTATCTCCAAGTTGATTATGTTCATTAGCAGCAATTTTTCTTAAAATTCTTCTCATAATTTTTCCAGATCTCGTTTTTGGAAGTCCTGGGGTAAAATGAATAAGATCAGGTGTAGCTAAAGGTCCAATTTGTTTTCTAACCCAAAGCTTTAAATCTCTCTCTAGCTCTCCGGTTTCTCTTTCACCTGCATTTAAGGTTACATAACAATACAAGCCATTACCTTTGATATCATGTGGGTAACCAACCACCGCTGCTTCAGCAACTTTAGGATGTGCAACAAAAGCACTTTCTATTTCTGCAGTACCAAGATTGTGGCCCGATACTATAATTACATCATCCACTCTTCCTGTGATCCAATAGTAGCCATCTTCATCTCTTCTACAGCCATCACCGGTAAAATATTTTCCTTCAAATTGAGAAAAATAAGTATCAATAAATCTTTGATGATCTCCATAAACCGTTCTCATTTGGCCTGGCCAAGATTGAGCAATACAAAGTCTTCCTTCACCAGCACCTTTTATTTCTTTTCCGTCTTTATCAAGCAAAACAGGTTTAATTCCATAAAATGGTTTAGTGGCTGAACCAGGTTTTAGAGGAATTGCACCTGTTTGTGGTGCTATCATTATTCCACCCGTTTCTGTTTGCCACCAAGTATCAACTATTGGACATTTAGAATTTCCAACTATTTTATAATACCACATCCAAGCCTCTGGGTTTATTGGCTCTCCAACAGTACCTAGAAGTTTAAGAGATTTTCTTGAAGTTTTGTTTACCGGTCCATCACCTTCTCTCATTAGAGCTCTAATTGCAGTTGGTGCGGTATAAAAAGTATTAACTTTATATTTATCAATTATCTGCCACCAACGAGAACTGTCAGGGTAATTTGGTATCCCTTCAAACATTATGGTTGTAGCACCATTAGCAAGTGGACCATAAATAATATAGCTATGTCCAGTTACCCAACCGATATCGGCTGTACACCAATAAATGTCTTTTGGTTTATAATTAAAAATATATTGATGAGTCATTGATGCATAAACCATATAGCCACCAGTAGTATGCAACACACCTTTTGGTTTTCCAGTTGATCCTGATGTATAAAGAATAAATAAAGGATCTTCCGCATTCATTTCTTCAGGTTCGCAATTTGAAGAAACATCTTTTATTAAATCATGGTACCAAACATCTCTGTTATCATTCCAGCCAACATCATTTCCAGTTCTTTTTACAACAATACATTTTTTAACATTTGGACAACTTAATAATGCTTCATCGGTTGTTGCTTTAAGAGGAATAGTTTTTCCACCTCTTACTCCTTCATCCGCAGTAATAATATATTCAGATTCACAATCATTAACTCTGCCAGAAATAGAGTCTGCAGAAAATCCTCCAAAAATAATAGAGTGAACAGCGCCTATTCTTGCACAAGCTAACATCAAAATTGCAAGCTCAGGTATCATAGTTAAATAAATTGTAACTCGATCACCTTTTTGAATTCCAAGTTTTTTTAAACCATTCGCAGCTTTAGATACTTTTTGATGTAATTGTTTATAAGAAATTTTTTGACTATCTTTTGGATCATCACCAACCCAAATAATTGCAGTTTTGTCTTTCTTATCTTTTAGATGCCTATCAATACAGTTAGCTGATGCATTTAAAGTTCCATCCTGGAACCATTTAATCTTAACTTCCTTTGTACTATATTTGACGTCTTTAATTTTTTTATAAGGTTTAATCCAACTAATTCTTTTTCCTTCTTTTTTCCAAAATCCATCATTATTTTTTATCGAGTCATTATATTTTTTTTGATAAGTGGATTTATTAGCTAAGCTAGATTTAATCCACTCCGGCTTAGTTTTAATTACTAATTCAGCTGAATTGTTAGATTTATTTTTTTTTGAAAATTTTATTATTTTTTTTTTTACTGATTTTTTTTTTACTTTTGTTTTAGTTTTTTTCTTTTTTTTTGGCATGGTGAAATATTTTTTATATTAAATTTTACTCATCTTATTTAAAATTTTCCAGCTTTTAGAGTCTATAGGCATTACCGACAGTCTACTTTGTTTTATTAAGGATAAATGGGCTAATTCCTTCACTTTTTTAATCTCTTCAAGGGTAATCGCTTTTTCAAGTTTCTTAACAAATTTAACTGTCACAGCTACAAATCTACCAGACTTGTCAGTTTTATCTAAATACGCTTCTTTTATAACCTCAACAATGCCTACAATTTCTTTTCCAATATTTGAATGATAAAAAAAACATTGATCACCATTTTTCATGGATTTCAAATTTTTGGCTGCTTGATAATTTCTAACTCCATCCCAAGGAGCACCTTTTGAACCAGCTTTTTTTTGCTGATCAATAGACCAAACATCGGGCTCTGATTTCATTAACCAATATTGCATTATAATTTTACTCCAGCACCTTTTAAAAATGCTGCATTTTCATCTAACGGCCATCGAGGTTTAGCAGGATAATCTAAATCATTAAATTGTTTTAATTTATATTTTTCTAAGCCAACCATTGCTATCATTGCAGCATTATCCCCACATAAATTTATTGGGGGAAATATACTTTTATAATTATTCTCTTCACAAAGATTTATAAGCATAGATCTAATCTTTTTATTTGCAGCCACACCTCCTGCAACCACAAATGTTTTTTTATTCACATTATTTTTTTCATACTCATAAAAAGCATTTTTTGTTTTTTTATACATAATCTCTAAAATTGTTTTTTGAAATGATGCGGCAATATCAAATTTATCTTGTTCATTTTTAATATTTTTGCTTACTTTAAGTATCGCAGTTTTTAATCCCGCAAAAGAAAGATTGCAGCCACCTTTATTAAAGATCGGTTTGGGTAATTGATATTTATTTGGATCTCCTTTTTCAGCCAGAACCTCAATTTGTGGACCACCAGGAAACTCTATGCCTAGAAGTTTAGCAGTTTTATCAAACGCTTCACCAAGCGCATCATCAATTGTAGTCCCTAATCTTTTATAACTTCCAAGTCCTTCAACAGATAAATATTGAGAGTGTCCTCCTGAAATTAACAATAATAAATATGGATAATCGAGTTTTGAATTTAATTTAGGACTTAAAGCATGACCCTCTAAATGATTCACAGAAATGAAAGGTATATCCATTGTAGAGGCAAATGATTTTCCAAAACTAAGACCAACAGACAAGCAAACAATTAAACCCGGGCCAGCAGTAGAAGCTACAGCATCAATATCATCTGCTTTGAGACCACTGTCATCAATTGCTTTTTGAACAATCCAATCAATTTTTTCAACATGTGCTCTTGCAGCAAGCTCCGGTACAACTCCACCAAACTCTTTGTGAACCTCAACTTGGCTGGATACAATATTTGATAAAATTATTGGTATTCCTTGCTCATTTTCTGTTATTATTGATGCTGCTGTTTCATCACAGCTAGATTCAATTCCAAGAATTATTGGCTTTTTGCTCATTCAAATAGGTTCTATTAATAGTACAATCTCATTACAAGTATGAAAAAAGAAAAAATTATAATTGGCTCGCGAGGGAGCAAATTAGCACTTATTTACGCTCAAAAAGTAAAAAATAAAATTTTAGAAAATTCTGAATTACGAGAAGACCAAATTATAATTAAAGAAATAATAACAAAAGGTGACCAGGTTCAGGATAAAAGATTATCCGAAGTAGGTGGGAAAGGATTATTTTCAAAAAATATTGAAAAGGAACTTTTAGAAGACAGAATAGATATTGCTGTGCACGCACTTAAAGATATGCCAGCTATAGAAACAAAAGGTTTATTATCAAATTTTTTTTTAAACCGTAATGATCCAAGAGAAATTCTTATCAGCAGGGACGGAATTAAACTTCAGGAGATAAAAACAAATTCAATAATAGGTACTTCATCTTTTAGAAGAGAATTTCAAATCAAAAGACTGAAGGAGAATATTTCTTGTAAATTAATTAGGGGTAATGTTGATACTAGAATTAGAAAACTTAAAGAAGGTTTGTATGATGCAATTATTCTTTCATTGGCGGGCATTCAATCTCTAGGGTTAGAAAAAGAAATAACACAAATATTTTTAACTGATGAGATTATTCCAAGTGCGGGACAAGGCATAATATGTGCTCAATGCAAGGAAAATAATTCTTCAATTATTGAATTACTCAACAAGATAAATGACCCAAGCACCTATAAGTGTGCAGTTGCTGAAAGAGATGTTTTAAAAATTTTAGAAGGTGATTGTGAAACAGCAGTAGGAGCTCATGCTGTTTTAAAAAATGATAAGATTGAACTTGAAGCAGAGCTTTTCTCTCTTGATGGAACACATAGATATTATGAGAAAGAAACAAAAGATATTAAAGAGTTTGATAAAATAGGTATACAAATTGGCAATGTTTTAAAAGCAAAATCTAAAGGAAATTATAAAAAATAAAATGCATATACTTTTGACAAGACAGCTTGAAGATTGTTCAGATTTAATTTTTCGATTTAAAGACCTTGGACACATGGTCTCTCATCTACCCTTGCTAAATATAGAAAAAGTTCCTTACGATCAAAAAAAAATAATTGATTGTAAAAGCATCATTTTTACAAGTGCAAATGCAATTAAATTTTTAGATACAAAAGAAATTGATAAAAATATTAAGTGCTTTTGTGTTGGATTAGCAACTGAAAAAAAAGCTAAAAGTGCAGGTTTTCAAAATATAATAGCTGCTGAGGGTAATGTAAGAAATCTAAAGGAATTAATATTACAAAATTTTAATCCGTCTGATGGTGATGTGGTTTATGTAAGTGGTGAAATTATTTCATCGGATTTAGATCAACAATTAATTAATGATGGGTACTCCGTCAAAAGACTGATTAATTATAAAACAAACCATAATAAGATTTATGATGATAATTTTGTTGAAAAATTAAAGGGCAATATTCCAAATATTGTTTACATATATTCATATAACAGTGCCCTAAGTTTTTTGAATTTCATTAAAAATGAAAATTTGCAAAGCTTTTGGATGGACACAAATTTAATGTGTATGGGCGAAAAAACCTCATCAATATTGAATGAAATTAAATGGAAAAAAATTTTTCTTTTTAATCCTGGAGAAGAGGAGTTTTTGTTATATAAAATTTAACTATGGAATTAATAAATAATTTCTCAGATATTTTTTTGTCCGTTTGGAATCAGGGGATTTTAGGCGTTGATATATTTCAGATTTTAATTGGAATTGGAATCTTTCTAATTTTTTTAGTTTTTAGAGGAATTATCAGCAAAGTAATTATCAAAAAATTAGAGATAATATCTAAAAAAACTACCAATAAATTGGACGATACTTTTGTTAGTTCTTTAGTTGGTCCAGCAAGGTTTTTACCTATTGTAATAGGTTTCTTTATAGCAAGTTATTATATGTCTTTTTCTTTAGAAGGACGAGAGATTGTAGATACAATTAATAGAACATTAATTACAATTTTGATTTTTTGGATTATTCATCAAATTATAGAACCTGTCTCTTATGTGCTAAGTGGATTGGATCAGTTACTTTCAAGAGAGTTAATTGGCTGGATTATAAAATCATTAAAAATATTAATTTTTATTTTAGGACTTGCTGCAGTCTTAGAGTTATGGGGAATAAAAATAGGACCAATTATTGCAGGGCTTGGCTTGTTTGGTGTTGCTGTTGCTTTAGGTGCGCAAGATCTTTTCAAAAATTTAATTTCAGGAATATTAGTTTTAGTTGAAAAAAGATTTAAGATTGGAGATTGGATATCTGTTGATGGAGTAATCGAAGGCACTGTTGAGAAAATTGGTTTTAGATCAACATCAATTAGAAAATTTGATAAATCTTTAGCAATTATCCCAAATTTTCAATTTGCAGAAAATGCAGTTACTAATGTTAGCGAAACTTCTAATTGGCGAATAAGATGGACTATTACGCTCCAATATAACACCACGGTAGATCAATTGAAAAAGATTAGGGATGATATTGAGGCCTATATTAATAAAAGCGAAGATTTCAATCAAAGCTTAGGAGTTGCTGTTAGAATTGAAAAATTTTCAGATAGCTCCATAGACTTATTAGTTAGATGTTTTACAAAATCTGGAAGTTGGAATGATTGGTTGGAAGTTAAAGAAAAACTAGCAATAGAAATAAAACAAATAGTAGAAGGCAACAAAGCTTCTTTTGCTTTTCCAAGTCAATCAATTTACATCGAAAAGAAATGATAGCTATTTTTTATCTGATATTGCAGATATTAAAACTTTACTCATATGTGGTGATAGCCAACGTAGTTATAAGCTGGTTGATTGCTTTTAATATATTAAATACGCACAATAGATTTGTGTATTCAATACTTGAGCTCACTCATAGATTAACAGATCCTTTTTTAAATCGAATAAGAAGATTTTTACCTAATTTGGGATCTTTAGATATTTCTCCAATTATTCTTCTTTTATTAATTTGGTTTATTGAAATTTGCATGAAACTCTATATTGCTCCTTTGATATTTTAAATATTATGATTTTAATTGATGGTAAAAAAGCTGCAGCAGAGCTCAGAGAAGAATTAAAAAAAGAAGTCACCTCTTTAAAAGAAAAATACAACAAAGTCCCAGGATTAACAGTAATTTTGATAGGTGATTTAACACCAAGCCAAATTTATGTGAGAAATAAGGAAAAATCTGCAAATGAAGTTGGTTTGAAATCTGAAGTGATTAAATATCCTGATACTGTAGAGGAAAAAGTTATATTAGATAAAATTGAAGAGCTGAATAAAGATGATTTAGTCTCTGGAATTTTGGTTCAACTGCCTTTGCCAAAACATATTGATAAACAAAAAATTATTGAAACCATAGATCCGTCAAAAGATGTAGATGGTTTTCATCCAATGAATGTTGGCAACTTGTCATCTGGTTATGAAAGTTCGGTACCGTGTACTCCTCTTGGATGTTACTTGCTTATAAAAAATATTGAACCAAATCTAAGTGGAAAAAAAGCAGTTGTAATTGGAAGATCTAATTTAAATGGTAAACCAATGACACAATTACTATTAAAAGAAAATTGTACAGTCACAATTACCCATTCTAAAACAAAAGATTTGAAAGCAGAATGTTTAGAGGCTGACATTATTGTTGCAGCAGTTGGTATCCCTGAACTTGTAAAAGGAGATTGGGTTAAAGAGGGCACAATCGTGATTGATGTTGGAATAAACAAAACTGAAAAGGGAATTGTTGGAGATGTAAATTTTGATGAAGTTTCAAAAGTTGCGAAGGCTTTAACACCAGTTCCAGGTGGTGTTGGTCCAATGACAATTGCGTGTTTGTTAAAAAATACAATTGATTGTTTTAAAAGATCTCAAAATTAAAGACTTTTTATAGAAGTTTTATTGTCTCAAAGAATAAATTAAAAATTAATTTTAGTTTATTTTTGATAGTCTCATATTATGAAAAGACCCAAATATCCGTATAGGATTGCAATCATTATGCTTTTATTAACGGCTGTACCCATTGGTGCTACTCAATTAGGATGGCATTTGTATGGAAAACAAGTTGGTTTTGATTATGGAATGATAGCAGGTACTTTTGCTGTTATATTAGCTGGGTATTTAATGTATGAAAAAGGTTGGAGAAATGAGGACGAAGATGAGGATTAGAAAATGGAAAAATTAATTTTTTTAATATTAGCTGTACCAATATTAATTTTTGTTTTTTATCTTGGTGGTTCGGCAATTATGACTGGTTTTAAGGCAAAAGTAGACAATGCTCCAAATAAAGATAATGAAACTCAATCTGATAGTTTAAATAATGATTTAGATACTAACTCAAATTTAAGTAGCGAAATAACAAAACTAAATGAATTACTAAAATCGGGAGTTTTGACACAAGAAGAATTTGATAAAGCGAAAAAGAAATTATTAGATAATTAATTTTTTTCCATCACCCACAAACTACCACTTGCTAAAAAATAAATCTTTCCATTTATAGGATGAACTTGAATATCTCTAATTCTTCCTATCTTATCTTTAAAAATTATTTCTTCTTTTACATTATCAAGATCTTCAAAATCTAAAATTCTAAGCGACTGATCTTTAAGAGATGTAATTAATGCTTTTCCATTCCACTCTTTAAACTCTTTTCCGTCATATATAGTTATTGCACTAGCAGCGATAGATGGTACCCAATATTGAATTGCTTTAGTAAATCCAGGCTCCCACTTTGGGCCGATAGGTATACCAGAGTAGTTTGTGCCACCCCAACCTAATATTTTCCATCCATAGTTTTCACCTTTTTTTATTTCACCAAACCAATCCCCACCTCTAGCTCCATGATTGCTTGCATAAATTTTATCATCAAATTTAGAATAAGTTAAACCTTGAGGGTTACGAACACCTATTTGGTATATTTCAGGTAACCAACTATCTTGACCTTGAAATTTAGGATTATCTTTTGGAACACTTCCATCTAAATTTATTCTTATAATGCTGCCAGTATGGTTGGTTGGATCTTGCGCTATCATTCCCGCACCTCTTTCACCAATTGATGCATAAATTTGATTACCTTTAATAGCTAAACGTGAACCATAGTGATAGCCTGAATCGATATCAGGGCTTGCTTGAAAAATATTTTTAAAATTAATATTTTTGTTATTAAATTTGCCTCTTACTATAGAGGTATTTGATTTACCTGATCCTCTATCTTCAGAATATGATACCCACACATATTGATCTTTATAAATTATATCTAACAAACCACCCTGACCATCAACTAGAAAATTTATATTATGTTTAATTTCATTGATGTCACCAGTTTCAATATTGATTAATTTAATTTTTCCAATTTTTTCAGTGATAATTAATTCTTTATCATTAATAAATGTTGATCCCCAAGGATCTTCCAGATCTACAATTTTGCTAATCTTAATATCATTTGCAAAACTAACCTGACTAAATAAACAAATTAGAAAAAATAATAATGCTTTTTTCACCTTAAGATAATTTTGATCTCCCACCATCAACTGCAATTATTTGCCCAGTGATCCAAGAGCTTTCCTCAGTAATTAAAAATTTTGCCAATGAAGCAGAGTCTTTGCCTTCGCCCAACCTTTTTAAGGGATGTGCTTTTGCTATTCCTTCAGCAAGCACTTTGTTTTTAAGCATCGGTTCAGCAATTTTTGAATTTGTTAGACTAGGAGCAATACAATTAACTCTAATATTTGGAGCAAACTCAGCTGCAAGAGAAACTGTCAAACCTTCAACTGCTGCTTTAGCTGATGCAATAATTGTATGGTTAGTAAATCCTCTTTGTGCTGCAACTGTTGAAAATAACACAATCGAACCTTTATTTTTTTTTAAACTTTCTTGATAGCCTTTTATTGCTTCAACAGCTGAATATAAATTTAGCTTCATGCATTTATTGAAATCCTCTTCTTTGACCATCCGCAGGGGTTTTAAATCAATAGAGCCTACACAATAAGCAATGCCTTTTATCTCTGGTACATCAGCTTTTACTTTTTCTATAAAATTATTTTCTAGAACATCGACTACTGTAAAAGAGCATCCAAGTTTACTTGCAATTGCACTTACTTCACCTTCATTTCTTGCAACCAGATGAATATCATGCCCCGAACCTTTTAATTGTTCTGCAAGGCTTGATCCAATAGAGCCTGTCGCACCAAAAATTAGATATTTTTCTGACATACAAATTTTAATTAGTTATATTTAACCATGAAGTTATTTTTTATACTTGGTAATCAGTTATTTCCAACAAAATACATCGACCGCTTCAAAAAGGATCATACATTTTTTATGGCAGAAGACAAAGGTCTTTGCACCTATGAAAAACATCATAAACAAAAAATTCTATTATTTTTATCTTCGATGAGGTCTTATGCAGATGAATTAAAGAAAAATAAATTTAAATTAGATTATGTAAAAATTGAAGACAAAGATTTTAGTGAAGATTATTTAAAAAAAATAAAAAAAGTTATTACAGAAAAAAAAATCAAACAAGTATCTAGCTTTGAAATAGAAGATAAGTTTTTTGAAAAAAAAATTTCTTTATTTTTTAAAAAAGAAAAAATTGACTGGAATATTATTCAAACGCCAATGTTTTTAAACTCTAGACAAGAATTTAAAAACTACTTAGCAAAATCAAAAAAGCCTTTTATGGCAACTTTTTATAAAGAAGTTAGAAAAAAATCTGGAATATTAATGGGTTCTGATGGAAATCCTATTGGCGGAAAGTGGAGCTTTGATGAAGAAAATAGAAATAAACTTCCCAAAAATATATCTGTACCCAAATTTCCAAAAATAAATGAAACTAGTCATACAAAAAAATTAAAACCACTTATTGAAAAATTATTTAAAGATCACCCTGGTAAAACAGAAAATTTTTGGTTTGCAACTGAATACAATGATGTCGTTAAACTTTTAAATTTTTTTATAAAAGAGAAAGCAAACTTATTTGGAGATTATGAAGATGCAGTCGATCAAAATGACAATATTCTTTTTCATAGTGCATTAAGCCCTTATATTAATCTTGGATTAATAACGCCTGAATTCGTAATTCAAAAAGTCCTTGAGTTTCATAAAAAAAATAAAATTAGAATGAATTCATTGGAAGGTTACATTCGACAAGTAATTGGCTGGAGAGAATTTATGCGAGGGATTTATCAAAGTTATTCTCAAGAAATGGAAACAAGAAATTTTTTTAAACAAAATAGAAAAATGAAAAATTCTTGGTATCAAGGCAACACTGGTTTACCACCGTTAGATTATGCAATTAAAAATGCAGTTAATTATGGCTGGTCACATCATATAGAGCGATTAATGATTTTATCCAACATTATGAACTTGTGTGAGATCAAACCAACAATTGTTTATAAATGGTTTATGGAAATGTTTGTAGATTCATCAGATTGGGTGATGGTTCCGAACGTATATGGCATGGGATTATTTAGTGATGGAGGAATATTTGCAACCAAGCCTTATATCTGCGGTTCTGCATATTTTATGAAAATGATGGATTTTAAAAAAGGAGAATGGTGCAATGTAATGGATGGTCTTTACTGGAGATTTATTGACAAAAATAGAGAATTTTTTCTTAAAAACCCCAGACTATCAATGATGGTTAGAATTTTTGATAAAATGAAATTAGAAAGAAAAAAATTGATACTTTCAGCGGCTGATAAGTTTATAAAAGATAATACTATCTAAATGTTAAGAAGTTTATTTATAATATTTTTTTTTCAGCTTTTGGGTGAAGCAATACAAAAGTTTTTTGAAATTAATATTCCAGGACCCGTTATAGGTTTAATTTTACTTCTATTGGTATTTATATTTTTCTTAAAATCATCATCTCAATTTAAGAAAATTAAAAAAGATATTTCTAACACTAGTCATCAAATTATAAATTATCTGTCATTGTTGTTTGTTCCAATTGGTGTTGGCGTAGTTATGCATATTAATTATCTTGGTGACAATTTATTTAAGATATTAGCAATTATTATATTAGGAACTTTAGCAACATTAGTGTTCACGGCATTTGTAATGGAAAAAATAATTAATTTAGAGAAAAAAAATGTCAAAAGAAGATAAGCTCTACAAAATTTGGGTCTACTTACAAGCAGAGCCATTATTTTGGATTACACTTACACTTGGTGCCTTTTTAGTTGGAGACTATTTGTATAAAAAATCAAAACTTAATCCACTGGTAAATCCAGTTGCGATTAGCATCTTAATTGTTTCAACTGTTTTACTCACACTGGATGTATCCTACGACAGATACTTCAATGGAGCAAAGTTCATTCATTTCATGCTTGGACCTGCAACAGTTGCTTTAGCAATACCTATTTATGAAAAAAAAGATTTAATTTTTAAAGAAATTAAACCAATTATATTTTCTATCTTGCTTGGAATTCCTTTTGCAATTTTAATTACTTATTATTTAGCAAGCTTTTTTAATTTGAACCAAGACATAATTTTAACAATGATACCAAGAAATGTAACCGCACCCATTGCAATGGGTATTGCAGAATTAATAGGTGGAATACCTTCTCTTACAGCGATTATAACGATTATTACCGGTATTGTTGGAGCATCTCTTGGAACTTTTGCTTTAAATATTTTTAAGATTAAAGACATGAGTGCTAGAGGTTTTGGTTTTGGACTTGCAAGTCATGGAATAGGAACTGCAAGAGCAATGAGTAAAAATAAAACAGCAGGTGTGTTTGCTGCACTTGCTATGGGATTAAGTGGTATTGCTACATCAATTTTTGTAATAATAATTTTAAAAATAATACTCTAATTTGAAAAAAGAACATTTACCTTCAAAAATTTGTCCAACTTGTAAAAGACCTTTTGTCTGGCGTAAAAAATGGAGATTAAATTGGGAAAAAGTAAAATATTGTTCTAAGAAATGTTCTAGTAAATAATTTTTTATGAATAATAAAATTTTTGAATGGGCCGGAGTTATAACTGCAATACTTTACTCAATGTTTGTAGCACTCAATATTGGCATAGAATTTTTTGGATTTTGTCTGTTACTTTTATCAGCAATTTTAATAGGAATATGGGCCTATAGGGGAGGTCATAAGGGAATATTATTGTTACAATTTTTTTATGCAACAGCAGGAATTGTTGGAATGATAAGATGGTTTTAATTAAAAGCTGAAATAATTTTTGGAATATAATTTTTAAAATTAAAAAAACCTTTATTACAATACTGCCAAGCCAATTGATCAAGATCTCTATATAAAAAATTTATCTTTAAATTATTCGAATTTAAGTAGTCCAAGTTTTCTCCAACACTAGGATATAATCCATAACAATCATTAATATTTTTTATCTCCGATATATCAATAATTTCACAATTAATTGATTTATCCTCTAATCTTTTCTTTTGATCTTTTATTAGCTCAGATTTAAATTTTACTAATTTTTCATCAATCTCAATGGATCTATTTTGATTTATACTTGAGATTAGGTAAATTTTTTCAAATTTATTTTCTATAAAATTGCTGACTTCAAAAGATAGATTGTTTTCAAAAATTAAAAGGTTTTTTCCCTCAATTATTTTTGGATTATTGAATTGTTGTTTAATTAATGGATATGATTTTTCAGAGACTTTAGGAGTTGCATTTTCATTTAATTTAATATTCTG